>Ga0272442_10008767_pt1 | contig 12758 bp, 14 predicted proteins | sample SSMForm2O_FD_200262 | JGI IMG/M metagenome (GOLD analysis project Ga0272442, IMG submission 200262) | Marine sediment archaeal communities from Little Sippewissett salt marsh, Falmouth, MA, United States - SSM-Form-2O | ecosystem: Environmental > Aquatic > Marine > Wetlands > Sediment ... | reverse complement strand
ATTTCCTAAAAATCCCGCAAAGTCACCTTAAAATTACGGAACGATTGGTTGTTTGTTACAGATTTTATTTCATTTAACAAATTTTAACCTGCCTTATATAAAAAAGAGAAGAAACAACTGTGTTTCCTTTTCCGCCTAATCTGTTCATAGCCCCTTTTTTTACTGATTCAGCAACCTATTTCAGAATAACAACACCTAATTTGTTAATGACTTTCAAACAAGATGTTAATATAAGTGTTAATGTTAAAGGTTAGAGGTTTTCCTCTTCCCGTAATTTCATATATAATTATATTTTTAAAGCGCAAATAAAACCAAATAAGCCATGAGTAGTGGATAATCTGATTTTTAATCAATCACTTAACGAAAAAATCAAGCCAGCTTTATTAAAGAATAGTTGGGCTGAATGTATCGTGGCTTATCTGAAAATTTTTATAAATGAAAATAATATCTGTAATTCTAATCCTTATCGTTGTATCTGCAAATCATATTTGTGCAGAAAACTCTGATTCGAAAGCTTATTTATCGAACAATAAAAAAGAAGGGAAGCCCAAAGTATATTTCGAAGGCATCCGCCTCGATTTCGATTACATGCGCAGGAATATGCAGTTTGTTGATTTTGTGAATGAACCGGCAGTTGCCGATGTGCATATCATAATTACCCAACGTGTAAACGGAAGCGGAGGAAGGGTATATTCCATGATGTACAACAACAGGACCTTTGAAAACTTAAGTAACTATACACTTACGACAACCTCTGCTTCCAGCGACACACAGGATGAAAGGCGTAAAATCATCACTGATGCGTTAAAAATGGGCCTAATGCCTTTCGTGAACGAATCAGAAGTTTCAAACAAACTATCGATCCGGTATACCGGGAAGGAGGATACCCCAACTGCTAATGTCGAAGATCCATGGAACCACTGGACGTTCAGGGGCGATTTTAACGGAAACCTGAACCTGGAAGAAAGCAGGAAGAATTTTAATTATTATATCAACCTCAGAGCAGACAAGGTAACTGAAAACTGGAAAATCAGGAACAGCGGGCGTATGAATGTGCGGACTGTCGAATACCTTAGCGATGGTGAATCATACAGGTCGGAAAATATCAGCAATTACATCTCTTCAAGTGTAGTTAACAGTCTGTCTCCCCGATGGTCGGCAGGAGCATTTTTTGGTTATTCAAACAGTAACTATACAAATATTGTCTATTCAGTCTCGTTAAAACCTGCCATTGAATACAATATTTTCCCTTGGGATATTTCCGACAGGAAAGTTTTTACAATTGCCTATTACATAGGCCCCGAATGGAAAAAATATTACGAAGAAACCATCTATGACAAACTCCAGGAGAGGCTCTGGGAACAAACTCTCCGCCTCGACCTGCAACTGGTGCATACCTGGGGGGAAATCGAAGCCGGGCTCAATGCCTCCAATTATTTACACGATTTCGGTAAAAACAGGATTACACTCGATACAGAATTATCGATTCGTATCATAAGAGGTTTTTCGGTTAATTTTGACCTGAGGCTGGAAAATGTCCACGACCAGATTTACCTTCCAAAAGCTGAGCTATCGCTTGAAGATATCCTCCTCAACAAAGTTCAGTTGCCATCAACATTTGAGGTTGGCGCTGGCGTAGGCGTAAGGGTGCAGTTCGGATCAATCTATAATAATATTGTAAATAACAGGCTGTAAAATTAAATTAATTGCCTTCCACCCAACTTTTAAAAGCTTTCACTTTTTCGCGGGCAACCAGGAAATCATCCTCGTTGGGGTGTTCAACCTTTAACTTCAGCCTCGAGTTGCTGTAAGCCACCACATCCTTTATGGCTTTCAGCGAGACCATGTATTTCCGGTTGATCCGGAAGTATTTTGCCAGGTCAATTAGTTCTTCAATCAGTTCGAGGCTTTGGTCAATCAAATAGTCTTTGCCATCAGAACTTTTAATAAAAGTCCCTTTCTGAAAACTGTAGAAATACAGGATATCTTTAACTTCGACAATGCGGAGGTGTGTACCCACTTTTACAAGGAACCGTTCTTTATATCTTTTGTTTTTCAAGTTTGATACTATTTCTTCCAGTACCTGAGGCGTTACATTCGAAGTTTTTAGCAGGCTCAAATTATCGAATTTTACAAGGGCTTTTTCAAGTTCACCGCGCTCAATAGGCTTCAGGAGGTAGTCGATGCTGTTAACCTTAAACGCCCGGATGGCATACTGGTCGAAAGCTGTGGTAAATACCACCGGGTTTTTATATTCTACCTGTTCGAACACTTCGAAACTTAATCCGTCGCCCAACTGGATATCGAAAAATGCAAGGTCGGGAGGATCGTTGTTTTTGAGCCAGTCGACGGTTGATTTTACGGTATCGCATACCGCCAATATCTTTGATTGCGGCCTTAATGCCGACAGGTGGGCTGCCAGTTGTGCTGCTGCCAAAGGTTCGTCCTCAACAATTAAAACTCTCATGGTTGCCTAACTCAACATGATTAAAGGTAATATTACCCTGAAATATTTTGCATTATGTGTTATCCCGACTTTTTTCCCGGTTAAAAACTCATACCTGCCCGCGAGGTTCTTTAACCCGGTCTTACTGCTCGACTCAATTACATTTTTGGGTTGGATGTTATTTTCGACGATCAGTTCATGGTCGTCGGAAATTGCGATAATTATTTTCAGGGGAGAGGCCAGGGAAATTTCGTTGTGCTTGATTGCATTTTCAACCAGTGCCTGCAGGGAAAGCGGAATAACATTCCCTTCCATATCCTCGTTAGCAATTATTTCGACCTCCAGGGCTTTGCCAAACCTGATCTGCTGCAGGTAAATATATTTCCTCACAAAATCGATTTCCTCTTTAAGCGAAATAATATCCTTGTCCTTAAACTGCAACACATCGCGGTAAAAATGCGATAGCTCGCGGGTAAATTCCTTTGCTTTCGCCACATCGACATCAATAAGCGAGCCCAGAATATTCAGGCTGTTAAACAGGAAGTGCGGATTTACCTGATTTTGCAGCACCTGGTATTTTAACGAAAGGGCTTCGGTTTTTATTTTTTCTGATTCGCTGACTTCCCGCCTCCAGGCTTTAAAAAACGAAATCGCATAGAGGATGGCAGCAATAATTACAAAAATGATGTATTCTGCAATAATAGTCCCTCTGTTGTAAGCCCAGAAATTATCCCATTCACCAGAACCAGTTTACCAAAAAAATTACTGTGCTGGAATAGATAAAATGCATGACTAGCGCCCTGAACACACTTTTTACCGGGTATTTTATCCAGTCGATGAACCTTTTTTCAAACCAGTTGAATAAATACCCATTGGCAAATAAAGGTATTCCGAGGCTCAACGAATAACCGGCATTCCATCCATAAACGCTGAACGGGACTTTCAGGGAGCCCCCCATCAGCAGCATGGTAACGATGCCGATCAGGATTGACACTATCGCGGCAATCACCCAATTTATTATTGTCTGTTTTTTCGCCTGCATAATTTTCGAAAAAGATACATTTTGTTTACATAATAGCAAAGCAGGGGATTACATTTTTTCATCCAATTTATTCATCGGAATTACATAACGCCAATACCTCTGCATTATGTTCGGCGCCCCACGCAGGCATAAGCTTGTTTTCAGGCTGATAGGTTTCAAACATTTTTGATGCCTTTTCAAGAATAGGTTTTGCATTTTCAGCGCCTCCCCCAAAGGCTTCCGGGGTATAAAAAATATTCGTGCCTTTGAGATAAAATATCCTTGGATTTTCCGGGTTTAACTGTTCGGCAACCGCCAGGCTTTCGTTAGCCAGCAAAGAGTACTTCATCCCCTTGGCCATATCTGTAATCCGCAACTGGTAGATATGCGCCTGCAGGGCATGGATTTCAGACTCGCCGGAATACTTTGTTAATACTTTGTCTAATTCATCCTGCGCCTTATCGAGGTGTTTATGTATTTCGTCAGCTTCCATCTGCCCGAAATAAGTGGCGCGTAAGTAACAATAGGCAGCATAATACGATGGCAGCCATTGATCTTTTTCAACATTGGCGATCCGGCTGAACTGGTTGGCAAGGGCAGTTAAATCAGCCGCCGAGGTTGATTGGTACATTTTTTCAATATTAGCTGCCATTGCTCCTTCATAATCCGAGGCAAATACATTTGCAGTAAATCCTGCAATTAGAACGGTCAAAGTGATAAATTTTTTCATGACTACAGATTTTAAAAGTTATTGATTCAAATTTGTGATTGTTATTATTGAATTGAAATTATTAGTTGCCGAAATGTCGGTTTTTTGCGATCAACTGTAATTGTTAAAAACTGAGGAACAGCCCGATAAAAACCATTCGTTTCAGGTCGCGCTTCACCGGGATCAGGGTATAGTTCCCCTGGGCATCGGCAATGCTTGAAGGGCGGTAACTTAACACATTGTCGTTGCCAAGCACGTTGGTAACCGAGCAGTAAAGCACCGAATACTGGTCGCCGATATAAAACACATGGCTCAGGTTCAGGCTCAAATCAGAGTACGGTTTGGTTCTTTCAGCCATAAAATCAGGAGAATCCGGGTCATTGTACGGGCGACCGCTGGCAGCGGTAAATGAAAAACCAAGCTGGGTGCTGATCCGGTCAACCCAGTATTTCCCAACGACAGAAAAATTATGGCTGGAAATAAAATATGGCGTTGCTTTTTCAGGATAGTCCTGATACTTTCGCTTCGTATCGATATAGGAATAAGTAAGCCAGTAGTCAAATCCCCGGATGCTTTCCCGGTCGCGCCAAAAAATATCGATGCCGCCGGCATACCCGCTGCCGTTATTCTGCAAATTCGCCGGCAGCCCGTATTCACCCAATTCATAAGTTATCAGGTTGCTATAGGTTTTATAATAAGCTTCAGCCCTGAACAAACGGGTGCTCACACCGCCCCACTGATAACTCAGGATATAATGGAGCGCCTTTTCAAAACCAAGAGCCGTTTTAAGTTTCAGGTAATCGGGCTGAGGTGTCTGGTGGTACAATCCGAATGCTCCGGAGAGCTGGTCTTCTTCACCGGTTTTCAGGGCCATCGCAAAACGTGGCGCAAAATTCCACTTGTTTATCACCGATGAATACTCAGAACGTATTCCCGGGCGGATAGCCAGGTTTTTACTGAATTTCACTTCAGTTTCAATAAAAGCCCCAACCAGGTGGTCGTTAAAACCGGTCTTGTAAACATCGCCCTGAAATTCGGCATACTCCTGATTATAGTTATTAAAAGTTTCATTCATCCCCCAGGTTAATTTAACCCCTTCAGAAAGGTCGTGGACAACCGAAAACCTCGATTCCACATTAAGTTCGCGGGTGTCGATTTTATCGTCGCCCAGCCCGATAAAGTTGTCCTGATAGGTTGACGAAACACCAATTTTATAACACGATTTTTCAGAAAAACAATCCCGAAAAGAAATGTTGGAATATGAGGTGCCCCCGCTGTTTTCTATCTGAAGCAAACTGCCGCCCTGCCCGTCGGGGACATTGTACGCCAGGTCGCCCCAGTCGGCTGTTAGGTATCCTTTAAACATGCCATTCGATTTGGTCTTATAACGGTAAACAGCCGTGCCGCTGAACGATTCGACCGGTTCCTGCCAGTCGACCGAACTGTTGAATACTTTATCGTAAGCCGAAAGGTTGGTGTACCCTCCCGAAAGGCTCAGTGAAGCATTTTTCCAACGTTTTGTGCGGTTCATTTCGCCACCAATGGTCATCAGCGACAAGCCGGTAACATCGTCGCTTGCCAGGTCATTCGAATTCAGTACCAACACGGAAGAAAGGGCTTGCCCGTATTCTGCCGAATACCCCCCTGAGTTAAACATCACACCGCTAAACAGTGAAGGGGCAAACCGTCCCCGGGTAGCCACATCGGGTGTTTTGGAATAATAAGGTTTTGCCGCCACCAATCCATCAATATAGGTACGTGTTTCGTAGGCATCGCCACCACGCACCAGCAGCCTGCCATCGTCGGTTGCAGCCTGTGTGCCCGGCATGGTGCGCATGGCAGCTATCACGTCGCCGTTGGCGCTGGCTGTGGTATAGATATCCAATGGCTCCATAACCGATGCCCGCGTTTCGTCGGCTGCAGCAAAACTGCCGGCTGTAATAGTTACTGCACCAATTGAATTGATACTTTCCTCCATAACGATGTTGACCTCGATATTACTACTCAGGGTTACTTCCTGCTTCCAGGGTTTGTACCCGATAAACGTAGCCATCAGAACCTGTTTGCCACTTTCTGAAGTAGTAAAACTGAAATGACCGGTTGAATCGGAACTGGCTCCATCGTAAGTGTTTTCAAGATAAATATTGGCTCCGGTAATGGATTCCCCGGATGTGGAGGCAACTTTCCCGGTGATGGTTGCCTGTGCCTGCACCATTAGGCATGTCGTGACTAAAATAAGAGATAAAAAAATTGTTTTCATGGCTTTGAGTTTTCATACAAAATTCTGCATTCCTTTCATTTTTGAATTGTCCTTTCCTGCGATTTTCTGCCCCAAAGGTGAGGCGATAATCTGCCATGAGAAAAAAAATCCTACCCGATTGTCGGATTCAGGGGATGAAATGTAAAAGCCTCCCCTAATCCCTCCCAAGGAGGGGAACCAGAGGAAACACATTACAGGGCGTTATCAACCTGTAAACAGATATCTTTGCGGATATAAATTTTTTACTGCATAGTTATTTCCTGTTCAATCCAGTAACTTCCCAACCAGACCCTGCCGTCGGATTTTTTCCACTTTCCCGATTTTTCGGGGTAACCCGGAAAATGAAACCTGACATTGACCTTGCCTGAAGGAAGGGAATCAAATCCACTGAGTTCAATTGTCCTGATTATTGATTTCCCTGGGGACAGGCGGCAATACCACGATGAAAAGACTCCTTCAGAAGCAGTTACCTCCATGCTATTTGCATAATAAGATGTGCCATCTTTAGTAAACGAAACACCGTTGGTGTAATAATGGAACCGGGGAGATCCCATTTTATCGGGGTCAAATACATAAATGTTTTTATTTTCGAGGTTGTTAATTTCTAAGGTGTATTCAACTGTTGAAGCATTCTTTTTATGTACCGAGGTTAATTCCACATGGATTCCTTCCCTGAATAATCCTGTTTCTTTAAGTGCCTTTTTAAACCGGGCATTTTTGTCCATTGCTTCATCGTGGAATCCTCCAAAAATACCGCCAATTTCAATCACATTGTCAGAATACATATAGTTATCGGCAGCAATAACCGAAGGGTAAAACGACAGCGCTGATGAAAAAGGAGGGAAGAAATAACCAAGAAACAAAGGCTCATCACCCCATTTGACCAAAAAATGCCTGCCGCTGTATCTTTCCCGTTCCTTATCCTTCCTGAGGTAAAAAATATGTGCCGACCAGTCGTAAAAAGCAATATCGGCCATACTTACCCAGGGATTGCGTTCCAGTTCAAGGGTGTTTAAATCAACCTCTGTTTCATATTTACTTAACTGCCCGTCGCCGACAATATAAATATTTATTCCGCCCGGTCGGGAAGCATCGTCCACAAAATCAAAAAATGAACAACCAGATACAATCAAAAAAATCAAACCCGGAATTATAAACCTGAATTTCATACACCGATTTTATGGAAAGATTGCACATTTATAAAAACGGTTGCTTCGGGAATTTACTTTTTTACAAAAAAAAGAGGATTCATCGGTTGAATCCTCTCTTAATTATTATTGCACATTAAAAGCGACAGGCCCTTTATGCCCCTCCCGGGTTTCAAATTCAACTTCCTGCCCTTCTTTCAGGCCTAACATCGAATTTACCAATCCCGAACGATGGACGAAAATATCCTGATTGTTTTCCGATACGATAAAACCAAACCCTTTAACTTCATCGTACCACTTTACTTTACCTTTCATAATACCAAAAGGTGTGATTAATAACGCGGACGGTTAAAATTCCTCCTGTTTTCAGTTTTTTCACGCGCCTTATTAACAACGATATTCCTGCCGTCCACTTCCGAATTGTTTAATTCTTCGATCGACTTTAGTGCCTGGGCTTCATCAGCAATTTCAACAAAGCCAAAACCTTTGCTTCTGCCCGAAAACTTGTCGGTAATTATTTTTACTGATTCAACCTCTCCATAGGCTTCAAACATTTCTTTTAAATCTTCCTCCTGAGTGTTATAAGAAAGATTTCCTACATAAATATTCATTTCTACTTTTTTAAATTAATACTAATATTATAATTTGTTTATTAAATATTTAGGATTTATTGCAGAAGATTTCAGAAGGCAATTTAAAAATCACTAATGGTTGCCCTTTCAGAAGGATATCCCGGATATTAAAATTGTTTTACGTATCTTAAATGTTCCGATAAATTCTAATTCACTTTTTGTTATTTACAACATACTTTAAATACTTTTTACGCCACAAAGGTAACTTTAATAATTAAAATTCAAACAATTGATACCAATTAGAGTGCTTTTATTCTTTATAAAAGCACTTTGTTGAATTACAGGCATCAGTAATTTAAGCTGGTACTTTTAATAAAAATGTGAAACGAATCCTGTAAAGGGGCATATCCTTAAAATAACTCTCATCCGCCGACAGTTAAAAATTTTTAAACATACGCCTGTATCATTTGTTATTGTATTACGTAATTAATATGAATAGTATAATAACACCATATTCTTAATGCTATTACGTAATAAGAATTATAATAACTTAACATTAAAAAAAACAAAAATGGAAGAAATCAAAGAACGCCAGGTCGTTTCAATGCCACGGATTGGCGACTCTGCTCCTGAATTTAAGGCAGTTACAACCCAGGGGGAAATCAACTTTCCTTCAGATTACAAGGGAAAATGGGTAGTCCTTTTCAGCCACCCGGCTGATTTTACACCGGTGTGTACTTCTGAGTTTATGACCTTTGCGCACATGCAGGATCAATATAAGGAAGCCAACTGCGAGCTGGTCGGATTATCGGTCGACGGGCTGTACAGCCACATTGCCTGGCTGCGGACCATCAAGGAAAAAATTGAGTACAAAGGGATGAAAAATGTCGAGGTGACTTTCCCTTTAATTGAAGACATTAAAATGGACGTTGCCCGGAAATACGGTATGATTCAGCCTAACGAAGATACGACAAAAGCCGTAAGGGCTGTATTTTTTATCGACCCGAAAGGTATTATCCGGACGATCATCTATTACCCGTTAAGCCTTGGAAGGAATTTTGACGAGCTTTACAGGGTGCTTCTTGCCTTAAAGGCGGCCGATGAGTTTGGCGTAGCTATGCCGGCTGACTGGCGCCCCGGAGATGATGTGATCGTACCTCCGGCCGGTTCTTGCGGGACAGCTAAAGACCGTATGGAATCGGGCGATGAAGACATGAAATGTTACGACTGGTTCTTTTGCACAAAAAAACTGGATAAAGAAAAAGTACTTGAGAAAGTGCTTAAAAAGTAACATTGCGGGAATAAAGAACTCGAGGGCAGGTTTTCCTGCCCTTTTTATTTTGCCCTGTTCTTTTCATGAATTTTTCTTACCAAAGCCGCTGCTAATCTCCTCGGGAAAAACCGGTGCAGTTGCGCCATTATTTCACTGGCAAAACCTGGTATTGATACTATTTTACCTTTCATCAGGGATTTATAACCCCAACTGGCAGCTTCTTCAAGCTTTAAAATATTCCATTGTATACGTGGTTTTTTATTTCCTGTAACTTTCTGAAAATTGGTGTCTATCATTCCAGGGCAGAATACAGTTACAGTAACGCCTGTATTTTTTAATTCATTTGCCAGTGCCTCGCCTAGGTACAACAGGTAAACCTTCGAGGCTGCATAAACCGACATGACTGGCGCAGGCTGAAATGCCGCCAGCGAAGAAACCAGCATAATTTTACCGTTGCCACTTTTTAGCATATCAGGCAAAAACAAGCGGGTAAGTTGAGTAGTGGTTACCACAGACAACCGGACAAGGCCTAACTGTTTTTCAGCAGGGATCTCATGAAAAAATCCGACTATCCCAAAGCCAGCATTGTTGATTAGTATTTCAATTGAAATTCCCAGATTTTTAACTTCCTCATAAATTTCTGCTGCCGAACCTTCAACACTCAGGTCTTTCTGAATTGTGTGAATTTTGATATCTCCCTGAGTTAAAATTTCATTTTTAACTTTCCCCAGGTTTCCAGCATCTTTGTCAATCAAAACCAGATTAGAGCCCGCCCTGAAAAACTTATGCGCAAAAGCACATCCCAATCCGTTTGCGGCACCTGTGATTAAACAGTATTTATCCATATTTCCCCCATAGAATGATTTCTCTAAAATATTGAAATATTCGGCAAAAAGAAACAAATCACATCTCTTAAACCAAAACTAAACGACCTGCCCATGGCAGAGTGGCCTACCATACCGAGCAACTTCCACTGTCCTTTTAAAGTAATTTGAAGAATATCACAATATGGCCTGTAATGAACTTTTCAGCATGAATTGATCAATCTGCAACCGCTTTCAGTTCTTTTACAGTTAAGGGTTTTCCCAGAATTTTCATCCCCTCGTCAATAAGGAACATGGTGGGGGTGGCGTAAATATTGTATGCAACGGCTGTTTCGCCGTCCCATTCCTTCAGGTCGGAAAGGTTGAACCACGATTCTATACTTAGGTCAAATACTTTGTTTTGCCATTCCTGTTTTGATGTGTCGAGCGAAACTGCGACAACCTCAAAACTATTTGTATCAATCCCGGCAAGCCATTTTTTCAGTTCAGGGATCATCAGGCAGCAATGCGGGCACCACGATGCCCAGAACAGGATCAATGTTTTTTCCTTCAAAACTTGGGATAACATTACCGGGTCGCCGTTCAAATCATTCATTGTAAAATCCGGGACGATGGAGCCCGGCACCATTTTCTGCGCACCCAACCTTCTTTCGAGGGTAGTTTTTTCATCAGCCCCACAGGTGCTTCCTGAATAATTTTCGGCAATATAAGCCAGGGCGTTATCGAGCCCCAGCCTCTCGAAGCCCCTGACAATATAATCGAGCACCAACTCATAGACCTGTGGATTTTTACTGACGTTGGCAAGCACCACATCCACGGCTTTAACAAATTCATTTTCCTGTTGCTGCCTTGTTAATCCGTATTTCCCGTAGACCTGGATATAATGAATTACTTTATCGGTGTAATAGGTTGTATTTATCAAGGCAGGGTCGCTGAAATCGAGGTTGTTGAAATATTCATTTTTATACGCTTCGATGCGTTCTTTTTCTGAAAGGTAGGCATCGAGCAGAGGCTCGTGGTACATGGGCATTATTTTGGCTGCGAACAGATTTCTATTTTCCCTGATGCTTCGATTTATAAATTCTTCCCTTTCAAGCATCGCAATATTGTACTCGCCCCGTTTTTCCTGAATCTCCTCCTCACTGTTTTGCGGGTCGTTAATAAACTGCATCAACTGATTAAGCCGTTGGGTGTGCAACCTCTCCTTATTTTTAAACGTGAACCAGGCTTTGTTTTCCTCCGATTTAACCACAGCAATGCTATCGCCGGCATGGTTAAAATCAGTTTCAATGGCAATGTCTTCATGGTTAAAAATAAAATCGAACTGTTGTGGTGGCTCGTTCATGACCTGTGCATAAAGAGTCTGCCCCAGAATCACACGGTACATTCCCGGATAGCCTGATCCGGCCAGTCGAAATTCAGCTTTTATATAACTTAACCCACCACGTTGAAAAACTTCTCCTTCGGTGGTGTCAATAGGTGTAAACCGGTCGCCGCGGAGGCTGCCAAGTATTATTTTTTTATCGGGTTGATTTTTAATCAAAACCTGTAAAGAGTATGATTGGGGAAAACTTGTTAGGCAGACAAAAAAACAAATCGAAAAAAATGCTGATTTCAACATTTTAAAATTCATTAGTTTTTATAAAAATAAATAAATCCACCTTTTTATGTGTTTTTTGAAAAGTTTTTTCCTGATATTGTATCATGGTTTAAAATAACCACTGAAAAAATTGTAAAAGGAGTCTTTTAGTCTCCTTCCTGAAACCTATTTTGTATTAGATTTTAGACCTTTTAGGCTTCACTTCTTTTATTTAATTCAGCATTTACTTTTTTTAAACCAATGTAGAAAAATAGAATAAAAAAGATACAAACCAGGGCAGGAGATAAAAACGTGATATTATTTAAATCTCCAATAATGATTAAGTAGATCAATGCTGCTACAGCTAAAATAACAGCAATTGTCAGTACAGTCAAAACCGTAACAATTAATCTTTTCCTTTTTTTAAGTTTTTCAAAGGAAAAATCTTCAAGTTTTTCTTTTGGCATAATTTTTAATATAAGTTACAATGCAAGATATAAAATTTATACCGGTATTACAATTACATACAAATTGCGATACACGAATCAATCAGGTATTTATGCTGTATTACTTGCCTGACGGCAGTCAGGTTTTACGCACATTTTTTGAGACGGTTATTCCTGCAGGTGTATGACGATTTAAAAATAACCACTGTAAAAATGGTAAGAAAGGCAGCCAGTTTGGTTTGCCCTTTTGCTTATACTTCCTATCAAAGTATAAGCAAAATAACTTGAACATCATATTTAAATCCTTCAAAATAATTATACATTTACATGTAAAGAATCAATCTGCTACTATTATGAAAAACTACTGTGTATTCATCTTTTTGTTAACACATATTCTAACATTCAATGTAACAAAAGCTCAAACGAACTATCAAATTTATACAACCGAAATTGAACATACCATTGACATCAATGTCTATG
>Ga0272442_10008765_pt1 | contig 12760 bp, 12 predicted proteins | sample SSMForm2O_FD_200262 | JGI IMG/M metagenome (GOLD analysis project Ga0272442, IMG submission 200262) | Marine sediment archaeal communities from Little Sippewissett salt marsh, Falmouth, MA, United States - SSM-Form-2O | ecosystem: Environmental > Aquatic > Marine > Wetlands > Sediment ... | reverse complement strand
GTACAAACGGTTGGCGACAAATTCCGCCAATGGAACACATCGAATGACACCTTGCGTCGGTTATGCGCAATTACTTAAGACGCTCTGTATAGTAGGCCAAACGCACCGTGTTGTGAATCTGACGGTGGGGGCGCTCGAGGATCGCGTAGGCGGACCGCTGGCCCGGCGGCGGCATGCCGTTGGACAGGTACCGGTTGCCCGCGTCCTCGTCCACGACGATGCCGTGGCGTTCCATGGCCTGGGTCGCCACCTCCCAGGCGCCCGGAACGGCGCCCGGCTCGTCGGCCTCGAAGTCGTCCTCGAACACCAGCACGGCCGGCTCGCTCTCGGGCGGTGCGGCGTCTTGCGCGTAGGCGGCGCCAAGCACCACCACGGCGACAAGCCACTGCGGTTGCGTGTAGGCGTGCATGCGCTCGTCCCTCTTGTGCGGCCCGAAGCGGCCGCCCCGGAAACACGCCGACGCCGCCAACGGCGCCGTGCCGGTGGTCAAGCCGGCTGCCCGCCGCGTCGGGCGCTTCTCCAGGCCGCTCCGTTCGGGAAGGCATATCTCTCCAAGGATTCGGACTTGATCGTGACGCTGCACCCGGCGCCCGTCGGCGGCATGTACCGCCCGTTTTCGATGACCGCCGGGGCCACGAAGTGCTCGTGCAGGTGGTCCACGTACTCGAGGGCGCGGTCTTGCAGCCTGCCCGACACGGCGATGTAGTCGAATAGGGACACGTGCTGCCCGTATTCGCACAGCCCGACGCCGCCTGCGTGTGGGCATACCGGGACGCCGAACTTCGCCGCCATCAGCAGCACCGCGAGGACCTCGTTGACGCCCCCGAGCCGGCACAGGTCCACCTGGCAGAACCGGATCGCCTCGGCCTGAAGCAATTGCTTAAAGATAACGCGGTTCTGGCACTGCTCGCCCGTGGCCACCCCAATAGGCGCAATGGCCTTGGCAATGGCCGCGTGCCCGAGCACGTCGTCCGGCGAGGTCGGCTCCTCGATCCACCACGGATCGAACTGCGACAGCACCGCCATCTGAGCGATCGCCTCGTCTACGTCCCAGACCTGGTTCGCGTCCATCATGAGCGTGCGGTCCGGGCCGATCTCGTCGCGCATGATCCGCGCCCGCCGCACGTTGTCCTCGAGGTCCGCGCCCACCTTCATCTTGAAGTGCGTCCAACCGTTGACCACGGCTTCGCGGCACCGCGCGCGCATCTTGTCTTCCGAGTAACCCAGCCAACCCGCAGACGTGACGTAGGCCGGGTAGCCGCGCTCGAGCATCTCGGCCTCGCGCTCGGCGCGTGTCGCCTCGAGTTCGGCGAGCATGGCCTCGGCCTGCCCCGGCGTCAGCGCGTCGGAGATGTAACGGAAATCGATAGCGCCGACGATCTCTTCCGGCGACAGGTCGGCCAGCAGCTTCCACAAGGGCTTGCCTTCGACCTTGGCGTACAAGTCCCACACGGCGTTGACCACGGCCGCCGTAGCCAGGTGAATCGCGCCTTTCTCCGGGCCGATCCAGCGGAGCTGGCTGTCACTCGTCAGCCGTCGCCAGAACGCGGCAAAGTCCGCCACGATGCCCCCGAGGTCCTCGCCGGCCACGAGCGGCCGTAGCGCCTCGATGGCCGCGATGCAGACCTCGTTGCCGCGGCCGAGGGTGAACGTGAGCCCGTGGCCTTCGTGCCCTTCTGGCGAGTCGGTCGTGAGCACGACGTAGGCGGCCGAGTAGTCCGGGTCGGCGTGCATGGCGTCGGACCCGTCGGCCTGGCGCGACGTAGGGAAACGGATGTCGCAGAGGGTCAGGTCGGTGATCGTGATTCGTGGCTGCGCCATGATGTATCCGTCAAGCACTCTCCGCTCATGCTAGCCCGTCCGGCGCAGGGAGACAAGTGAGGGCTTCCATCCCCAAATCCGCAGGTAAGAATATCGAAAGCGTAATGAGCGCTAACGTAGAAGCGGCATCCCTGCCGCTTTCCTGTCACGGCATCTGACATGTGCTGCTTGATGGAAAGCGGCAGGGATGCCGCTTCTACGTTGTGGACAGCCTTCAACTTGACAGTTACGAGAGGAGTGTACCTGCGGATTCAGGTCCATCTTCATCTTCGTCTTCGTCCCCATCTCCTGGGAAGACGAGGATGAGGAGGAAGATAAAGATGAAGAGGAAGATGAAGATTGGGGGAGGGGGGCTATGTCAGGTGCACGACCCCGCCGTCGATGGGGTAGGCGCAGCCGGTGATGAAGCCCGCCTGGTCAGAACACAGATAGAGCGCCAGCGCGGCCACCTCCTCAGGCGTCCCCATGCGGCCGATGGGCTGGTACTTGGACAACTCGTCGAACATCTCCTGCTCCCGGCCCGGATAGTTGTCGCGCAGGAAGCCGTCGACGAAGGGCGTGTGCACGCGCGCCGGACAGATGCAGTTGCAGCGGATGTTCTGCCCGGCGTAGTCCACGGCCACGGAGTAGGTCATGGTGAGGACGGCCCCCTTGCTCATCGAGTAGGCGAAGCGATCCTTCACGCCGACCAGGGATGCGATGGACGCGAGGTTCACAATCACCCCGCCGCCTGCGGCCGCCATCTTCTCGACCCCCGCTTTGAGACAGTTGAATACGCCCTTGACGTTGACGCGGTAGACGCGCTCGAAGTCGGCCTCGCTCGTATCGAGCACCCCGCCCACGTGCGCGATGCCGGCGTTATTCACGAGAAGGTCGATGCGGCCTTGTTCCGCGCAGACGGCGTCGAAGCACCGCCGGACCTGGCTCATCTCGGCGACGTCGCAGGCGTGGCACGTCGCACTACCGCCCGCCTCACGGATCGCCCGGGCGCTCTCGTCGCCTTTGCCTGCATCCAACTCAAAGAGCGCCGCGTGCGCGCCCCGGCCCGCGAACAGCACGGCAATCGCCCTGCCGATTCCGGAGCCCGCACCGGTGATCACGGCCGTCTTGCCGCCAAGATCCAACAAGTCCATAGCAGATCTCTCCTCGACGCATTCCTGGGACCGCACCTGCAACCGGCGCTCCTGCGGCACGCTCGTCACACAGAGCCGCTTGTGTTCGGCCCTGATACCGGAAGGCGGGAGCAAAGTCAAGGCCGGCGCCGGCACGACGGCAGCAAACCGACGCCGGGAGGACCTGAAGCGGTGCTGCTGTATGCATACAGGCTTTGGCGTCGCCACTTGCGCGCAGGCCCTGGCCGGCGCCGCCTGGACACGCGTCTTGGATTCGGCACTACCGGCGCAACCCAGCCGCGGTTCCGTGCCAAACCAGAAGCCGGCACTGCCCCGCTTCGCTATCGCCCACTGGACTGCGCTACAGGGCCCTCAATGGGCGGAGCAGCCAGCAGGGCCACGTGACGCGGAGCGTAGTGTCCCTCGACCGAGCATTCGCCCTCGATGTCGCCGATGTTGATGTAGAACGAGCTGCCTCCACGCACCCGCTGCAGGTCGCGCTCCGTGGGCTCCCCGCGTGCGTTCTTGCCCAGATCGTCCACGCGGATTCGTGTCTTCTTCCTGGCCATCGCTCGTGCCCCTTTGCCGTTTCGCCTGGCGGCGGAATTGACCAATCTGATTAAAATATACCATCTGAACCCCCGGGCGTCAAGCCCAGCGTCTCGAAAGCTCGAAAAAGTGGGCCCGGTCAGTACAGGCCGATTGGGCCCTGGGCGGGCGTCATGGCGATGATGGTGTTGCCCCGCCAATGGACCTCGGAGGTCCCCCAGCCGCGGGCGTCCTCTTGCGCGCGGCGCTCAGTGAGGTCGAAGGCCACCTCGGCCGTGGCGCCCGGCGCCAGGCTGTCGATAATGAGTTCCCCCCCTGCCCACGCCGCCGAACGGGACTCGCCGTCCACGGTGACCTGTACGCCGTCCTTGGCAACGCCCTCCAAGGGCCGAACCCACAGCGTACTCGGCTGCTTGATGCGGATCGTCACGCGGCCCTCGGCGGGCAGCCGCGAGTCTATGGAAAGCCACGGCGTGTCCGCGGCGAAGAGCATGTTGACGCGGCAGTTGTCTTTCTCCCGGGTCACCGTGCCCCGATGGGCCTTGCACAAGGCTCGCAGCGCCCCGCCCATGAGGTCCGTGTTGTACGAGTGGTAGCCGTTCGGGGTGGTGAACGCGAAGGCCCCGCGCGCCCGCTTGCGGATGTCCGAATAGGCGTAGTCGTCCGTGTCGGCCTCCTCCGACTGGACGATCCAGTCGGTGTGGACCATCTGGCTCGCCAACAGGCCGTTACGAATGAAGCGCTCGGCGTCCGCGTAGTACGCCCGGTCGACGTGCTGCGCGAGCGTGAGGGCGGCCTCGATGAAATCGCCTGTGTTATTGGCCTCGCCGCGTCCCCCTGGATGGGCGTTCGTACTCTCTTTGGCCCACCCGTACGAGGTGCGGTACCGTGGCAGTCCCACATCGTAGAGCTTCCGCCCAAAGGCCAGGAAGCGCTGCTCGCCCGTTAGGGCTCCAAGGTCCAGGATCGACGCCATCGTGCCCTCTGTCGAGTGCAGGTGATAGCCCGAAGCCTCGGTCAGTTCGCCGTCGGGCCTGAAGGTCTTCTCGATGTTGTAGTCGGCGAAGCGCTTGGCGAGGTCGACGGCCAAGGCGTCCTCTGTGGCTCGGTAGTAGGCCGTCAAGGCCCCGATGGCCCGGCCCGTGGTGTAGTTGATCCAGCCCGGTTCCGGCTCCAGCCAGGCCTTCTCGCCGAGCATGTGCGAGGGATACGCGCCGGTCTCCCGAGTGGCCTTTTCCATGGCGCGCACCAGGCCCCGGGCCAGCTCGAGCGACCGCTCGCACCCGCGCCACCGGGCCAGTCCGACCAACGCGAGCAGCACCTCGCGGCAATGGTGCATGTTGCCCGTCTTGCGGCCCTGCGGGTCGGGCAGCGTGTCGAAGGGCAGCCCCCAGGGATTGTCGAGGCAGTTGTGCAGGAGCTTGGTCAGGCCCTGCACGGCCTTGTCGTCGTGGGGCGCGTCGACCACCTCCGCGCACTGGGCCAGCGCATCCAAGAACCGGCCGACCATGTGGGGCGAGCCCCAATACTCATGCCGCGCCCAGGTCGGCGGGTCGGTCAGGTTGAATCGGACAAAGGGGAGATAGCCCCGCTTCGGATCGAGTGCCCCGGTGTAGATGTGTTCGATGCCGAGCCGAATGAAGCGGCGCAGGTCCACCGGCTCGAGGCGCCACGGATTGAGCCGCGCGTGCCGGCCGAGGCTCGCAGGGGGCGCAACAGCCCTTGCATCCTGGGCGCTGGCCAGCAGCATCGCCCCGGCAACCGTGCTCGAGCACTGTAGGAACCCACGTCGGCTAAGCCGCACAGCCCCTTCTCCCATTGCCTTGGCGGTCAAGCCACCGTGGGAGTATAGCATGCGTTCGACCGTGGCTGAGTGGACCGATCCAAAAGGGCCATCGTGTCTCTTCGGACTCGACGTCGTGCTCGTCATCGTCGTCACCGTTCGTATCCTCAGCGTGATCATCGATTACGGCCAAACGGCATTCGTCCCCAACATGACGAAAATGACCTCTGGCATGGCGAGGCTCCGTCCGAGCCGCGTTCTGGCGTGGCCCCCGCCGTCCGCACCGGGCCAACGCTTCTGTTCCGTCCCTTTCGTCCCCTAGGTCCCTTCGGTCTCGCCCACCGACGGCTCGGACGGAGCCGATGCCCGAAGCGCGTTGCCTGCGTGAACACCCTTGACCACGTTCGGATCGGATGGCACAATGGGGGCCACGTTGTTGCAGGCAGTGGCGGGGCGTGCATCGCCCGTTGGAGTGGTTGCGTGGGAGCGTTCATCCCGGTCATATCGTTGCTGGTCGTGGCGACCCTGGGCCTGGCCATCACCCGGATCGCCACGGTGGCCCTGACGTTCACCGGCCTGTCGAGGGACTTGGCGCGCTTTCAGGCGCGGTCGGCCTTCGTTGGCGTCGGCTTCACGACGGTGGAATCGGAGCGGGTGCTCGAGCATCCGGTGCGCCGCCGCATCATCATGTGGCTGATGCTGCTGGGCAACGCCGGCTTCATCGCGGCCGTGTCGTCCCTGCTTCCGGTCTTCATGGCCGCGGGCGGAAGCGCCGCGTCGTTTCTCGTCCGCGCGCTGATCCTGGGCTGCGGCCTGGCGGTGTTGTGGGGCGTCTCGGTCAGCAAGTGGATCGACCGCCAGCTCTCGAGCCTGATCGCCTGGGCCCTCAAGCGCTGGACACGACTCGAGGTGTGGGACTACCCCTCGCTGCTCCAGCTCAGCGCCGGCTTCACCGTCACCGAAATCGAGGTCGCCGAAGGCGACTGGGTGGCCGGCAAGAGCCTGGTCCAATTGCGCCTTGGCGACGAGGGCGTTCAGGTGCTCGGCATCCGCCGGGCTCACGGCGAGTACGTGGGCGCGCCCACCGGGCGCACCTACATCCGGCGCGGCGACACACTGGTCGTGTACGGACTCGTCGAGTACATCGCCGAGATCAACCAACGCCGCGCCGACGCCGCGGGCGACTTGGCCCATCAACAGCGGGTGCACGAGCAGGCCCGCCTGCTCGAAGAGCAGCACAAGCACGATCGCTCGGATACCCGGAACGGCGAGGCCGCACCCAGACCCGCCGACGGGTAGCCCGCCACGCGTCGGCTTGCAGCCATACGCAACCACAGAGGAAACCCGACACCGATGGGCGCCTCGAAGCTGGCCGAACTGAAGTACTTCCTCCTGGATATGGACGGGACGATCTATCTCGGGCCAAGTCCCATCGACGGCGCACCGGCCTTCATCCGGTTCCTTCAAGACTCCGGGCGAAAGCACCTGTTCTTCACCAACAACCCGACACGCGACGCCGCGCAATACAGCGAGAAACTGGCCGGCATGGGCATTGCCGCGACGCCGGGCGACATCCTGACATCCGGAGAGGCCACGGCCCGCTATCTCGTCACCCAGACCGCCTTCCGCAGGCTCTTCGTGCTCGGCATGCCTTCCTTCGAGGCCGAGTTGAGGCGCGCGAGCCTGGCCCTGGTCGACGAAGATCCCGACGCCGTAGTCTTGGCCTTTGACAAGACCTTGACCTATGCCAAACTCGAGAAGGCCGCCCTGTTCCTGAGCGACGGCCTGCCCTACATCGCCACCAATCCCGACAAGGTCTGCCCGACGGAGTACGGCTACATTCCCGACTGCGCGGCCACGGCGGCCTTGCTCGAGGCCGCCACCGGCCGTAGCCCGAAGTTCATCGGCAAGCCCAATGCCGAGATGGCCCGCATGGGCATGGACAAGCTCGGCGCCACGCCCGAAGCCACCGCCATGGTCGGCGACCGCCTGTACACCGACATGGAGATGGCCTATCGCTCCGGGATCACGTCCATTCTCGTGCTCAGCGGCGAGACCAAACGCGACGACCTCGAGGCCGCAGACCCGAAGCCGGACTATGTCTTCGAGTCGGTGCGCGAACTGCACGAGGCCATCTCGGAAAACCGATAGCGACCGGCAAGAAACGCACAGTTGACAGGGCCTGGCCCGGCATGGGAAAGTACGAGTGGGAAGGGGGGCGGGGAAGGCAGCCAAGCAGGAGTCGGTTGTGGCACGCATTTTGGTCATCGACGACGAAGAGGTCATCCGCGTTCAGCTTCGATTGGTCTTGGAGGAGGCAGGCCACGAGGTCGAGGAGGCCGGGGACGGCGAGGCCGGTTGCCGGCTGTTCCGCGAACGGCCCGCGGACCTTATCATCACGGACATGGTGATGCCTGGGAAAGACGGCGCCAATACCATCCTCGAACTCTGGCGGGACTTCCCCGACGTGCGGATCATCGCCATCTCCGGGGGGGACGGGACCTCCACCCCCGAGGAGTTCCTCGAGTACGCCGGCGCCTTCGGCGCCCTGCGCACCTTCGCCAAACCCGTCGGCCACGACGAACTGCTGGCCGCGGTGGACGAACTGCTCGCCCACGAAGCCCCACAATAGCGGCGTTGCCCGCCCCAAAGCCCACGGCCGGTGTTGCGTCCCCCCAATTCGGCTTGTATCATGGCGTCCGTTTGATCGTTGGAGCGCCTGGTGCGTCATAGCACTGGGCAGGAGGCCCCCGGTGGCAGAATTTCGGCAGGTCATCAGAGACGTCACCGCCAACATCGAGCACGTGGTGCTCGACAAGGCCGTCACGGTCAAGGCCGTCATGGCGGCGTTTCTGGCGGGGGGCCACGTGCTGCTCGAGGACGTGCCGGGCGTGGCCAAGACCATGCTGGTAAGGGCGCTGTCCGTGTCGAGCGGCTGCACCTTCACACGCATCCAGTGCACGCCCGACCTGCTGCCCTCGGATGTCACCGGCGTCTCGATCTACAACCAGAAGTCCCAGGAGTTCGAGTTCCGCCGTGGGCCGATCTTCTCGCAGGTCATCGTGGCCGACGAGGTCAACCGGGCCACGCCCCGCACCCAGTCCGCGCTGCTCGAGGCCATGAGCGAGGGCCAGGTCTCCGTGGACGGCGTGACCTACAAGCTCACGCAGCCCTTCATCGTGTTCGCCACGCAGAATCCCATCGAGCACGAAGGCACGTTTCCCTTGCCCGAGGCGCAACTCGACCGCTTCATGGCCAAGCTGTCCGTGGGCTATCCCAACATCATCGCCGAGGCCGACATCCTCGAGCGCACCCGTCTCGGCCATCCCATCGACACGCTCAAGCCCGTCGCCGATGCCGCCACTATCCTGCGGATGCAGGCCGCGGTCCGCCAGATCTTCGTACACGAGAAAGTGCGCGAGTATCTCCTCAAGATCGTCACACGCACCCGCCAGTCCTCCCACCTCACCGTCGGCGCCAGCCCCCGCGCCTCCATGGCCCTGTTCCACATGGCCCAGGCCCTCGCCGCCATCCAAGGCCGCGGCTACGTCATCCCCGACGACGTCAAGACCTTGGCCCACCCTGTCATCCAGCACCGCCTCATCCTCAATCCCGAGAGCCGACTGCGACGCGTCACCAGCCACGCCGTACTCGCCGACCTCATCGCCGAGGTCAGAGTACCGGCCGGCGATTGGAAACGCCGCTAGGGCGCATTTCTCAAACGTCCACCACGTCCACCACGTCCACTCTGTCCGCGACGAACTGAGAAAGGGCGCAACGCGCCCTCAGCGCACCACGGCCCCGCGCACGCGCTCGAAGGTGTGCCAGAACTTGCGCAGCCCGTCCATGCACGTCTCGTCCATAAGTCGATCCGAATACGCAGACAGCACGTAGAGATCGGTCAACTCCCGGGCGTCCTCGCGCAAGGTCGACAGCGGCTCGGGGAAAGACCGGACAAATTCGTACGGCGTCTGGTCGTCCCCGCGCGGGGCCGCGGCGTCGTGGGCCAACGCGCACAAGGCGGCGTAGCTGTACTCGACCTTTTCCGCGGGCGTCATGCGGGGATTCCGCAGCGGATTGGCGTACTTGATGGACTGGGACACCTCGCGGCTCACGCGGCGCCGCCTCTGGAGGCGCGGCAGCGACGGCAGGTGGGTGATACGCTGAAGGAAGCGGTCCAACGCGCCGAAGAAACGGCGCAGCGCGTTCGAGTAGCCTTTCCGGCCGCGGGAAAGGCCCAGCGCCAGCGCGCCCAGCAACCGTATCAGGGCGAACACGCCGATGACGCCCACGAAGACCAGCACGCCCCGGCCGAGCCACTCGAGCAATTGCGACGGCTCCGGGAGATTTATGGCCGGCGGCGTGACCCGCTGCTGCCGGCTCGTCGATCTCGAATCGCGCCCGTCTCCACGCTCCGACTTGGCGGAGTCCGTGTCGCCTTCCTGGGAGCCGGAGCGTCCGTCGTCACGCGCCGGCCCATCTTCCTGTGCCGCGTCCGGCGAGGTGCCTCCAGGTTCCTGGTCCGGCGCCGTACGCCGCGCACGCGAGTCGTCCGTCGGCGTAGCATCGCGCCCGCTGCCGCCTTCCGAGGCGTCGCCGTCGGACGCGCTCCCGTCCGAATCCCGCGTCGGCGCCGTCGGGCTGACGGTCGCGATGCGGGCCATCGGAGGCAGGCTCGGCAGGGGCATCCGTGCCGAGCCCACGAGCACGACGATCAGCATGAGCGAGCCGAGGCCGATCCAGAACGGCCCGATACCGGCCGGAATCTTGATCCGGCGCTCGCGGAAGTACTCGCGCAGCCCGCCCAGGCTCGACAGCATCAGCAGCGACAACGCCGCCCCCGCGTACGCCGCGATGAACAGGTGCCCGTTGCGCGCCACGACGGAGTCGCCGTTCAACAGCACGCGTTGCCCCACGGCGAAGATGGCCATCACGGGAATCGACGTGTAGAAGATCGAGATGCCGGGATGCCGTTTGGGCAGGCGCTTGGTCGCGGGGCCGGCCGGCCCAGCCGCCTTCTTCTGCGGTTTCTTCCATTGCGACGGATCCACCGCGCTCAGGTCGTACATCGGGCCCGACACATCGTCGCGGGCCGTCTTGCGCGCGGCCGGCGCTTTGGGCTGCTCGCTACGGACGGCCTTCTGTAGGCGCCGCGCGGTGCCCGTCAGAATTCCGATGTCGCCCGCGGTCGGATTGCTGTCCACGCAGCACTCGTGCGTCAGCCGGTTCGTCACCCACCAGATGAAGGCGACGACACAGATGTTGAACAGCGTGGCGAGGTACGGCTGATTCATGAAATTACTCGCGACCGACCCAATCTCCTGCGTGGTCGCAAAGGTGTACAGCCCGATGGCCGCGCCCAGCCCGAAGATGTAGAGCACCGACTCGTCCTTGCCGTCGCGAACCACGAGCCGGTTCAGGCTGACCACCCCCACCACGAAACAGAACGCCACCCAGCGCAGGATGTTGTCGTGCATGTGGGCGTAGACGTCGCGGTTCGGAACGCTCGCCTCGAGATACACGATCCGCACGTCCAGTAGGAAGAAGATCACGGAATACACCATCACGAAGATCATGAACGGCGTCAGGCCGTCCACCAGCCAGTCCGTCATGGTCCGGTGCCCGAGGACCCGGCGCTCCTCGAACGTGCCGCGCCGCAGCGACTGGAAGTCCGTCGGCGCCTCTTTGCGTGGCGTCGCGCGTTCGGCGATGCCGGCCGTCAGCGACGCGAAATCCGTCGCTTGCGCCGGCTCGTCGTGCCGCTCGTCAGGTCCCGATTCTGGCGGGAGAGATCTCATGCAGCTCCCATTCGTGGTGGATGTGAAACGTATAGATGCCGTGCTGGGCCAACAGCCCGGCCGCTTGCTCGTAGTTGGCGTCGTTGTCAATGAGAAACACGCTTACGTTGAATCCGGACAGCTTCATCGACGCCAGCGCCAGCGCCAGGGACTCGCCCACCTCGGGCACCACCGGCAGCAGGGCCGCGTCGCGATGCAGCCGGAAGCACTCGGCCATGACGAGTTGCTCGACGGTGAGCCCGTCCGTCGGCAGCACCCGGGCCAGGTTCTCGATGATGCGTTGCGCCTGGTCCGGGCTGCGGGCCGTAGGCACCTGCACCGGGCTCAGCCGCGCCGAAACGTCCTCCCCGACGATGTTGGCGTTGGCGTCACCGCGCGACACGCTCTGGCGCGATGCCACGTCGTAGCGGGCGACCTCCGCAGCGTCGCGGGCGTTGGTCAGCAGCCCCACCTGCTCGCCCGAGGTCTGGAGTAAGTACGCGATGGACGCCGCGGTCGTGACGGCCAGCTCCATCCGCGTCGCGCGTTTCTCGCCCGCGTAGCCGTCCTCGTGCAGATCGAGAATCAGCGTACCGCCGATCACGCTCGACGGCTCCTGCACCTTCGAGAACAACTTGCCCGTGCGCGCCGACGCCTTCCAGTGGATCCGATTGAGCGGATCGCCCGGCACGTACTCCCGCGCCCCGGCGATGCGCGTCGGATCCTCATAGATGCGGCTCGATATCCGCACCGGCCCCTGCGGGCGCCGCGCCGCCACGTTGAACGTGTCGATGTAGGCCACCGTCGGCAGCACCGACACGTAGTCCTGTTGCTTGCCCGTGCGGAAGCGTTTCTGCAAGCCAAACAGGTCGCCCGACTCCATCAGCAGCGGCCCGATCCGATGATAGCCCCGCCGCGGGCACAGCAGGCTGTACTTCATCGTCACCGACCGGCCCGGCATCAGCACCGCCAGCCGCGTATTGTCCCCCGTTCGCGTGAAGTCCGCCGGGCACAGGTCCTCGAAAAAGATCCACGGAATCGGCCACCCCCGCCGGTTCGTGACCTTCACCTCGACCTCCGTATGCTCCCCCTGCCGCAGCGTCGTCGGATCCACCGTCCGTTCGCAATCGAGCCCCGAAAGCCACGCCAGCGACGAGAAGTACGCCAGCGCCACCAGCAAGACAAACGCATACAGCGCGAACGCCATGTACGGGCTGTGCACCACGAACGCCGTGCCCAGGGCCAACCCGCCGATCGCAAACCAGAACGCGTTCTTCATTGCTGCACTCCGCGGCTATCATGCGGCCAAACGCCGCGAATTGCAATGGCCCCAATGCCCTCGCGCGATCAGGGCAAAATGGGGACTGCCCTCGCGAGTCCCCGAGCAGGGACTGTCCCTGTTTTGCGGCTGCGGCACGAACCCCCGGCTATCACCGGCTTCTTGCCTCGTGAACGGTTACGCGCAAGAAACGCACGCCGAGGTGGATTTGCGCCGATACCTCGGCAACAGTATCATGGGCGCCCGGTTGCTCGGCTGCTCGAAGCGGAGGGTTGAGGAAAAGGATGAAGGATGAAGGATGAAATCAGGAAATATTCAATATCGAATTCTCAACGCCCAATGCTCAACGATCCGCCTCTGGATTCCCTTGGACATTGAACATTGAGCATGCGATATTGGGTGTTTCTGTAAGCGTTCAGCCAAGAATGAAGGATGGAAC
>Ga0272442_10008764_pt1 | contig 12760 bp, 13 predicted proteins | sample SSMForm2O_FD_200262 | JGI IMG/M metagenome (GOLD analysis project Ga0272442, IMG submission 200262) | Marine sediment archaeal communities from Little Sippewissett salt marsh, Falmouth, MA, United States - SSM-Form-2O | ecosystem: Environmental > Aquatic > Marine > Wetlands > Sediment ... | reverse complement strand
TTCAAAACGCATCTTCCGGATCTCCTGCAATATCTCTGTCCGCCTCATGGCCACCTCCTCGTGACCATTATCGACCGGACAGGTTATGTGCTACAAACCCGGACAGGTTACCTGCTTCTTACAATCGTTAAAAAATTATTGACGGATAGGTCTTTTCAGGCCATTATTATTTTATTCAGTATGGTTTTCGTGTCCGCTCACACCGAGACACCGCAAATCCCTGCGTCGCGAAACGGGTTCCCGGGCCGTTCCGGTATTTAATCCACAATCGAATTCAGCAATCCCCCCTGCCGGTTCTTCATGCACACGATGACATCTCACGGAAGAGTATACCCCTGCCGGAAGGAAGACTGCACCACGGGTTCCATGGGGTGACAACCCAACCCACAGCGGATGAGATTCTCTCATCTTGACGAAGACACAAGAAATGAGGTGACAGCATGAAGTCATTAGTTAATAAACTCATCGACACGACCCGCTACAATTCGGAAGAAATTTCAAAGCAATGGAGCAAAGCGATCGCTACAAACCCCAGGACCCCGTCGTACCGTTCCATTCCCGAGAAGAAACTTGTCGCGCAGGCCGTTGATTTCTACAAGAATCTGCGCGCAATCTACTACAGTGAAAAGCCGTATGAAGAGGTAATCAACTTTTTTACACGTTATGCCGATGAACGTCACAGGGATGGGATCCCCCTCCACGAAAGCATCTACGCCCTGATCATGATGAGACGCCACCTGTGGCTGTACGCAGATTTTCGGAAACCCTTTCTCACGGGTCTTGACAAAGAACACGCCGTCGAGGCCATTAACAGAACCATCCGGATTTTCGATCATGGAATCTATATCGTAAGCAAACGATATTCCGAATTGAGTACCTCCTGAGTGTGGCGGGCAGCGCATCCAGCAGTCCGCATTGTCGATGATGTGTGCGGTGCCGATGCACACCGTGTGAGAGGGCTCACCACTATTGGAAATTATGACAGGACTTGAAGGCAATGGACGGGCCGCACAGTCAGCAGAGCCGTCGATCCACGTATTCTGCAAATCGCGCGACCACTTCCGGCAGATTTTCACGCCCGAACCCGAATCGGACATGTTGATCGCCGAACCCGAACAGCCTGGACGGAACGAGCATGATACCCGTTTCCGCTATCAGTTGTTCACAAAACTCGTATGTGTTGACAGGCTTGCGCACTCGGGGGAAACAAACCGACCCTCCCCGGGGTCGCTGCCATGTAAAGCAGGAAGCACGGTGACTGAAAAATTCGTCCAACACATTAATATTCCTGAGAATACGCGCCCGCTGCCGCATGATAATCGCATCCCGGCATCGCACGGCCATGAGTGCCAGGATCTCGCCCGGCGCACTGTTACAGATCGTAGTATAGTCCCTGAGTAGACTCATTCGCCAGCGTATCTCACAATCCTGCGTTGCAATCCACCCTATCCGCAGGCCCGGAAGCCCGAAGGTCTTTGAAAGGCCGCACAATGTCACGGCTTTTTCATACACCTCGCACGCCGCCGGAAGTATCGCACCATGGTGGATTTCAAGAAACCTGTACATTTCGTCGGACAGGAGATGAATACCTCGTTGCCGAACGCACGCAACCAGCGTCGCGAAATCGTCCCGGCCAGGCAGATAACCTGTCGGATTATGGGGAAAGTTGATCACGACCAGTCTGGTTGAGTCCCGTATCATGGCGTCCAACTGTTGGACATCGAACCGCCACCCCTGGTCCTCATCCGGTTTCCACAGCGTTACGTCACACCCTATGGCCCGGGCAATTGCATAGAGTGACTGGTACCCCGGAAACGTGCAGATCACGTGATCACCAGGCTCGAGCAGGGCGTGCATCAGCAGAAAAATGCCTTCCTCAGGCGCCATAACGAGGATGTCACCCCCACCGATACCCGGGTAGATTTCGGCAATCGCCTCCCGCAGCAGCGGATGCCCTGCCGTTTCCGTATACCCCAGCGTGAGTTCCTCCCACAACTGCCTTGTCTCGGCATCCGCCATCGCGAGGACATCCACCATGGAAAGCGCTTCGCAATCGGAACTCGACAGAAGATACCGCGCGGTAAACTCATGCCTGGCGAAATAACGTTCCAGCGCAAACGGTTCCATCTTCATGATCGAAACAATGACCTCCAATCCCGGCAGGCTGCGGCGCCGGCCATCAGGAAAATGTCACGTCCGCTTCCGGGTCTTCCATGGTCTCGGGGAACGAGGTAAACGGAAACGGCCGGAGATTTTCGTTTAGTGTTGCGTATCGCATGAGTCGGTATGCATACACGGCAAGTTTGTTCGAAAATTCTCTTACCGGGGTACTGTACGTGCGGGTGACGAGCAGGTAACAATATTGAAATACCACGGTGATCTGAAAGATAATCTTTATAATTTCGAACAGGAGAAGAAAAAACAGCGCATACACGAACCGAATCGCTATCTTCTTACGGGGAACCGTCACGTTTTGAGATGCCTCCATAGTCACTCTTCACTCCTTTCATCCTTTGCGGATCGTTGCGCCCACGAACGGCAACGATCATACTGACAGAGATCCACACCAGTGAATTATTATACAGGCAATGCGCAGGTGATGCCATCTTTTTGCCTGACGCTTCATCCTGCCTAGCAGCTTTACGTGCATACGGCCTTGTCTCCGCCGCCCAAATCATCGGTCAGACAGCAATGTGAGGCACATCACAATGAAAATCCGCACATCCCGAAAGACGAATAGTCCTGCCACGAACAGCGTAATGACGAAAGGCGCGCCACGTTGTTTGCGTGCTTTTAATCTTGACAATGTCGTAAAGGGTCAAACTTTAGGTGGCAAGGTAAAAACTTCAAATTCAAGGCACGCATATCATCAGGAATGAAGTGTACTTATGCGTACGTTTAAATGACAATGGATGCGGTGTACCGCAGAAGGTGGACTTTACGAAGCCCTCAATCTTGACGCGATAATAATCATGATTACATTATGAATAAAGAAACCGATAATGGATTTCAATCCACAAGGAGGTACACAAAATGGCAAGAATGTTAGATTTGATTCCTCGGACAGGATTTGATTTTCCCGCAAGGGGTCTGTTTGAAAGATTCTTTGACGATATGGATATGACACCCTTTTTCGGTGATGAGCAGTCCTTCGTGCCGGCCTTCGATATATCCGAAAGTGACACGGAATATGTCATCACGGCGGAAATGCCGGGTATTGAAGAGAAAGATCTGGAGGTGACGATCTCCGACGGCATACTGAGCGTCAAAGGCGAAAAGAAACACGAAAAAGAAGAAAAGCACGAAACCTATCACAGGGTGGAACGGCGGTATGGTTCATTCTGCCGCAGCTTCCGTGTCCCTGACGGTGTCGAATCCGATAAGGTCGATGCCACATTCAAAGACGGTATATTGAAGCTCGCCATTCCCAAGTCGGAAAAAGCGGAAACGAAGAAAATTGAAATAAAGCATTAACGTGCCAAGCAATAAGAGAACGCGCCGTTCCGGACGAAACGCCGGAGCGGCGTTTTCATCCGGGCACCCCTCCTGCGTGAAATACAGACCTCTTCGCCTCCAGTGCATCTTCAGTATTACACTGCGCCCTTGTCGAGGATTCGAGGGGCGTGGCATCACCGTATATCCTGGAAACAGCGCGTGTGATCATTAAAACCATTCCCAAGGCTGATTTTTTCCTTACAAAAAAATTGAAAATAGTATAGGACGTCTTCTCAAGCGCATAAGGAGGGGGTAGTTTCTCAATACAGGAAGGATGTTTTAATATGGAAAAACAAGTACTACCCCGACGGGAACATTTCGGCAGCACACTTGGAATTATCGCTGCGGCGGCAGGTTCGGCAATCGGCCTCGGCAATATCTGGCGGTTTCCTTTTATAACCGGTGTCAACGGCGGTGCCGCATTTATTATTGTGTACCTGGTCTGTATTGCCCTCATCGGGCTGCCCGTCATGCTCTCGGAATTTATTATCGGGCGCTCGGCGCAAAAAAATGTGATCGCCTCATTCAAAACATTAGCACCGGGTACACCGTGGTATCTCGTCGGCTGGATCGGGATGGCATCGGCCTTCATGATTCTGGCCTTCTATGGGGTCGTGGCAGGCTGGACACTGGAGTACATACTCAAAGCCGTCGCCAACGGGTTCGCCGGAAAAAGCCCGAACGAGATCGGAGCCCTGTTCGGCGGATTTATCAGCAGTCCCATGCGACCTCTTTTCTGGCAATTTGTATTCATGTTTCTGACCGGCTGGATCGTATATGCCGGCGTCATCAAGGGAATCGAGCGCTATTCCAAAATTCTTATGCCCCTGTTGCTTATACTCATCATTATCCTTGATATCAGGGCATTGACGCTGCCCGGTGCCAGTGGCGGTATTGCATTTTTATTCAAACCGGACTTTTCCAAACTCACCGCGCTCGGGTTCCTGAGTGCATTGGGTCATGCATTTTTCTCACTCAGTCTCGGTATGGGCGTCATGATCACCTACGGGTCATATATCAACAAAACCGAAAATCTCGGGAAAACGGCCCTGCAGGTGACCATCGCCGACACCGCCATCGCACTCATGGCAGGCCTCGCAATCTTCCCGGCTGTTTTTGCATTTTCGATCGAGCCGAGCGCCGGTCCCGGCCTTGTGTTTGTGACGCTCCCGAACGTATTTCTGCAAATGCCCGGTGGTTATTTCTTCTGCATACTCTTTTTCGTACTCCTGGCCATCGCGGCGTTAACCTCCGCAATTTCGATACTTGAGGTCGTCGTCGCCTATATTTCCGAAAATTTCAATGTGGCCCGTCACAAAGCAACCATTGCAATCACTATTGCCATTACGTTGCTCGGCATCCCCTGTTCGCTTTCGATGGGTGTCATGGGTAATGTCAAATTTTTCGGCAAGACATTTTTCGATCTGCTCGATTTCACATCGTCCAACATTCTTCTCATTGCAGGCGGATTTTTCATGACTCTCTTCGTTGCCTGGTTCCTGGGTCATACACGCGCACAGCGCGAGGCATCCAGTGACGGACAATTCCCCGTCACCTATTTCCCCTGGTTCATGTGGGCGGCGAAATATCTTGCGCCCATCGCCATTTTCATTGTCTTTCTGCATGGACTGGGAATCATCAAGGTGTGAAAACACCGCACAACAGAACACACAAGCCGGGTGTAATGCCCGGCTTTTTTATTTTGGCGAGTATCCGGTCGGCGCCGGACCACAGGCCGGATCTCAGCGATTCCGTGTCGGATCCTTCAATGTTGCCTGGGTTATTATCTCCGTGCCGTATTTATCCTTCAGATAATCGACTGCTTTTTCCAGGATTTCCCTGCGAGGGGGTACCGCAAGCTCATCCTCGAACAGTTCCATCTGGACCGGCACTGATTCGGACGCAAAATTGGATGCCCCCACACCGATCAGCCGCACATCCCGTTTCAGCGGTGAGTCGGCAAGCAGTTTTACGGCCACCTGATAAATGTCATGCGAAGCCTGGGTCGGCGAGGGCACCGTTGCACTGCGGGTCACCTGGTTGAAATCCGCATATTTGATTTTGAGTGTAATGGTCCGTGCCCTGACATGCAGTGTCCGGAGTTCTCTTCCGATTTCCGCCGCCTGCCGGAGCAGATGCTGGCGCAAGACAGCCGTATCACGGGTATCATGCCGAAGGGTCTCTTCGGTACTAATCGATTTCGCGTCGTGATGGGGCACAACAGGCGTGGTATCAATTCCGCCGGCAAGCTGTTTCAGCCGCCTGCCGAACGCCCCGAGGGCCCGCATCAGATCCTTTTCGGAATATTTTTCCAGATCGCCAAGCACGCTGACACCGAGTTTTTCCAAGAGGCGTCCCGTCTTCTGTCCGACGCCGGGCACCTTGCCGACAGGCAGGGTTGCAACAAAGGACAGAACGTCCTCCGGCCTGATGACCACGAGCCCCTCCGGTTTTTTCATATCGGAGGCGACTTTTGCCAGAAATTTATTGGGCGCCACCCCGACCGAGCATGTCAGATGCAGGGCATCCCGTACCCGGTCTTTAATCCGCCGGGCAATCACCGGCGGCATCCCCCAGAGCCGCTCACACCCGGTCACATCTACATAGGCCTCATCGATGGAAACCTGCTCGACCAGTGGTGAATACTCGCGGAAGATTGCCATGACCGTCTCCGATACCTCTCGGTAGCGGGACATACGGGGAGCAATAAAGACGGCGTGCGGACACTTCTGCCGTGCCTGAAAGACCGGCATGGCCGAATGAACGCCGAACCGCCGCGCCGCGTAATTTGCGGACGACACCACCCCGCGACCGGACACCCCGCCGACAACCACACACTGTCCCCTCACTGCGGGATTGTCACGCTCCTCCACCGATGCGTAAAACGCATCCATGTCTATATGAAGAATCATCGGTGACCCCTGAGTTCCTTGCTTCCGGGTGCATGACATGACCGACATGACCCGTATGGCAAATGCGACACCGGCCATTATGTTATTCCCTGAGGAATGTCTCTATCCGCCCGGCGTTTCCGTTTGACACGTACTTTCCGCTTTTCTATACTGAATAAGGCAACGACAAGCCAAAAAATCGGACGGCACCGCGAGCCGCCATAGAATGGTATACGCCACACACCCTCAGCAGAAACAGACTCTCGTGACACCACTATAGTGCAGAATCCCCTTTTGTGCAATATTCCGGCGGTACATGGTGAAGTAGGGAAGAAATGAAGCGACAGTTCATACAAACCGCATCCGGCCTCGCATGCGTCGTTCTGGTGTACCTGCTGGCGGTACCTGTCATTATCGTTCCGGCATGCCAGGCGGCCGCTGGAGCACGACACCATTCGTTTCCCTTCCGGCCCGGCGAAAAATGCAGCTATACGGCACAGTGGGGAATCATTCCGGCTGGCTCAGCCACCCTCGAGGTCCATGCCGTCACCAATATCGACGGCGTCCCGGTACGCCATTTCTCAATGACGACAACCACCAACGAAGCCGTCGACCTTTTTTACAAAATACGGGAACGACAGGATTCATACACCGACATGGACATGACCCGCACCGTCGTCTACACCAAGAAAAGTACGGGGAAACACCCCCGGGATGTGGTGGTCCGCTTTGATCGAAACACACTCGAAGCAACCTATTTCGGTTTCGGAGAGGCCCTGGCACCGGTTCGCATCGTCAAGGGTACGTTCGATCCACTGGCCGTTTTCTTCTTGATCCGCCTTTACGAACTTAAGGTAGATACAGTCATTGAAATCCCTGTCTCGGACGGCAAAAAATGCATTTTAGTGAAGGCCGCCGTGGTCGCACGGGAATCGCTTTCCATCGGCGGAATGCATTACGACACCTTTCAGGTCATTCCGGATATGGAGCGGTTGCACGCCGTATTCAAAAAAAACGAAGGCCCCCGGTTAAGGATCTGGTTTACGGCGGACGCAGCGAAAATACCCGTAAAGATCGAAAGTAAGGCGGGGTTTGGGCGATTGACCTTTGATCTGATCTCCTGCACGTACTGATTCAATCGCAATGCGCGACGCTACCCGTCCGCGAGAGGCCCCTATTCCATGTCCCCGCTATCGACGTATGGCATTACACTAACAGGTACACATTTCCCAGATGGACACGGGGAAGCCCCTCCAGGCACGCCGCCCGGACGCATTGATGTGCAAGGCTGTTTGAGGGATGCGGCAGATCCGCCATATAAAAATCGGGCTGGAAGGCCAGAAGACTATAGGGAATATCGGGATTGATCGATACGATAAACCGGGCGATATGCTTTACCTCGCCGGCGTCGATATCTCCCGGCATGAGGAACGTACTCGCAATAAGCAGGGATGGCACCGGTCGCCGGTGACTTATGGCACCCGCTCTTTCGAAATTCCCGAGGGTGCGTGCATTCGACACGCCCGTGAGGGCGCGATGCAGGGTCTTGTCCGCAGGCATGCAAGACAGACCGTCAGTTCGGCAGCGATAAACGGCGACTGATCGTGACAGATCGCGCGGCGTGCCATGACATTATCTTCATCTCCTATTCTATCGGAATAGTATATGTGACGGTTTCGCAAAAATTCAAATGCGGGGAACCGGGGGCACACGCCGGCATTTATGGGGTGCGCAGCGTCTCCATGATATGTCGCCGCAGCTCGGCGGAGGCCATGGCCGCCGTAATATGTCCTTTCTCAAGCACCTTTACGGGGATATCTCTGTAGCAGGTCTTCTGCCGCTCGTACTCGATAATCCGATCGTAGCGTCCCATGAGAGGAAACACGTGAGTGCCCGTCACCCGCTCGAACTCGTCCTCAAAATTGAGCACCCGTCTTATATCGCCGGCATGGTTTTCAATATCTGCGGCCGCCATTCTGCGATACATCGACGTCAGAAATATGTCCCCCAGGACCACGCCGGCAAGGAGCGGCACATAGACGTCCGCCGTGTTGTGGTAAGTGCGGTGGAGATTCGAGACCCAGCCCCCCAGGCTGATGCCCGCGACAATGATCCGCCCGGCACCGCGGTCTCTCAGGTACCGCACCAGGCCCTCTATCAGTGTGACAGACGTGGCAAACATGGCGGTGAAATTCGCCAGATATCCCATATATTGTATGTATTTCCGTGCCGAAATGCGATGAAACGGTGCCCTCACGGCAATCAGATTGATCGCATCGAACTCCGGACCCACAAGAAAGATGTGCTTGAATGTACTGGTGGACAGTGTGCCGAAATCAAACGGGTTTTCACCGCTTCCGTGGTGGTAGATGATGGTGGGAACATGCGGACTCTGCCAGCGTACGACACAAAACGCCGGGTCGAACACATCTGTCCGGGTCCGGACGGTTACCTCGCACGGGCCTTCACCCACCATGGATGGCCATTCGAGAGTCATTTCCTCCATATAGTCGCGATATGACGGACTCTCGGTGCTCTCCGAAAAAAAACGTCGCGATCCCGCAGCAAGTAGCGCCCCCGTAACGGATTGGTTATCCAGCAGAATGTGCCTGTTCATGTGAAAGAACTTTCTATGTCCCGGCCTCGTGTTTCGGGAGGTACCGGTAATAAAGGAAGAGGTCCGTCGCCACCATCATCAGGTTGGCAGCGTAAAGCCAGGTAACCCAGTCAAAGGAGTACACGGCCTTGTGTACCACGCCGCTCATATACCCGAAACAGACGATGGACATGAAAAGAGGGCTTTTACCTTCGACGATTTTCGTTCGCAATGCCTTGACAATCGATATGGGCCAGCTCACGCCGAAACATATCAGCATTATCGCTTCAAAAATACTCATTCAATATCCTGCTTTCTAGTGTTTATTTCACTTTGAGAACAATATATGGCGTACATTGCGCGATCTGGAAAGCAGTGCCTTTATCACAGTCATCCCCCTCTTTGCAAAAAAGATTTCGCCGGTGTACGGGTAGTCGCACCCCATGCGATTGACGGACACGTGCCCGCATTCGGGCGGTACCCGGCAGGAACAACCTTTCACTCACCCTGCGCCAGATCCCGTGCAACCTCAATCACGCCTTTCAGAAGGTCCGCCATTGTCACGAAATCCACGTGTTCGATGGTATCACCTGCCGTATGGTAATGAGGATTCCGGTAAAATGCGGTATCGGTCAGCATGACGGCGGGATAGCCCCTCTGCCAGAATGAGCGATGATCGGAGAGATCGACGCCGGGCACCATGCTCACAGCGGTCAGTGTTTCAACCGGTACGGCAGAACCTCTTTCGAGTGCCCTCCGCACCCGTTGTACAAGACGGAGTGCACGCAGATTACCAACGACGGCGATAAAATTCGGAGTGGCAGGATACATCAGGCTCATGAAGGGCAGGGGAAACCCCTGACCGCCCTTCCGGTCGCTGTAATAGCCCAGCATCTCGAGACAAATCATGGCCCGGATATCTTCACCCTCGCGTCTGGCACGCCTGGCATAAACATCGCTCCCCATGAATTCGGATCTGAAAATCGGAGGTTCTTCAAGGGTAAAGAAAACGCATTTGATTGTGCGATCGTATGACACATCCGTGAGGGCACGGCAGAGCTCGAGGAGGACGGCAGCGGCACTGGCATTATCGTCCGCCCCCGGTGTTCCCCGCACGGTATCATAATGGGCACCGAAGAGGATTATCTCTCCCGCACGGGCACCCCCCGGGATGGTCACGATAATGTTCCCGAAAGGTTTGCCGTCATACTCATACGTCTCTACCCGGGGCACGTATCCGAGCGTTTCGAGCACAGCCATAATATAGCGGCGCGCCTCCTCAAGCTTTTCATATTCAAAGACGCTTCGCGAGCCGATCTTCACACTCAGGTGTTCGACATGGTCGTACAGTCGATTGATCGTAGTGTCTCCGCTGGCACCCACGGCAGCAAACGAAGGGGCGGACAGGCAACGCACTTTCAGAATGGAATAGACCAGGAACAACCCGGTGAGAAGAAATATGATCAGGATTGCATATATGATCATCTTTTTCTTCATGATAGGTGTTCGTTACCGATATCCAGTTTATTGTACGGTATATTGCCATTAAAAGGAACCGTCATTGTGACAGAGACGAGGCCCCTCATATGCACGGCATGTGTGACTATGGCGTTTAACTGCATATTGTGCAGGCAGCTCATCCCCAAACGGCGCGTACCGTTCTATTACGATTATTTATGTTTAATTTCAGCCTGTTAACGACGATTCTTATTTATTGACTTTGAAAAGTCAACTCATTAAAATTAAACTCGTAGCTGCAGTTACCGGCTCATTTCGGTACCACACCGCATATGTGACAATTCACTCGGCCGACCTTCCTGTAGGATCTCTCACGAAGCGTGACGTTCACACCACCATACGTCGGACCGTGTACCCTCCCAGACAACCTGATAAGCAGCACCGGGTAGCTGATTCGCTGCAATCCTAACATGAGCAGGTTACGTCATGGAAACAGAAGGGTTTCACCGCAGGCTGACGGCAATCCTCAGTGCGGACGTGGTGGGCTACAGCCGCCTCATGCAGGAGGATGAATACGCAACCATCCGCACCTTGAAGATATTTCGCAAGATCATCAACCAACATATCAATGATTACCGGGGCCGCGTGGTTGATGCACCGGGGGATAATATTCTGGCCGAGTTTCCGAGTATCGTGGAGGCCGTGAACTGCGCCGTGGAGATCCAGCGGGCACTTGCCGAGCAGAACGCCGAACTGCCGGAAAACCGCAGAATGCCGTTTCGTATCGGCGTCAATCTCGGAGATGTGGTCGACGAAGGTGAGAGAATCTACGGTGACGGTATCAATATCGCTGCCCGGCTGGAAAGTCTCGCGAAGCCGGGCGGAATCTGCATCTCGGGCACCGTCTACGATGCCGTGGAGAATAAACTGGGATTCGAGTATGACTACCTGGGAGAAAAGGAAGTCAAAAACATTGCCCAACCGGTGCGAGTCTACCGGGTACTCTCATATCCCGGCGCGGCGGCTCACCGAGTCGTGAAAGCGAAAAGGACGGTCGGCGTGGCGTGGCGCAACGCGATCATCTTCATCGTTGCATTCCTTGTTCTGGGAGTCTCGGTCGTGATGATTCGATATTTTATTTCGCGGCCGGCACCGCAACCAACGGACATCGCCTCCGTGAAAGAAATGGCCCACCCGCTACCCGACAAGCCATCCCTGGCCGTACTGCCGTTTGTCAACGTAGGGGGCGATCCCGCGCAGGAGTATTTCAGCGACGGCATGACCGACGATCTCATTACGGATCTCTCCAAGTTTTCGGGCCTGTTTGTCATCTCCCGCAACTCCGTGTTTACCTACAAAGAAAAGTCCGTCACGATTCAACAGGTCGCGGAGAACCTGGGCGTTCGGTACGTCCTGGAGGGCAGTGTCCGCAGAGCGAACCATCAGGTGAGAATCAATGCACAGCTGATAGACGCATCTACCGGTCGGCACATGTGGGCCGAACGCTATGACGGCCACATTAAAGATGTATTCGCGCTGCAGGACAGGATCACGGGAAAGATCGTCACGGCCCTAGCAATAAAACTGACATTGGGAGAAAAGCAAAATGCAACCAGTCAGGACACGTATAACGTGGCGGCCCACGATGCATTCCTTCAGGGGCGGCAGCACTATGTCCGGCAGAATCCCAACGACTGGGCACGCGCCATTCACTATTTCGAGAAGGCCATCGAGCTGGATCCCAATTACGGACGGGCCTATGCGGCGCTGGCCCTGATGTACTGCGAGTGCTCACATAACCTGTGGCATGACAGCCTGGGAGTATCGTGGGAAAAATCCCGTGAGCTGGCGGCAAAATACCTGCATGCCGCCATGCAAAGACCGACGGCCCTAGCCCACCAAGTCGCGTCTAAAATGATGATTGACAAACACAGGCACGACGAGGCCATCGCCGAAGCCCAGCGTGCCATCGACCTTGACCCCAATGACGCCAACAGCTACTTGACAATGGCCTATGCGTTAATGTACACGGGCGACCCGAAAAAGGGCTTTGAATTTGTCGAAAAGGCGATGCGCCTCGATCCCCTGTACCCGTCACCGTATATGGACCTATACCGTCGCTGGCGACATTACCAGTTCGGTTCCGAATAACCTGTCGATCCGGCAACGCCGGAGATTCGCATTACTCGATGACCGGAAAGGGCGGTGCCCGATAGTAATCCCGCGCAGGTACCACTTTCAGGTCGCCCAGAACGGGTAATGGATAATCCGGGTCCTGTATGGCTCTACCCGCCGGCACGGTATACACGGCCTGATGGTC
>Ga0272442_10008762_pt1 | contig 12761 bp, 9 predicted proteins | sample SSMForm2O_FD_200262 | JGI IMG/M metagenome (GOLD analysis project Ga0272442, IMG submission 200262) | Marine sediment archaeal communities from Little Sippewissett salt marsh, Falmouth, MA, United States - SSM-Form-2O | ecosystem: Environmental > Aquatic > Marine > Wetlands > Sediment ... | reverse complement strand
ATATTTTTGCAATCTCATACAGTTCTATATCAACTGTTTTTAATTTAGACACAGCTTCATTTAATTCAACAGTTACAATTTTATTTCCCTGTAGCGCTACCATTTTTCCAAAGTCGGCGTTTTTGATCAATTCAACAGCTGCAACACCAAACCGTGTTGCCAGAACTCTATCATATGCTGTAGGACTTCCGCCTCGCTGTACATGTCCTAAAACGGTAACTCTTGTTTCTACATCCATGCGCCCCTCAATTAATTTTGCAATGTAGTGTCCCACTCCTCCAAGCCTAAGGTGGCCAAAATCATCTTTTTCCTTTGAATTCATAACTAACGATCCAATATGTTTTGGTTCTGCACCTTCTGCAACGACTATAATGCTAAAATTCTTACCACGGGCGTATCTTTCTTTTAAATGTTTACAAACTTCGTCTATATTAAACGGATCTTCAGGAATCAATATTTCGTCGGCTCCACCAGCAATACCACTAACTGTTGCAATCCATCCTGCATTTCTTCCCATCACTTCTAATACCATCACTCGATGATGTGATTCAGCAGTTGTATGTAATCGATCTATTGCTTCGGTAACAATAGATACTGCTGTGTCAAATCCAAATGTGTAGTCAGTAGAAGAAATATCATTATCTATAGTTTTTGGAACACCAACGACAGGGATGCCCATTTCATGTAGTTTTAATGCAACTCCAAGAGTGTCATCTCCACCAATAGCAACAAGGGCGTCTATGCCAAACTTTTTGATGTTTTCAATAGTTCTTTGTAATTCCTCTTGATTTTTAAATGGATTTGTTCTTGAAGTACCAATAATGGTGCCGCCTTTAGGTAAAATGCCTGAAACTGAGTAATCAGTGAGCAGTTCCATCTCTCCACGTATCAGTCCCCTCCAACCATTTTTTATACCAATGATTTCCCAGCTATAATTCATTGATTTTCTTACAACGGCACGTATAACTGCGTTTAATCCTGGGCAATCTCCTCCGCCTGTCAAAACACCGATTTTTTTCACAAGATTCACCTAGTTCTATTAAATAATTTACGACTATTTTCTCATTTCAAACGTTTAACTTTCTCTCTCTTTTAATACTTTTTATATAATTTCGTTTTTCAGATCATACTCCCAGATAACCGCTTAATCCTGCATCTACTGTTACACATGTAATAGCAACAATCCATACAAATGGAACAAAATAAAATAGTGTTATCAAAATATGGCTTCCTTTCAAAACCCTGAGTGTTATCGACATCATAAACGAGTGTACCACCAACACGACAAATACTGTTATAAATGTATATGTGTAAATTTCTGGAGGGACGGTAGAGATTATTGCTCCAATATTTATTTCTGATTCTGCAAACGGATCGCCGGTTTCGATCATGATGTTGTTCATATGTCTGCTTATAATAAGAGAAATGTAGATGGCAAAAGATATTCCAAAAGTAATACCTGCAAAAAGTGCAGTAGTAGTATTCACAATTGTCAGTTTCTTAATACGCAAATCTCTGATTTTCCTAATGTTTTCAGCTATCATTCTTGATACCTTATGTGGATTGGCCGCTGCGTATGTAGCCTCTCTAAACATCTCACTCGAACGTTGTATGTAGTTGCTGCCTGTGTCCACCCCAAACCATTCCCATGCATCATCATCATCTATTCTCGTTCTTAACCTTCTATAAAGATGCCTGACATGTTTTGTAAGAATGCCATAATCCTTTTGACTCAGATAATAAACTGATTCGTTTATCTTTCCTCCCCTCATCGCAGAAATCGAACCAAGTGCAGGTAAGAAACCTAGAAAATTCTTATCCATCCTTGTAATGTTCCCTTCTGCGATGAATATCTTGATTCCAGTAATCGCCAAAGGAGTGATTGACAAGGCAACCAGAATCTCAAAAGGGATCATCTGTACAAATGGGATAGGTGCTCCATATTTTGTATAAAGTAAGACCGATCCTAGTAATATTGATGCCAATACAGATAATTTGAAAGTTTTATCAACACTTTCCTCTAATTCGCCTTTTTCCCCAGTAAGATGCCATACTTCATCAGCAGGAATCATAGATTTCAGAAGATATAGTAATGCTCCTTCGGAGATTATAAGCATAAATGATGATAAATAGATAAACATGTTCATGTCCTCTGTCCCCATTATAATTGGTAAAACTATTCCAAAAGACATTACAAATATTATTGCGATAAGCATGCTTACATACACTTCACTGAGAATGACTATGTTTTCATTACTGGCTTCGTACATCGTCTTATACTCTTGTAAAACGGCCTCTTGTTCTGTTTCTATAAATTCTTTTGGTTCAACGCCACTATCGAGACTCTGTGAAAATCGATCTAAAAAATCTCTGAGTATCTTACTTGGGGTCCTGTCAGATACAAAACGGAAACTTTTTGCAAGAGGGGTACGCCATTGGGTCGAAAGTACGCCTATTCTTTTTAACTCCTTCCCTAAGCTCCCATACGCTTGCTTATCTCCAAGCATGTTAATAATTTCTCTAAGTGAGAGATCAGAAACTGCCAGCACTCTGAGATGAGTGATAAAGAAATGCATTTTTCCATTGATGTCTGCTTCTTTGTTTTTCCAACTTATAAAAGGGTAAAGTAATCCAAGAAATATCGGGACTGTCCCCCCAACGATAAATGTAATCGGATTAAAATCCACTGTGACCGGAAAAATAAAATCCAATATAAATGGTAGTAAAAACATAAATACTCCAATGGCAATCAATGGGAATAAAATGGTCCTGTAAAATTTTTTCGGATCCTCAAGACTGTTATAAGAAATCTTAAGTTGTTTTACAAAACTTTGCTTTTTTTCTTCATCCTCTTTTTTCTTGGATTTCTTTATTTTTTTCTTTTTTTTGTTTGCCATATTCCTTCACGATATTGATATAGGTAAACCTTGTTTCCCTTCTCTATAAAATCCCCAAACACACTGGACGACCTCATAATAGTCCATGATGTCCTCTTCAACCATTCTATCAAGAATGTGTTTCCTCAGCTCATATTCATTATAAATTTCTACGGTATCTGTATATCCTGCATTTCTCGCTATTTTTTGTTCTAAAATGTAACTATTTCGATTTGCCTTGAAAAGATGTACATCTTCAACAGGATTCCATTCAAAAGCGGTACGTGCCATGATGCCATCTACTTCTCTGTTGTATCCTTCTATTTCATCGATTGAAGTAACTCTTCTTACCATTCTTCCATCTCGTTCTATGGCCAGTTGTATCACCACAAAGTCGAGGTTATCCATAAAAGTTTTCGGTACGTTAATCGGGTCTCCTGTAAATCTCTGTATAACTTTTGTGACGCTGCCTGCATGAAATGTCGTCATGCATGGATGTCCTGTCTGCATGGCTTGAAATACCATATTTCCCTCAGCCCCTCTTACTTCGCCGGGTATAATGTAGTCTGGCCTTGATCTTAATGCTGCTTTTACAAGATCAAATAAATCCACCTGTCCCTCTTTTGGCCCACTTGTCTTTGTAAGCAAACGTTGCCATACATTATGCGGTACCTGCATCTCAGGTGTGCCCTCAGCTGTATATATTTTTTTTTCAGGTGGTATGAACGGAATTAATGCATTCATTGTTGTGGTCTTTCCGCATGCTGTTCCACCGCAGAGAAAAAAACTACGGCCATATTGTAAGCAAATCCAAAGATATGAGGCAATACTGGAATTGAGAGTTCCCCACTTTATAAGTTGTGTTATACTAATGGGAGTTTCGGTAAACCGCCTGATGGTCATACTAGGTCCTTTTAGACTTATGGTATCGCTATATATGATATTCCCCCTGCTCCCATCAGCTAATAATCCATCGACGATAGGCCTCCCCTCGCTTACAGGTGAACCCATCTTTTCACTTAACTTCCGTGCAAAAAGCGGACCATCTTCATTACTGATTTCAACATTGGTTTTGATCATACCAAAAATCTTATGGATGAGGTGAATTTTCTCTCCAGATATGATATGAATGTCTTCAAGATATGGATCTCTCATGAAACATTCGACAGGACCGACACCAACCAGATTCTTTATAACAAAATATTCAATATTGGTTTTTTGAAGGGATGTAGCTTTTATCTTTTCATTTTTACCAGATTTTGTGAAGCGTCCCTTTTTATCTGATTTAACGCCGACTGCTTTTTCATCTATGACAACAATTTCTTCTATTAATTGATGAAGAACTTCTTTCAGTTCATTGTCATCTATTACACTTTTCTTTTTGGGTGCCTTTTTAACGATTAATTTCAACAATCTATCATGTTTCTTTTGTTCCTCGTTACTTAAAATAGGTTCAATGGCATGGTACTCCACTTCATCCATATTTCCGGTTCTATATACGTGGATAAAAATAGAGCCTTGTGCATGATATATTAGATTGGGATACTCTTCGTCTCTTACTTCAAATGGTAATATAGTATAAAACACAGGCTCCTTCATTTTCTTTTTTATCATCTCATTATATTTTTGCAAGTGCGGATATTTTCCAAGAATTTGTTTCACATCTTCTTCTTCCATTCTTGTCATTTTCTCTCTCCAAACTTGCATAGCGATGGTGTTTCAAGTTCAATTTGTAATTCTTTCTATCTCGTGCTTGTTTTTACTATACTGATATAGGTAACCCTCGTTCCCCCTTTCTATAAAAAGTCCAGATAAATTGTGCAACTTCATAATAATCAAATATTTCTTCTTCAACCATCCTTTCTAAGATGTGCTTTCTTCGGTCATACTCGTCGTAAATCAAAATCGGATCTTCATATCCTGCCATTTTCGCTATTTTTTGTTCTAAAATGAAACTATTTCTGTTTGCCTTGAAAACATGTGTATCGTCAATGGCATCCCATTGAAATGCCAAACGCGACATAACACCATCCACCTCCTTATTATAACCCTCTATTTCGTCCACAGAGAGAACCCGTCTAAGTCTTTTCCCTTTCCGTTCCACAGCCATCTGTATCACTACAACATCAAGATTGTCCATAAATGTCTTAGGTATGTTGATGGGATGTCCAGTAAAACGTTGTATAACTTTTGTGACGCTGCCTGCGTGAAACGTTGTTACAACAGGATGCCCAGTCTGCATAGCTTGAAATACCATTCGACTTTCTATTCCTCTAGTTTCTCCTGGAATAATGTAATCTGGTCTCGATCGAAGTCCGGCTTTTAGAAGTTCGCCCTCGTCGACATGTCCTTCTTTAGGTCCCGTAGTTCTCGTGACTAACTGTTGCCACACATCGTGAGGTATCTTTACTTCAGGCGTATTTTCAACAGAATAGATTTTTTTGTCTGGCGGTATGAATACAAACATTGCATTGGCTGTAGTTGTTTTACCTGCAGCTGTTTCACCGCAAACAAAAAGACTGCGCCCGTACTGTAGACAGAGCCATAGATACGCTGCAATGCCCGTATCAATAGTTCCCCAGCTAATAAGTTGTGTTATACTAATGGGAATTTCATTAAATTTTCTAACAGTCATGCTAGGTCCTTTTAAACTTACATCCTTGCTATGTATGATATTTACTCTGCTACCATCTGGCATGACTCCATCTGCTATTGGTTGCCCTTCACTAACAGGACTGCCTATTTTCTCAGCAAACTCTTGTGAAAAAGTATCGGCCCACTCTTTGTCGATATAAATATTAGTCTTAATCATATCAAAAATCTTATGGATGAGGTATACATTCTCGCCTGTTATAATATGAATATCTTCGATATATAAGTCCCTCATAAAAGGTTCAAGAGGGCCACCACCCACTATATTTTTAGTTATATCGTACTCTATACTCATCTTTTCAACAGAGTTAACCCTTATTTTACCTGTCTTCGTTTTCCCTATTTTCCCCCTTGATTTTTCATCTAAAAAAGTGATTTTATCTATGGCTTTTTTAATAGCATTTCTTAAGTCATCTTGAGATTTGATGTTTGTTGTGAGGTGAGCTCTTTCATATATTGCCTCCAAAATCATATCACGTTTTTTTATCTCCCTCTCATCCAACGTAGGCGTAATAGCATAATACTCTTTTTCCTCCATATCTTTAGTTCTATAGATGTGTATAAAGACAACCCCCTTTGCAGGATAGATGAGATTTATATAATCCTGGTCCTTAAGGTCTCGAGATAATTTACTATAAAATTCAGGCCTTTCAATATTCTTTTTTATACGTTCTAGATATTTTTTAAGGTGGGGATTTTCCAGTATCAGTCTTTTTTCCTCTTCTATCTCCATTTTTAACATGTTTCTAAGATCCCTCTAGAACGCCACACCAGTTGTTTCAATCGCCAGTCCTGTCCTAGGTCTTACAGAAAACGTTGTCATAGGTTCGTATTTATGATGTGCCCCGTTAAACTTTTCGAGATATATATTGTGGACAATTCCAATTCCTGGCATAGATTCCCGTGTAATTTTAAAATGAATGTCGGAAAACATCTGAAAAGAACTATGTATAGCATCAGACCATTCGTTAGGATTGCCAGTCATAATGAATATCTTGCCGTAACCTTTTAATCGATTAAAAAAATTGGTGAGTTCAACTAAATTATCCTCGTTTAAACTTTCGTTAAGAAGGGTGGACAGCGAGTCAATAAAAATGATCTCAGGGTCAAACAGTTTTTTACATGTTATTAAACCTTCAAGAAACGTTTCTTTTGGGAGGGTTTCTGCAAGCATTACTTCAGTAGAAATAAAAAAAAGTTTTCCTTTCATTAAATATTTTCTGACATCATACCCAACTGAAGCTGTTTGCCTCAAAAAACTTTTGATGGTGTACTGGGTAGAAACATAAGAACAGGTGCAACCATTTTTCAAAAAACTATAGCAAAGTCTCTGACTGAAAATACTTTTACCAGTACCTTCTTTTCCTTCTATGAAAACTAGAGATCCATCTGGTATGCCCCTTCCAAATCTTTGTGCAAACCCATCCTTTTCTCCTTTTCTTTCTAATACTATCGATTTTATTGCCATGTATCTTTAACCCATCCACGTTTCTTTTAAATGTTAAATGTAAATTCATCCTCAATGGCTTGAGGGCCAACAATTTTTAATTTGTGATCTCCAGCCGACAAAGTTTCTTCCACATATATTGTTGTATATTCTGAGGGCTGAATAGAACTATCCGTAAAATTGTAATTTGCTGTAGCAACAATATCTCCATCAATAAGTAATTGAAATGTCTCGTTTGTTGTTGCCAACTTTTTTCCGCCAATGTTCTTTAGATAAAAGAGGTAGTCGCTACCTGATGTTGGAATGTTATTAGGGTCATTAATAATCGTAAAGTCGGTATCGAGTTGATCCTGGACCCTATCTCCTTTATCTGAAAGTGATGTGGAGACGTTTGTAGTTACTGCAATAAAAACACCCGATACGGCACCAGCTATTATCACTGATGCAATAAAGAATATTACATGTGTCCCAGTTAGGCTAAATCCCACTTACATCACTCTCTTAATTATCATACAATCGTATATTCATAATAATCTGATATGCCATTATCTGTTGTAACTTTCAATATTCTTGTTCCGGCGCCTGGTAAGTTAGTAACGTTAAAATAAACCTCGTTTTCAGGATAAAGATATGATCCGGTAGAAGTAAATTGTTGAACGGTTCCATTTATCAAAATGTTGAAATAACTTGTCTCTAGAACAACACTGCCCGTGTTGTACACGGTGAAATTAAGATCATAATTTGAACCGTTGCTAGGGGTAATAACACTTGTAATGTTTATATCGGTTTGAACCTGATCACTGGCCCTGTTTTTCATATCATCATACGATTCATTAGTATCTATCATGGTTGGCAGGATGTTTTCTACTGCAGTTCCAACAACTATTAGCGTAGAAACTCCTATTATAGCAGCAGCAGCTGCTAGTGAGAATCCCATCCTTACATTACCTCCAAATTAATATGAATGTGTTCCAATATCCCCTCTGCTTTACGTTGCAAATTATAACTCTAAACTTGTAAATAAATATTTTTATTTAGGTCGGTAAGTGTCTAGTTTCTTTGCTATTCTAGCTAATTCACCATCTATTCTATCTATAAAATGCTTGTCAAATTTGTTGCCTTTAAGTTTTTGTATAAATATCAACGATTGTATGTGATCTCTTGATGGTAAATTGGAAACCTCTCTCCTACTAGTTTCTCCACTTTTAATTTCTTCAGTTATACCATTTGAATAATCAAGTAAACTTATTTTTGCATCCTCAGAAATCCAACCTATGTCAACATAATAATCTAATATTTCAGGAAGATATGCGTGTCCACATTTATCTACAAGGTATTGAAGCCATTTCATTAAAACTATAATGCTTTCAGGGTCGCTAGGAACTTTTGTTAATGGATTTAGTTCCCAACTCTGAGCGGGAAATGTTATTTTCTCAGAAACCTGTATATCTTCTGTTGTAACAATCTTTGGAGATTTTTCACTTCCCGTATCTTTATAGAAATCTACTTTGCCCGTTTCTATGTTCGTTATTCTCTCCTCTAATTTTCCTATAGTCTCAACTAGTTTTTGCATATCTGCGTTTTCGGTAATTTCCTCATTTTTGATTGTGTTAACACTAGATTTATAATAATCATTTATTATTTCGCTAATTTTATTTGCAAGCATGTAGAGCTGCTCTCTTTTAATTGTTACTTTTTTTTCCTTCAATTTCTGTCCTAATCTCTCTGCAATTCTCGAAGGAATAATATTTTCAGCAACTAGGGTTGATAGTTCTTTTTCCAGATCAAAACCCTCTGAAACCTTGTCTATACTATCTCCCTTTTCATCTTCCATATGCTTCACCTAATTTACATTCTAACCTTTTAAACTTTCTATAAATTCGTCTACAAATATGTCTATCTTATCATCCAAGGATAATGCGTTCAAGGACTTCTCTATTAATTTATCTAATTCGCTATTAGATAGTTGTTCCAACGTTTTATTGTCTATAGGGTTTATAGCCCATTCTTTGGACGTTCTCGCTAGAATTGCATCAGTATTTATAGTTTTTACAGGTGCTTTGTTTTGACCCTTGAGTGTTTTTAGTTTTGCACCAGACCGTTCAGCAAAAGACTCCAATTCTGCAGTTCTCTCTTTTAATGTATCAATTTCATTAGTAAAATTCTCTAACGCATCAATTCTCTTTTTAGTTACTTTTGAAAGCCCAACAAAAGGATTCATTTGTTCTGATACTATCTCATAAAGACTAACAAGATCATCAAGATCTTTAAAAACCGCCTCTAATTTTTGATTTAAACCACCAATTTCTTCCTGATTCTTCTTAATTTGAAAATCAAAATCCTTTATGCTTTGGAGTATTGCACGTTTTTGCTCCAGTGTTTCCCGGGGTGTCTTACCAAGGGAGTCTAATTGTACATCTTTCTGTGATTTTTTATCAGGGGGTTTATTTCCATCTTCAGTTTGTTCTTCTTTTGTCCCAAGTTTAATTATCTTTCTTATATCATCTGCATTGCCTTTTTTCTCTGAAGGTTCTTTAGATACAGCTGTGCCCATCTTTGGAGTTGATGCATTATCCTTCTTAACTGTTCTTTTATCCTCTGTTTTTAGTTTGGTCCCTTCATCTTTTATTTCTTTACTGGAACCTGAACCGTCGTCGTCCGATTGCTCTGCCAAAACTCCCTCATCTTTCCCCATCTTTAGCTTTATCTACACCCCTCCCTATATAGCAAGCATATAGGCCAACCTTTATATATGGAACTATAACCCGGTATTTATACTTTTACTTCTATAAGATATATGGTCTATCAATCAATGGCAAAAATTAAAAATTCCGTATATTTCCTAGAAAGGAAATATTTAAACTTAGGGTTGTGTGAAGTATCTGTTTTCTTTGTAAAACAAAAAGTTTTAAAGCAAATAAGGAATTGAGAAGGTTAACAAATACAAAACTTTACACGAATATTTTCATTAAGGAAAGAGATGGACAAATCTATTAAGGCATCAATGGGGAGAAATAATAAAACTTCACCAAATCGTGAAGTCGATCTAGTTTTAAGTATAAATGAAAACAACTTAGTATTAAATATTGATGAAAATGGGAAGATTATTCAGTTTAATAAAGTATGTGAAAAAATTATCGGCTTCAAAAAAAGAGAAGTAATAAACATACAACTTTTTGATGCGTTAATACCTGACCATTCTTCTAAGCAATGGGCTAAATTTTTCAAATCCGCACGAGAAAATAAGTCAACATCAGATTCAAAACTACCTTTATTAACTCATGATGGGCAAGAAGTCTTGGCGTTATGGAGCAGTTTTCCTGTTGAAAATAAAGGAGGAAATGTGGACGTGGGTCTTGTTGGTAAACTAATTCATCATAATGATACTAATGACAAAAAAGATCTAAATCAAAACTCAGTTAGCAATCAAATCGATACAGGCAAAGAAGATATGTTGTTATTTAAAATGGGAAATAAAAAGATATTATTTAAAAAATCCAAGTCTCCAAAGTCAAATATTCCCTCTGATAATCTTAACAGAAGAGTAGCTTCATCTAAAAAAATGAGTAGAAAAGAATATGCATGGCAAAAAAACAGTCAAAAATATCATGCTTTAATGAATGAATACAATTCTAAAACACTGAAAAAAAATTATAGCGATCTTGTTAAATTTATAACCAAATTGGAAGAAAAAAACAAAGAGCTAAAAAAGAAAAATTGGCAACTAGAGAAAACGTTGAAATCCCTAAAAACTCGATGGAAAAATAAGAAAAAATCAAAAAAATTGGATAAACCTTCAGAAATCGTAAGAAAAAAGACTGAACAATTAATTGATAAATCACTTTACTCTGTTTTTTCTATCCTTGGTGGGGAGAAAAAAATGGAAGAATTTGAACGCATATCTATTGAGTTAGATGAGCGTCAAAGCATGTTGGACACTCTAGAATCCCAACTTATTAGTGATAAAAAAAGTCTTAACGATCGCAGAAAAGAGTTTTTAAAATGGCGAGAAAAATTACAGAAGGTTGAAGATGAGATTGAAGCCAGAAGAGGGGAACTGTTGGAGCAAGAACAATTATTGGATGATTACTTTACTTCAAATATTGAAATTCAAAATATTCAACAGGATGTGACTAATGATGATGAATCTTCGTATCCTGATACGATTAAAGAAACAGACTTAGATCAGCACGAAATTTTAGATAAGATGTCAGAATGTGCCGCTATTGTGCAACAAGGAATTTTGAAGCAGATCAATCAACCGTTTGCAGATATGATGGGCTATTATTCAAAAGAACTTGTGGAAAAGAGCCTACTAGATTTTGTTGTTCCCGAAGGTCTTTCAGATATCGAACAGTATTATTTACAGAGATTAAAGGGGGAAGCTGTTTCTGCATATGAGACTGTACTTCTAACAAAAAATAATGTCAAAGTTAATGTTGAAATCAGTGTCAAACCTGTTTTATATAACGATGAGAAGGCAGAGATGACCGTCGTTAGAGTTTTATTAGACAAAAAACAAGAAAAAGACAAATAGGTGCCAACAATAATTTTTAATAATAACTGAAGTAACATATATATAATTGTAAATGATATCTATTTTTGGAATGCGCTTAATGGATGGGATGTTAGCCAGAGGTATATTAAAAACCATGGTGGTATTTATTTTAATTCTTACGCCATTTTTACTTTCAGGCTTAGCTGTCTCAGAAGCGTCTTTAATGGAAGGCGTTATTTTTAAGGAGCCGCATGTATCTTTAGATAAATCTGTTCTTATGGTTGGTAGATATCATTATTTTGATGTTACTTTAGATGATGATAAGGAGAACATATGCATAATTGCATATGTTGGAGATAATATACCTGACATTGAAGAACGCTCACATGAAAATTATTACAGATGGGAATATGATCATGGTTTTTGGAAAGATACTAGCGGTCATGATTCATCATATATAGATCCATCTAAATGCCAAAAAGAGAATTACACATATTCATTTTATATTGGAATTGATGGTGAGGCTGATAAAGGACGTTGGACTGTTAAAATCATAGTGGAAAATGAAGAAGTTTCTTCAAATTCTTCGTTTATATTAGTAGCTGATATTGGCTTCTTTTTATCAGCAATGATTGGCGTGTTTGAACCGAATATTGGAAATAAAAATCATCTACTTTCTTCAAAATTTATTTGTTCTGATCGGAAGAGAATAATGGTAGAATCGAAAAAAAACATTGAAGAAAAGGTAGATGATATTATAAGAAAACATGCTGCTTCTAGTCAGGAAGAACCCGAAGATGAAGTTCTAGATTTGTACGTTTCAGATGAGACATCATTGCCCCATGATGAATTAGTAAGATCGACTGTTTCAACTTATCCGAAAAGCAGATTGAAGTTAGAAAACTCTGATTCATTGAACTCTTTATTTTTTAATAAAAAATTGGGCGGAGGCAATGTTTTCAGGTCTTTAAGATTGAATGTTTATAAAAAGATATTAGCAATAATGCTAACAATCATTTTGATATCTGCTTCTTTTTCAATTATCATAAATTCAAAAAATAATCTTACCGAATTAGAATATAATCTATTAACTGAAGAGATGGAACCAACAGTGTCAAACCTATCAAATCAAACATGTGAAAACATGATTCATATAGAAAAAGCAGCCCATCTTGACCAAAATCGTAGCTTTGTTTCTAACATCTCAAATGAAGTTGAATCGAGAGACGGCATATGGTCGGAATCAATTAACCATGGAGAATATGTAAGAGTAACATTTGAGCAGCCA
>Ga0272442_10008759_pt1 | contig 12764 bp, 12 predicted proteins | sample SSMForm2O_FD_200262 | JGI IMG/M metagenome (GOLD analysis project Ga0272442, IMG submission 200262) | Marine sediment archaeal communities from Little Sippewissett salt marsh, Falmouth, MA, United States - SSM-Form-2O | ecosystem: Environmental > Aquatic > Marine > Wetlands > Sediment ... | reverse complement strand
CCATCATGGGTAGACCATTAACTGTATTTGGAACAGATAAACAAGTAAGAGATATCCTTTATGCAAGTGATGTATCAAGAGCCTTTGAAATGTGGTATTATTGGGGTAAATCAAAGATATATAATATTGGTGGTGGAATGGAAAACTCAATTAGCATTAATGAATGTTTAAGAGAATTAAGAAAGATTACTAAGAAAAAACAAACAATCAAAAAACTCCCAAAAAGGAAAGGAGATTTATGGTATTTCGTTTGTGATTACAAAACAGCTTATAAAGACTTTGGATGGAAGCCATTGGTTTCTCCAAAAGAAGGGTTGAAACGTATTTGCAAATGGATTAAAAAAAATAAAAAAATAATGTAAAATGGAACCACACATACACATCATGCCAAGAGTAACAGGAATAATTCCTGCTGCTGGAAGAGGTAGTAGATTGGGAGGAGTAGAAAAATCCCTTTTAGAAGTAAGAGGAAGACCATTAATACATCATGCAATGGATTCTATTTTCTTCATAGTGGATGGATATATCATTATCCACAATGGGGAAATACCAGATGTTATTGGTCCTGTGTTTAAAGGAAAACCTGTTGAATATGTTAGACAAGAAGAACTAAAAGGTATTGCAGATGCAATTTTAAGAGCAGAAAAGAAAGTACAAACAGGAGCAGTAGCTGTAGTTTTAGGAGATGTTTATTATGATGGTAAAGATATAGAATATATGAAGGGAGCACTATTAGAACCAAAGATACCTCATGAATATGATGCTTTAGTGGGCATGGCATTAGCTAAATCTCCACAGGAAATCATGGGGAGCTATGGGGTAGACAAAGAAGGAAGGTTTGTTGAGAAACCAACACTTGAAGAAGTTAAGGGACTTAAAAAGTTGGTTGGATTAGGATTATATCTTGCCAAATCATTACCATTTTTTGCAGCATTAAAAAAGACACCAGCTGGAAAGAATGGAGAGATTCAAATAACAGATACACTAAATTATATGAGAACAGGAGAGTTTTTCCTACATGGAGAGTATGTAAATGTCAATACTCCTGAAGATTTGGAGAAATTAAAATGAAAAAAGAATTTAATTTAAGTGAGAAAATAAGAACAATTAACAATATAAAATGAAAACAAAAGAAGAAATAAAAAAAAGAATTGAACTTTTAGAGATGTTAATGGGAGATGGAGAAATTTCAGAAGAGGTAATAATGAGTACAAAACAAAAAGCAAAGATAAGAATAAAAATTAATGTGCTTAATTGGGTATTAGATAATTATGCCTTAGATAAAAAAGGAGATAAATTAAAATGAAAATATTATGGAAAGGAAATATATTTAATCCGACAGGAATCGCCACAGCAAATAGAGAGACTGTGAAGGCCTTACTTAAACGTGGCCATAAAATACAGGTTGCAGATATCTGGCATTCTGGATTTGATTTTAATAAAAATCTTCATGATTTAAATAAAGCAATAGATGTAAATAAAGAAGATACTACAACCATCTTTGCAGATTATCCCCAACATTGGAGAGAAGGAGTAGGAAAATTAATTGGTTGTTTTGTGCATGAGGGAACAAAACTACATCCTGGTTGGGCAGAAAGATTGAATATAGCCGAGAAGAACATTGTACCATCAAAGGCAACTAAAAACCTATTTAAATGGAATGGTGTAGAAACACCTATTGAAGTTGTACCATATGGAGTTAATCCAGACCTATATAAACCAGGTACAAAGAAAGATGCTAATGATGAGTTTATTTTTTTAAGTGTTAATTCTTGGACTCTACAACCAAATGATAGAAAAGGTATTGCCTTAACAATTAAAGCATTTGATGAAGAGTTTAAGGATGAACAAGATGTTAAGTTATTATTAAAAGTTTCAACATTCTGGAGAAAGATAGAATTAGCTGACACAGTGGCTGCTATCAGAGAAATATTGGGACATGATAACCCAAATATCTTAGTTAATGTAGAATATTTGCCAGAAGAAAAGATAGCTACCTTTTATAAAAATTCTGATTGTTTTGTTATGCCTACTCGTGGTGAATCCTTTGGCTTAACAGCTATAAATGCTATGGCTTGTGGATTACCAATTATCATTACAAAAGACCCAAATTCAGGACATATGGATTTTTGTAGGGGTAAGGATAGTGTATTGTGGATTGATGCTCCTAAGATGGAACAAGCAGACCCACAATTCTTTGCTAAAGGAAATATGCAACCAGTACCAGACTTAGATTGTTTAAAGAAACAAATGAGATATGCCTTTGAGAATAGAAAGGAAATGAAAGAGAAAGCATTAGAAGTTTCTAAAGATATCAGAGAAAACTGGACATGGGATAAAACAGCTGAAAAATTTGAAGAGGCAATCAAATGAAAAAGAAGATATTATGCTACAACGACAACCCAAAGATGAGTTCAGGATGTGCTCAAATATGGGACAACCTATTACCAAGACTTGTTAACGCAACAAAAGACAATTACACTATTTATGTTGTAGGATGGCAGAACCATAATAGGCCACATGAAACAAAAGAAGGATATATCATGTTACCTTGTGACCCACGTACACCATACTCATACCACAATGCTCTTGCAAATATAATGACATATAAACCTGCTTTCTTTATTACCACAGCTGATATTGGTACCCAAATGGGATTCCAAGAGGCCGTTAAAAAAGCTAAACAAGATGGATGGACAGGAAAATGGATTGCTTATTCTTATATAGATACTCATGAATGGGAAATGCTACTATGGGATAAAATACTTTCTTATCCAGATATTAATTTAGTAATGGCTGACCATGGTGTCAATATGTTTAAATTACATAAGGTTCCAAATATGGAATGTATTAAAGCAGGAGTTGATACAAACATTTATAAACCTTTACCTAACAAAGAAGAATTAAGAATAAAATATAAGCTTAATGGAAAATTAGTTTTTGGGTTTGTTGGAAGAAACCAAAGAAGGAAATGTATTCCCCAATTACTTAAAGCATTTTCTAAATTCTCAAAAGGAAAGCCAGATGTATGTTTATTAATTCATTCAGAAGAGAATGCTAAGACAGGATGGGATATGAATTGTCTTTTATCTAAATATGAACTTAATGACCCAGAACTTAGGAAGAAAGCAAAGCTAACTAAAACACATTTTAGTAATCAGATTAGACAATTAATTCAACCAAAACAGATGAATGAGATTTATAATTTATTTGATTATGAATGCCATGCAGTAGGAGGAGAAGGATTTGGATTACCTTGTATTGAAGCACAAGCAGCAGGGGTTCCATTAATCATGACAGATTATTCAACAGGTAGAGAAATGACAGATGATGGTAAGATTGGTTTTTTAGTTCCTCTTCTTAAAGACAAATATGATAGAGACGTTTTGGAAGTTGGACCTAATGGCATTGAAAATGCAATTCCAGATGATGAAGAATTAGCTAAGATATTTGAACAAAGATATAATGATTGGAAAAATGGAGGAGAGGATTTAAAAGAAAGAAGTAAAAAATGCAGAGCTTTCGCAGAGACTTATGATTGGGATTTAAGAATCCCAGAATGGATTAAGCTATTTGAAAAGCATTCAGATTAAAAATGAAAAATGAGAACTATTTCAGACATATTAACAGGCACACCATACAAGCCAACCCAAATAGAAAACTTTCTTGCAGAATGCTATCTTGATTTCTTATTTTTTGCTCAACATGTTCTTGGATTTGAAATAGCTGAATACCACAAAGAGTGGTTTGAGCTTGCAGAGAATTTTAGGAGAGTAACGGTTATGGCTTATAGAGGTTCAGGAAAAACCCACTTCTTTGCAGGATATTATGTATGGAAAGCTATATTTTCTCCTAAAGAATTAAACTTCCTTATCATTTCATTTAATTTTGAGCAATCAAAACTTGTTCTTAAGATAATTAGAAGGATGATAGCAGATAATGAATTATTGAGAAACTTTATACCAACAGGTAAGGAATTAACTTGGAAAGCAACAGAACTTTCTTTAAAGAGTGGCTCAACCTTTTATTGTAAGACCTATGGTGAAGGAGTTAGAGGATTAAGAATAGATTATTTAATGTGTGATGAAGCTGGGAAGTATGAAGATAAATCAATTTATTGGACAGCCATTACCCCAGTTGTTCAGTTAAACAGAGGAAGGATTGTGGTAATTGGCACACCCCAGAGTTCTGTAGATTTGTTAAATGAATTAAGGGATAATGATGAATATTTATTTAAAGAGTATCCAGTGGAAAGAGATGGGAAACCACTATGGCCACACAAATACACTTGTGAGAGATTTGATAAATTAGGTAAAAGAAGTATCCACAATATTAGAAAAGAGATGGGAGAGCTTAACTTCCAACAAGAATATATGCTTGTTCCTATTAGTTCTGCAAACTCTTTATTCCCTTATGAGATTACTATGAAATGTATTCTTAATGAAGAGAAGTTCATGCCTTATGGCAAAATAAATGAAAAATATTATATTGGTTATGACTACGCTCTTTCACCAACAGGAGATTGGGTAGTCATGACAGTTATATCTGCTAATGCTGATATGAAGCAATTAGTTCATGCTTTAAGATTTAGAGGAAGCTCAGAACAACAGAAAGCACAACTAAGACATTTAATAGATAAATTTAAACCAATAAAGGTTTGTGTAGATGCTACTGGACTTGGAGAAGAACAAGCAATACAACTACAAAAAGAGTTTACCAATATTGAGGCAGTCAAGATGACATATGATGAAAAGATGAAGATGCTATTAGATTTAAGACAAGAATTCTTTAAAGGAAATATGGCATTACCAAATAGCAAGAAAGATAATAGAACATATGCATTTACACAACAATTATTAAAGGAATGTAATGACTTTACTTTACAAACTGATATGAGAGCAGGAGCTACAGTAAGACCAAAGTTTCATTCTGGGAAATATGATGATTGTGTTATTTCATTAGCCTTAGCTAATAAAGCATCCCTAAATGAATATGGAACAATTTCTATCTCCTCTTTTGAGAATTGAAAATATTAATGGTGATATATCCTTGGCTTATATTCAATGTAGACATCTTGATTAAGATTGTTCTATAAAATTCCTCAATCAATTTTGATTTGTTAATGTTGTGTTTTTTAGCAAACTCTGCAAATTCTTTTTTAATTGTACTGTCGATAATAACTGTTTCCATCTTCCGATTAGCCAAATCCCATTTACCTTCAGGGTTGTTTTTTGTTGGTTTTGCTTTTATGATTACCATTTTGACTTTATTTAAAGTACAGCAAAGTATTTAAATATTTGGTTATTTTATTTAATTAATGGCAAAAAAAGCCAAAAAATCTCAAAATATTGCGAAATCTGCTTCAATACGAGCATTGGACGAGTCTTACAAACCAGGGGTAGATAGGTTTGGAAAAGATAAAACTCTATTCTCTCCAACCCCAGGAGTCAATGTAGACACACTTTATAACACAGTTAAGAGTTGTCCAGAAGTAGTAGCTTGTATTAGTGCTATTGTTGAAGACATCATGGCAGATGGTTGGAGATTTGAAAGTTTAGTAAAGAAAGGTAAAAGTAAAGATGCAATAAAAAAAGCAACAGTATTTCAACTTAAAGCTAAATTATTCACAGTTCTTACAAATGCCTTGTGGGATTTATTCATAAGTGGAGATGGTTATATATTAAAATTATCTATTAGTGAGGAAAGGATAAAATCTATTATTGATAAGTTAACCATGAAAATGGCAAAGTCCTTGAATGTAGAAGTTAATAAAGAAGAGATGTATGAGATAGTTAACCAAGAAGTTTCAGCAGAAAACATTAAAGATTTGCAATTAATAAAAAGTTCTACTGTAAAAATTAATTATGATGATACTGGTAAGATTCTAAGTTATGACCAAGATGTAAATGGGAAGCACAGAGTCTATAAACCAAATGATATAATCCATTTAACTTTAATGAATATCGGTGGAGAACCATATGGATTCACACCATTAGAAGCATTATTAAATGATATAGCAACATTAATCTTTGCTAAAGAATATGCAGGAAAATACTTTGAGAATGATGGAATACCAACCTTTATGTTTAAGATGCCAAAAGAGCATCCTAATTCTCCTAACTATGAAAAGTTAAGAACAGAATTAAGAGAATTAAGAAAGCAAACCAACAAATGGAAATCATTAGTTCTTACTGGTGAAGTAGAGTATTCAGAGATACAGAAGTTTAATAAAGATATGGAGTTTGCAAAATTAATCTCCCACTTTACCCAAATAATCTTAATGGCTTTTGGTGTTCCTGCACATAGAGTCAATTTAACTATTGACGTTCGTCAAATAGGTGGTGCAGTAAATAGAGCCTATGAGGGATATTATAAAAAAATTAACTTTACTCAAAAAGTAATTCAAGAAACATTGAATAGAGATTTATGGTCACACTTCAAAGTAAAGATGAAGTTTAAAGAGACTTATAAGATTGATGAATTAAGAGAAGCACAAATTGTACAAATATTAGCACAGATAGGTTCTCACACAATAGAAGAATTAAGAGAGAAGATGGGCGATGAGCCAGAACTTCCAAAAGGAGTAACCCCCAATAAAACAGCACCAACAGTAGGTAATGTTGAAACAGACCCAAACCAAGTTAGAAGCAGGAGAGACCCAAACAAAATAGAACCAAATCAAGATAACCAAACTAAAGCAGAACATAAACAAAACTTTGAAACAGAGAAATTAAAACTAAGAGACCAAAAAGAATTTAAACAATTAAAGTCTGTAAATGATGATGGTATTATTGTCAACTGGCCAGATTTCCAAAGGATTGTTGAAAGTAAAGTTGGGTTTGGAAAATTTCAAAATGCTAATGTTCTTTACATAGAAATCAATGACGATATTGTATTATTCTTCAACGATGGAAATTGGAAATATAAAACTAAGATTGATAAAACAAGAATTAAGGATGTTACTGGTTACGAAACTGTAGAAAAGTTTAAAGTTGAACGGTTGACTAACGCAATTAAAATATTCATGTAAATTTAATGGAGGAAAAACAAAAATGGCAAAATGGTGTGATGAAGGAGAAACAGCAGTAGGAGAAGTTTTCCTTACTGGTGCAGCTGGTGTAGATAAATACTTAGCATTATTCACCAACTCATCAGAGCCAGCAGAGACAGCCTCTATCTCAAGTCTTGAAGAAGTAACAGGTAGTGGGTATGCGAGAATTCAATTAGGAGATGCTGATTGGACAGAACAAGCAACCAAGGGAGAATTCCAAAACACCCAAAAGACCTTTTCAGCTACTGGAGACTGGGGAGATGTAACTGGTTATGCTATATGTACTGTAGAAACTGGTACAGCAGGTTCTTTATTGGCTGTAGAAACCTTTTCAGATGGGCCTTATACTGTGAACAACGGTTGGAGTGTAAAGATAACGCCTACAGTAACTATTGCTTAAGTTCTGAAAATTCTTTCATTCAGACTTTTGCTTAGTTATTAAAATGGCACAGAGATACGAATACTCTTCCGAGACTGGTTCAAATATGAACCTTTATGGTTCTATTTGGAAAGCCCAAACATTTACAGTAGGAACAACTGGGAGTAACGAAACCTTTAAAGTTACACATATAAAACTTAAATTTGATGGAGAGGCTTCTCCAGGTGAAGTTACTGTTGGAATCCGTGCAGTAGATGGAGAAGGCAAACCAGATGGTGATGACTTGGCTGTGGGTTATATTGATGGAAATTCTTTACCAAAATCTGGATATGAAACAATAGTTATTGGATTAAACAAGCCTTGCATTCTTAATGCAAATACCCAATATGCTATAGTTGTGAGGGCTGTAGATGGAGACTCTGACAATGAAATTTGGTGGACTTATAATGATTCTAACCCCTACTCTGGGGGGCAGTATTGGACGAGTGATGACTCTGGAGAATCTTGGACAAATGAAGGAGCAGGAGATTGGGATTTTTTCTTTGAAGTTTGGGGATTTAAGACAAGTAAAACAGAATATTACACAGAGAATGATGATAATTATGATACGATAGAAAATGACCATCCTACCTTCCAAACCTTTACGATTGGAAACATTGGCGCAAACCAATCCCAATCCATTAATGAAGTTAATTTAAAATTATCTAAAGCAAATTCTCCTGAAACTATTCGTTTAATTGTTAAAAGCGCTTCTTCAAATATACCTACTGGAAGCAATTTAGGTTATTGGGACTTTAGTGCTGATGATATTCCTACAGGTTCTGCTGAATGGGTTAAATTTAATTTATCTCCTCCATTACAACTTTCAGCATCATCCACATATGCATTAATAGTTAGTTCTTCTGCAGAGTCCCCAGATTCTTTTGTTTGGAGAGGAGATTTTACTTCTCCCACATATGCTGGTGGAAACGCAGGATATTCTAATGATACAGGCTCTACATGGGAAACATATTCAGCAGACTTTATGTTTGAAGTATGGGCTGGTCAAGAAGAACAAGGCGAACATTTAGATTGGAATATTCCTGAAGAAACTCCCATATCTATTTCTGGTTCAAATTATTATGCACAAACATTTACAGTGGGTTCTGTTGGCCAAAACAAGAAGATATTTATAAATAGAATAAGAGTTCCTTTTTGGCCAAGTAGTTCTGCAGACCCTTATCCAGATATGGTCTATAGTATAAGAGCAATAGATACTTCTTCTGGTTTACCAACAGGTTCTGATTTAGTTACTGGTAGAATTTTTCCAAACCATTTTTCTGAATATGCCTGGAAGGATGTTTTTATTGATAATTATGCCTTAGAAACATCAACTCCTTATGCATTAATTTTTAGTCAACCAGAAGCCACTGGAGATTCTTTAGTTTATTGGGCCACAGAGGATGCAACAAGTAGTTATACTGGCGGAGCCATAGCAGAAAGTACAGACAGTGGAAGTAGTTGGAGTTTAATCAGAGAAGGAGAAGATGCTTATTTTGATATATGGGGTTTGCCAGGAGACTTTTCATATTCAGGTTCCTCAAGTTTTACCCTTACCCCAAATGTTTCTCTTTCATTAGAGAAAAGCTACAACGGAGTTAATTCAATTAACTTTGCTCCTTCTATTGATGTGGATTTGGAAAAAGAGTATAGTGGAGATGTCCCAATAAGTTTAACTCCATCTTATGAAACTTCTCTTTTAGTTAGTTATAGTGGGGAAGTCACTTTAACCTTAACTCCAAGTAATGAAACTACCTTCGGATTAGAATATGATGGAGCAGTATCTTTAACTCTAACTCCCTCCCATTCAACATCTATTGAGATGACTTATGAAGGAACAAATGACTTAACACTCCTTCCAAGCCATACTTCTGAATTAGTAACAGAATACTCAGGAAACCTTCCTTTAACATTAACTTCCTCTTATGAGACCACTCTTACTGTTTCAATAGATGGTGATATTAATTTAACATTAACACCAAGTATTGAAGAGGTTGTTGATTGGATATACTCTGGTACAAACACTGTATCTTTAACCCCCGCAAGTTATTATTATTTGGCATTTAATAATTATGATTATCCTGGAGAGGTAGCAATAAATATCACTCCAAGCAGTACAAGAATAATAGAAAGAGAGTATGCTGGTTCAATAAGTGTTACAATCACTCCTTCCTATACTAAGGTTGTTGAAAAAGAATATAGCGGAGCAATCTCATTAACCCTCACACCATCAAATGAATTAATAGCAGATGTCGTAATAAACATTACAAACACTGTGACTTTATTACCTACTTCTTCATATTCTTTGATTTCTGTAGATAGAGAGTACACAGGGGTGCAGACCATAAATATCACACCATCATCTGTCAGAGAAGTTTATCGTACTATTGGTAGAAGAACAAGCAGACCACAGCCTGCACCCTTCTCAAATATCAACATTAAGCGTACTTTGGGTTGGTTAAAGAGAAAATAACTTTAAATAAAGTACCAAACAAGGTATTTAAATAAAGTTTACTTATACAAATTGAGGATTAGATAGAATGCCAAAAAAATTAGACGAAATACACGATGCAGTAGTACGTGAATTAAAGGGAAAAATAAACCCACGAACTAAAAAGCCATACACTGAAGATGAGATGTGGGCAATAGCAAGAGCACAATATGAAAAGGAAAAGTCTAATGAATTATTCTTTTTTAAAGCAAGCATTACAAAGATATGGGAAGAACCTGCAGAAATATTAAAAGCTACAGGACACACTGAAAAAGGTTCCCACACATTTATTGAGGCAACTGTTTCAGGGTTAAAAGAAGATAGAGATAATGAGATGATGTCTCAAGAGGCAGTAGACCATATGGTTATGCAATTTAAATCAGGTAAGATACCTTTCTTTCCAGACCATGGATTTCATGAACAATCAGGTCAAAAAAACGTTTACAGCTGGAAACAGATGATGGGTTTCTGGATAGATGCGCACCAAGATGGGGACAGCTTGAAAGCAGTTTGCAGATTAAATAAGGCACACCCAGACTTTTCCCTATTTAAATCATACATAGAAGAGGGTTGCCCAATAGGATTTAGTATTGGCGGTAAGCCAGTTGAATCCCCTAAAGAAGTGGAGATAGAAGAAAAATGAAAAGAAAAGTAAGAGTTTATGGATTAATTAATTTGTACGAAACAAGTGCAGTAGGATTACCAGCCTATCCAGATGCCCACTTCAGTTCATCACTTTCGCTCACCAAATCTCTTTCTAAATTCTTAGGAAGAGACGATGAGATAATTAAATCAAAGGAGGATAAAAACCAAATGACAGAGAAAGATTTGGAAGCTCCCAAACCTGAAGAAACTAAACCTGAAGAAGAGAAACCAGAAGTAACAGAAGAAAAGGCTGAAGAAACACCTGAAGAAAAGCCAGAGGAAAAACCTGAAGAACCTCAACCTGAGGAAAAAACTGAAGAGGAAGCCCCTGAAAAGAAACAGGATGTAAATGAATTAATTGCAAAAGCAGTTAAAGAAACAGTCAAGGAAACAATAAAAGAAATGGAAGCAGAAAGAGGATTAGTTGAAAAAGGAAAGGAAGTTACCGAAAAATCTCTTGGTGAACTCACTCTTGAAATGTTTAGGAGGGACACAGAAAGATAAGATGCCATCAATTACAAAAGCCTTGAACGAAACAACTGACAGCCAAGGTGGTTATACTGTTCCAGAAATTTGGAGCACACAACTACTTAAGCTGATTCAAAATAAGACCGTTGTAATGAACGACTTGGATGTAAGACAGATGACTTCTGACATTATGTATATCCCTAAAGTAACATCTGGAACAACAGCATATTGGGTTCCTGAAGTAGGAACAATAACATCTTCTCAAGCTGGATTTGGGCAAATAACCCTATCAGCAAAGAAGGTTGCAGCTTTAACATATGCTTCTTCAGAAGTACTTGAGGATAATAATGTCGACTTAGCAAATCATCTTGTTGAGCAAATGGCAGAAGACCTTGCTGTCAAAATTGACTTTACCACCTATATGGGTTCTTGTGATACCGCAAGTAACACTGGTGCAGCCGACCCATTCTATGGATTGTTGCACACAGCAAGTTATGTTAATGCAGTTGATGCTGAAGGTAACGCAGAACAAACAGGTGCATGGGGAACAGGTTCATCTTTAACAGGTGCAAACATTACACTAAAAGGTGTAAATGCAGCAGTTATAGAAGTCCTAAAGGACAAACATCAACAACCTGATGTAAGTTACTTCAACCCAAGAACTATCGGTTCAATTATGCAATTAACTGATAGTACAACAAGACCAGTTTTGAACAACGAGACTTTTGGAAGTCCATTGATTGCTGAAGGAGTTGTTGGAAGACTTTATGGTACAAAAGCTAAGCACAGCACACAAGTACCAATAAATCTTATCTACGGTACAACTTCTGCATTGTCTGCATGTTCTGACGCATTTGTCGGTAGAAGTAAAGCTTTCGCTATTCTTGGAAATAGAAGAAACTTTAAGTGGAAAACTGACTATGTAATTGCCACAGACCAATATGCATGGCAAACAACAGCAAGAATGGGATTTGCAACCAAGTATCCAGAAGCTTACTGTTTAATCAGAGCTATCTTGAATTAAAGTTTATTACTTTTTTTTTATTTTTTTATTTTTTTTAAATTCGAGTAGTTGGACTTCCGAAGGAAGAGGAAACATGACATACAGCACAACACAAGAAGTACTGAAGTACCTGGGAACTTATAACTTAGTAAGAAACGAAGTTTTAGGAACAGGAAATGGTAGTTTAAGTAGTTGGACTGCTTCACAATCTAATTTAGTTTCAGGAAGTGTAACACTCTATACCAACAGTACAGAATTTACTGGTTCTTATACTGTTGATTATGATAATGGAATTGTTCAGTATACTGCAGGAGCAGGAGTAACTTTATCTGCAGATTATGATTATTCTGACTTTCCAGATAGCGTAGTTATTGCTATGATTAGTTCTTCTGATAGTTTAATTGAAGAAAGAACAGGAAGAAAGTTTACAGCCGAGACAGGCAACACAGATTATATTTCATTAGAACCAAACCAATCAGCATTCTTTGTTAGAAATTATCCCATTTTAACTTTAAGTTCTGTAGCATCAAGAACAACTGGAAATGCTTTTGAAACATTAACAGAGGGATATGAAGAAGATTATACTGCTACAGATTATGACTTATCTATTGGAAGAATTCGATTAAATGCAAATGTAGGATATGGAGAAGATAGGGTTAGAGTAATATATGACTATGGGTATAACACT
>Ga0272442_10008757_pt1 | contig 12766 bp, 5 predicted proteins | sample SSMForm2O_FD_200262 | JGI IMG/M metagenome (GOLD analysis project Ga0272442, IMG submission 200262) | Marine sediment archaeal communities from Little Sippewissett salt marsh, Falmouth, MA, United States - SSM-Form-2O | ecosystem: Environmental > Aquatic > Marine > Wetlands > Sediment ... | reverse complement strand
CGGAATTCCTGTATTTACGGTCCGCGGCAGTTTGGTGTAGAGGATCAGGGGTGGTTGGCCTGGTTCATTATTGCGGCGCTGAAAGGCAAGGAGCTTTCTATATATGGAGATGGAAAACAGGTACGTGATATTCTGCATGTCTCAGATTTGATTCGGGCTATGATGGCCGCATGTAAGAATGAATCCGCATATGGACGAGTATTTAATATGGGCGGCGGACCCGAAAACAGCATCTCTGTATGGAAAGAGTTCAGCCCTGTCCTGGAGAAACTGCTCGGTAAAAAATTGGATGTCACATATGGTCCATGGAGGCCCGGGGACCAGAAAATTTATATCTCTGACACGTCCCGTGCCCGAGAGGAACTGGACTGGAAGCCGGAATTCTCTGTCCATGATGGTATCAAGGACCTGTATCAGTGGGTCAGTACACATCTTGACTTAATTGACTGAATAAATACCCTCACACCAGGTGAGGGCTGGCAATTATGTAAATGGACAGAAAGATATTATTGTTTTAGGTTGAAAGTTGCCAATCCTGCTTATGAGGAAAAAATTGGTTGAATCAGTGAAAAGAAAGAGGCACAGCTGGATAATCGGGTTGGTAATCAGTATTACAGCCCTTTCAGTAGCTGTCTGGGGAGTTCAACCAGCACGCCTGCTTGAGGTACTGGAAGGTGCAGAATACCTTTATCTGATCCCCATGACAGGCTTGCTCTTTCTTGGATTAACCACACGAGCACGAAGCTGGCAGATACTGCTCAACGAACGTGTAAGATTCTGGAGAGTTTTTTTTACTCTGAATGAAGGCTATCTGTTAAATTTGGTGCTGCCGTTAAAAATGGGCGAGATTGCAAGAGCGTATCTGGTAACACGAGGGACAGAACTTCACTTTGGCTGGACTACAGCTACGGTGGTGCTTGAGAGGCTCATCGATGTTGCAGTTTGTCTGCTCGGATTACTTCTGGTATTGCCTGCTGTTGTCCAGGTGGACTGGGTCAGGAATATCATTGTCAGTGTTGTTGCGGGCCTGGTCTTGGGGATTGCAGTTCTTTATTTCTTAACCAGAAAACGCACATCCTTTAAAAACTTGCTGAGGCGAATTCCCATTATCCGTAATCTGAAGCTGGATATGGTAATTGAAGATTTTGTTTCAGGGTTAGGGGGATCACGTCAGGGGATCCGGATTTTGAGGGCAGCTTTCTGGAGCATACTTGCCTGGGGAACAAACTGGTTGACATTAATTCTGACCATGCGGGTGTTTAATCTTGATTGGTCGTTTGTTGTAGTACTTTTTGTTTCCGGGATTGTAGCTTTTGGAGCTGCAATACCATCCCTGCCAGGCGCTGTGGGTGTGTTCGAGTTATCTACAGTCGCTGGTTTAATGGTTTTTAAGTACCCGCAGGAAGCAGCGTTAAGCGTTGCGGTACTGTTTCATATACATCAATTATTTATCACTGGAATACTTGGTGCAGCTGCATTAACTCGAGACGGCGAGACGATATCCGGTTTGGGGGAGAAGCTGATATCAGCAGCTCAAAGAAAGGCACCTTCAGAATCATGAAGATTCTTTTCGTTCTGACCTACTTCCGTCCGCATGTATCCGGTCTGACAATATATGTCGATCGCCTTGCGCGTGCATTGGCGAGAAGAGGTCACAAGGTGACCGTCCTGACTTCCCAATATGACCGCAGTTTACTGCGTGAAGAGGTAGTTGACGGTGTGCGCATTGTGCGTGTGCCAGTAATGATGCGTGTAAGCAAAGGCGTTATCATGCCGACGCTTGGTTATGAAGCATGGCGGCAGGTTAGAGCACACGATGTGGTGAGTTTGCATCTTCCTCAGCTTGATGCCGCTGGAATTGCCTTACGAGGAAGACTGCTTAGGAAGCCATCTATCCTTACATACCATTGTGATCTTCGTTTACCTGATGGATTATTCAACCGGATTGTGAACCTGGTCGTTCATACTGCCAATAGAGCAGCGGGTATGGTTGCAGATGCTGTTGTAGCTTATACCGAGGATTACGCCACAAATTCACCGTTCATTTCGAAATATCTGTCAAAAGTGAGAGTTATTCCTCCCCCTGTCGAAGTGGTGGATACTACACTGGAGGAGCGGAAGAAATTTGTTAGCGGGCTGAACAACACCAAGCGGCCAATTATTGGTATTGCTGCACGGCTGGCTACCGAAAAGGGAGTGGAATACTTGATGAAAGCGCTGCCGATTGTACAGCAGCGATATCCTGATGCTCATGTTCTTTTTGCAGGACAGTATAAGAATGTGATGGGTGAGGAAGAGTATGCACGGAGCCTGGAGCCATATCTGGAAGAATTGGGAGACAGCTGGACATTTCTTGGAGTACTTGGCCCGAATGAAATGACGTCTTTTTTCTCTGTGTGTGATGTGACGGTACTCCCCAGTGTCAACAGTACGGAGAGTTTCGGCCTTGTGCAGATCGAATCAATGATTTGTGGAACACCCGTTGTTGCATCGAATCTTCCCGGGGTCCGACAACCAGTTTATCAAACCGGAATGGGGGAGGTGGTACCCATACGTCAGGCTGAGCAATTGGCCGAAGCAATAGTAAAAATTCTGGATGATAAAAAGCGATACATACAGGACAGGCAGGAAATTCAAAACAAGTTTTCCTCAGATGAAGCTGCAAAGAATTATGAAAGCTTATTTAGAAATTTACTAACAAAAAAGGGGAATCAGAATTAATGCCACAGGATTTTCTTTGGTCTCAAATTTCTGAACTGCCATATTTTCGTGGGACTTTGCGAGCGGTAGAAGCAAGGTGGATGAATGCCGTTCCTCTCGAAGAACCTGTGCTTGATATTGGATCAGGAGACGGACATTTTGCTTCTGTTGTATTTGATATAAAGCTGGATGTCGGAATCGATCCTGATCGCTCAGTGATGAAATCAGCACAAGAATATGACGGTTACAAAAGCCTGGTTCAATCGGATGGGGCAAGATTGCCTTTTGCGGATAATACGTATTCGAGTGCAGTGAGTAACTCGGTTTTGGAACACATCCCTCATCTTGACAGTGTGTTAAAGGATGTTGGCCGTGTACTCAAACCAGGGGCTGTATTTGCCTTTACTGTTCCAAATCCGGGATACCGGACTGAACTGTCCATTCCACGCCTGCTGCGGGGCATAGGCTTGCGAGGAGCTGCACGCTGGTATACGAACTGGTTTATGAAGGTTACAAGAACAGTGAATCTGCTGGACAGAAAGGGTTGGGAAAAGAAACTGGCTGAGGCGGGTTTTACGATTGAGCAATATTTCCATTATTTCTCCCCTCAAGCCTTGGCGATGCTTGAGTGGGGCCATTATTTAGGTGCACCCTGTGTTGCAGCGAAGCTGCTTACTGGAAAGTGGATTCTTGTCAGCAAACCATGGAATCTCAGGTTGACCAGGAAATACACAGAAAAATTTTATACTGAAAATCCACTTGAAAACGGGACTTATTCTTTCTACCTGGCAAGAAAATCCGGGCAGCAGCTGTAATATCATTAGCCTGGATGGTTTCGGGAGAACCTGTCTTGCTCAGGCAGGAAAACACGGTTATTCTTGAGCAGTGATCATGTTAGACAGGGATAATGAGGTGGTCGGATAATGACGGATCTTGATGGAATGAACAGAGCAGAATCAGGCACGGAGCAACCATCCGTTCTGGATTGGTTCTTTTCATTACTGCGTTTAAAACCGATCCCTGTTCCAGAAGAAGATACTCTTGAAAAGAATGATCCTTCTATAGCTGTTCTGCCAGGGCGGGAAGAGCAGATATCTCTCATTGAAAGTAAGCCAGTTTTTCGGTTTTCCTGGAATTTGTTGATTCTGCCAATTTCGGTTTTTCTCATGCTAATTGCACAACTTTTCATGGAAAAATCAGAGCAGGTCAATTTCTTCCCCCTGATATTATTTGCAGTTTCTATTGGTCTCCTCGCATGGCTGTTTCAGCGCAATGAATTGCCGCTCCTTTCGATACCAGCAGGGACCATGGTTAAACCAGAAATATCTGTGGATCTGGTGCTGCTTTCTACGGCAACTGTTATGGCTGTTGTTACCTATTTATTATGCAGGGATAATCGCTTCAGCTTTTTTTCCATAATAAGCTGGTTCGGCTCGATTCTATTATTTATCCTTGCTTTCTGTCCGGTGAGAATCCAGATCAAATCAACCTGGTGGAAGATCAAGAATTGGTTTAGTAAAAAGGAATATGTACTGAAGATTGGTAAAGAAAAGCTTTTAATAATCCTTGTTATTGGAATAGGTTTCTTTTTCCGTTTTTATCGTCTTGGGTCTGTTCCTGTTGAGATGTGGAGCGATCAGGCTGAAAAGCTTCTTGATGTTGCGGATGTTCTGGATGGCCAGTTTTCCATTTTCTTTACTCGTAACACCGGGAGGGAGGCTGTCCAGTTTTATCTCTCTGCAGCAGTAGCGAGATTATTGGGAACAGGCATTTCATTCCTTACATTAAAGATAGGTACCGCATTGTTGGGCTTCCTGACACTTCCATTCCTGTATTTACTGGCAAAGGAAGCTGCAGGTCGACGCGCTGCCCTGTTTACATTATTACTGGGGGGAATAGCTTACTGGCCCAATGTTATTAGCCGGGCAGGTCTTCGGTTTCCGCTTTACCCATTCTTTGCTGCACCAGCCATGTACTTTCTGGTCAAAGCATTAAAAAAACGCAGCATTAAAGATTTCCTTCTGAGCGGAATTGCAGTTGGTTTTGGGCTGCATGGATACAGTCCGGCACGAATAATTCCCGTTGTTGTACTGCTTGGTGTTGTTGTTTATGTTCTGCATCGCGAATCAGTTGGATGGAGAAGGCAGGCAATTACTGCTCTGATAGTTGTTGGTACGCTGGCTTTGATTGTGTTTATTCCCCTGCTGCGTGTTGCAGTAGATATGCCGGAAAGTTTTATGTTCAGGATGATGAGTCGTATTGGGGAGGCAGAAAGAGAACTTCCCGGGCCTCCTATCCAGATCTTCTTCCAGAACATGTGGGATGCTCTGAGAATGTTCAATGATGATAACGGCGAAATATGGATTCTTGGGCCGACCCACAGACCGGCTTTTGACTGGATCACAGCTGCGTTTTTCCTGATGGGCGTAGTTCTTGTGATTGTCCGCTATATCCGGCATGGAAAATGGGTTGACCTGTATCTGCTGTTCTCAATTCCGGTGATGCTGCTGCCGTCAGCTCTATCGCTGGCTTTTCCGGCCGAAAATCCGGCTTTGAATCGCGCATCCGGAGCCATGATTCCAGCTCTGGTCATGGCGGGAATGGCGTTTGGCTCTTTTTATGAATGGATGAAACGTACATTTGCCGGGTTTAAGATAGCTCCTGTCCTCATTTCGACGGCATTGGTATTGCTGGCCGCAAATATTAATTATCAAATTGTATTTGTGGATTACGCTCAACAAATGGAACGAACAGTGTGGAATACTGCAGATGCCGGAAGAATACTAAAAGCATTTGCGGAATCAACTGGTGAATATGAGACAGGCCATGTCGTGGCGTACGCACATTGGATGGATACCCGACTGGTAGGCATTCACAGCGGTCAACCTCGCAAGGATTATGCTATCTGGCCTGATGAGTTGGATACCCTGGCAGATGAGACACGGCCGCAGTTGTTTATTATTAATACAAATGACACAGAAGGTCTTCAACGGCTCGGAGAATTGTTTCCTGACGGTAGAATGGATTTATTTGAGAGCCAGATCGAAGGCCATGATTTCCTGATATATTCAGTGCCATAGATACATATGATGTTGGTCGATGTTATTAATCCTGGAGTTTGAATGGACGCACAGCAGTACTTGGAAAATGAAAAGAAACCGAGGCAGAACGATATACTTGTCTGGATCTTGCTGGTATTGGTAATCACTGCAGGAGCCTTTCTCCGTCTGCGGGGAAATAATTGGGATGAGTACACACACATCCACCCTGATGAACGATTCCTGACCATGGTTGAAACCGGAATCCAGACACCTTCGACGATTGGCGAGTATTTTAATACGGGCATTTCACCTCTCAATCCGGCGAATTCCGGGTACACATTCTTTGTGTATGGTACTTTTCCCGTTTTTCTTGTAAGAATAATCGCAGAAAATGTTGAACAAATTGGATACGATGAGATCCACTTGCTTGGGCGTGCACTGGCAGCATCTTTTGATATTGTGTCGATCTTTCTCCTTTTCCTGCTTGGGAAAAAGATTTACGGAAAGTGGACGGGATTGCTGGCTGCAGTGTTTTATGCATTTGGCGTATTACAGATTCAGCATTCGCACTTTTTTGTAGTTGATATTTTTGCCAACCCCTTTTTGATTGCTGGATTCTTATTTGCCTTCAAGGTGCAGGAAGAAGGACGGATCCGGGATTACGTTGTATTTGGTTTGATGCTGGGGGCCGCATCAGCTTGCAAGATCAGCTCTCTGCCTTTTGCAATTGTTGTGGTAATTGCAGCACTGATCAGAATTTTTGAAGCGATAAACGAAGATAACAGATATGATGAAACCATCAGGGTAGTAAAAGGCCTCGTTGCTGCTGGTTTTGTATCATTCCTGGTTTTCAGGATACTCCAGCCCTATGCGTTCGAAGGACCGGGATTTTTAAACATAATCCCGAATAGTAATTGGATTGCAAATATTAAAGAAATCCAAAGCCAGCAAAGCGGAAATGTAGATTTCCCGCCAGCTCTGCAATGGGCATATCGCACACCGGTGTTGTTCGCTCTGAAAAACATGGTTCTATGGGGAATGGGGATACCACTGGCTGCAGCTGCGTGGGGTGGATGGATTATAGCCCTGGCGGATACCATACGCCGCAAGACAAAACGCCATATATCACTATTATTGTGGATAATCCTGTTTTTCTTATGGCAGTCAACCAATAACACACCTGCAATGCGATACCAGCTGCCTGTATATCCATTTCTTGTACTAATGGCGGGCTGGGTAATTTGTGAACTCTGGTCAAGGGCAACCAAATCAACAAAACCCACTCTATACCGGGCAGTCCTGGCAGGTGTGGGCATTTTTATAACTGCTGCTGCGGGATTCTGGGCGTTTGCATTCTCGTCGATTTATGTACGTCCAAATACACATGTTACAGCGTCTCGATGGATTTACCAGAACATTCCTTCGGGGATAAACCTGCAGCTTTCTACGGAGGAAGAGGTACAAGTTGAGCCGCTGCCGATCTCCCAAAACTGGATAACTGCACCTGGCGGGATACAAGCTCTCGAATTTTTAAGTGACAAAACCCTGTTCGTGGATACAATCACACTCCCTTCCATTACACCTGTGTATGGCACGGAAACCTGGCCTGCGATAACCGTACGTCTCTATGAAGGAGATGATTTGCTTGGCACAGGTCTTTGGAAGCCCGATAACACCGGGCAACAGCAGGCAGTAAGCATACCACTTGACAGTGTGGTTTCTCTTGTGAAAGCACAGAAGTACAGAATAGAACTTCAGACTGAAGGGCAGGAAGCTGTCCGGATTCAATCGGTGATCCAGCTTTCGCAGAGCGGAACCGAGGAGCAGCAGGTTGAAGTTTCTGTTCCACAGGTTGTATCACTGGTTCCGGATACTTCCTACAAGGTTAACCTTCCGAATAACCTTTCCGGGAATTTAAATTCGATAAGAATCCCCTATCTGGAAAATCTGTCAAATCCGAACGAGGAAAATATAACCATTCTGGTTTCCCTGTATCATCACGGAGAGACAGAACCATTCGATCGTATAGAAGCTTCTATTACGATAGGCTACCAGCAAGAAAGAGAGGTTGAGCTGGAGCTGGAAGAATCGATACCTGTGGAAGAAATATCACATTTCGATATGGATCTGGTTTCAGGAAAGCTTGTCCAATTCAGAGGATCCAACCTGGTAAGCGAATCTTCATGGGATCTCGGCTTGCCGGCAAGAATAGACGGCCGCGATGGATACGGCGGATTGTATCAGAGCGGTAATCTGGAAATGTATTGGCCGGACAACCAGAACGATGATACGGATGAGTGGCCGGACAAACTTGAGCGAATAGTAGATGAACTGGAGCAGGGAGATTATCTAATTATTGGAACAAACCGCCAATATGGAACGATCCCGCGTGCTTCCGTTCGATATCCACTCAGTGAAGTATTCTATCGTGCACTCTTCAACTGCCCTTCACCACAAAGTGTCGTGGCCTGCGGGGCCGTACTGGAACCTGACAACACAATCAGTGAATTTGGATACGAGCTTGTTGCGGTTTTCAGTTCTCATCCGGCTGTGGGCTCGATAGAAATCAATGACCAATTATCTGAAGAGGCGTTTACTGTCTATGATCATCCCAAGGTTCTAATTTTTCAAAAGACAAAAAACTTTGATTCTGAGAAACTGACCGATCTTCTAGCTGATGTGGATCTGGCCAATATCAAAAATTTGCCGCCCGCACAACTTCCACGGACCGTTAAAACACTTTTGCTGCCGGAGGGGTTAAGGCTGGTACAGCAGAACGGTGGAACATGGTCTGATCTTTTCAATCGATATTGGGTAATCAATCAATCCGGATTCCTTGCAGTAGCTGTCTGGTGGCTGCTTATAACGCTGCTGGGATGGACAATGGTTCCCGTATTGTATTACTTGATGCCGGGGCTTCGTGATCGAGGTTATGGGTTTTCCCGTTCAATGGCGCTTGTATTCATGGCGTGGTTGGCATGGATGGCAGGTAATTCAGGTATCCCTGTTTCGAAAACCACACTGATTGTTATTCTTGGCCTGATGGCAGCCATATCAGGGGTTCTGCTCATCTGGGATGCAGAACTACGGAAACACCTGAGTGATAAGCGGAAACAAATCTTGATTGTTGAAATACTGGCACTCGTCGCATTTCTTGTTTTTCTTGCTGTAAGGATAGGAAATCCGGATCTCTGGCACCCGGCAAAGGGCGGCGAAAAACCAATGAACTTTGCCTACCTTAATGCGGTTTTAAAGAGTACATATTTCCCGCCTTACGATCCGTGGTTTGCTGGTGGAACAATTAATTACTATTACTTTGGTTACGTTATTGTCGGAATGCCGTTAAAACTGACAGGTATTGTTCCTTCGATAGGATACAACCTGATTATTCCTACTCTGTTTTCAATTTCTGCATTAAGTGCTTACAGCCTGGTGTACAGCTTCGTTGAATCCGACAAGGGCAGCCGCTTTTTATCAATCAGAGCCGGATTGATTGGCGCACTGCTGTTCGTATCGATTGGTAATCTTGGTAATGCCCGGTTGTTTTACCGGGGACTGGCACAGATGGGGGGAGTTGATGCGGAAACAAGCAGTGTTGTTCAGGAGCTGCCGGCTGTTGTATCTGGTATAGGAAAGTATGTAAGTTCTGATGAAACCTTTCCTATAGCAATGGATCGATGGTATTGGGACGCAAGCCGTACTATTGCGGCGGGCGAAGGGGAAGCCGGCCCCATAACGGAATTTCCACTATTCACTTTCTTGTATGCAGATCTTCATGCACATATGATCAATCTCCCGATAACCATTCTTACATTAGCCTGGGCATTATCATGGCTGAAAAGACGTGATAGGTATCGGCTTGGAGACTGGAAACTGCTTCTGCCAGTGTTCTTCCTTTGGGGATTGTCACTTGGTGTAATTCGCCCTACAAATACCTGGGATTATCCACTTTACTGGCTTTTGTCTGGTATGGCTGTGTTTGCCGCCGCCTGGCAGCGAGGATACTCCAAACGGCTCTCGTTCCTTCTTGAAGCGGTTATCGCTGTGGCAATATTGTTTGGATTTGCTCGGATGAGCTTCATTTTCTATGACATGTGGTATTTGCAGGGTTATACAAGTGTTGATTTATGGAAAGGCTCTCACACATCTTTAGGAGATTATCTTACAGTCCTTGGTCATTTCTACTTTGTATTGTTTGCGTGGTTGTGGTGGGAGACAAGGAAGTGGATGGAAGAAACCCCGATCACAGCGCTTTCGAAGCTGCGGCCAAGCACAGGGATGATAGCAAGTGCAGGTGTTCTGATGGTCGGCATTATAGGTGTGCTTGCCTGGAAAGGAATATTGGTAGGTACACTGGTTCTGCCTCTCATCGTATGGAGCGTTATTCTTTTCCTTTACAGAAGAGATATTTCACTCGAAAAGAGGGTCGTACTTCTGATGGTTATGGGGGCATCAGCAGTTACTTTAATGGTGGAATTGATAGTTCTGACAGGCGATATCAGCCGTATGAACACAGTTTTTAAATTTTACCTGCAGGCCTGGACACTGCTGAGTATTTCAACAGCCGCAGCATTATCCTGGGTGATGATGGAGTGGAAGAGAGTCAAGTACCTGCCTTTCGGGAAGATATTTGCCGCAGGATCAGCTCTGCTGGCACTGGGCGTGGTGATGTATCCTATGGCAGCTGTACCTGCAAAAATTCAGGACAGAATGGCAGTTGAAGCACCTCATACACTCGATGGTGCAGCTTTTATGCCTTTTGCCAGTTACTATGAGTTTAATAATTACTTCAAATTCGATGAAGACTACGAGGCAATACGCTGGATGCAGGATAATGTTGAAGGAAGCCCTGTGATTGTAGAAGCGAGCATTCCAGAGTACCGCTGGGGTTCACGTTTTTCAATTCATACGGGACTGCCTTCTGTACTGGGATGGAACTGGCATCAACGACAGCAGCGTGTGAGCGCTGGATCAGAGGAGGTTAGTGCGAGATCGGCTGAAATTGCTGATTTTTACATTACACGCTCAATTGAATCAGCGAAGGAGTTTCTCGAAGAATACAATGTGGCGTATGTTGTTATTGGACAGTTGGAAGAGCTCTATTACAATCAGATACAATCCTGTCAACCAGGCCCGGATGGAGATTTGATGTATTGCGATATGAGCGGCAGGCCAATGGGAATGGAACAACCAGAACTCCGTATGGATGATTGTGAAACGATCAATCCTGATGATGATTCCATGGGGTATGTGTGCAGAACTCATGGATTTGATAAATTCGATATTCTGGAAAGCCAGGGCGTGATCTCGGAGGTATTCTCTGGAGGAACCACGATGATATACAGGGTGAATCCATGATCTGGCAAATCTTGCTGTTCTGGCTTGCTTCTTCGCTGCCAGCTGCGGCGGCCTGGCCTCTCGTATGGCGCGGTCTTGGAAGCTTGCCGGATCGCGGCTTTGGAATGACACGGACTGCGGGTATATTGTTTTCTGCATACTTGTACTGGATTGCCTGTACAGTTGGTTTGATACCGAACAGTATCGGGGGAATACTGGGAGTAGTTCTTATTCTGGGAATCCTGAGTGCTTTTATATTAAAGAAGGATGGTAAGGAATTTTTCAAGTGGATCCGGCAGAAGTCAAGGCTGCTGCTGATTGAAGAGGGGCTTTTCCTTGCAGCTTTTATTTTCTGGGCTTTTGTTCGGGCAAATAATCCTGACCTTGTAGCAACAGAAAAGCCAATGGAACTGGCGTTTCTGAATTCCATATTGATCTCACCGGGATTTCCCCCAAGGGATCCCTGGTTATCAGGTTACGCAATTTCCTATTATTACTTCGGCTATATTATGATTGCTATGCTTACCAGGATAAGCGGACTTTCCTCCGGGATAACATTTAATCTGGGCAATGCACTCTGGTTCGCTATGACTTTCACAGGATCCTATTCGATCCTTTACAATCTGTTGCTTTATAAAAAGGAGAATGCCCGCCGGCTGCTTTCGTTATTCGCTCCTGCGGCAGTACTGATATCAGGAAATCTGGAAGGCGTTCTTGAAGTTCTTCATCGAAGGATGGTTTTATGGAAAACGCTTCCGGATGGCACCATGACATCCTCGTTCTGGACGTGGCTGGGAATCAAACAGCTTGTAGATCCTCCAACCGGCACATCTGGTTGGCTTCCCGATCGCTACCTCTGGTGGTGGCGTGCATCACGAGTGGTTAATGATATTAACCTGGCTGGGGGGGAAGTTGAAGTTATCGATGAGTTCCCTTTCTTCAGTTTTATCCTTGCTGATAACCACCCGCATGTACTTGCACTGCCTTTTGCCCTTTTAGCAGTAGCTTTTGCACTTCATATTTTCTATCGCGGACGAAAAACCCTGCAAAATGAAAAGAATATTTCTTTGTTCGGGAGCAAGCAGGAAAGGTTTGCCGGAATCGGATTCCTCATCCTGACAATTATTAGTTTATTGGTAACAATGGCGAGTGGTCAAACGGGAAATGCAGCACTTATCCACTTCATTCGCATCTGGCTTGCAGGCGCAATCCTGGCGGCAGTAGTTATCTTTATGGTTCTCTTTTTACGCGCCGAGATACCCAGAGCGCTGTCAACAGGAGAGACCCTTTTTGCATGTGTTATCTTTGGTGGTCTGGCTTTTCTGAATACCTGGGATTTACCGATATACCTCACACTGGTTATGGGTATTCTTTTTTATATTGAGCGAAAATCAAAAATATCACAACGGATAAAATCAGCTGTATTTACCGGAACGGCGATACTTATTGGTGCTGTATTGCTCTATTCTCCATGGATAGCAGGGTTTCAATCTCAACTCGGCGGTATTCTTCCTAATCTGATATATCCAACAAGGTTCATTCATTTCCTGGTGATGTTCGGTATATTCATTATCCCGGTGATACTGTGGACTGCAAGGGAGTATACAATTACGTGGAGGCGAGGAGATTGGAAACTGGTGCTGGCTATCGGCATTGGACTCCCACTACTGCTCTGGGGAATATCTCTC
>Ga0272442_10008756_pt1 | contig 12766 bp, 9 predicted proteins | sample SSMForm2O_FD_200262 | JGI IMG/M metagenome (GOLD analysis project Ga0272442, IMG submission 200262) | Marine sediment archaeal communities from Little Sippewissett salt marsh, Falmouth, MA, United States - SSM-Form-2O | ecosystem: Environmental > Aquatic > Marine > Wetlands > Sediment ... | reverse complement strand
ACGCGCCGGAGGGATCCGTCATTCGTGTCGATGCGGGGGAAGACGGCCTCACCATCGAGGTGGAACCGCCGCGCGGCCAGGCGGCCGCCTCCTGACGGACGGCGGCGCCCCAGGCGATGCGCCGCCACAGCGGCCGGCGGCGCCCGCGAGCGACGGGCCTGTCTCGAGCGGCGGATCCGTCAGGCGTCCTCGATCACGCGCAGCCGGGCCGCGGCCGCGAGCCCGAGGGTCAGCACGCCCCGCGGCGCTCGGGCGCTGACGGTCCCCGCGGCCGCGTCGCGCGCGGCGACGGCCAGCCGGCAGCCCGGCCGCACGCCGTGCTTCGCCAGCAGGCGCAGGAACGCCGGCGTCTCGTCCTCGACGCGAACGAGCTGCAGGGGGCGCGACAACGCGGCCTCGTCCAAGCCAGTGGTCGGCGCGGAGCGGGGGCTCTCGCCCGCGCGCGGGATGGGCTGGCCATGGGGATCCGTCGCGGGGCGGTCCAGCATCTCGTCCATGCGGGCCAGGAGCCGATCGCTGACGGCGTGCTCCAGGGCCTCGGCCTCCGCGTGCACCTCGCTCCAGTCCAGGCCCATCACCGACACGAGGAAGGTCTCCACGAGGCGGTGGCGCCGCAGGACCGTGCGCGCCAGGCGCGAGCCGCGCGCCGTCAGGCGGACGCCGCCGTAGGGGGCGTAGTCCACGAGGCCGTCGGCCGCCAGGTTCTTTAGCATGCCGGTAACCGTGCCCGGCGTCAGGTCCAGGGCCCCGGCCAGCGCGCCCGTGGCGACGCGTCCGCGACCCCCTTTTCCCTGGGCCAGGTAGATCTGCTTGAGGTAGTCTTCCACGACGGGGCGGGTCATGGAATTAGGATACGAGAAACTTGACTTTCTGTCATCCCCTGTTTAATATTTTGGGCTCCCAAAAATAAAGAGGAGGCCCGCATGCGCCGCACAATCCTCGTCCCGCTTATCGCCCTCGCCCTCGCCGTACCGGGCTGCGGCGAGCGGCAAGCCGACGACGGGCGGCCGCTGGTGGTCACCACCACCGGCATGATCGGCTGGCTCGCCGGCGAGATCGCCGGCGACAACGCCCGCGTCGTGTCCCTCATGGGGCCGGGCGTGGATCCCCATCTCTACAAGGCCAGCGGGGGGGACGTGCGCCGCTTCGACGAGGCCGATCTCATCCTCTACAACGGCCTGCATCTCGAGGGTAAGATGGTGGGCATCCTGGAGAAGATGAGCCGCCGGCGGCCCGTGGTGGCCCTCGCCGACTCGCTGCCGGCGGATCTCCTGCGGGCCCTGCCCGGCGAGGCGGTCTACGACCCCCACATCTGGTTCGACGTCTCCCTCTGGGCGCGGACGGTGCCCGTCGTCGAGCGCGCCCTGGCCGCGGTGGATCCGACCGGCGCCGGCGCCTACCGCGAGGCCGCCGCCCGCGTCACGGACGAGCTGGTCTCCCTCGACGGCTGGGTGGCCGCGCGCATCGCCGCGATCCCGGAACGGCAACGCGTCCTGGTCACCGCCCATGACGCCTTCGGCTACTTCGGAGAGCGCTACGGCCTGGCGGTCGAGGGCCTCCAGGGCGTCAGCACGGTGACCGAAGCGGGCCTGCAGGACATGGACCGTCTGGTGGACCTCATCGCCGGGCGGGGCATCAAGGCCATCTTCGTCGAGTCGAGCGTGCCGCGCCGCGCCATCGAGTCCGTGCAGGCCGCCTGCGCGGACCGCGGCCACGCCGTCGCCATCGGCGGCGAGCTCTTCTCGGACGCCATGGGCGCCGCCGGCACGCCCGAGGGCGCCTATCCCGGCATGGTCCGGCACAACGTGAACACCATCGTGGAGGCCCTGCGATGAACCCCGACGCGACAGCCGGCGCGTTGCCGGCGGACGGCGCCGAGCCCGCCGTCGAGATCCACGACCTGACCGTCACCTACCGCACGAAGCCCGTCCTGTGGGACCTGGACGCCTCGCTGCCCGCGGGCCACCTCGTCGCCATCGTGGGGCCCAACGGCGCCGGCAAGAGCACGCTTCTCAAGGCTGCCCTGGGCCTGGTGCCCCGCAACACCGGCTGGGTCAAGATCTTCGGCCGGCCCTACGAGAAGCAGCGCCGGCTCGTGGGCTACGTGCCGCAGCGCGAGAGCGTCGACTGGGACTTTCCCACCAGCGCGCTGGACGTGGTGACCATGGGCCTCTACGGCGGTCTCGGCTGGCTGCGCCGGCCGGGCCGGCGCGAGCGGGCCACGGCCGCGGCCTGCCTGGAGAAGGTGGGCATGGCCGACTTCGCCGGGCGGCAGATCAGCCAGCTCTCGGGCGGGCAGCAGCAGCGGGTCTTCCTGGCGCGGGCCCTGGCGCAGGACGCGCGCCTCTACTTCATGGACGAGCCCTTCGCCGGCGTCGACGCCACCACCGAGCGGGCCATCCTCGAGCTCCTGCAGACCCTGCGCGCCGAGGGGCGCACGGTGGTGGCCGTCCACCACGACCTGCAGACCGTCGCCGGGTACTTCGACCACGTGGTCCTGCTCAACATGCGACTGGTGGCCGCCGGGCCGGTGGCCACCACCTTCACGGACGAGAACCTCCAGCGCACCTACGGCGGCCGCCTGACCGTGCTCAGCCAGGCCGCCGAGGCCCTGACCCGCCAGAAGCCCTTCGCCCGGGACCGCGCCTCGTGAGCCTCGCCCTGCGCAACGTGCTCCTGGGCGCGTCCCTGCTGGGGATGCTGGGCGGCGTCCTGGGCAGCTTCGCCCTGCTGCGGCGCCAGAGCCTGCTGAGCGACTCCGTGGCCCACGCGTCGCTGCCGGGCGTCGTTCTGGCCTTCGTGCTGACGGGCAGCAAGGATCCCCTGGCCCTGCTGCTCGGCGCCCTGGCGGCCGGGGTGGCGGGGGCCCTGTTCATCCTCCTGGTCACACGCCAGAGCCGCATCCGCGAGGACAGCGCCTTCGGCATCGTGCTGTCGGTCTTCTTCGGCGTGGGCATCGTCCTGCTGACCTGGGTCCAGAGGTCGCCCGGCGGCAACCAGACCGGCCTGGACCGCTTCCTCTTCGGCCAGGCGGCCACCCTCATGGCCTCCGACCTGCGCCTCATGGCGCTCTTCGGCGTGCCCGCCCTGCTGCTGGTCTTCCTCCTGTTCAAGGAGTTCAAGCTGCTGTCCTTCGACCGCGGCTTCGCCGCCAGCCTGGGCCGCCCGGTGCGCGCCCTGGAGATGCTGCTCACGGCGCTGCTGGTGCTGGTGGTCGTGCTGGGTCTGCAGACCGTCGGCATCATCCTGATGGTGGCGACGCTGGTGGCGCCCGCCGCCGCGGCCCGTCAGTGGACCGACGACCTGGCCCTGATGGTGCCCCTGGCCGGCCTCATCGGCGGCGTATCGGGGGCGGTGGGCGCCCTGGCCAGCCACGTGCTGCCGCAGATGCCCACGGGACCGGCCATCGTCCTCGTGGCCACCGCGGCGTTCGTCCTTTCCCTCCTGGCCGCGCCGCGCCGCGGGCTGGTGGGCGAGCTGCTGCGGCGCCGCGGGGTGAGCCTGCGCATCCGGCGCGAGAACCTGCTCAAGGACCTCTACAGCGAGGGCGAGGCGGCCGGCGGCGGGCGGGTCGCCGTGCCCCTGGCGCGCCTGCTAGCCCGCCGGGACATGCCGCGCCGCTGCCTGCGGCGGGCCCTGCGCTCCCTGACGGGCGCGGGCCTCGTCGAGCGGACGCCCCTGGGCCTGCGCCTCAGCCCCGCCGGCGAGGTGGCCGCCGCGGGCGTCGTCCGCAAGCACCGCCTGTGGGAGACCTACCTCAGCCGCTTCCTCGAGCTGGACGGCGACCACGTGCACCGCGACGCCGAGGACATGGAGCACGTCCTGGGCGACGACGAGGTGGCCGCCCTGGAGGAGCGCCTGGGCCACCCGACGGTGGATCCCCACGGCGAGCCCATTCCGCCGCGAGGCGCGCCGTGAGCCCGGCGGTGGCGATCCTGCTGGTGGGCGGCGCCGTGGCGGCGAGCTGCGCGCTGCTGGGGACCTTTCTCGTCCTCAGGCGCCTGGCCCTGCTGGGCGACGCCATCAGCCACTCGGTCCTGCCGGGCATCGCCATCGCCTTCCTGCTCACGGGTACGCGCAACACGCTGCCCATGCTGGCCGGGGCGGGCGCCCTCGGCGTGCTGACGGTCTTCCTGGTGGAGGCCCTCGGGCGCAGCCGGCGCGTGCGCGAGGACGCCTCCATCGGCCTCGTCTTCCCGGCCCTGTTCTCCATCGGCGTGATCCTCGTCAGCCGCTTCGCCTACCACGTGGACCTGGACCTGGATTGCGTCCTCTACGGCGAGATCGCCTACGCGCCATGGGACCTGCTGACGCTGGGCGGGCGGGAGCTGGGGCCGCGGGCCCTCTGGGTCTCGGGGGGGATCCTGCTGGCGAACCTCGTCCTGGTGATCGCCCTCTACAAGGAACTGAAGCTCGGCACCTTCGATCCGGGGCTGGCCGCCGCCCTGGGCTTCTCGCCGGTCCTGGTCCACTACGTCCTCATGAGCGCCGTCTCGGTGACGGTGGTGGGATCCTTCGAGTCCGTGGGCGCCATCCTCGTGGTGGCCATGCTGGTGGTGCCGCCGGCCGCGGCCAGCCTGCTGACCGAGCGCCTCTCGCGGATGCTCGTCCTGGCGGTCCTGCTGGGCCTCGCGTCCACGGCCGGGGGCTACGGCGTCGCCCGCCTGCTCGACTGCAGCATCGCCGGCGCCATGGCCGCCGTCGCGGGCCTGCTCTTCCTCATCGCGTTCCTCTTCTCGCCGAGCCAGGGTCTGGTGGCCCGCCTGCTCCGGCGCCGCCGCCTGCGGGCCCGCCTGGCGGGCCAGCTCCTGATGTTGCACCTGCGCGAGTCGGGAGCGCCGCGGCCGCGCGCCGATCTCGAGCGGCGCTTCGGCTGGGATCCGGCGACCCTGGACCGCGTGCTGCGCCGCCTGCGGGCCGAGGGCCTGGTGGCGGCCGAGAACGGCGGCCTGCGGCTCACCGCTGGCGGGGGCCTGGCCCTGCGCGAGGCCGGTCTGGACCAGGTCGCCCACAGGGACTGAGAAGAAATCCCGCGAACGGAGACGGGCGGCGATTTTCCTTACTACTTCCTCGAATTCACCCTAGACTCCTCTCCGGATCCGCCGCCGCGATCACCGCCGGATCCGGGGAGAGTGCCATGCGAAACGTCCTCGTCGCCGCCGTCGCGATCCTGGCCGTCGCGGCCTCCGCGGCCGCCCAGGATTCGCCGGCCGGGCGCTGCCTGACCTGCCACAAGGAGAAGTCGCCGGGCCTCTACCGGCAATGGTACGGATCGGCCCACGCCGACCATCAGGTCACCTGTATCGACTGCCACCGCGCCCGCCGGGGCGAGGCCGACGCCTTTGAGCACGAGGGGGCGCTCATCGCCACCCTCGTCACGCCGCGCGACTGCGGCGTCTGCCATGCGAAGGAGACGCGCGAGGTGGACGCCTCCTACCACGCCACGGCCGGCCTCATCCTCGAGTCGGCCGACGCCTACATGGCCCACGCCGCCGGGGGTGACCCCGCCGCCGTGGCGGGCTGCGCCTCCTGCCACGGGGCCCGCGTGGAGATCGACGCGGCCGCGGAGAACCGGCTCGGCCATCGCAGCTGGCCCAACTCGGGCATCGGCCGGCTGAATCCCGACGGCAGCAAGGGCGCCTGCAGCGCCTGCCACACGCGCCACGCCTTCGACAAGGCCCAGGCGCGGCGCCCGGAGTCCTGCAGCAAGTGCCACCTCGGACCGGACCATCCCCAGAAGGAGATCTACGAGGAGTCCAAGCACGGCAACACCTACTACACGCACGTGGCGGAGATGAACCTCAACGCCGATCCCTGGGTCGTGGGCCGCGACTACTGGGCCGCGCCCACCTGCGCCACCTGCCACATGTCGGCCACGCGCAACCAGCTCTTCACCCACGACGTGGGGCAGCGCATCTCCTGGTCCCTGCGCCCACCGATCTCGAAGCGGAAGGAGAACTGGGAGGAACGCCGCCGCAACGGCCAGGACGTGTGTCTGGCCTGCCACGGCCAGCCCTTCGTGGACGGCCACTACCGCCAGTTCGACGGGGTGGTCCGACTCTACGACGACAAGTTCGCCCGGCCGGCCGGCGAGATCATGGCCCTGATCCGGGAGAAGGGACTGCTGGAGCGCCAGGCGGCCTTCGCCAACGACATCGAGTGGATCTACTGGGAGCTGTGGCACCACGAGGGCCGCCGCGCGCGCCACGGCGCGGCCATGATGGGGCCCGACTACACCTGGTGGCACGGCATCTACGACGTGGCCCATAACTTCTACTTCGAGTTCCTGCCGGCGGCCGAGGCCACCGGCGACGCCGACGTCCTGGCGCGGGTCGAGGCCCTCTACGCGGATCCCATGCACGCCTGGGTGAAGCGGCCCACGGCGGACATCAAGGCCGACATCAGGTCCGGGGCGCTGCAGGAGATCTACCGCGACCTCTACGCGCCGGAGTAGGGCGCCGTGCTGCGCCGCTACCTGAACTTCGTCCGCGGCGTGGGCGCCGACTGGGTCGGGCGCCTGGGGATCTCCCTGACCACGGCCGCCTTCCTGGTCTTCCTCTTCCTCGAGCTGATGCGGATCCTGGGCGTTCTGACCAACGCCTACGTCGGGCTGGTCACGTACCTCCTCCTGCCCGCCCTCTTCGTGCTGGGGTTGCTGCTCGTTCCCCTGGGCTGGCGGCGCGCCCGCCGGCGGTTCGGCCTGAGTTCGCGCGAGCTGGCGGAGGCGCGCTTCGGCCGCTCCGCCATGCGTCCCGGGCTGGCCGGCGCCTCGGTGTTCGGCGTCATCGCCCTGCTGACGGGGATCAACCTCGTCTTCCTCGGCGGCGGCACCGCGCGGATGCTCCACTTCATGGATCAGCCGCGCTTCTGCGGAACCGCCTGCCACGGCGTGATGATCCCCGAGTGGACCACCTACCAGGCCTCGCCCCACGCCCACGTGCACTGCGTCGAGTGCCACGTGGGGGAGGGCTTCCGGGCCCTGGTGGACTCGAAGATCAGCGGTCTCCGGCAGCTCGTCTCCGTGACCTTCGACCTGCACGAGCGGCCCATCCCGACGCCGGTGCGCGAGCTGCGCCCGGCGCGCGAGACCTGCGAGCGGTGCCACTGGCCCGACCGGTTCTACGGCGACCGCATCAAGACGTGGGTCCGCCACGAGCCCGACAGCGCCTCGACGCCCCGCTACACGACGCTCGCCCTCAAGATCGGCTCCGGGCGCGGCGCCGGCGGCGAGATCCACTGGCACGTCGCGGCCGGCAACGAGGTGCGCTACGCCTCCGTGGACGACGAGCGCCGGGAGATGGCCTGGGTGGAGCTGCGCCTGGCGGACGGCGGCGCGCGGCGCTTCGTCAACCGCCGCGTCCGGGCCGACGCCGGACGCGCCGCCGAGGTGCGCGTTCTCGACTGCGTGGACTGTCACAACCGCGCCACGCACATCTACGAGGATCCGGAACGGGGCGTCGACGAGCGCCTGGCGCGCGGCGAGCTGGATCGAAGCCTGCCCGGCATCAAGGCCGCGGCCCTGGCGGCCGTGCTGCCGCTCTACGCCGACGCCGCGGCGGCCGAGCGGGGTGTCGCCACCGGCCTGCGGGCGGCCTACGCCCGCGAGCGCCCGGACATCCTGATCTCGCGCGCGGAGGACCTGGACCGGGCCGCCGCCGTGCTCCAGGCCATGCATCGGCGCAACGTGCACCACGCCATGCGCGTGGGCTGGAACAGCTATCCGGATCACCGGGGCCACGCCGACGGCGGCGGCTGCTTCCGCTGCCACGACGCCGACCTGCGCGACGAGACGGGCGCCGCCGTCCCGCACGACTGCACGCTCTGCCATTCCATCCTCGCCCAGGACAGCCCCCTGCCCTTCGAGTACCTCTCGCCGGCCGCCGCGGACGATCCCGAGCGGCTCCACCGGGAGGCCCTGCGGCGGGAGTTCCTCGAGCGGACGCCCTGACGGCGGCGGCCCGCCACGGCGGTGCGTCCGCTTGACGCTTCCGGTACCGCGACCCTATACTCCCACCACTCGGTCGCTCCAAACCCTTTCGAGACAGGCGGTTTCCATTGCATCGCAGCTCCCCGCGCCGCGGTCCCCTGCCCGGATCGTCCGCGGCCGCCCTCGCCCTGGCCCTGCTGCTCGCCGCCCCGCTCCTCCACGCGGCGCCCGTCCCGGCCCCGCCGTCGCCGGCGACCGGCCTCGAGGCGGCCGCGCCGCCCGCGGCCCCGCGCCCGCTGGGCGAGGCGGCCCGCGCGCGCCTGGCGGCCCTGCTGGAAGGAACGTCGCCCCGCGAGGGCGGGCGGCAGACCGTCCGCTGGCTCGGCATCCTCGTGGAGTTCGCGGACCGCGTCTTCCCGGAGAGCTACGCGGAGCAGGTGGATCCCCTGGATATCTGGCAGGAGGTGCCCCAGGACTCCTTCGTCGTGACGGAGCGACGGCCCTGGTTCCTCAATCTCATGCGCCAGGTGGACGAGTACTACCGCACCGTGTCCGGCGGGCGGGTGGAGCTGGACTACGTCCTGGCCGACTCCATCGCCGTGCTGTCGGAGGACATGGGCTTCTACGGCGACGACGAGCTGCCCTGGGCCCACGGCCTGCGCCTGCTGGCCGCGGAGGCCGTGCCCCAGCTCGATCCCTACGTGGACTTCTCCGCGTGGGACCTGGTCACCTTCATCCACGCCGGCCCCGGCCAGGAGTCCGACCTTCTGCAGAACTCCTCCGAGCAGCTCTGGTCCGGCTACCTGGACGCGGCGAGCCTGAGCGAGGCCTTCGCCGATTCGGTCTCGACCGAGCCCGGCTTTCCGGGCATCGCCACGGACGACCTGGGCGGCGCCTTCGTCCTGGAGCGCTTCGGCCTCGCGCCCGAGATAGAGCGCGAGGAGGAATACGTGCCGCCCTTCATCCTGGGCGCGCAGGGCGTCTACGCCCACCAGGTGGCGGGCTACCTTGGTCTCGTCGGCCTCGGGGACTACGTGGATCCGCGCGCCCAGGGCGCCGGGAACTTCGACCTCATGGCCGCCGGCCTCTGGAACGCGCTCGGCATCGTGCCCGGCCCGCCCTCGGCCTTCAACCGCATGCTCCTGGGCTGGGCCGATCCCCTGACCATCGCGCGCGCCGAGGCCGAGGACTCGGATCCGTCGGGGGGCGTGGAACTCCATCTGCGCGGCTGGGAGCAGGCCGGCGACAGCCTGCTGCTGCGCTTTCCCGTCACCGACCGCGAGTACTTCCTCGTGGAGAATCGCAACCAGGACGCCGACGGCGACGGCGCCTTCACCTTCGGGGACGCCAACGGCAACCGCGTCCTCGACAACGCCGACAGCCTGCTCGGCGCGGAGCTGGACTACTTCACGACGCAGCTCAACGCGAGCGACACGCTGCCCGGCAGCGGCCTCCTCTTCTGGCGCGTGGACGAAGAGCTTCTCCGGCTGACCTTCGACTGGGACAGCAACGTCATCAACGGCTTCAACGACCACTACGGCGTCATGCTGCTCGAGGCCGACGGCTACCCGGACCTGGCCACGGTCAGCTACGCCAGCGAGGCCTACGGCAGCGACTACGACGCCTTCCGCGACGGCGACGCCGTCCTGCCCGTCACGCAGACGGCCCTGGACCAGGCCACGCTGCCTTCCACCCGCACGGCCGAGGGCGCCGACAGCGGCTGGCGCTTCCACGGCATCGGCCCCGCCGGACCGGTCATGGACCTGACGGCCCGCTGGGAGCCCGCCTGGGCGCTGGCCGAGACCGTGGTGCCGGGCCGCCTGCCCCTGGGCGATCCCCTCGTGGCGGACCTGCTCGATGACGGCCCCGGCCGCCGGGAGCTGCTCGTGGCCGCCACCGACAACGACGGCGCCGGGTGCTGGCTCTACGCCTTCGACGCGTCCGGCGCCACTCTGGCGGACGCCGACGCGAACCCGGACACCCCCGATCCCCTGGTCGCCCTGGACGCTCTCCCCGCCGGCTCCCCGGCGGCCGGCGACCTGGACGGCGACGGCGACGACGACATCGTGCTGCTCCTCGCCGACGGGCGCCTCTTCGTCTGGGACGCGGCGACCCTCGCGGCGTCCGGCGCGCCCGGCCCGCCGCTGGCCACGCCCGTCGACAGCGCCGCCTTCACGCCGCTGCTCTTCGACCTGGACCGCCGCGCGGACGGCGGCTCCGACGAACCGGGCCTGGAGATGCTCGTCATGGGGGTCGGTCCCGACAGCCTCGAGACGGAGCTGCTCTGGCTCGACGGCGACGGCGCGGCCTACGCGGGCTTCGCCGATTCGCTGGCCGTCCTCTGGCCGGCGGCGCTCGCCGGCACGCCGGCCGGGGACGCCGCGCTGGCCTGGGAGGTGGCGCCCGCCGAGCGGGGCCACCAGCATCCCGCCCCCGACGCCGCCTTCGTCAACGTCTGCCTGACGGACACGGTCCTGGCCGGCACCGTCCACCGGCTCCAGGTCTGGCGCGACGAGGCCGCCTGGGCCGGCCTCGACGCGCTGCGCTCGCGGTCGGTCGCGCTGACGGTGCCCGCCGACGGGCCGGTGCGCCTGGCCTCGGGCGACATGGACGGCGACGGCACCGACGAGCTGCTGGTGGAGACCGCCGGCGGCGTGGCCCTCTGGCACGCCGGCGGACGCTGGAGCGGCGCCCTGGCCGGCGACAGCCTCCTGGTCCTCGACCAGGCGGGGGGGCGGGGCGGCCTGGCCCTCCTGCCCGCCGACCTGGACGGCAACGGCGCCCTGGCGGCCCTGGCCCTGGACATCGACCGCGTCGCCGCCTGCGATCCCGACGCGGCCCTGCTCACCGGCTGGTTCCTCGCGGTGCCCCAGACCGACCCGCCGCCCGATCCCGCCAGCCCGGCCGTCTGGGCACTGGCCCGCCGCGACGCCGGCGACCGGGACTGGCCCCTCCTGTTCACGCGCGACGGCCGCCTCTTCGCGGGGCGCGACGCCCTCGCCGCCGGCGAGCCCGTGCTCACGGGCGCCAACCTGGCGGGCTCGCCCGCCCTGGCCGACGGCGACGGCGACGGACTGCTGGAACTCTACGGCGTCTCGGGATTCTCGCCCGTCCTGGGCACGACGGCCGGCGAGGACACGCTCCTGATCGACGCCCGGCTGCGTCTGTGGCGGGCCGAGACCGAGTGGACCGCCCTCCCCGGCGCCTGGGGGCAGGGCGGCGCCAACGCCGCGCGCACGCGCCGCGTGGGCCCGGGCCGGGCGGTGGCACCGCCCGCCGCCGGCGCGCCGGCCTTCCTCGAGGCCTACGCCTATCCCAATCCGGCCGGAGAGCGCCTGACCTGGCGCGTCCTCACCGACGACGCCGACCGCTTCACGGTGACCCTCTTCGATCTGGAAGGGCAGGAGCTGTGGAAGGGCGAAGGCCTCACGGACGGCCTGTCCGCCTGGGAGCGGGAGCTCAGCCTTGTCGGGCTCGCGCCGGGCGTGTACCTTTATCGCATCGCATCGGAGCGCACGGGGCGCCTGGAAGTCGGGCGCCTGGCCGTCATCCGCTGAGCCATGGGAGAGACGATGAGCCCCATCCTACGCACGCTGATCGCCGCGGTCCTCGCCCTGGCCCTGGTCGCCCCTGCCGTCTCCGCCTACGAACCCGGCACCTCCGGGCTCCTCTTCCTGCGCCTGGGCGTGGGGGAGCGCGCCGCGGGGATGGGCGAGGCCTACACGGCCGTCGCCCGGGACGCCACGGCCCTCTACTGGAACCCCGCCGGCCTGGGCGGCATGGAGGGCACCCAGCTCCACCTCACGCACAACGAGTGGCTGCAGTCCCTCCGCCAGGAGTTCGTCGGGGTGGCGCACGCCACGGACCTGGGCACCTTCGCCCTGGGCTTCACGGCCCTCAGCCAGGACGATCTCGAGCTGCGGGAGGAGCTGCCCAGCGCCGAGCCCCTGGGCCACTTCAGCGCCTTCGACCTGGCCTTCCACGCCGGCTACGGCCGCGTCCTGATGCGCGACGTCCAGGCCGGCCTGGCCGTCAAGTTCGTCTAAAGCCGGCTCTACGAGGACAACGCCAAGGGCCTGCTGATTGACGCGGGCCTGCGCCACGACACGCGCATCCCCGGCCTGAGCGTCGCCGCGGCCCTCCAGCACTTCGGTGGCAAGTTCAAGTACGTCGCCGACGAGTTCGACGCGCCGCGCACGATCCGTCTCGGCGCGGCCTACCGCCCGCCCCGCGATATGGGGCCAAGCGGTTGCCTGCTGCTGGCTTACGACCTGCTGCTGCTCAGCGACGGCGACGTCAGCACGGACGACACCGTCGGTGAGAGCACCTCCCTCAACGCCCGCCACCACTTCGGCGTGGAGTACGACTATCGCGGCCAGGCGGCCCTGCGGGCGGGCTACAAGGCCGGATACGATTCCCAGGGATTGAGCTTCGGGGCGGGTCTGCGCTGGCGGCAGTTCGTCTTCGACTACGCCTTCCTCGCCGTGGACAACGACCTGGGCAACGCCCACCGCTTCGGCATCACTCTCGATCTGTAGGCGCGGCGTCCTCGCGACCGGCCGCTGGGGACGGCCCGCGGACCTCTCCGTCCGCGGGGCACGGGCCTCCGGCTGGCGCCGGCGCGATCCAGTCTGCGGCGGGGCCGTCGGGATCCGCCACGTTCCGGGCGGGGTAGACGCCGCCGCGATCGTCGCGCAGTTCCAGGACGCCGCCGGTCAGACGCGCGTAGCTGAAGCGCTCCACCCAGTCCCCCAGGCAGAGGATCTCCCAGTCCCGGTAGAGGTAGTGGAAGCCCAGGTGCAGGTGGCCGAGGACGAGGACGTCGAAGTCCTCGTCCAG
>Ga0272442_10008754_pt1 | contig 12767 bp, 10 predicted proteins | sample SSMForm2O_FD_200262 | JGI IMG/M metagenome (GOLD analysis project Ga0272442, IMG submission 200262) | Marine sediment archaeal communities from Little Sippewissett salt marsh, Falmouth, MA, United States - SSM-Form-2O | ecosystem: Environmental > Aquatic > Marine > Wetlands > Sediment ... | reverse complement strand
AATATAAAATATCTTTATGTTGGCGATAGGTTAGAGAGATTAATTGAAGAAGTTAACGATTTTAACCCTGATTATCTTGGATCTGACCCTCACACACTTAGGGAATTTGCTTATCTTAAAAACAATGGGAAAGGAACTAATATTAACCCTGTTTGTTTAATTTCAAGTGGAGCAATAATCGACTCTTATACCAGACAATATATTGAAAACGCATTTGGCGTAAAAGTTTTAGACAATTATGGATCAACAGAAGGAGGGCCTTCTGCATTTGAATGTTTTAATGGCGGCCATTATCATGTTAATTCTGATTATTGTTTTTTAGAGTTTCTTGATGAAAAATCTGAAGACGTATCTTATGGAACTCCAGGTAAAATTGTTATTACCCGGCTTTATGGTTATGGTACCCCTATAATTCGATATACCGGTCTTGACGATATTATCGTTCCTATAATGCCTGATGCAAGTTGTGGTTTTACTTCAACTCAGATGATAAAAAATATTTCTGGTAGATCCATGGAGATGATCCGTCTTCCAAATGGGAAAAAGATTGCTCCTTTTCATATTACTACTATTCCTGCTTCTATAATGGATGATTATGATACATATAAAATCAAACAGTTTCAGATTATTCAACATAAGATTAATGAAGTTGAGGTATTAGTTGTAATTGATGATTTTTTAAGAGATAAGGGGCCTTCTGTAAAGGTTTTGTTAGATGAGATGTTTAACAGATTTAGTAAAAAATTAGGCAGTGAAGTTAAAGTTATTGTTAGAGAGACTAAATCAATTCCTAAAGACAAAAAAAGTAATCTTGTTAAGGTTATAGTTTCAAAAATTAATGAAAAATCTTAGTTTTATTATTTTTTTGTTAATAGATATGATATTGATGTATACATGCTCTCAGATTCGATTATGTCTTTAACATTGAAAATTTTTGATAGGAATTCTTCTCCTCCAACTAGTTGGTCAAGTGCATCTTGATTTGTTCTAAATATTATTTTTGTTTTTATTTTTATTTTTTCTAATATATTTTCTAATAATAATTCTTGTTTTTTAACACCATATAATATAAAAATTACATCAAAATTGTCTAATGGATATGTATGGCCATCTGCATGCTCTATTTTTATCTTTTTTGATAGTCTTTGTTTTTCTATGAATTTTTTTGCTTTTTTAACTGCAATTGCATCATAATCAATTGCCGTTATTTCTGCTTTTGTTTTTAAACCTATTAGAGCTGTTGTTGCAGGTAGTGCTCCGCAGCCGATGACCAATATTTTTTCATATTTTTGGATGTTAGCCATTTTTATTTCTTTTTCTACTGTTTCTTCATATAGTTTTAGATAATTTTGTGATAATATTTCAAATGAATAAACAAATTTTTCAAGAATGACATATATGTAATCCATTATATTTTTAAAAGCTGCTGCGTTAAATCTTGGTGATAGCACTTCAAAAAATAGGTATCTTATTATTGATAATAAACGCTCTATTGTTTTTTTTATCATAATATTCATCAGTTTTTTTGTAAATATATGGTTCATTCATAATTAAACGCTTTGATTAATTTGTTTAAATAATGATTTAATTTAATGTAATTATTTAGTTTAAATAATAAGGAATTTGGCTAATATTATAACTATAACTGAAATAGTAGGTTTTTTATCTGGTTATAAATTACATTAATATAAGAATCAATCAAAATACAAGATATCTTTAATAATAAACGAAGTGAAAGATTATGTCAAAACCTGCAGGAAAATACGTTTTTGAATCTAATAAATCAAGAGTGGAAAAAATATCTTCAGATATAAAAATTTCAGTTGTTACAAACAAAAAAGATTTTAAGGATTTTTATAAAGTACCATATTTTGTGTATAGAGATGATAAATATTGGGTTGCACCTTTTTGGAGTGAGTTAAGAGATTTTTTTAAAACTAATAATCCTTTTTGGTTGCATGCAGAAACAATTCTATTTGTTGCTTATAAAAAAGATGTTGCCGTAGGTCGTGTTGCTGCTTTTGTTGATCATAAATATTGTGAAGCTGCTGATGAAAAGATTGGTTTTTTTGGATTTTTTGAAAGCATAGATGATTTCGGCATTGCTTCTGCTTTATTAGATATATGTAAAAAATGGTTAATCTCTAAAAATATGAAGGTTATGAGGGGGCCAATTAATGGTAGAGTAGATGCCGGTTGTGGTTTTTTATATGATGGTTTTGATTCAAAACCATATATCCTTGCTTCTTATTCTCCTAAATATTATTTGGATATTATAAAACAATATGGTATGATTAAATCCAGAGATTTGATGGTTTATTATATGGATTTAAAAGGACCCATACCAGATTATCTAAAATTTGCTGCTGAAAGATGTAAAGAGATGGGTGTTAAGATTCGTGGTTTTCATCGTTTAAGAACTGGAAAAGAGATGAAGTGGTGGATGGGTTTGATGAAGGATACCTTTTCACATCATTGGGGATATATCCCTGTATCTGATGAAGAGGTAAAAACAAGGTTTGGTGTTAAGCAGGCAAGATGGTTTGTTGACTCTGGGCTCTTTTTGGTTGCTGAGATAGATGATAAGCCTATTGCCTTTAAATGGTCTACTCCTGATTATAATCAGGTTTTTAAGGAGTTTAATGGAAGGCTTGGTTTTGTTGAAGCAATTAAGTTTTTTATAAATAAAAGAAAGATTAATAGAGGTAGGTTAAACTTTGTTGGCATAAGAAAGGAGCATAGGGGTAAAGGCATTGGTAGTTGTATGAATTATTATACAATGAAAGAGATGAAAAGGCGTGGTTATTCTGGAGCTGAATGTGGTTGGATTGATGAAAAAAATGTTGCTTCCTTAAGGACTATTGAAAAAACCGGTGCTAAATATTATAAGAGATTTAGGGTTTATGAGATAGCTATTTAGATGTTGCTGCTTTTTTAGATTTATTTTGATGATTTATTGTTTTTCTTAAAAGCATTTATATATGAATAGTCATATATTTTACATTAATCTTGTTAGGGGAGGAAAAACCTTAATGAAAAAAATATTGGTAATAATTATAATATCTCTAGTTTGTTTTACTTCATTAGCATCTGCTACAGCTAAAATTAAAAATGTAAAAGAGAATTTAAACGAGCAGACATTAGAGAAAACTTCTAAAGATATTATTGTATTTATAGCTAATCAAGGTTGGTTTTCTCGCATCTATATTTTAAATATGGATGGTCAGATTGTGAACTATTTTGAATATGAATACTATATTTTTTGTGATGTGGAAGTTGTAGATAATGAGTTATATGTAACAGATTGGGTTGCTCCAAGGCTTTATAAAGTTGATTTAAGCACTGGTAATTTGGATATTATAGTTGATGATTGGAATTTGTTATATATGTATGATGTTGCATTTGATGGGGCTTTTTTTTATATTGATGAATGGGATTTAAATCGCTATGATATCAATGGCAATTATCAAGGCACCTCTTCTTTTAATCAAGATATTCGTGGTAGTGCATGGGATGGATCATATTATTGGACTTTAAATTTGGATAATCAAATTAAATGCTGGGATATAGGTAGTTGGCCGACAATAACTGAAATATCTGAAAATATGTTTAATCCTCCTACTACATCTTGTCGTGGACTTTGGTTTGATGGCGAATATTTTTGGACAGCAGAAAGCATTGATGGTTCACTTGGGCATATATATCAATTCAATTATAATGGGGATATTATATCTCAATGGCAAGCTCCTGCATATATGGGCTATTCTGCATGTTTAATAAAGGATTTTTTACCTAATAACAATCCAGATAAACCAGATATACATGGCCCATTAATTGGTATAGCCGGGGAGGAATATAGCTGGACGTTTTGTTCAATAGATCCTGATGGTGATGATTTATATTACTTCATTGATTGGGGAGATGGAAATAATACGGATTGGATTGGTCCTTATTTTTCAGATAGATCTATTGAGATTAACCATACTTATTATCGAGATGGAAATTATACAATAAAAGCAAAAGTCAAAGATATTTATGATGCTGAAAGTGAATGGGCATATCTCGAGGTTAAAATGCCAGTAAACCAACCAGCACAATCTTATGGTTTTCCACTACTACAAAAAATCCTAGATATGTTTCCAAATGCATTTCCATTTTTACGGCAAATTTTAAAAATATAAAAAACTGGAATCAATATTTACATATGAAAACAAGTTAAAACACTATAATACTATCTTATAATGTAAGCCGGGTTTGTCCTTTTATCTTATAATTTGCAAACTCTTTGAACATATCATCCTCTTGAAGTACATTTAGTAAATCCCTAGAAGATGATGACATCTGTATCTCTCTTGTCCTTCCATGTCTTCCTTTTGATATTACACGTGCTGTAATAATTCCAAGCATGTCAAGTTCTGAAATAAGATCGGCAGTTCTTCTCTGAGTTAAACAAGAATACCGGGTTTTTTTACAGAGTTCTTTATAAATATCATAGACCTCTCCAGTTGTCATTGATTGTTTATTCCCTGCTTTTTTATTTTGCTTATCAATATAGATTATAGAATAGATGATTAGCTTTGACTGATTTGGAAGTGTTCTTACAACCTCAATTATCCTATCTATTTCAATTTTGTTTTGTGCTTTTTTGACAAAATTTCTAGTAATTTTTGCAGATTTGTCTCTTTCTGCAATTTCAGCTGAAACCCTAAGTAGATCAAGTGCTCTTCGAGCATCTCCATGTTCTTGAGCAGATAATGCAGCACAAAGAGGTATTACATCTTCTTCTATTATCCCTGGTTTTAAAGCCATCTTTACTCTATTACGTAAAATATCTTGAAGCTGATCTGCATCATATGGATAAAAAATCGTATTTTCCTCACCAAGACTGGATTTTACACGTGGATCTAAGAATTCTGTAAATTTTAAATCATTTGAAATACCAATGACAGAAACCCTTGCATTTTCCAAATCACTATTAATACGTGATAAACTGTATAGAGCTTCATCGCCTTTGAGTTTATCGATTTCATCAAGAACAATAACAGTTACGCATTTCTCCTTATCCATCATAGATTTAACTTTAGAATATACTGCATCAGTTGGCCATCCAGTAAATGGAATATGCTCGTTCCATTCTTCAATAAAATGATTTGCTATATTTTGTAAAATACGATATTGTGTGTCAACAACTTCACAATTAATATAGATGAATTTTACTTTTTTACCAGTCTCATCACCTTTTTTAATAAGTTCTTTTCCAATAAACTTTGCAACTGCTGTCTTACCAGTACCAGTTTTACCATAGATAAAAACATTAGATGGGGTTTCTCCACGAAGTGCAGGTACAAGAACTGATGCAAGATCTTTAATTTCTTTTTCACGATGCGGCAGTATTTCTGGCATATATGATGGTCTCATCACCTCTCTATTTACAAATAAACCATCTGAGCGTAAAAGCTGACCGAATATATCTTGTGAAACGCAACTTGAAACCATAAAAGAAGCCTCCTCGCAACTAAGGTAATAAATTTTGGTTTAATAACTTTTTTATAAATTTTTAACAGAGTTTTATATCTGTTGAAATAATTAAAAGGGGAGGGGTCTATTTCGTATGGAAAACAAGCATTTTATACAATTAAATTTTTAAATTTTTTTAATAATATATTTTTAAAAATCGTAATATTCAAATAATCCAAATTTAATAACTATAAGGAAATACTACGTCAATCAAAAACTAACAAATTTTGAAATACTAATAAAAAATATCTCCACACGAAACAAAGGGGTCTCTCTTTATAAATCAATTAATAAAAATATATATAAAAAATATGATGGTGTCGTTTTTTTTAAAACGACATAATCATCCTGTTTTAACTTCCAACAATAATAACATCTTTAACAGATTTTATAGTGTCAAAAGAAAACAGCAAATGCCCCATATCATCAAGATGATATAAACGCGGATCAATATCTTCTGAAGGCTCAACAAGTATATTTAGCAATTCACCGGTCTTACCATCAACCAACGAATTCCTAAGAATACCAAGATATAATCCTTCCTCACTCATAACGGTTTTTCCTCTAAGTTCACTCTCAAGTACTTTCAATATGTTCCCTCCTTTATTAAAATACTACAAAATTATGAATGTAAAATTCTTTTTTATCGTTTTTGGCTAAGCCACATCACTATCTGCCTTATCATCCTTTAAAATATCCCTTGTACGACTTTCTTTTAAACGTTTATAATGATTAATAAGATCCTTTGTAATACTTGGAGTTATATCCTTCATTGCTTTCTCAAAATGAGAGATATCAACAGAATCAGATTGAATATCCTCTCTCAAAGATAACATAGCAGCTTCTCTACATAAACCTTCAATATCAGCACCAGAAAAACCTTCAGTTTTATCAGCTAATACATCCAAAGTAACATTTTTTGCAAGAGGCATATTTTTAGTATGAATCTTAAATATCTCAATTCTTGATTTTTTATCAGGAGCAGGAGTCAAAAGTAACCTGTCAAACCTACCAGGACGCAATAAAGCAGGATCAAGCATGTCAGGTTTATTGGTAGCACCAAGAACAACAACACCTTCCATACTCTCAAGACCATCAATACTAGTTAAAATCTGATTAACAACACTTTCAGTTACATGAGAACCTGAATACTGCCCCCGCCTAGGTGCAAGAGAATCAATCTCATCAAGGAAAATAATTGTTGGAGCAACCTGCCTAGCCTTCTTAAAAAGCTCCCTAATAGCCTTTTCACTCTCACCAACCCACTTACTAAGAACCTCAGGTCCCTTAATTGAGATAAAATTAGCCTTAGACTCATGAGCAACAGCCTTAGCAAGCAAAGTCTTACCAGTACCAGGAGGGCCATACAATAAAATACCACGAGGTGAAACAATCCCCATCCTCTTAAAAACCTCAGGTCTAGATAAAGGCCATTCAACAGCCTCCCTAAGATTTTGTTTAACATTATCAAGACCACCAACATCATCCCAGGTTATTTTTGGGACCTCTATGAAAAACTCACGAATAGCCGAAGGCTCAATACCCCGATGAGCATTCTTAAAATCAGTCATTACAACTTCCATTTTTTCAAGCATTTCAACAGGAATAGGTTTCTCCAGGTCAATTTCTGGAAGATATCTTCTTAAAGCATTCATAGCTGCCTCTCTGGCAAGAGCTGCAAGATCCGCACCGACAAAACCATAAGTGATATCTGCAATATTATCAAGGATTATCTCCTTAAAAATTCGAAGAATGAAATCATCTGGTTTATCAATAATTGATTTTAAACGCTCGTTAACCTGTTGTTCTGCTTCCAACTCTGGTTTTATATCATCAAGATCAATAGGTAAAACAATTGATATCTCATCACTTAATAAACGAATTATAGCATCGAAAAAATCCTCAGGAGTCTCTTTTTTAAATTCCTTAAAAATAATTGAAATATAATCAGATATTACAATCTTTCGATCAATATCTTTAGAAGAATTAAGATTTTTTAAAAGATCTGAAATATGTATTTTTTTAACTCCTTTAACTATGATGTTTTTAATGTCTACCTTATTTGTTTTTTGATCTGGAAAAAACTCTTGTAAATCTGCATTTATAGGCATACCTCTTGTATGTATCTGTAAAATCTCTTTTCGACCTTCTGCGTCAGGAACATCAATTCTAATCTCCCTATCAAATCTACCAGGACGACGTAGTGCCGGGTCAAGAATATCCGGAAGATTGGTTGCACCAATAACAATGACTTTGCCTCGACCTTTCAAACCATCCATAAGAGTGAGAAGCTGGGAGACAACACGACGTTCAACTTCACCATGTACTTCACTTCTTTTTGGAGCTATTGCATCTATTTCATCTAAAAATATTATAGATGGAGCATTTTTTTGCGCTTCTTCAAACACCTTTCGTAGGTTTTCCTCACTTTGCCCATAAAACTTGCTCATGATCTCAGGTCCATTAATAGTATAGAAATTGGCACCTGATTCGTTGGCAACAGCTTTTGCAATTAGCGTTTTACCCGTTCCAGGTGGACCATGAAGTAAAACCCCTTTCGGTGGATCGATCCCTAACCTGTTAAAAACATCAGGATGTTTAATGGGTAATTGTATCATCTCCTTTACTCTATCAAGTTCCTCTTTTAATCCGCCGATATCCTCATAACTAACTCTGAGACTTTCTTCCTCAGCAATTTGAGCTGGTTCTTCTTTAACACGAAGCACTGTACGTTCATTTATCGATACAATCCCATGTGGATTTGTCTCAGCAACCAAAAATGGTAAAGCATTGCCAAAAAATGCAATACCAGGTACAGTTATCTCATCGCCTTTTGTAATTGGGCGTCTTAGAAGATTTTTTCTAATGATTGCATCAATTCCCATACCAAACTCAATACGCTGACCTTCAGAAACTAAAGGAGCTAAAACAATTTCTCTTGCTTCTTTTATATCTGCATGTCTGATTTTTACACGATCTCCAAGACCTGTACCAGCATTCTTTCTTGTTAGATTATCAAGACGTATTATACGTTTACCTTCATCAGAGGGATGTGCTCTCCAAACAGATGCAGCTGTTTTTTTTGAACCTTCAATTTCAATTACCTCGCCGATTGATAAATCAAGATCGATTCTTGTTTGATGATCAATTCGGGCTCTACCATAACCTACGTCTTGCTGAAAAGCTTCTGATACTTTTAAACCAACTTCTTGCACCATTCTAACTCCCACCTGTGTTATAATTTATTGGGGCAGAAGGATAAACATGTTATAAGTTTTTCTACCTTTGGGAAAAAATATAGACAATAATTAATTATATAATTATCACAATTTTAATTTTTAATTATAAATATTTATAATAAAAATGAGGGGAAAACCTTATGAAAATAGAGCTTAAACATTTCGTAATAATCCTCTCAATTTTATGTATATTAATTCTTTATTTTTTATCAACAATCTCCCAACCACAAAAAATAGAAATATCACAACTACCAAATTTTGAAGGAAAACAAGTCATAATACAAGGGACAGTAACAGAACAACATATTACAACATACGGTGGACATCTGATAAATATAAAAAACTTAGAAGATAAAAACAACTCAGAGGCAGTTGTATATGTAGAAGAACAAACCGATGTTGAATATGGAGACATCATAGAAGCATCAGGGCAAGTACAAAGATATAATGAAGAATGGGAGATAGTGGTAAACAACGCTCGCTTAGTAAAAATAATTCAAAAATGGGATAATATAACATTTCCACTATGGCAATTAGCTGAAAACCCTGAAAAATATGTAGGATTAAACATAAATATATCAGGAATCGTTGACAGAGACTATGAATCATATTTTTATCTATTAGACGAAGAAGACAAATATTCAATCATAATTTATTATAATTCAGAAATAATGCAAAATTTTTCGCAAGGAAACAACGTCCAAGTCACAGGCCAATTTCAATATGATAAAGAAAAAATGCAATACAAAATAGCCGTCGAAGAAAAAAACCACAATATACAAATAATCAAGGAATAAAACATGATTGATTTAGCACTCATTTTAATATTTTGCATCCTAGGAGTTATAATGGGTATAGCAACAGGCCTTCTACCTGGACTTCATGTAAATAATATCGCATTAATTCTACTATCTTTATCTGGTACAATTGTCGCATCCTGCTCACCTCTTTTTGTATACGGCATATCTGAAAACTTCATACTTGTTTTAATCAGCGGTTTTATAATAAGCGTATCTGTATCACACACATTTCATGACTGCATACCAACAACTTTCATCGGTGCCCCAGAAGAAGATACTGCTTTATCTGTACTTCCAGCTCATGGACTATTATTAGAAGGTAACGGCTATAAGGCAGTTGCACTCTCAGCACTTGGCAGTTATGGAGCAATTGTTGTTTGCATCTTTATAATATATATCATACGTTTCATAATAGGAGCCCCTCTGTTCCTTTATTCAACAATGCAAGAAATCATGGTTTGGATTCTTATAGCAATATCAATCCTTATGCTTGCAACAGAGAAGGCAAAAATTGAAGATTTTGGAAAATCAGGGAAAAAACCAGCGATTTTTGGGATGCTATTTGCTGCAGGTGTATTTTTTCTATCAGGAATTTTTGGTCTTGTAATTCTTGATTTTACGCTAGATTCACCAATAGGGTTAGATGCACCTGTCTTATTTCCTGCATTAGCTGGACTATTTGGAATGCCTACTTTATTAAACTCACTAATGACCAAACCAGTAATACCTAATCAAAAAATCGAAAAATTAATACTTTTAAAAGATGAAAAGAAATCTTCGATACTATCTATAATTACAGGCAGTTTTGCAGGTATACTTGTATCAATTATACCAGGTATCACATCAGCAACAGGAACAATTTTAGCGATGAATGCAAGAGAAGGATCTGGAAATGAACAAACAATTGTAACATTATCCTCCGTTAACACAGCATCTGCTTTTTCAGTTATTTTAGTATTATTTATAATACTTAGACCACGTAGTGGTGCAGCCATTGCTGTAAATGAACTTGTAGTAGTTGAAGAATGGACGTCTCTTATGATTCCAACAAATCTTATCTATTTTATGATATTTCTAATATTTTCAGGATCACTATCATATTTTCTAACACTATTTGTTGGAAAAATATTTGCAAAAAAATTTGCAAACGCACCATATTCATTAATAGTATTATCAACAGTTTTGATGATCTCTGTTTTAGTTTTCTTATTTACAGGATTTATGGGTCTATTTCTATTAGCATCGGCAACATGTATTGGTTTTTTACCTGTATATTGGGGTGTGAGAAGAAGCCATTGCATGGGGCTATTACTAATACCAATCATTCTTCATTTCTTATGAAGTAAAATTTTTTCAATTCCATCAAAATAATTACTTATATCAATATCATATTTTTGTGCAACAAGTAAAACAGCTACCTCTGAAACAATATTTTTTTCAAGCATAATCTGATTAATTTCATCATAAACTTCAATTGATATGGCCTTTTCTTTTAAAATAATCTGTTGAACAATGCTTTCAACAATGTTTTCATCTTCGATTTTTGTTTCTTCTATTTTATAATCCTTTATCATAGGATTAAAACCAACAGGCACTGCAATTTTTTCAATATCAAAACTTGGAGACAACAAATCTCCCTTTTTTATTAGAAGTTGTTGCTGTAAGCAATACCTTACAAAATCCTTAGCATCAGTTGCAGTAAACCATGATAATTCTAAAGATAGGGGAAGATAGATCTCTGATTCTTTTAGTTCCGTCTTTCCACTTCTTTTAAAAATAAATGATAAAATAATATACTCTTCAGAGTTCATCTTCTCCAACCTTTAAATATTTATTAAAATCAATCAATATTCCTTTAACACCAATTTTTTTCCAATATGAAAAAAAAGAAATATCTGATTCAATGACATAAACTTTGAATTTTCTACATATATTCTTTATCAAATCATCAACGATAAACCCGTTACCAACATTGTTTTTCTGAGAAGATATAATAATCCCATCTGCATCAGAGTAAAAAACATCTTTTTGTCGGTTGATTTTTTCTAAATCAACAAACTCATAAATAGCACCCTCTGAAATCTCTCTAATATTTGATATGTTGACCTTGGGCCATAGATCTCGCCTAATTGTAATATTTGCTGCGCCTGCCAATACAGCATCAACAACATCACCAAGATTTCTTGGACTGTTATCAACCCATAAAATATTTTGAACCGATATTTTTGGATAAGAACATAGATTTGGTTTATTCCGATTTATCCCATCAAAATCATAAATATAAATATCAGAATCTTTCTTGATTTTAGATAACAGATCAGAAAGCGAAATCTGAAATTTCTCTCTTTCAGAGTACAACTTTCTTTTTAAAAAATATGCTATTGGTATGATTTTCATAATCATACAAACAATCAATGCCGATATAAAAATCTTTAGAATAAATAAAGAAAAGGAAGAAAAAGTATAATTTTATTTATCTTCCAAATCTTTTCTCAGCTTCAGCAATTTTCAACTTTGTTTTAACAACTGTATCTGGATTTAGTGAAATACTATCAATACCACATTCAACTAAAAACTCAGCAAACTCAGGAAAATCAGATGGCGCTTGACCACATATTCCAACCTTTCTTCTTGGATTATGTTTATGTGCCGTATCAATAACCTGTGAAACCAAACGTTTAACTGCTTCGTTTCTTTCATCAAAAATATGAGCGACCAGATCAGAATCTCTATCAAGACCTAGTGTTAGCTGTGTTAGATCATTTGATCCAATACTAAAACCATCAAAAATATCTGCAAATTGATCTGCAACTATTACATTTGATGGTATTTCACACATCACATATACCTCCAAACCGTTTTCCCCTTGTTTTAAACCAAATTCATTCATAATTTCAATAACCTTCCTTCCTTCATCTGGCGTCCTACAGAAAGGTATCATCGGTTTAATATTTGTAAGACCCATTTCATCTCTTGCTTTTTTTATAGCTCTACATTCAAGACCAAAGGCCGGTTTGAATTTCTTATCATAATATCTTGAGGCACCTCTCCATCCAATCATAGGGTTGTGTTCTTCTGGCTCATATAATCTACCACCTATAAGATTTGCATATTCATTTGTTTTAAAATCAGACATACGAACAATTACATCATTAGGATAAAAACCTGCAGCGATTTTTGCAATGCCTCTAGCAAGATTATCAACAAAAAA
>Ga0272442_10008753_pt1 | contig 12767 bp, 9 predicted proteins | sample SSMForm2O_FD_200262 | JGI IMG/M metagenome (GOLD analysis project Ga0272442, IMG submission 200262) | Marine sediment archaeal communities from Little Sippewissett salt marsh, Falmouth, MA, United States - SSM-Form-2O | ecosystem: Environmental > Aquatic > Marine > Wetlands > Sediment ... | reverse complement strand
GGTAGGGTCTTTGGTGTACCAGCCGGGAGACCACTGGCAGTGGATGGCGGCCTACCAGCAGATAAACGAGGCAGGCGCCGCAAGGTATCAGAACCAGGTCATTCTGTCCATGCGCTATGAGTTCTGGTAGAAAAAAGAGCAACGCTAAAAACTGCATATACCACCAAAAAATAGAGGAGATCATAATTATGAATTACAGAATATTTATACCGGTATTAACAGCGCTTGGCCTGGTCCTCTCCCTTGCTCTCATTGCACCAGTGCCCGGCATGGCAGATGAAGTGGTCTGGCCTGTGAAGTGTTATGAGGGCGATGAACTTCAGAAGGTGCGAGAATGGGAGAAAACCTGGGCGGGAAAACGCATTGACATAAACAATGCTTCAGGGGTGAAAGAGTATTTACTCGATAAATATTACGAAATATTCACCGACCCGGCCTGGGGAGGAGACTACTACTTTGAGATACTTCCCTACCAGCAGATGATTCCGTCCAAAGGGGATATAAAACTTACCAGGCAGTATGCCCCCCAGTGCAAGGTAGGTGAAAACGATGAGCTGCTCAATTATGTTTCGGGCTATCCCTTTCCCAATCCCAAGACCGGTCATGAGATTGCCTACAATTTCGACAACATAAACTCCGGCGACAACATGTTTGCCTATATGAACGCGTGGATCATCGACGGGAAGAGAAAATACAACCGTTACATGGCACTGAACGGCTGGATGCTGTGGTTTTCCGGGCGGCGGGAGGTAGAGCCTGTTCCCGATATCACGCCGAACAAAAAGGGAATATACCGGGGAGGCTCATCGGAATACGTTACGCCGGCCACCATGAAGGGTACACTTGCCATGAACCTGAAGTGGAAAGACCGTTCCCGTGACTGGGCAAGCTATAGCTTTTCAAGCGCCACCCGGCGGATTACCCGCCGGTCCAACGCACAGCGGCAGAGTTCCCTGGGCGGCACGGATGTTGTCGGCGACGATGACTGGGGCTACAGCTGGTCGATGGCCGCCTGTAACATAAAGCTGACGGGGAGAAAAGAGCTGCTGGCCGTGCGGCACCAGGACCTCGACCGGTTAATGAAGGAGGCCATTGAGGGACGCTGTCTCATGTATGCAAAGCAGCGGGAGCGCATTAATACCTACGTGCTGGAGGTGACACGCAAGGATTCCGACTATATTTACGGCAAGCAGATATGGTACGTCGACCCCGAGTCATGGTGGATACTCCAATGCGAAAAGTTCGACAAGCGCATGCGCTACTGGAAGTGGTTTGAAATGTGTACCTGGGTTAAGGTGTCGGAATATAACGGCGAGAAGATACCCCACATGGCATTCCAGCACGTGATCGATGTGCAGCGAATGCATGCAACAGGTACGCCTTCAGATTGCAGTATAGGCATTATTGATAAGAAATTGTCGCCGGAATACTTCGAGCCGCGAGCCCTTTTGAAATGGGGTTATTAGTCGCAGCATAAAATATCGCAGCAAATGGAATGCCGGGGCTTTCAGTTCCGGCATTCCAGTATAAATGAATCCTGACGGTGGTCAGGCTGTTTTTTTGTAATATTTTTTAAAACATTTTTTACTATAGATAATACTCTATAAAACTGCAGCAGTATTTACAGCCCACCTTGTTATATTGTGATAGTCCATAAACAGTACGCTGGGATGATCAGCGTTTCTTCACGGGATGACTACCTGTCCGTCCAAAAGGAAGGGGTGTGGAATGCCGAGGATAGTTGAAATTGCATGTCCGGATCTGTGTTTCTTAAAGAGACAGTGGAGCGTAACCACTTTCCCGGAAAATTTTTTTCAAGAAGGAGCATTGATATGGTAAACCAAAAAACCATACTGCTGCTCGGCAGCGGCCTTTATGGAGCTGCATTCATACAGGAGCTGATTAAAGACAGCGAAAGCGATATTGCACACATTGTACTTGCTGATATTGATATAGATAAAACCCGCCGGCTTCAAAAGGAGCTGGAAGGGTCACGTTATGGTGTATCGACACTGCACATTGACGCAACCGATGAGCAGCACCTTGTCGAGGTGATGAAAGATATCGACCTGATTGTAAATATTACCGGGCCTTTTGAAAAAACAGCAGCACCGGTTGTCAAGGCGGCAATAAACAATAGAATCGACTACATTGACATAAATGCACACGTGGTGTCGACCCGGGAGGTGCTGAAGCTCGATGAAGTGGCAAAGAACGCAGGGGTCCCTGTCCTGATCGGATTCGGGGATACGCCCGGGCTGGTGAATGTGCTTGCGCGCTATGGTGCGGACAAGCTGGACGCGGTTGAAGAGATCCACATTGCAGGCGGCGGTACCGCGGCAAAAGGTCTGGCAGGTATGGAACGGATATGGCATAACGTGATTTCAGATCCCGCCCTCATTTACCGGGACGGCCGGGTCCTGGAAATTCCCGCCCGTGGTGATAAAGAGCTGATTCAGGTGCCCGGCGTCACCGAACCCTTTGAAGTCATGTCTGCCCGGCACACGGAAGTACTCACCATCCCCCGTTTTATACCGGGGGTAAAGCTGGTAACCTATAAAGTAGGTTTTTTCCCGAAACAGATTGCAAATGATATTTTTTGTACATTCTTTGACTGGGGACTTGACAGCCCCGAGCCGATAGATGTTAAAGGAACACCTGTTGTCCCTTCCGACTTTGCCCTGGCATTTTCAATTTCAGATGCGCATGTTAAAGCAGTGGGACGGGACAAGGTGCCCCTGGTATCAGGATTTCAGGTAAAAGTAATCGGGACCAGGGACGGCAAACCCGCACGGTATGTGTACCGGTTCAGGGACCCGAAAATTACCATGACACAGATAACGCTGGCCCGGGGGGTAAACATGCTGATCAGGGGAGAAATCAAGCAAAAAGGCATTATTGCCCCTGAAGCGCTGGAACCGGCTCCATTCATCACACGGGCCCTTGAAAGAGGTATGATTATACAGGAGATAAAAGAGGAAATATTATAAATAGTGTCCATCACCGTTGACGTTGAACAAAGATTTTTGCTTGACAAAATAAGCGCAAACCCGTAAGTATTCATCTTAAAAGGTAATACCCAGAGAAATGTTGTATGTATACAATTAAAAGAATTCAATGAGGAGGAATCCAGTATCATGAGCAATGGGGAGACTATCAACTTTAAAGGCGAGATGTTCCCGACATTTACCGAACGGGGATTTATCTCCATACTTTCAACGTTTTGCGGCGGCCTTGAGAAGTTTTCTTTGGAGCCCGTTGAAACGGTTGAAGGAACATCAGTAAAGCAGCTCAGGGAAGGACTTGATCTGCCCTTTATGAAGGGCGTATTCAAACCCTATCGAATGGACAAATGTGAAAAGTTGTGCATTACCAACTGCATTCTCATGGACCGCATCCTGGTCAGCGGGCTTATTGCTTTTCCTGCCGATGATTATGACTTTCCCATGCTGACACTGGAATGGAGTGAGACAGAGGATGTTATTTCCGTGCTGGTTGATCTGGTCCCCGTTGCCGACCCGGTGATCACTGCCGGGTATCGTGAGACATACCTTGATCCACTTGAGGAATACTGGACACAGTATGTCGAGCTGCCCTGGATAAAACCCAACCGGTTTGCATGGAGCAGGATGGTCTTCAGCCCGTATTATCTCTCCGGGTCAGCCCCTAAAGGACAGGATCAGAACAAGAAGGACTGCCTTGACATCGTATCGCAGTATCTCGGGCAATGGATACGCATTCTTGAGAAGGCTGAGCCCATAACGGATGAACAGCAAAAACAGGCGGTAAAGGCACGAAAAGATGCCATGCGGCGAATTTTCAGGGCAAATGATGAAGGGGCAAAGACCATGAAACAGATGGTGGGAGAAGACATCATTAAAATGCTTCTTCTCAGTAATTTCTAGGATGGGCTGTACAGGGAAGGGAGTCAGCTATGATTACAATTTTTGAGCATGGTGCCGGCTTGGTTTCACAACAGATCCCGGCGGAATGGAACACGCAGGTTGTGCTGAAGCTTGACAGCGGGGCCATGACTTTTTCCTTTAACAACGGCGACGTTTTGGTAGAGCAGCAGGAAGCATCTGATGCCGAGGCGATAATTGAGCTTTCGGATGAGCGGGCCTGCAGCTACATAGACGGAACAATAGATTTTATGACCGTGTGGCGTGAGCTTGCGGAACCGTCACCGACCGACAGGACCTATATAAAAAAGGGAAGCGGGGCAAAGTTTTTCACCGTTGTTGATGCAATTATCAAGCAGTATAAAAAAGATAACGGTTTTAAACAGATGCTGGATGCTTATAAAGCAGGTTTATAAATGCAACGGTTAACGGTCAACGTCCACAAACGAAGGCTCTATAAAAAGAAGGAGGTAAAACATGAGCGTTTTTGACCTTGCGGTCATAGGTGCCGGTCCCGGCGGGCTTGTTGCCGCCCGCACGGCAGCGGACAAGGGCATGAAGGTGGTGCTGGTAGAACCGAAAAAGGAGGTTGCCACCATTACCCGGTCATGTGCCCAGATCTTTTATCTCACCCATATCGGCAGCGGGCAGGCCTATACCGGGCCGGTTAAAATAGAGATACGTGCGGGCAATAAGGTCAAGCTTCTATTCCCGGACATTGACCTGAGTGTTGATTACGGCGGAATTGCCCGGGCATGTTATGACTGGCGTTTCCTGTCCCCCGACGGCACCTGCGTGTGCACCGCCCGCAACAACCTGTGGGGCTTTGTGCTCAACAAGGGCCGGCTGCTGCAGGGACTTTTTGATGAGGTTGCGGGACGAGGCGTTGAGATGCGGATGGAAACCCGCGCGCTTAACGTGGAGAATACCGACTCGGGGGTCAGCGTAACGGTGCGGGACAGAAGCGGGAAGAAAGAGACCATTAAGGCCAAAAAGGCCATTGTCGCAAACGGGGTAAACTCCCGGATGGTGGAAAACCTGGGGCTGAACAAGGACAGAAAGCAGCTGGGCGGGACCGTGAAAATATTCGGCTACATCCTGGAAGGGGTGAAAACCCCCTATCCGCCCAGCACCTGGGTGACCTTTACCTATCCCAGCATAACGCCCTTCATCAACGTATGGATGGGTCCCATGGCGGAGGGCACGTGGCAGCTCGCGGCAACCGCACGGGGAGACGAATCGCCGGTAAAGATTATGGAGAACTTCTATAAAAGCTCAAATTACGTATCATGGATAAAGGACGCGAAGATCGTGCATACGAACTCCTGTGCCGTAACGCCCCGATATCCCATCAAGGAGCCTGTTGTGGGAAACATCTACATCGCGGGGGACGCCGCATCGGTGGCGGAAACCTGGATGCAGGGGGCCATGGCGTGCGGATACCAGGCGGTCCGGGCAATTGAACAGGAAGCCCCGGAACACTATCTTACATGGTGGAACGGTGCGTTTCATTTCAACACACCGACATACTATGAAGAGCTTGCCAAGTATCCCGCCCTGAACATATTCTTCAATGATGAAGAGATCAACTATCTGTATGGATTAATGAAGGACAAGGTGGTGGATACCATTATCAATGAAGTTCTCAGGAACGAGGAAAAGATAAAAAAGGACCGGCCGGAATTTACTGAAAAGCTTGAAAAAATCAAGCAGATCACGCTGCAAACCACCTTTAAAGAAGAGCAGAAAGCATAATTAATAATGAATGATAACATTATCAATGGCAGGGATATTATGAAAAGATTCGCAGGTATATCATTACTATTGTTTTTAACTGTTACTGTTCTCGGCTGTGGGCAGTCGGATGATATGAAGACGAAAAAAGCCTTTAAGAAGCCCATAGCAAGAAAGCACCTGTTTTCTCTGGAAACCTCCGGTCCCGACAGGGTGTGGGTTGTGGGGTTTGAAGGGGTGATCCATCACAGCGCCGACGGGGGCAAAACCTGGGTAATGCAAAAGGCCCCGGTGGAGGAAGACCTGTACAACGTGTGCTTTGTAAACGACACTACCGGCTGGATCGTGGGAAAACACGGCGTGATGTTCAAAACCGCGGACGGCGGCAGCACCTGGCAGCAGCTTGAAACGGTGAAGGACACCCGGCTGTTTGACGCGCATTTTATCAACGAAACGACGGGCTGGGTGGTGGGGACCATGGGGACCATCCTGCACACCACAGACGGCGGTGCAAGCTGGACCGAGCAGGGCTGGGGCGAAGACCGGTACTACAACGGTGTCTTTTTTATCGACGAGAACAGGGGCTGGATCGTGGGAGAGTACAGCACCATGTACATGACAACAGACGGGGGCGCAAAGTGGACGCCCATGGTGTGCAAAGAGATAGAGCCCGAAGAACCGCCCGATGATTTTCCGCCGCCGCCGCCGCATCTGTACGGGATATACTTTCAGGATGAAAACACGGGCTGGATGACGGGCATGGACGGCATTATAATCAAGACCCGGGACGGTGGTGCGACCTGGAAGCGGCAGACGCCCAAGACGGACTTCACGTTGTACCAGATTGCGATGCAGGGGCAAAAGGGCTGGGCCGTGGGAGAAAAAGGAAACTTCCTGGTTTCCTCAGATAACGGCAACACGTGGCAGAAGGACATGGAGGCACTGAAAACACGGTACTGGCTGCGGGACGTGGTGTTTTCCGACGCACAGAACGGGTGGATCATCGGTGCCGGCGGAACGATCATACAAACCCGTGACGGCGGCAAAAGCTGGAAGGGGCTTTCCGGACTTTTTATCCGCTAAGGACCTGTTATGAAAGACAGGCCGGTCCCGGGTACAATAGCGTGTAGCAAAAGATTAAAAGTGGTCCAATACAATATTAATACACATTTTTTAGAGGATAGTATTCCATGAAGAAATTTGCTGAATTGATGATCAGGTTTCGTTTACTTATTTTAATTATCATGACCATCGCTACCGTACTGTGGGCGACACAGATACCAAAGCTCAGCATAGTCACCAGCTTTTCCGACCTGCTTCCCCAGACCCACCCCTACATCAAGGTCCACAAGAATTTTGAAGAGACATTCGGCGGGGCGAACTTCCTGGTCATGCTGCTTGAGGTCAAGGAAGGGGATATATTCAACCGTGCAACCCTTGAACATGTCCGCTACATCACCGAAGAGCTGTACGGCATACCCGGTGTGGACCGGTACAAGATCCTGTCCATCACCCAGAAGAAACTGAAGACCTTTAAATACACCTCCTGGGGCATCGAGTCATTTCCCCTCATATGGCCTGACATTCCGACGGACGAAGCGGGGATGAAAAAACTTCGTGAATCAATATATCAAAACCCGGCCTATTACGGGTATTTTGTCTCACATGACTGCAAGCGCACCCTCATAACAACCGATTTTTTTGAACAGGAGCTTGACTACAACGTCATCTACAGCGAGCTGAACAGGATTCGTAACAAGGTGGAGGAAGACGGCAATCATGTACTGTCCATCGTGGGCTATCCCATGCACATCGGTACCATCCGGTACATGGTGGACCAGGTAAACTACATTCTTTTGGGAACGGCCATCGTGATTCCCATACTGCTGTTTTTCGCGTATCGTTCCGTGTGGGCCACCTTTCTGGTCCCGGCAGCAGGGGTCATATCGGGTATCTGGGGCCTGGGTTTCATGGGAATGCTGGGGTACAACCTTGATCCGCTTATTTTCGTGATGCCCTTTCTCATAGCCCTCATGGCATTCAGGCACTCACACCAGCTCTATAACCGGTTCTACGAGGAGTACATCACCCACGGCGACCGGCTGAAGGGCGCACGCACGGTTGTGGAGGAGATGTTTCTTGCCGGGCTCACCAGCGTCATAACCGACGCATTCGGCATAGCAATCGTTGCCATCGTGCCCATACCGCTGTTGCGCAACGTTGCCATAGCGTGCGCGTTCTGGTCGATTATCACGGTGTTTATCGGGCTTATCCTCACGCCCATCATGATGACCTATGTTCCCATCTCGAAACGGTTTCTAAGGCGCATCGAGATGGAGCGGGAGCGGGAGGAAAAGCGGCTGGGCTGGGCGAACAAGTTTGCCGACTGGCTGGGCCCGTGGCTCATAGCAAAGCGGGGCCGGACCACGGTAATTGCCATAGTAGTGGTGATCCTGGGGTTTTCCTACTACTGGTCAGAGCAGCTCATCGTGGGCGATGCAACGGTGGGCTCCAACTACCTGTATGACTCATCCCGGTACAACCAGGACAGCATCAGGATAAACAAGACCCACCCCATCATCAACCCGCTGTACGTGGTCGTGTCGGGCGGCGAGCGCGAGGCCATCAAGAATGTTGATATCTTCAAGGATGTGTACAATTTCACGGCCTTCATGATGCAGAACTCGGGCGCCATATTCGGGCAGGACCTTATCCAGAACTTCATGCGGGTCACCAAAGGCATGCACGGCAACGACCCCAAGTGGTACGGGTTTCCCGATACCACCAAGGAGTCCATGCAGATTTTCATCGTACTTGCCACCGCGGGCGACCCGGGGGACATGGACCGGTTCATCGATTATCATGACCGGTATACCAACATAACCATGTACTACGGCGACAAGACGGGACCGACCATCAAGAAGGCCCTTGCTGCGGCAAAGGACTACATTGAGAACTATTCAAAAGTGGGCGAGATAGAGAACGTGGAGTACAAGCTTGCCGGCGGTGTGATCGGTGTTGAGGCGGCCATAAACGACGTGGTCGCGGACATGCAGCTTGAGACCCTGCTCATCGCGCTGTTCGGGGTGTTCGTGTTCTGCGCGATAAATTTCAGGTCAATAAAATCGGGACTGGTGCTGATGCTGCCCCTGGCCCTGTCAAACTTCATGGCATTTGCCTACATGGCCATCAACGAGATCGGGCTTTCTATCTCCACGCTTCCCGTGTCGGCGGCGGGAATCGGCATGGGGGTGGACTACGGGATATACCTGGTGGCCAGGCTTGAGGAGGAAATGCGCCGCGATCCCAACCGCACCCTTGAGGACGCCCTGATACGCACCATACAGACCTACGGCAAATCGATTATTTACATTGCCGGGACCCTGGTGCTGGGGCTGCTGGTGTGGGTGCTCTCGCCCTTGAAGTTCCAGGCCCAGATGGGAATGATGCTTGCGGTAATACTGTTTTTGAACTGCCTGGGTGCTATTTTCCTGGTGCCGGTGCTGGTGCTGCTGTTCAAGCCGAAAAATCTTGTGCGGCAAAAATAAAGCGTCACGGTTGACCGGAATGTGCCGCGAAAGCCCCGCTTTGTGAGCGGGGTCAAGCGGCACGTATCAAAAAATATAATGTAAGTACCGGGATGCCCCGCCTTGTAGGCGGGGAGCATCACAAATTTGTAAAAAGTCTCCACGAGAGTCATTGCGAGGAGTGCAGCGACGAAGCAATCTCGTTTTTAAAACACTTACACCGGCTGAAATTGCTTCACTTAAGTGAGTTTATCCTGAGGTAATGAAGGGCAATGACAACGCCTTTAACCTTTTACGGGACCGACAACATTAAACGATATGGACGTGATGTGGACATACAGGAAAGGTGAAACAATGATTGGACGAGCACTGGTACTGGTTTTGGTGATGCTTATTCCATGTGTTGCTGAAGCGGCAAACAACGAAAGCGTATGCACGGAAAAAGAGGTCCATTTTTACAGCGGGCCGGGGCTGAAACTGAAAGGTATTTTATCTATACCTGTCAGTTCAAACGAAGGTACAAAGAAGTACCCTGCAGTGGTTCTCTGCCAGGGACCCGGCGGGTATAATAATCCCGATATCATGGAAATGGACCCGCTGATGCCACCGGTGAGCACATGGCTGTGCGGGCAAGGATATGTTACGCTGCGGTTCTATTACCGCGGGGTAGGGCCAAGTGAAGGTCCGGCCTATCGCCTTATTCCCCTGGAGCAGGTAGAGGATATACGCAATGCCGTTACCTTTTTAGAGCAGCAAAAGGCGGTTGATACAGCGCGCATCGGTCTGTTCGGCCTTGCAACCGGCGGGGCAAATGTTTCCTACACAGCAGCCGTGGACAAACGGGTCAAATGCATGGTGAGTGTCAACGGCATGGGTGATCTCGGGCGCTGGATGCGGGAGATACGCCGCTATTGGGAATGGCTTGATTTCAACAAAGCAGTTGAACAAGACAGGGTGAAACGGGTATTGACCGGCTCCTCGCGTCTGCTTGACATGAGTAAAGTCATCGTAGCTGCCCCTAAAACCGGTCTGCACCGCTCTGAAATGGAAGAGAAGCATCCCGAAATGACAAAGAAGAACAGAATGCTGTTGAGCCTTGAAAGTGCCGAGGCCATTACCGCGTTTTGCCCTGAAAAGACGGTACACCGGATTTCACCCCGCGCCGCGATGTGGATCTGTGCGGAACATGATACCCTTCTTCCCATAGACCATTCGCGGACAATGTACGAACATGCAGGGGAACCGAAAAAGCTGGTGGTTGTGCAGGATGAGGACCATCACAGCCTGTACTTCAAAGAGGGCTTTGAAAAAGTAATGATACATACGACGAAATGGTTTAATGACCACCTGAAATGATAGATATAAGGCAACAGTGAATTGTCCCGCCTAGGAGGGGGTACTTCACCGGAATGTGGCGCTTTGCCCCGCAGAAGCGGGATTTTCAATAAGGGGGCTCCCAGCAATACGGGATCTAACGACAAGCGGCACGTATCTAAAAATAAAATGTAAGTACCGGGATGCCCCGATTATTGAAGATTGCGCGGGGCAAAAGGGTCTTATGCGGAACACGCCGGTAAAGCGTCACGGGTGATAAATAAGTAAAAAGTATCCATGAGAGTCATTGCGATGAGTGCCCGTCTTCCGCCCCGCAACAGCGGGGCTACGGAAGGAGGAAGCAATCACGTTTTTACAAATAGTCACACCGGCTGAGATTGCTTCATCCCGCCAAGGCGGGATTCGCAAAGACCTAGCTTTTAACGTTTTACGGGACCAACAAAGTCAACCAATACAGACGTGATGTTGACATACAGTAAAGGTGAAAGTATGATTGTAAGAGCACTGTTAGTAATAATGATGATAGTTGTTCCTTTTGTTTCGGAAGCGGCAAACACCGATACCGTATGCACGGAAAAGGAAGTACATTTTTACAGCGGGCCGGGGCTGAAGCTCACAGGTATTATAACGATACCTGCCGGAGCAAAAGAGGATGCAAAGAAGTACCCTGCAGTAGTCCTCTGCCAGGGTCCCGGTGGGTATAATATGCCTGATGTCTTGAACATGGACCCGGTGATGCCCGCGGTGAGCAAATTGTTGTGCAGGGCCGGGTATGTGACGCTGCGGTTCTGTTACCGCGGGGTAGGGCCCAGCGAAGGCCCGGCATACCGTCTTATTCCCCTGGAGCAGGTAGAGGACATCCGTAATGCCGTTACTTTTTTACAGCAGCAGAGGGAGGTTGATACAGCACGCATCGGTCTGTTCGGCCTTGCAACCGGCGGGGCAAATGTTTCCTACACAGCAGCCGTTGACAAACGGGTCAAATGCATGGTGAGTGTCAACGGCATGGGTGATCTCGGGCGCTGGATGCGGGAGATACGCCGTTATTGGGAATGGCTTGATTTTAATAAAGCAGTTGAGGAAGACAGGATTGGCAGGGTGCTCACAGGTACGTCACGTCTGGTTGAGCAGAGTACGATTATTTTAAATGATCCGAAAACAGATCAGCACCGAAAAGAAATGGAGGAAAAATTTCCTGAGCTGACAAAAAAGAATAAACCGTTGTTAAGTCTGGAAAGCGCCGAGGCCCTTGCCGCTTTTTACCCTGAGAGGATGGTCCACATGATTTCACCCCGGGCCGCGATGTGGATCTGTGCTGAACATGACACCCTTCTCCCGCCTGCCCATTCACGGATTATGTACGAAAATGCGGGGGAGCCGAAAAAGCTCGTGGTTGTACAGGACGAGGAACATCACAGCCTGTACTTCAGAGAAGGCTTTGACAAGGTCATGACACATACGACGAAATGGTTCAACTCTCATCTGAAGAAATAGGTGTAAAATATTATAAAACATTATATATTACTTAACAAACTGTGCTCCTCACGGGGTTTTAGCGGCACGTATCTAAATGTAAAATTGTGATTGTTTAGAATACTCCGGTCAAAACATAAAAAGGTTTAACTAACTAAATACTTTGTTGAATTTAACCTCATTCTGTACCGGATGTACTGTGTTATACAAACGTTCCTCCTTTCTTTTGACCCTGAACCCACTATGTATTTTTGTGCAGGAATGGTCTCTGATTTATTGTATTAATCAATATAGATAAAATAATTTAATAAAAGATGTATATTGATATAAAAATTTTCTTGACATAGTTATTATTTAGAAGTATTCACTTTAAAGTGTAATACTTTCCACTTGTTCTAAATTAAAATATTTTTACATAGATTAATACATACGAAAGGGGGTACCGTGAAAGGAGTTACGGTCAGAAAATTTCCGCTTGCCGCATAACTGATGAGAAGGCTATTTCAATTTTAACCTAAATTGGGGGGCAACATGAAAAAATCACTTCTCATAGTATCAATTCTTTTAACACTTCTCTTATACCCCGCACTGCAGCAGCAAGGCTCAGCATTCAGCTGGATGGACGGAAAGCTTGACGTGAGGGGCAACATCCAGCAGACCTGGAACATCCTGACCCACGAAGATGTCCGTGACATTCGGCACGGAAGCTTCCGGACAACCTTCCGAACTGAAGCGTTGTTCAAATGGATCGAGACGCCGGAATGGGACGTGCGGTTTTTCGTTCTGGGCAACTACT
>Ga0272442_10008752_pt1 | contig 12768 bp, 10 predicted proteins | sample SSMForm2O_FD_200262 | JGI IMG/M metagenome (GOLD analysis project Ga0272442, IMG submission 200262) | Marine sediment archaeal communities from Little Sippewissett salt marsh, Falmouth, MA, United States - SSM-Form-2O | ecosystem: Environmental > Aquatic > Marine > Wetlands > Sediment ... | reverse complement strand
AAAATAACTTTTAAAGGAAAAAATATAACCAAACTTCCTACAAACCAATTAATTTATGAGGGAATAAGTTTTGTTCCCCAAGGTAGACAAGTATTTGGGGATTTAACTGTTAAAGAAAATTTAGAAATGGGTGCATTTATATTAAAAGATAGAGAAGTAAAATCAAGAAATCTAAAAGATGTATATGATAAATTTCCATTTTTAAAAGGAAGACAAAAAAATTATGCTTTTGGACTTTCTGGAGGACAACAACAGATGCTTGCAATTGGCAGAGCGTTAATGCAAAACCCAGCACTTTTACTATTAGATGAACCTTCTTTAGGATTAGATCCAAAAACCATGGCTGAAGTCTTTAAAAAAATAAAAGCAATTAACAAAGAAGGGGTAACTGTACTAATTGTAGAACAAAATGCGAAACAAGCTGTAAAAATAGCTAATAGAACCTATATTCTTGAACAAGGAAAAATTGCTTTGACAGGTGGAAAAGAAATTCTAAAACACCCAAAAATTAAGAATATCTATTTAGGAGGAAGATAACTATTCAGTAGCACGCTTCCAAAGGTATTCAAAATAGCTTTTATAAGATTCATAAACCGCCTGATGTTTAATAAGGACCCCAATTAAAGGATTAACCCACATAATCAAAGCCACCTTACCATCATAAATAAAAGTAGAAACAGATGAATTAAATTCAGAGGGGACATATTTAAAAGAAACAGAAGGAATTTTTAATGGTTTTAACTTCCTGTTTGCAAGGATCCTCATTCTTATTTTTCTTAAATGTCTTTCTTTTTGCCACTTGTTGGCATAATATGGGTAAAATTCTTTAAATTTATATTCTGCACCAAAATCAAGTATTTCTGTTTTTGAACCCAACATATCTTGTAAAATGTTTCTTATCCCTGCTACTCCTTTAAAACTATGAATCTCCTGTCTTTCCTTAGACCCTCCAAAAGTAGTTAACAAACTGGGAATAATCCCTTTTACGTCACTTAATTGTTCCTCTTTCTTTTGGACCATATCTAAAATTCTTTCGGGAGAAGCTGCTTCAAAAAGTAATTTTCTCTCTTTTTGAATCTGACTTATCAAACCTTTCTCTCTTAATCCTCTTAAAGCATCATAAACAGAAACTCTATGGATACCAGAAACTCTTGAAATCTCATTTGCAGATGCAGAACCAATTTTTAATAAAACTCTATAGCATTTAACTTCATTTGGGCCTAATCCGACTAGTTCTAATTTATCTACCATTTAAAGAGATAGAAAGTATTATTTTTAAATCTTATTAATGTTGTAATCCCCCCTACTACACTTGCTTAAATATTTCTTAGTTTATTTGTTATTACATAGTAACAAAAACAGCTGTTCAGACAAACCACTTCAGAGCAGCTGTATGTTGCTATAAAATAAACTAATAGGAGGTTAAAAATGAAAAGAAAAACAGGAATAATTGTTTTGAGCATTGTGCTAGTATTGTTAGTAGTTGCTTTAGTTATTGGCTTAACAGGTAGTGAAACTGGAAGAACTATCCAATCTGAAACAATAAAGATTGGGGCAACATTCCCTTTATCTGGACAATATTCTTTTGTAGGCCAAGATATGCTTAATGCTATGAATCTAGCTATAGAAGAAATAAATATTAAAGGGGGGATTGCTGGGAAGGAGTTAGTCATAATTGCAGAAGATAACAAAGGAGATGCTACTGAAGCAAACACAAATGTGAACAAGTTAATAAACCTAGACAAAACAGAAATTATCTTTTCAACTTATACACATATTACAGAAGCAATAAAAAAACCGATATTTGATGCAAATAAAATTTTGATATATGCTTCAACAGTATCCAACATTGCAAGAGAAGATGAATATGCCTTTAGAGATTACTTTGATGCTACTGATAATGGAATTGCTGTTGCACAAAAAGTTAAAAAACTAGGGATAAACAAAGTATATTTCTTAACTGAAGTAAGTTCACAATGTTTAGAGTATACTGAAGCTTTTGAAAAAGAAGCAACCAATCTTGGAATAACTATAATAAAAAAAGAAGAATTCCAAGTAACAGATACTAGCTTAAAAACAAATCTTCTAAAACTTGGACTTTCAAAAGAAGATAAATTAGTAACATGCACATGGAGACATGAACATATCCTTATGAAAGAAATGAAAGAACTTGGTTTAATCGAAGTTCAAACATTTCACTGGGTAGCTCCTTTCTTTGAAATTTCAAATACTGCTGAAATGAAAGAGCTTTATGAAGAAAATAAAGCAATATCCGCATGGTATGGTTTAGCAGAAGTTTCAGAAAAAGACTTACAAAAACAATTCATAAAAAAATATGAAGAAAAGTATGGAAACACACCAAGTCCAAACGCAGCTTATGCATATGACGACATGAAATTACTTTCTCAAGCACTAAATGCATGTAACGGAAATGCAAAAAACAAAGATTGTATATCCAGTTATCTTAAAGAAAAAACTTATGATGGAGTCGGTGGAGAACTTTACTTTGATAAGAACGGTGTCTCAAGAAGAGAAGTGTTATTCATCCAAGTTATGGACGGACAGTGGAAAGAAATTGGTTTTTAATTTCTTTTTTTTTATTTTTAAAACTTATCAAATTTGTCTAAGATTTTTCTGATTCTGCCCTTACTTTCTTCTTTCATTTCAGAGGGACCCTTATCTAAAACAAGAAAAGCTTCCATAGCTCTTTCTCCTGAAATATAAACTGGAGTTATTCTTTTTGCCTTTACAACAGAACCAACTTTAATATGACACGCGTCACTTAATAATATTTCAGATTTGAATGCTTTGCTTGCTAAAGCTTCAGCAACAGAAATTGCATCTGAAAAAGCAAATTTAAAGTTTCTTCCTTCAGACATAACTGAAACTAGTCCCGTATGAACTCCCGCCCCAATATCTAACATAACAGTTGAATCCATATCCCTAAGTTGTTGATCAAAATGTTCAACATAGGTTCTAATCTGTCCAGCAGTTTTAATTGCATTAAGTTCTTGACCTGTTCCGGGAAAGATAACAAAAATCTTTCGGTGATGTAATATAGATACGCCCCCATATTGTCTAATTATTTTGATTACCCCTTCAAATAGGTGATTAGATATCTTTTCAAATAAAGCAGTATTTCTTTTTTTTAAATTAACTAGATCCATAAAACCTTGAAATTTTATACAAAGAACTGCACTCTCCTTTTTCTGAACTCCAAATAATTTTGAAACAACTAAAACCGGAGAATGTTGCTTTGCTGCTTGTTTTTCATACAATCCCTTCAAAGGATCTTCTGTATCAATAGTAAGAGAAGCAACAGCAGGCTGGTAACCTTTTTGTTCCTTTCCTAACTTAACTACCATGTCTTCTTGTTTTTTAGGTTTAAAATCTTTCTCAGAAGTATTTCCTTTTATTAAAGGGATAGAAACAGTTTTTTTTTCATCTTTTTCAGAAAAACTAGGTTCTTTAGGGCCCTTAACAATATACTTCTTATTAAATTTAAAAAGTTTTTTCAATTTTAATCTCTGCCTAAACAAATATATTAAAATAATTACTACTAAAATAATAATAACCCAAAGGTAAACCAGGCTTCCTTTTGAAGATCCTTGCTCTAATTCAACAGCAGCAACTAAATTTCCAACCAAAGGAACATTATCAAAGTTTTTTATTTTTTCTGCAAGATCTTCAACATTTACAAGGATATCATAAGTTCCTTTTGGAGCCTCTAATTTAAACTCCTCCTTACCTGAAACAGGAACGTTTAAATCAAGAATAATTTGCTTATTCAACCCCTCAAACTCTAAATCCAATTTGATTGCTTTTTTATAGGGAACATTTCCTAAATTAGTTACAATTAAAATTCCCGCTTCAATATAAACATCTATTTCTTCTATTTCAGGAATATTAATCACTTTTTGTTCTTTAAAACCCGCAGAATATGCTTCAATATAATAATCTCCTGGTTCTGTAACCTCATCAAATTTAAAAGAAACAGAATCTCCACTCATTAAGAACTCTTCTAAAAGTAGTTTTTTATCTTCTAAAATAAATAGTTTAGATTCTGGTTTAAATAATCTTAAAGAAACATTTTCAGGAACAGTATTATTATCCTGATCTACTAATCTTGGAATTATTTCAATTGATTCTCCTGGATTAATTTGATCAGAATTTGTTTCAATAACTAACATAGAAGAAACAGAAGCTACAGTAAATTCTAAATTTGTTTCTCCCTTATTACCAAAATCATCTTCAACATAAATTAAAATATTATTTGCTCCTGGTTTAGCCCCCTCAGGAACATTTTTAGAAAAACTCAAACTTCCTTTATTTAAAGAAATAGAATTATTAGAATCAAAAACAAATATATTTCCAGCACCAGTAACAGAATCTCCATTTTTCTTATAAACTTTTCCAGAAATTTCGAAAAAATCTCCAGGAATAAAATGTTTTTTATTTAATTCTGCTTCTATTTGTATGATATCTGTAATAATAAAATTATTTGAACTTTCACTTTCTTGAATTTCATTATCTAATTCTAAATTTCCAATAAGATTGCAAGAACCTAATACAGTGGAATCTAATTTAATATCAACTGTTTTTCTTGAATCTGCATTTATTTTTAAAGGAGCATAATAAACTAAACTTTCTGAACTATCACAAACAAGATTTACTCTAAAAAAACCTTCAAAATCTTCATTTACAGTAATTGCTGCTCTAGGATTTATTTCATCTCCAAGATTATATACTCTTTCTAAATCTAAAAAAACAACTTTTCCTTCTGCTATTCCCATAAATGAGAGAAATAACAAAAATGCAAAAATCAGAGCAATTATTTTTAAATTTTTCATTCTAATACCTTCTTTTCTCTTCTATTATAATGCAAGTGTATATTTAAAATTTTGTATAAAAAAATAAATATGAAAAAAAGATTTGGCAATCATATTTTGTTACTACAAAAAAGAAACTACAAATAAAAAAGTTTAAATACTTTTGAATGTCATCTAAATTATGAACAAGGCATGGGCATGGTTTGTTGCTACCGTATTATCTGTTTCTACAGCAATAGGTGTAACTGGATTACCTCATGAAAGAGAACCAGTTATAAGATTGAAAAAGGGTCCTTCTTTTGCTATGATAGATATAAATGAAAGGATAGAACCAATAGCTGGTCTTCGTTCTAAACTCCAAGATTTGTATGATTATAGAGAACAATTTGTAGAATTTGAAACAGATATATTAGGAGATTCTGTAGCTTTTCTTAATAGAGATCTTGAATATGAAAAAAGCCCAAGACCGATATTTCGCTCAGATTTGGCAAAAATAAGAAAAGATTATCGCCCCGGAGATGTTTTTTTATGGCCAATAAATGGAAATGAATGGTTGCTACAAAGCAGTCTAGATGAAAGAAGATCTCAAATAATTGGGGGGGCAACAGATCAAATTGGTATTGCTTTATATCATATGAAAGGATATGGAATACGTATTGGCCATATAGAACCAAGAGAGGGAATAGAATATATTGCAGATGGAGATCTAATTGAATTTGTACCTTGTGAGAGGCGAGAAGCTGAATTTTATATAAGAAAAACAATGGATTTTGGTTTACTGGAAAAAACTGGTTCTTCTGATAGACCTCACGAAGAACATTCAGATGCAACTTATGAAGATAATAGTGAAGAAAATATTAGTTCAAGAAGAAGACATAGGAGAGAAAGTAGTGATTGGGAAAAATATCGTGGAAGAGACGATTATGAATCCTATGAAACAGCCAAGGCAGGAGATCTTGAATTAAAATTAAGAAATGGTTTTTTATTTACAACTTCAGAGTATCCTGGAAAAAAATATTTTGCTGTAAAATTAGCAGAGTATGAAAACACCAGTCAGTTCACTCTGGATATAACTGGAATGAGAACAACTAGTGCAGAATACCTTCCCAAATTAATAACTGAAAGCGGAATGAGAGCTCCAAAATCTCCAGAAGTTTGTTCATTTAAAAAAAGATATGAGCTAATGGAAACACTAGAAGGATATGGAATTTCCCAAACACAATTGGTAGTTGATCAAGATGAGCTTGGTCCAGGAGCATCATTAACAGGGGATTTAAGATATTTAGTTTATCCTATCAATACAACAGATTACAATTCTATTAGAGAAGATGGAGAAGTTAATTTTGTTATAACAAAAGAACAGGTTTTACACAACGGAGATGCAAGTGAGGGGGGTACTGGAAATGAAACATATATACTAAATGTACCAGTTCGTTAAGAAGATAATTTTATAAATTATCGAATTTATACTATTCTATGAAAATACTCGCATTACATTGTGATTACATTAACTTTAAACCTTTAAAAAAGGCATTGAAAGAACCAGAAAAAACTGAAAAAAAAGAAGTAAAAGTAAAAGAATGTTTAGTTGTATTTACTGCAGTAGAAAAAAGAGATGAGGGAAAAGATATTTTAAAATTATATTTAAAAAATATTAAAGAAATAGCAAAACAAGTAAAAACTAAAACAATTGTTTTATACCCATATGCCCATCTAAGTTCTAGTTTGTCTTCACCTATTTTTGCTGAAAAAATCTTAAAAGATGCAGAAAAAGGATTAAAAGAATACAAAACATTTAGAGCACCATTTGGATGGTATAAGGAATTTGAATTAAAATGTAAGGGACACCCTTTATCTGAACTTTCAAGAGAGATAACATCTGAAGGAACAAAAGAAATAAAATATGATTATAAAAGACTGTTAAGACAAGTTTCTAAAACTGTTTTAGATACATCTAAATTAAAAGAGAATGATCATAGAGTTTTGGGTCAAAAATTAGATTTATTTTCATTCCACGATGTTGCACCGGGGATGGTTTTCTGGCATGATAATGGGCTAACCATAAGAAATGAAATAATAAAATTTTGGAGAGAAGAACATAAAAAAGCAGGATACAAAGAAATACTTACTCCCCAAATAATGGACAAAAAATTATGGCAAATTTCTGGACACTGGGATAAATATTCAGAAAATAATTTTTTAACAGAATATGAAAAAAGAACTTTTTTGATTAAACCAATGAACTGTCCTGGTGGAATGCTTGTTTTTAAAAATAAACCAAAATCATATAGAGATCTTCCTTTAAGAGTTGGAGAATTGGGAACAGTACACAGACAGGAGCTATCTGGTGTTTTAAGAGGTTTATTTAGAGTTATTCAATTTACCCAAGATGATGCCCATATATACTGTACTGAAGAACAATTAGAATCTGAAGTAATTAAAATAATTGAATTAGCTGAACTTTTTTATAAAAAATTTAAACTACCCTATAGAATTGAACTATCTACTCGTCCTAAAAAAAGAATTGGAACAGATAAAATTTGGGATAAAGCAGAAAAAGCACTTTCAAATGTGCTAAAGAAAAAGAAAATAAAATACAAGTTAAATAAAGGAGATGGTGCTTTTTATGGCCCAAAAATAGATTTTCATCTAAAAGACTCTCTAGGAAGAGAGCACCAATGTGCAACAATACAATTAGACTTTGCAATGCCAGAAAGATTTGGATTAGAATATGCTACTGAAGAAAATAAGAAAAAAAGACCAGTTGTTTTACATAGAACAATATTAGGAGCATTAAGTAGATTTATTGGGATATTATTAGAACACACTAATGGACATTTACCCACCTGGCTTTCACCAATACAAGTAAGAGTAATTAGTTTTACAGATAGAAATTTAAAAACAGCAAGAAAAATAGTTGATTCTTTAAAAAAAGAGGGAATAAGAACTGATTCTGATTTTTGTTCTGAAACTATTGGAAAAAAGATAAGAGAAGCAGAAATTCAAAGAATCCCTTATATTATTGTAATTGGAGATAAAGAAGAAAAAAATAAAACAATTGCTATAAGAACCCATAATAGCAAACCAAAATTTGGAATAAAATTAGATTCATTTATTCAAGATATTAAAAAAGAAATTGAAGGAAGAACATAAAAAAGATAAATTAATAATCCTTGTCATATAAATAAGATATTAAAAAAATATTTACAAATAAAAATGTCATTTAAAGATACATTGAAAGAAGTTCAAAAAAGTAAGGATTTTCAAGAATTTAAAAAGAAAAATCCAAAAGCCAAACTCTATTCTGGATTTTTTGCATTAAGAAAAGCTCAAGGAACTTTAGTTTTAGATGCTAAACAAGTAGATTATTTGATTGAAGGAAAAAGAATACAAAGTTTTCTATTAACAGATCTTGAAATAAAAGGAAAAGAAGACAAATTAGAAAAACCTGTTGAAAATTTTGAAGCTTTAGATGAAAACATTAAATTAGATATTGAAGATATAAAAAAAATAGTAAAAGATGAATTAAAAAAACAAAAAATAACTGCAGAACCCCAAGAAATTATTGCAATATTACAAAGACACGAAGGAAAACAAATATGGAATTTAATAATTGTTTTGGGAGATTTAGAATTAATAAGATTACATTTAGATATGGAAGGAAAAATAATTTTAAATAAAAAAGATAATTTCATGGATTTTATAAGGGTTGTAAAAGGAAAAAAGAGAGAAAACTTAGAAAAAATGAAAAAAGCCCAAAAATAAAAAACATCTTGCAAAACTTTTAGCATAATTAAAGAACTTTCTCTTTTTCTCTTTTCTTCTTCATCTCTTCAAGTTTTTTCTGTATTAATTTTCTTGCTTCTTCTAAACCCAGTTCTTTCTTTTCTTCAAATTCAAAGAAATCTTCCATCTTTATTTCTTTTTTGATTCCCTTAGCTTCTAAAAAAAGTTTAGCTATTAAAAAAAGAGCTAGACCAAGGCTTTTAGGTCCCTTGTTATTACAAGGAACAACAATATCAACATATCTTGTTAAATTATTAGTACTACATAAAGATAAAACAGGAATTTTTGCTACAACAGCATCATTTAAAGCATTTTTATCGATCCATGGATCTGAAATAAAAACAGCATCAGGTTCAAAGAAATTATCTAAAGCAGGATTTGTGATTGCTCCTGCAGGATATCTTGTAAAAACATTAATTCCAGTAATTTTTCCAAATTTTTCAACAATTTTCTCACATTTATCTCTCTTGCAACAAAATAATATTTTTTCAGGTTCAAATTGTGCTAAAAAAGCAGCTGCAACTTGTATTTTATCATCAATTAATTTAGTATTCAAAACAGCAATTCCATCAGCTCTTCTTTTATATACATAAGATCTCATATCTGGTGTAACTGCTCTTGTTCCAAGATGAATTCCAGATTTAATATAATATTCAATAGGAACTAAAAGATCTTCTTGTTCAACTTCTTCTTCTTTAACTTTTTTAGTTTTCTTCTTTGTTTCTTTTTTCTCTTCTTTTTTCTTGGTCTCTTTTTTCTCTGTTTCTTTTTTTTCTGTCTTCTTTACCTGCTTAGTTTCTTTCTTTTTTATTTCTTTCTTTTCTGTTTTCTTTACAGGCTTAGTTTTTTTATTTTCTTCTGTTTTCTTCCTTGTTTCTTTCTTTTCTGATTCTTTTTTCTTAGGCATCTAATAAGATGCAAATTTGTATTTTTAAACCTTACTAACTAAGAAAAAACGCCGAGACTGGGAATTGAACCCAGATGTCCGAAAGGACCCAGCTTAGCAGGCTGGTGCCATACCATTAGGCGATCTCGGCATAAAAACAAAGCCAATTTATTTTTTAAAGGTTTGTAACACATGCATTATATCACTATATAATAGTAACATTTATATACTAAAAAAGCCCCTTGCTTTTATGGTTTTAGATAATTCCGCATTAATAGTAGTTAATTCAAAACTATTATTTCAAAAAGATTTACAAGAAGTTATAGATTGTTTTAGAGAAAAATATGGTTCAATTAATTCAACAAATGCTCCAAGTGATGTTCTTGTTGCTAGGAACTTAATTCAAGAGTATGTAAAAGAAGATGGGGAAATTCTTTATGTTTTAAAATCTGGAAGAAAATCTCTTCAACCTGCTGTTTATAGGGGTGTTAGAGCAGAATTAGCTACAAGATTAGATTTAAAAGACCAAAGAGAACAAGTAACTCAAACAATAGATAGAATATCTCAAGAACAAGGATTTAGAAATCTTTTATTTATTGGCGGATTTGCTGGAGAAGAAGTTTATACATTATTAAGAGAAGTATCAGATGCATTTCCCCAAGGGAAATATTCTAGATTTTTTTTAGAAGATGCACTTGCTTTTAAAAGAGATGATCCACTTTATAAAGAAAAAACATTAGAACATTTAAGGAGATTTGCAATTCCAATGACTTATGATCCTTTCAATGGTTTAAGAGTAAAACCAAGAGAAGTAAAAGTTAAAAAATAAAATATTTAAAGCATAATTTGCTTATATTTTTATAAAAGAGGTAGAATGAGACTAACATTTATTGGAAAATCTGTAATAGCTTTAGTTATATTTATATTAATTTTATATATTTTCCCAAAAAATCTCGTAATTCCAAATGCTTCTGATATGTTTACTGCAGCAGCATTGTTATTTGGTATTATTGCTGGTTTTTTTATTGCAGCTACTTTAACAAATTATTTTAGATTCCAATCTTTAGTTTCAGTAGAAACAGGAAAATTAGTTTCATTATATAATACAGGAATTTTACTAAACCCTACATTAAAAACCAAACTTTTAGCTGCAATTGATAAATATTTGATACGGGCATTTGATTATGAGTTACACGAATATATTGAAAATACTGAAAAAGATTTTCAAAATGTGATTGACGTGACTAAAAAGGTAAAGAAAAGGGATTCGGATCTTTTTGTTCATTTTCTTGAGATTAAGGGAAATATTAGAGAAACTAGGCAAGAAATTATGTTAACATCTAGAAAAATCCTTGGAGTAGGACATTGGATTGTTTTAATTATTCTTGCAATTGTAGTAATTTTCTTAATCTATATTATGCGGGCCCCAGGAACAGCTTCTTCAATATTTACTGTTTTAATTGCAACCATAACTTGTTTAGTTTTATTTTTACTATATGATATTGATAGTAATTACTTTGCGGAAAAGAAAATTGGATTTGATGTTTATGAAAGATCTTTCTTAGAACTAGGATTATTACCATACTATCCTTTTGAATCTATTAAAAAAGGAAGAATAAAACCAAAAGGAAAATGTAGAATAGGAACCCGAATAGGAGATACTAATTTGATGAAAAGAAAAATTGAGGTTGTTAATTTTAAAAAATGAAAGTTTACGAAGATTATGTTAATTTGAGATATAGACCTAAAAAAACAGATGTAATTGGGGAATTCTACGTAGAACCCTATAGATGTAATATTAAAAATGCAGCAGGAGCAGTTGCATCTGAGTCTTCTACTGGAACCTGGACAGAAGTAACTACAGATAAAAAAAGCATACATAAACTAGGTGCAAGAGTATTTTCTATAAATAAAAATATTATAAAAGTAGCTTATCCAATTCAATTATTTGAACCAGGCAATATGCCCGGTTTATTATCTGGAATTGCCGGGAATATTTTTGGAATGAAGTTAGTAAAAAATCTAAGATTACTAGATATTCATTTTCCAGAAAAACTTGTTAAAAGTTTTCCAGGGCCAATGTATGGAATCCCGGGTATAAGAAAAATTTTACGTGTAAAGAAAAGACCATTGGTTGGAACAATTGTTAAACCTAAATTAGGATTACATCCTCGGCAACATGCTGAAGTAGCATATAAAGCTTGGATAGGTGGTTGTGACATTGTTAAAGATGATGAAAATTTAACAAGCCAATCTTTTAACACATTTGAAAAACGCACTCTATTAACAATTAAAGCAAAACAACTTGCTGAAAAAATAACAGGAGAAAAAAAGATATACATGCCAAATATAACTGCTGAATTACAAGAGATGCTTGATAGAGCAGAATTTGTTAAACGTTTAGGAAATGAATATGTAATGGTAGATGTTTGTACTCTTGGTTGGAGTGCTTTACAAACTCTAAGAAATTTTAATAAACATCTTAGATTGGTATTACATGCACATAGGGCAGGACATGCAGCCTTTACAAGAGATAAAAAACATGGAATTTCAATGTTGGTTGTTGCAAAACTCTGCAGACTGATTGGATTAGATCAATTACATATTGGAACAATAGTTGGAAAAATGGAAGGACCTAAAGAAGAGGTAATTGATATTGATCAGGAAATTGAAAAGGAATTAATAAAAAAAGATTCTCCAGGTCATATTCTTGAACAAAAATGGTATGGGCTTAAACCAATGTTTGCTGTTTCTTCAGGAGGTTTACACCCAGGACATGTTCCAGCTTTAATAAAATACTTGGGCAAAAATGTTATTCTTCAATTTGGCGGAGGAATACACTCACACCCCCGAGGAACAGAAGCAGGAGCAAAAGCAGCAAGACAAGCACTAGATGCAACACTGGAAGGAATAGGTCTCAAAAAATATGCTAAACATCACCAAGAATTAAAAGAAATCTTGGATAAATTCGGTTATCCTAAAAGATAATAAAAAAACTCGTTTCCAGATTTAATTCTTGAAACTTTTTTTTGCTTAATAAAAAAATACATATATCTTCTAACAGTTCGCGGAGGAATTAAAAGTTTTTTAGATATATTATTAATTGAAAGTTTTTTGTTTTTTATGCTCTTTCACCCCAATCTATCCAATTAGTTAAACAAATTACTGAACTAGGAATAAATAAAACTTTATTTACAGATTCTCCAATAGGAACAGATCCAGACTTATTAGACTCTAATTTTTCTGATGGGATTTTTTTGTGACACC
>Ga0272442_10008750_pt1 | contig 12769 bp, 9 predicted proteins | sample SSMForm2O_FD_200262 | JGI IMG/M metagenome (GOLD analysis project Ga0272442, IMG submission 200262) | Marine sediment archaeal communities from Little Sippewissett salt marsh, Falmouth, MA, United States - SSM-Form-2O | ecosystem: Environmental > Aquatic > Marine > Wetlands > Sediment ... | reverse complement strand
GGCCACCTTCTGCGGCGGCTCGCCCTCGGCAGGCAGCGGATGGGCGTACACCGCCTCCACGCCGAAGCTCTTGCCATAGGCGTGGAGCCCGATGAAGCGGACCCCGGCCTCGGAATCCACGACCACCTCGCGAGCGGGCGTGTCGAGCCGGATGGCGATCGTGTTGTCGGGCTCGTAGGGGCGCTTGTCCATGGCGAAGTAGCGAGTGGGGAGCAGCGCCGCCGCGCTCACGGGCGCCCACCACGCCACCTCGGTGGGCTTGAACTCGTAGGGGGTGGCCCGTCCGGCGTGAGGGGGCTCCACGAAGGTGAACACGCGGTTCAGGCGGTCGATGCCGCGCGTCATGATGTCGTGGGGGTCGCGGCTGTGTGGCAGGCCGAAGGCGTGGCCCAGCTCGTGGAGCACGGCGCCGATGGTGGTCGACGCGATAGCCCAGGTGGTGTGCCGCCCCACGGAGTCGCTGAAGACTTTCGCGGGGTCGAAGCGGGTCGCGTCGCTGAAGGCTTTCTGCACGTCGGCCAGGCGGTCGGGCCAGGCGAAGAGGTCGCCGCCTCCGAAGAGCGCCAGGCTCCCCCCTCCGAGGGCCGTGTGGGCATAGGCTCTGCGTGTCTTCGGGTCGAAGCGGGTGAACGCAGGGATGACGATGTTGCGGGCTCTGCGGTGGGGCAGCTTCCGTCCTATCTGGCCCGCCGCGTGGCTCCAGAGCTGGAGACCCGTCATCTTGTGGTATTCTTCGATCGACAGGTCGCCACGGAGCACGTGCACCTTTACCACGCCATCGTCGCCGTACTCGAGGTTGAACGTGGCGCGGGGGTGGCCCAGGTCGTGGAGCCGCTCGGCGGTGAACGTCTGGAGCACCTTCATCGCCGTGTCGAGCTTCGCCCGGAAGTCCTGTCGGTCGCCCTTGAACGGCGTCTGATACTCGGTCGCCCCCGACTTGTCCGTCAGGTAGATGATGCGTACGACGTAGGGGTTCGTCTGGGGCTTGTAGTGGAGCGTGACGGGCAGTTTCTGCTTCCCGGCGGCGATCACCAGCTTGTTCTCGCCGGGAACCAACTCCGCGAGCACCTTGAACCGCCCCTTGTGCGCCAGGCCCGTCATCTCGCGGGTAGGCCGGTCCGACGAGGTGTTGGCCACCGTGACCGACGTGAGGGAGGCATCGCCGGTCTCGCCACACAGCAACGGCACGGGGTAGCGGAGCGTCGAGCCATCCTGATGGTTAGAGAGACGCGCTGCCCCCGCATGACACGCTGCCGTCGCCATCAGCGCCGCGACGGCCGCTCCGACATACCACAACCCCGGCTTCATGATTCTGTTCGTCTCCTCTTCCCACCCGACGCACCGCCTCTCCAGGCTGTACCGCCATCCTAGCGGATTGGCGACGGCTGGGCAAGCGCGGCAGAGGGTGATGCGAACTGGGCACGGCCACCGATTTCCGGAAAAAAAGGGTTGCGATCCAGGAAACTCGGGCTACTATATAGGGTTTCCCTGTTCGTCCTGTTCCCGAGGGCACCGTGCCATGGATCCGCGAGCAGAGCCATCCTCCGCGATCGCTGAGAAGCTGCGCAGCCTGGGCTGCGGCGAGCCCCGCATGGCCGTGCGCAGCGACCTCGGCCCCGATGGCAGCTTCGGCGAGGAGTGGCTCGTGCTCGCCGACTCGCGCCTGCTCACCCTGACACCCGGCGAAGCCTCCGCCATCCGGCGCGACTTCCCCCTGGCCGACATCACGGAGGTGAAGCTCGAGAACCTCGTGGGTGCGGGAGCCCTCCAGGCCGTCGTGCGCGGCCAGCCCGTGGACATGGTGCGCTTCTCGAACACACTATCCCGCGACTTCGCTATCGCCGCCCGCCGGCTCGACAAGCTGGTCAAGGACGGCGAGCTGCCCGAGCCTCCCGAGGAGGACGAGCACCGCTTCTGCCCCAAATGCGGCCGGCCCCTGCTCGAGTACTCGAAGGTCTGCGCCTTCTGCGTGAGCATCGGCCGTACCACCGCGCGTCTGGTGGGCTACCTGCGGCCCTACGCCTGGCAAGCCGGCGGCATCCTGACCCTCATGACCGCCAGCACCGCACTCATGATGGCGCCCCCGTACCTGGGCAAGCGCATCATCGACGATGTGCTCCGCCGCCCCGGCGAGAACGACTGGCTGCTCCTGACCTACTTCCTCGGCCTGCTCGGCGCCCACGTGAGCATGACCGGGCTCATCGCCCTCCACGGCCGCCTCTCGGCCTACGTGGCCCACAACGTGCTCTTCGACCTCCGAGCCCAGCTGTACCAGCGCCTCCAGCTCCTCTCGCTGAGCTACTACGACCGCCGCCAGACGGGCGCCGTGATGACCCGCGTGAGCCACGACACCGGCGAGCTCATGCACTTCATCGTCGACGCCTTGCCCTGGACGATCATGTCCGTGCTCACCCTGATTGCCGTGAGCGTGCGGATGATCTCGAAGAGCTTCTGGCTCACGGTGTGGATCCTCGTGCCGCTCCCGATCCTCCTCCTCACCACCAAGCTCCTCCTGCCCCGGCTCTTCACCCTGCTGCGCCGCTTCTTCGAGCGACGCTCCCGGATGAGCGCCATCCTCAACGACTCGCTGAGCGGCATCCGCGTGGTCAAGGCCTTCGGCCAGGAGGAGACCGAGATCGACCGCTTCGGCGAACGCAGCACCGACCTCCGCACCGCCGGCGTGAGCCTCGACCGAATGTGGTACAGCTTCTTCCCCGCCCTCGGCCTGCTGAGCACCGCCGGCGGCATCCTCATCTACTACTTCGGCGGACGCGCCGTGCTCGCCCAGGAGCTGTCCATCGGCGACTTCTTCGAGTTCATGGCCCTCGTGCAGCTCTTCCGCCGCCCCGTCGAGATCCTCATCCGCGTTTCCCATTGGATCTCGCATGCCCTCACGTCGGCCGAGCGCATCTTCGAGATCGTCGACACCGAGCCCGAGGTGTCCGAGGCGGACGAGCCGGTCTCCGTGGGCGCCATCAAGGGCAAGGTGGAGCTGCGCGACGTGACCTTCGGCTACGAAGCCCACAAGCCCGTGCTCCACCGCATCCAGCTCACCATCGAGCCTGGCGAGATGGTGGGCCTCGTCGGCCACAGCGGAGCCGGCAAGAGCACCCTGATCAACCTCATCGCCCGCCTCTACGACGCGAACGACGGGCAGATCCTCATCGACGGGGTGGACGTGCGGAAGATCCCGCTCAAAGAGCTCCACGACCAGCTCGGCGTGGTGCTCCAGGAGACCTTCCTGTTCAGCGGCACGATCGCGGAGAACATCGCCTACGGCAAGCCGGCGGCAAGCCGCATCGAGATCATCCGCGCCGCCAAGGCGGCCAACGCCCACGACTTCGTGGTCAACTTCCCCGATGGCTACGACACCCAGGTGGGCGAGCGGGGCTCGCGCCTGTCCGGCGGCGAGAAGCAGCGCATCGCCATCGCACGCGCCATCCTCAACGACCCCAGGATCCTCATCCTCGACGAGGCCACCTCAGCCGTCGACACACAGACCGAGCGCCAGATCCAGCAGGCCCTCGAACGCCTGACCGCCAGCCGAACCACCGTGGCCATCGCACACCGGCTCTCCACGCTCCGAAACGCCCGCCGCCTCCTTGTGCTCGACCACGGCAAGCAGGCCGAGCTCGGCACCCACGACGAACTCATGGAGGCCAAGGGCACCTACTACAAGCTCGTGACGCTCCAGAGCGAGATGTCTCAAGTCCATGGCGTCGGCGGCTGAGCCGCCTCTCGGAACCCTACGACGATGGGTGAACACCAAGACCGAGCCGAAATCCCCTTCGACGAGCGCGACACAGGCGAGGTGCGCGTGCTTGATGCCAGCCGCGTGCGCCTGTTCCGCACTCCCGAGGGCATTCCCCGCGCCGTCATCGAAGACGACCTGTGCTGCCTGCACGTCAAGGCCCACTGCTCCTTCCCCCTCTCCAACCCCGACGAGTACGTCTCGCTCCGCGACGGTGCCAACCGCGAGCTCGGCCTCATCGAGCACCTCAACCATCTCGACCACGCCTCGCGCCGCATCGTGGAAGAGGAAATCGAGCGCCGGTACTTCCTCCCCGAGATCACCGCCGTCTACCGCCTCGAAGGCCACTTCGGAACCTACGACTGGGAGGTCGAGACGGACCGCGGACGCCGGTCCTTCCTCGTCCGAGGACGCAGCGAGAAGATCGTCTACATGCCCCCGCGCCACGTCATCATCACCGACGTCCTCGGCAACCGCTACCAGGTGAGCGACTACTCCCGCCTCGACCGCCGCAGCATGCTCCTCCTCTACAAAGTCCTGTGAGGCGCCGCGGCGTCCTCCGTCCTGATGACGCGCGACGGCCTTCTGCCTCCCTTGACAACGCCCCTGTCCAATCCTATACTTGCCGCCGAACGGATATCCTGCATAAGGAGTGTGCAAAGAGGTGGACACGAAGACCTGCCGCGTCGGCCTGGTCGGCTTCGGCACCATCGGCGCCGGCGTTGTGAAGATACTCAACGAGGATAGCGAGGCGCTGCGGGCCAAGACGGGCATCCGCCTGGTCCTCAAACAGATCTGCGACACGGATCTGACGACCGACCGCGGCGTGGCGCCGCCCGACGGCACCCTCACCAGCGACCTCGATGCGCTGCTCGGCGACCCGGAGATCGAGGTCGTCATCGAGCTCGTGGGCGGCACCACGGTGGCGAAGGACATCACGCTCGCCGCCATCGCCGCCGGCAAGAGCGTGGTGACGGCCAACAAGGCGCTCCTGGCCGAGGCCGGCCGCGAGCTCTTCCAGGCCGCCCGCGAGAAGGGCGTCTCGATCTCCTTCGAGGCCAGCGTCGGGGGCGGCATCCCCGTCATCGCTGCCATCCGCGACGGCCTGATCGCCAACGACATCGAGTCGATCATCGGCATCGTGAACGGCACGTGCAACTACATCCTCTCGCGCATGGCCGCCGAGGGAACCGCCTACGCCGATGCCCTCGCCGATGCCCAGCGCCTGGGCTACGCCGAAAGCAACCCGAGGCTCGACGTCGAGGGCATCGACTCCGCTCACAAGCTGGCCATCCTGAGCGCCCTGGGCTTCGCCGCCGACTTCCCCTACGGCGAAATCCACGTGGAAGGCATCACCGGCACCGACGCCACAGACGTGGCCTACGCCGCCGAGCTCGGCTATACCCTCAAGCTGCTCGCCATCGGGAAGTCCATCGGCAACGAGCTCGAACTCCGCGTCCACCCCACCCTCCTGCCCAGCGAGCACCCTCTGGCCTCGGTGCACGACGTGTTCAACGCCATCTGCGTGCGCGGCAGCGCCGTGGGCGAAACGATGTTCTACGGCCGCGGCGCTGGCCAGATGCCCACCGCCAGCGCCGTGGTGGCGGACCTGGTGGACATCCTGCTCGGCAAGGCCAAGCACACCTTCGAGCGCATGCGCCTCCTCCCCGGCCGCACGGCAAGCCGCCGCGTCCGCGGCATCGACGAGATCGAGAGCCGCTACTACCTGCGCTTCAACGCACTCGACCGCCCCGGCGTCCTCGCCCGCATCGCCGGCGAGTTCGGCCATCACAGCATCAGCATCGCCTCCGTCATCCAGAAGGAACGCCACGCCACCCGCGCCGTCCCCCTCGTCATCATGACCCACCTGGCCCGGGAGGCCAACCTCCGCCAGGCCATCGCCGCCATCGAGCCCTACGAGGTCACCGAGGGGCCGCCCGCACTCATCCGCGTGGAAGGCGAGCACGTGTGACGCGCCGGCCAGCAGCGGAGTGACGCATGCCCTGCCACGGTGTCCCTCCCCAAAGCCCCGACCACGCCGCGCGCACACGCCGCCCGCCCCCACTGCACGCGGCCATCCCGCCCGAGTTGCGCCATCACGGCACGCTCCGACTCCCCGCGCCCCTCGCCGACCCCCAACTCGCCGCCCGCCTCCTCGAGCTCGCCGCGCCCAACACCCATCTCGACGAGGCCGTGTGTTTCCTCGGCGGCGGCACCCGCGACCACCATGTGCCCGCAATCGTCGACCTGGTGGCCCACGCGGCGGGCCACCAGCCCGTCGGGCCCGCGTCGCCCCAGCCGCTCCTCCAGACCGTCTTCGAGCTCCAGACCCTCTTCGCCGCCCTGATGGACCTCCGCGCGGCAACGGCACCCTTCGCCGACGGCCCGTCGGCCCTGGCCGCCGCCATCCGAGCGGCCGCCGCCGCCACAGGACGTAGCGAAGCCGTCCTCGCCCGCAGCCTCAACCCGCGCTACCGGGCCGTCGCCCGCACGCTCCTCGCCCCGTCGCTCGGCGTCCACGAGGTCGGCTACCACGGAGGCATCACGCGCCCGGGCGACGTCGATCGCCTCCTCACCCCCAGCGCCGCCTGCCTGGTCGTCGAGGCCCCAAACTACTTCGGCTGCCTCGAAGACCTGCCCGCGCTCGCCCGGGCCGCCCATCGCCACGGGGCGTGGCTCATTGTGAAGGCCGACCCCATCGCGTGCGGCATCATCCGCCCGCCGGGCAGCGCTGGAGCCGATGCGGCGGTGGCCGACGCCCAGCCGCTCGGCTTCCACCCCACCTTCGGCACCCCTGCCCTCGGCCTCCTGGCCTGCCGGCCCGAGCTATCCCACGCCGTGCCGGGATGGCGGGTGGAACGCCGCCACGATACCTTCGCCCCTGTTGGCCAAACCACCGCCTGCATCCCCGCCGACCGCCTGGTGCGGCCAGCCGCCTACTTGGCCGCGGTGGGCGGCGAGGGGCTCGCCCACGTCGCCACGCTCTCGATGGCCACCGCCCACGAAGCCCACCGACGCATCACCTCGCTCGACGGCTTCCAGCCCCGTTTCCGCGCGCCCTTCTTCTGCGAGTTCGCCATCGAGTGCCACGCCGAGCCCGGCGACGTGGCCGACGCCCTCCTGGACAGCAATCTGCTCGGAGCACTGCCCCTGGGCACCCACTACCCTGAGATGGACCACTGCGTGCTCTTCGCGGCCACGGAGCGCCGCACGCCCGCCGACGTGGGGCTCCTTCACCACACCCTCGAGTTCCTCGCCGAGATGGGCGGCGGCGGAGCCTTTGCACCGGATCTCGGCAACGATGGCTAGACCCCTGCTCACCGAGCGTCCCCCCTGTGGCAGGCCCGCCTGCCGCTTCGCCGCGCCCTCCGCGCCCCTCGGCGACGCACTGCCCCCGGAACACAGGCGGGCCGCTCCCCCCGATCTCCCGGCCCTCGACGAGGAGACGCTCCGCACGCATTTCGCACTCCTGGCCCAGCTCGAGCGCGCCCCCTGGCCAGGCGCCGCAGCAGCCGCGCGCGCCGCGCACCTGCCCGGCCTCACACGCCTCCACCCCGAACAGCCCCAGGAGACCATCCAGGGAGCACTGGAAGTGCTCCACGACGTCGCCCGAGCCCTCGCCGCACTCACGGGGCTCGAGCGGTTCTCCCTCCAGCCACGCACTTTCGAGACCGCCGCGCGCGGCGCGCTGCTCGTCGCCCGGGCCTCGCTTGCACGCACCCAACCCGCCCGCACACACCTCGTTGCTCCCGCAGGGAGCCTCGCGCTCCGACTCGCCCGCCACGCACGTCTCCAGCCCCATCCCATCGAGCGCCTCCCGAGTGGCGAGCTGGACATCGATGCCCTCGACGAAGCCGTCGGCGACGCCACCGCGCTCGTGGCCGCGGCCTGGCTCACTCCCTCCGGTGCCTTCGAGCGCGGCCTGACCGCAGCAGCCGAGGTGGCCCACACGCGCGGCGCACTCCTCGCCGCCGACGCCACCGGCCTCGCACGTCTCGCCGGCCACACACGCCTCCGCGAAGCCGGCGTGGACATCGCCTGGCTCCATTTGGCCGAGCTGTGCCCCGAGGCCACGGGCGCCGCCATCGGCGTTCGCTCGCCACTCACGGAAGCCCTGCCCGGGCCGCTCGTCGGCAAGACCCCCGCCGGCTTCGAGCTCGACGCCGAACTCTCCCGCTCCATCGGCCCTCTCGCGCTCACCCCCGGACACCTCGACGACGCCCTCGCCGTGTGGATCGCCATCCACACCCTCGGCGAGGACGGCCTGCGCGACCGCGCCACGCGCCTTGCCACCTGACCGCGGCCGCCACGTCACCCCTTGCGCGCCAGCCCACAGTGCACTATCCTGATCAAAGCCCCGCAAGCCAGCGGCGCAATGATCCCGAGCCCTCCAAGGCTTCCTCCAACGGTTTGGACTCTGACTCATGGCTGAACACGTGATCCTCACCGCAGTCGGCCAGAACCGCCCCGGCGTCCTCGCCGAAATCACAGGCACCATCGCCAAGCTCAAGGGCAACATCCTGGACATCGGCCAGAAGACGATGCAGAACTACTTCAACCTCATCATGATCATCGACCTGAGCTCCTCGCCCGCCGACTTCGCGAAGTTCAAGCGCCAACTCGAAGCCACAGGCCACAAGCACGGCTACGTCGTCACCGTCCAGCACGACAAGGTGTTCCGCTACATGCACAGGATCTGAACCCCCAACCACAGGATGCCTCCCGTGCCCATCTACACGCCCGAAGAAATCCTCGAAACCATCCGCATGGTGCAGATCGAGCAGCTCGACATCCGCACGGTGACCATGGGTATCCACCTGGCCGACTGCGCCGATGTGAATCTCGAGCGCCTGTGCCGCAAGGTCCGGCGCAAAATCAAGCGCGTCGCAGGACGCCTCGTCGACACCGTCGACGCCGTCCAGAACGAGTTCGGCGTCCCCATCGTCAACCGACGCATCGCCGTCACCCCGGCCAGCCTCGTCACCGCCCCCTGCCGCTCGGACAGCGTGGCTCCCCTGGCCCGTGCCCTCGACGAGGCCGCCGCCGACCTGGGGATCGACTTCCTCGGCGGCTTCGGAGCCCTCGTCCACAAAGGCGCCACCGAGGCCGACCAGCGCCTCATCCGCTCCCTCCCCGAAGCCCTCGCCTGCACCCAGCGTGTCTGCGGCTTCGTCAACCTCGCATCCACCAAGAGCGGCATCAACATGGAAGCCGTCCTCGAAATGGGCCACGTCGTCAAAGCCTGCGCCCAGCGCACCGCACGCCACGATGGCCGCGCCTGCTGCAAGCTCGTCGTCTTCGCCAACGCCGTCGAGGACAACCCCTTCATGGCCGGAGCCTTCCACGGCATCGGCGAGCCCGAGTGCACCATCAACGTCGGCGTCAGCGGCCCCGGCGTCGTCCGAGCCGCGATGCAGCGCCTCTCGCCCGACGCCGATCTCGGCGAGGTCGCCGAGGCCGTCAAACGCACCGCCTTCAAAATCACCCGCGTGGGCGAACTCGTCGGTCGAACCGTCTCCGACCGAATCGGAGCCACCTTCGGCATCGTCGACCTCTCCCTCGCACCCACACCCAGCGTGGCCGACAGCGTGGCCGAAATTCTCGAGCTCATGGGACTCGAACGTTGCGGCACCCACGGCACCATCGCCGCACTCGCACTTCTGGTCGACGCCGTCAAGAAAGGCGGAGCCATGGCCTCCTCAGCCGTTGGCGGCCTCTCGGGAGCCTTCATCCCCGTCAGCGAGGACGTCGGCATGATCCAGGCCGTCCAGGACGGCGCCATGTCCCTCAGCAAGCTCGAAGCCATGACCAGCGTCTGCTCCGTCGGGCTCGACATGGTCCCCCTCCCCGGCGACACCCCCGCCGAAACCCTCGCCGCCATCATGGCCGACGAAATCGCCATCGGCGTCATCAACAACAAGACCACCGGCCTGCGCCTCATCCCCGTGCCCGGCAAGAAGGCAGGCGATATCGCCGAGTTCGGCGGCCTCCTCGGACGAGCACCCATCATGCCCGTCAATCGCTTCCACGCCGACGAATTCGTCGCCCGTGGCGGACGCATCCCCGCGCCCATCAAGTCGCTCAACAACTGACCCCGACCCGACGCGGCGGCGCCCCCAGACGAAGCGCGAGATGCCACCGGATGCCGAGGCCGCACGCCTCGACAGTCTGCGCGTGTCGAGCGCACACATCCCCCCCTCAGGCACGGACACACACGCAAGCATCCGCAGGCACATCCGCAGTGGAACCGTTGAGGACAGCTCGCGCGGAGGACCCCGCCTGACGCAGGAGGAGGCCACGGGCGGCCAGGATTGGGTAGAGTCGAGGTGTGGGCTAGCCCGCCTCAGCACGAAGAGCCTCGAAGGCCCCGAGCACCTTGTCGAGATGGTCGCGGGTGTGGGCGGCGGACACTTGTGCCCGCAGCCGCGCCGTGCCCTCGGGCACGACGGGGAACCCGAACCCGGTGATCAGGATGCCGTGCTGAAGCATCGTGTGGCTCAGGCGGATCGCCTTTTCGGTCTCGCCGACGATGATGGGCACGATCGCCGAGGGGGAGTCGAGCACCTCATAGCCCAGCGCTCCAAGGCCCTCGCGCAGATAGGCAACACCCTCCCTGAGGTTCTCGAGCAGGCTCGGGTCGCGCAGGAGGAGACGGAGGGCGGCGAGCGCCGCGCCCGCCGTCGCGGGGGGCAGGGCATTGCTGAAGAGCTGCGGCCGCGAGCGTTGGCTCATCAGCTCGATGATCGGGGCAGGCCCCGCGATGAAGCCACCCGCTGCACCGCCCAGAGCCTTGCCCAGCGTTCCCGTGACGATATCGACCGAGACCCCGAAATGCTCGGGCGTGCCCCGGCCCGTCCCCCCGAGCACACCGTGTGCATGCGAGTCGTCGACCGCGACGAGCGCGCCGTGCTCAGCCGCCAGGCCCACGATCCCCGGCAGATCGGCCAGATCCCCCTCCATGCTGAACACGCCATCGGTGATGATGAGTTTGCGGCGGGCGTCGGACGCCTCGTCGAGGCAGCGCGCCAAGTCGCTCATGCCACTGTGCTTGTAGATGAGGCGCCGCACCTTTCTGCTGCACAGACGACACGCATCGATGATGCTGGCGTGGTTGAGTTCATCGCTGATGACGGCATCGCCCTCGCCGAGCAGGGCAGGCACGAGCGCCTCGTTGGCGTTCCAGCACGAAACGTAGGTCGTCGCCTTCTCGGTTCCCAGGAAGTCCGCGATGGCCGCCTCCAACTCCAGGTGGATGGACAGGGTGCCGCAGATGAAGCGCACGGAGGCGGTGCCGTTGCCGTGGCGGGCCAGCGCATCCCTGGCCGCAGCGATCACCTCGGGGTGGTTCGCCAAGCCGAGGTAGTTGTTGCTGCACAGGTTGATCACCTCGCGGCCGTCGGCCAGGTGCACCATCGGGCCCATCGGTCCATCGAGCACAGGCATGTGCTTGTACGTGCCTGCCGTGTGCAGCGCCTGGATTTCAGCAGCGACCTCGTCGACGAACGTCTCGGCCATCTCGGCTCCTCCTTCAGACTCTTGCATCTTGCCAATCGAGGACGACCTTGCAGGCCGTGCCATCCTGCATCCCGCGGATGCCCTCCTCGAACCTGTCGAACGGCAGTCGGTGTGTGATCAGCGGCTCGATCAGATCGCGACGACGCCGCAGGAAGCTCTCGCACTGGTACCAGGTGCCGAACATGCGGCGGCCGTTGATCCCGTGGATCGTCAGTCCCTTGAAGATCACCTGCTCGGCCCACTCGAGGGCAATCCTGGTGTGGGGGATCCCCAGAAGGCTCACCTCGGCGCCGCTGCGCACACACTTGAAGCCTTCCTGGAAAGCCTGTAGGCTCCCGCTCATCTCGAGCATCACGTCCACGCCGCCGCGGTCGGTCATGGCCTTCACGGTGGCCCCGTCGGCCTGTTCGAGGACTTCGTCGGCGCCCATCACCTTCGCCAGTGCACGGCGATCCGGGGAGGGGTCCACGGCGATCACCTTGTCCGCGCCCCCCACGTGGAGGATGCCGATCGCCATCAGCCCAATCGGCCCGCAGCCCAGCACGAGCACCTGCTTGCCCGAGATCGGCTGGGCCATCACCGTGTGCATCGCGTTCCCGAAGGGATCGAACAGGCAAGCCTGATCGTCGCAGATCTCGGGGTCCACCTTCCAGATGTTCGTCTCCGGCACACACACGTACGGAGCGAAGCACCCCTGGATGTCCACCCCCAGAATGTCCACTCTGTCGCAGATGTGGCTCTGGCCGGTCCGACAGCAGTAGCAGTGGCCACACCCGATGTGCCCTTCCCCACTGACGCGGTCACCGGGATGCACGGAGGTCACGCCGAGGCCCGTCTTCTCCACGATCCCCACGAATTCGTGGCCAGCCACCAGCGGCGGCTTGATGCGGCTCGATGCCCACGCATCCCATTCGTAGATGTGCCGGTCCGTGCCGCAGATCCCCGTCTTCCGCACCCGAACGAGGACCTGGCGCGGCCCTGGCTCAGGAACCGGCACCTCCCCCAACTCAAGGCCCACGGCCGGTCTCAGCTTCAAAATCGCTTGCACAGTTCGTGCACCCCCAGTAGAATACCGTTGTTCGCCATCTTCACTCGGAGTTCAATATACTGAACAAATGACAAAAGTCAATGAAAATTCCCGAGAGCGCAGGGTCGGGGCGCACCTCAGCCCCTTCGGCGGCAGGTTGCGCGCCACCCGCACCGCCCGCCACCTCACCCTCGAGCAGCTTTCCGGCCTCGCCGGCGTCTCGAAAGCAATGCTCAGCCAGATCGAGCAGGACAAGGTCAACCCCACCGTCGCCGTCATGCTCAAGATCGCAGGAGCCCTCCAGGTCGGCATCGACGAGCTCATCGAGTCCCCCACCCGCAGCAACATCATCCGCATCATCCCCGCCAGCGACCACCGCTACACCTTCCGGGCCGATACCAACTGCACGGTACGGACCTTGAGCCCCCTGAACCTGGAGAAGAACATCGAGTTCTACCGCGTGACCCTCGAGAGCG
>Ga0272442_10008749_pt1 | contig 12769 bp, 7 predicted proteins | sample SSMForm2O_FD_200262 | JGI IMG/M metagenome (GOLD analysis project Ga0272442, IMG submission 200262) | Marine sediment archaeal communities from Little Sippewissett salt marsh, Falmouth, MA, United States - SSM-Form-2O | ecosystem: Environmental > Aquatic > Marine > Wetlands > Sediment ... | reverse complement strand
AAATCACGAAGCAGTACCCCGAGGACAGTTTCCCCGGGCACTCGGCCTGGCTCGACTGGCCCTGGAAGCTGCATCGCATCGAAAAGAAAGGCCCGGTCAAGTTCGAACTCTACAACCTCGCCGACGATCCCGAGGAGGGCAAGGACTGCGCGGCCACTAACTCCGGCCGGACCCAAGCCATGAAGGACGAACTCGAAACATGGCTCCAGTCCGTCGTCCAGAGTTTGAACGGCAAGGACTACCGATGACGCTCCCTATAGCGGCCCGGCATCAGGTCGGGCGTAGAGGATGTTGAGGTGGTCGATCCAGGCCCGGCCGGTGGGCGCGAGCCTGACGGTGTTGGCGCCGGCCTTGAGCGTCACGGTTTTGCGATCCCAGGCCCAGGTGCGCCGGCCGCCGGTGCGCCAGAGGACGAGGTCGCCGGCATTCTCGCCATTGATCGTCAGCGCCGCCTGGTTTTTCCCTTCCCAGGTGACGTAGCGCACCTCCAGTACATACAGGCCCGCTTTGGGGACGTCGAAAGTCCACTCGACGCAGCTCTGCGCCGTGGCCGGCATGAAGGCCACGAATCCTACGCCTGTGTACCCGCTGCCATCCGCCGCCTTGCCCCCGTCCTCGACAACGGCTGACTCCGCCTCCAGGATCACACCGCCCGGTGTGGGGCAAATCGACGCAACGCCTGGAATCGCGTCGGCGCGTGCTGTGGTAATATCGTCGAGCACGTGCTCGTAGAGCTTACGCCAGTCAACGTGCCCCACACGATTCGTCCAGAGGGGGTTTTTGTATTTTCCCAGAGCCGTCGCGGCATAGAGACGCCAGAAGTGAGCGGCCTCGGTCAGCTCGCTTACGGCCACGTCTTGGTGTTTTCCCTCCTTCGTCTCGCGAAACAGGGCAAATTCGGTGGCGCCACGGATCTTGTGGGCGTAATACTTGCCCAGGTACGCGATGGCCCGGATATCCTCCAGCGTAAGACGCAGTTCCTTGTCACCATCGTGGGACAGGCGGGCCAGAATCGCCAGGGCCTTGTCTGCGTGGCCGTGAATCTCCTCGGAGACCTCAACAGGGGTCGTCCCCGCCGGCTTCTCGCCAGCCACCACGGCCTCGACGTAGTCAGGTATGGAGAGGTTGTCGGTGCCTTTGTGAGGCTCCAGCGTGATGAACCGGTTGACGTCGTGAAAGCCGCTCGGCGTCCGGGCAAAGCCGGGGTGGCTCTTGGACGACTCGATGTACCACTGAAAGTCCAGCGAGCCCCAGTGGAAACCGGTGGTCGTGGGGTAGATCATGGACGCTTCCTGCCAGGCGGTGAAGAGATCGGCTCCGGGCACGGTCGGATACCGTTGCTGGAGTATCTGGATGAAGCGCTCATTGCCCAGGCTCGGATCGTATCCCAGCCGGCCCCAGATCAGCCAGTGGTACCAGTGCTTGGCAATCTCGATCTGTCGCGGCGTCTCAGGTTCGAGACTGAGAAACTCGCGTCCCCAGATGTACTGGTCCGATCCGAAGTAGAACCCGCGCGACACGTTGTAGGGAATGTTGCGGATGAACTCGCGCACGAAATCCGGGGCGCCCCAGCGGAAGTAGTACACGTCGTCGTTGCGCAGCGTCCAGATCGTCTTGAGATTGCCCTCCTCGGTGATGTCTTCGACGAAGCCGGTATGATAGGGCTGCTTCGTCGAGCTGTAGACGTGCGCCTTGGCGTATTTGAAGCTGAAGATGAATTCGATGTCTTCGTGCTCGATCAAAGGCGCAAACTTACGGGCGATGTCCTTGGCACCGGTCTGATGCTGGCGGTGAATGAACGTAATCTTGCGTCCGGGCTGCTCTTTGGCGGCATCGAGGACCCCCTGGGCGTAGGTCTTGAACGCCCAGTCCTCCTTCTGCTCGAAGCCGGCGCCGTGCATATTCTCGCCGGTGGTCAGACCGATGCCCTTAAGGTCGGGATACGTCAGGAACATTTGCTTGACGCTCTGGCGGAAGTAATCGATGGTGGTCTTGTTGTCGATGTCGTCGGTGATACCGTATTTGCCCTCGGTGCCGTTGACAAAGATGTTCCAGGTGACGAAGTAGAAATCGACGTTGCGCTCCTGGCCGTAGCGCATCACGCGGCGCCAGAAGTCGATCTTCTCGGCAATGGTCATCTTCTTGAGCGTCTCGGTGTTGTTGACGATCTCGGGGGCGTCGAACCCAACGCCATTGAGGGAATAGCGTTCCTTCCATTGCACGGTCGAGCGTTTCACGTCGGCCAGCGCCACGTCGGGATAGTCGGGCACCTTCACCAGCGACGGAAACGGGTGGAGGCTCCATAACGAAATGTAGTTGTACCGGTACCGCGCGAGGCAATCGATGTACTGCTTCCAGAAGTCGAAGCTCCACATCTCGATGATGTTGTTCTGGGCGGCGTCGCAGACGTCCGTGTAGCTGGGCGTGCGAACATCCAGCGGACAGTTGAACTTGGTCCCGCGCATCGCCATGTAGGGGTTGTGATCGACGTCCTTGACGGCCTCCAGACCGCCGATACGGATGACTTCCGCCAATTCCAGCCCCCCATACATCACCCCGGCGTCATCGGCGCCGACGACCCAGTACGTCTTCCGCCCGCCTTTGGAACTGACGCGGATACTGTAACCCTCGCTCTTTAGCGTCCCGACGGACGCGGCTCCGTTCGCTTGCAGCATTTCGATCAGCTTGCGATGGGAACGCGGGCCCAGAACGATGCGCGTGCCCTTGGCCGCCTGGTCCAGCTTCCCCAGGTTGGTGCGCCGGATGCCGTATCCACGCGTCCACAGCGCCTCTTGAATGTCCTCGGACGCAAAGGTCGCCTGCCCACTGCGTCCGTCCACGCACAACGTCACCGAGGCCGCGTGAAGCGTTGATACGAACAGAAGACAGCACAAGAGTGCCGCGACATGAAAACGTGCGGAGCGATCGATAGACATGTTGGAGCCTTTCATTCGAATCGTTTCTCCCTGAAGAAGAGCACTGCCAGGCCCGACACCGGGTCAGACTGCGAGCATACACGACATTGGCTTTGCCCTCAATCCCTTCTCAGCGGAACCCGATGTGTTGTGGCGAAACGGATCGACATGTACGCCGCCCCGGCGCGCGGCTATACTGACCGCCGTGCGTGCGTCGAAGGACACGCCGAAATCGGTCGTGGAATGGAAAGGAAACAGATGCACAGGGAAAACTGGCTCGCCCCGCTACTTGTCGCAGCTCTGGTGCATACTGGGCCGGCTCAGACGACCGGCTATGAGACGACTCCGTCGGCACGGGGCGCGTATCTGTTCGCGCACATGACCAAGCAGGACTACGGCCGGCTGTATTATTCCATCAGCACCGACGGTCTGCATTGGACTCTGTTGAACGGCGGCAAGCGGATCCTCGACGCCGAATACCGGGGCCATCCGGACATCGCCAAAGGCCATGACGGCCGCTACTACCTGCTCGGCAACTACGAGAGACGCCGGGAGATCAACATCTGGGCCTCGAACGACCTTGTCACGTGGTCGAAGTTCGGCAGCTTCGAGCCGGACCTCGCCAAGACCCCGAATTTCACACCGGCTTTACGCTACATCGGCGCCCCCAAGATTTTCTACGACGAGCCCTCTTCGCAATACGTCATCACCTGGCACAGCACGCAGGAGAAACCCATCAAAGAGGACCCCGAGCAGTTCTGGCGGGGCATGCGCACGCTCTACGTCACCTCGAAAAACCTGACGACCTTCTCCGACCCCAAACGCCTTTTTTCATTCGACATAGCCACCATCGACGTAATCATTCGCCGCGACGGCGACCGCTACTATGCCATCGTCAAGGACGAGCGTTATCCGTCCTTCGACTGGCCCACCGGCAAGACCATCCGGATCAGTTCGGCACCGAGCGCGCCGGGTCCGTACGGCCGGCCGTCGCCGCCCATCAGTCCCAACTTTCGGGAAGCCCCCACGCTAATCCCGCGTCCCGACGGGCAGGCCTGGTACCTGTACTACGAGCAATACCCGGGCGTCTCCTACGGCCTCTCGACGGCGCCGGCGTTGGCCGGGCCCTGGTATGACGTCTACTGCAAAAAGTACGAAGTGCCCGCCGAAGCCCGCCACGGGTGCATGATCCCCATCAGCCACGAGCAATACCAAGCCCTCGTCGCAGCCTACGGCGGCGAACGGTAGCCCATGGAAGCAAGCAACCGGCGCAGTCGGCCAACCGGCTGACGGGCTACAGATCCAGTTCGATGCAGAACTGCTGGTCCGGCTGGAGCAGGTATTTATCGTACAGCGGCGAGTAGGTTTTCACCTGCAGCGTTCGCCCGTCCGGCAGGAATTCGAGCAGCCGCAGGTACGCTTCCCCGCCCAACTCCCGCATCTGGTAGTTGGCCAGCATCTGGTGCACGGTCTTGCCTCGCTCGTTGCGGTCGGCCCGGTAGCCGGTGCCGTCTCCCAGGACGTGGCCGTTGAACACGAAGTTGTGCGTACGAACCAGCTTCTCCCACAACTGCCGCCCGTCGTTTTTGGCGCCCGGCGTGCGATAATGGTGCGGATTATAGCGCTGCGGATTCTCCGTGTCCGTATGGTCGTAGCGAAGGTCGTTGTTGTTCAAATAAGCATGCGTGATCAAGATGCCCTTCCGCTGGGGGTGGCGCGACATCACGCGATTGGCCCAGGCGACGGTTTCGTCGCGCGGCGCTCATTCCAGCGCCAGGACAATCCACTCGTGCCCGCCGGCCTCGAACAGATGGAAGGTATTGTCCATCTTACCCGGCTCCAGCGCGCCGCCGAAGGTCGGCCGTTTGACGTAACTGTCATAGGGCAGGTACTCATTCATGCGGGTCTGCCGTACGGAAGCATCGCCGTTGGGACCGTAGTCGTGAGTGCCGGGACAGAAGACATAAGGCACTTTGCCGTCCATGAGTGTGAGTGCCGTGCGCGCGTTTTCCCACTCCCGCACGGTGTTGTTGTTCGTGATGTCCCCCAATTGGAGGACGCATTCGATATTGTGCTTTTCGCGATTCTGGACGATCCAGGCGGTTTGCGTCAGATACACCCCGGGGTAGCGCAGAGAATAAATTTGGGTATCGGGCAGTAGAACCAGCGTCCACGAACCGGGCACGAAATCAGCGACCTTGGGCGGCGGCGGTGTGATATTCAAAGGTTCCGTTTTGCGCCGGCGCACCGCTGCCGCATGTCGGGCGAGATTCCTGAAGAAAACCTCGCGCACCGCCTCTATCGCCTCGGCAGGCTCGCCGAACGAGCCGAAACTTGCCTTATCCAGAGCAAGGGAAGCCAGAATAATGCGACCCTGCCCGTACGAGCCTTCCATCAGGGCGGGGAACTGCGCGTGCTCGTCGCCGGCCAGGGCGACCTCGAAGCCCCTCTGATCCACGAAGGCCTCCCAGATCGTCACCCGTTCGTGGAACTCAATCCATTTGCCTTCTTCCGGCAAGCCACGAAAAAGATGGTACTTCGGCGATAGAATGCAGGCCCGGGCAAAATCCTGGTCGGCGCGACGCGCCCCATGCGTAGAGGGCAGGAAGGGCGGCGTCGTCTCGGTCTGGTCCGCCTGAGCCATCTGGACCAAAAGATGCCCCTTGTTCACGTAGTGATAGAGGTCGCCGGCGTGCCGACTCATGTAGTCGCGATACGCCGGGCTCTCACTGGCAAAGGAGCCCAGGAAAATCACATCGACCTGGGCGGCAAAGGGAGATTTGTCCAGCGGAAGCGGCGAAACGTCGAAGCCCGCCTTCGCCAGATACTCGGCAGCGCCCAACGATTGGGTCCACTGATCCTCAAATTCGAAGACATAAGCGGTAGGCTTCGCCTGGGCGAGCAAGCCACGGCTGCAAGCCATCACCAACAGAAGTATCAGTAGCTTCTTCACAGCATGCTCCTTCCGTATTCGTCAATCGAGGCGGTCGTACAGCTTCGTGCCTTCCCGAATCGCCCGGCGATGACGGGCCGCAACCTGTTGCCGCTCGAGGTATTTCTGCTGCCGCTGTCGGTCGGTTTCGCACGCGATGAAGCCCGGCATATCCGCGCGCGGGCGTTGCGCCAGCATCTCCTTGCCGCCCTGGATGATGGCCAGAGCCTCGACATAGTTGGGATCGTCGGTGCTGCCCAACGCGGCCAGGCACGGACTGAGATGCGGGCGGTCGAAGCTGACCTGCGGACCCCGATTCGCATGGTGCTGCGCCAGCGTCCCGAACGGCACGCCCGTCAAGTCCTGCAGTCGCTTGAGCTGGGCATTGGTCAGGGGAGACCTGCCGGTAAGATTATCGGGATACGCACAGTCGTAACGCGGATAGTAGGTCCCGTTGATGTCGATCCAGGTCACGATGCGTTCGAATTCATCCCTGGTCAGCTCGACATCCTCGTGTCCCTCTCGCACGGTGTGAACGAGTTTGCTGGCGTGGGAGCCCCACGAATAGGGTTGCTGAATATCGGCCGGGCCGGCCCCGATGGCGCTGAGGTATCCCTGGCGCCACAGCTCGTTGTAGGAGGTGTTGAACGTGTTCGTCCGGTCGGCGGCAAGATTGAGCTTCGCGCCGGCCTCCTGGTCATAGTCGTGACAGCGTACACAGTGCCTGTCAAAAACGGGCTGAACCTCGGTCATGTAGCTAAACAAACGAGGCTCGCCCTTCCAGCCGTGCAGCTTGCTGGCCGGGCGCCGCACCGCCGCCGGCACCTCCGCCGGCAACAAAGGCGGCCCGTCGAGCCGGCTCTCATGGCAACCGACGCAGCCCGTTCGCTCCCCGGACTGAACGGTGGTTCCGCTGCGCATCGACTGGACCATCATTTTGTTCTCGTCGAGGAGCTGGAAGTAGACGAACTTGCCGGAAGGGACCTCGAAGTACGCCGAACCGTCCGCCTCCACGGGCACCGTCCCGAAGATGCGTTTGTTCTCGAAACTGTGCCAGTTCAATGCGGGACAATGCACGCCCTGCCCACCCCATTGGGCGTGCGTCCAGAAGCGCTTCTCGGGCGACTCGACAATGCGAAGATACTTGACGGTGTCCGGCTCGACGCCTCGCATATGGGTGCCTTCGTAGACGTTCATGACGTAGAAATAGCCGGGCTCGTCCTGGAAATGGCGCCGGGAGGGAATGGCGGCGGGCCTCGGTCTCGGACCCAGCGGCATCGGGTCGTAGCAGCCGGGCCCCTCCACGTGCAGCAGTACCTCGTTGCCGAAAACGTCGATCAGGTAAATCCCCATCAGCTCGGCCTTGCCCGTCATTCGCGAGCATAGGAAGTATTTGTCGCTCAGAGGATACGGGTCCTCGTATTTCGGCTGCACGCGTTTGAAGTTGTCGAAGCCATAGACGTCCGGCCGAGGCCCGCGCTGCTGAACCAGATTCGCAGCCTCCGGCGGCCAGGTGCGAACGATGCTCTCTCGGCCATCGACACCGAGCCTGTAGTCGAGCAGCGCCAGCGCCCCCCACGGCCGGTCGTGGCACGAGCCCAAAACACAGATGACACTACCGGTGGCAAAGACGGCGCGCCCGTCGATGGCGCCGCCGGGAGACCACGTGTTGTTGCCCCAGTAGACGGCGTGATTCGTGCCGTCGGGATTCACGGTCCAGAGTCCCTGGGCGTCGCCGAAGTTGCGGTCCACGTATTCCCAGCGGTCGTAGAGAATCCGCCCGTCGCCCATCAGCGTCGGATGCCCCTCGTGCAGGGTGTTCTTGCCGATCTGGTGGATGTTGGCGCCGTCGGCGTCCATGCAGAACAGGTTGCACATGATGTGGCGGTTGCACATGCAGTACTTGGGCTCGCGGGTGGAACCGAAGACGATCCTGCCGTCGGGCAGGTAGAGCGGGTCGATGTCGGCCACGCCGGGGGCGAACGTCAGTTGCTTCAAACCGGTACCGTCGGAGTTGATCTCGTAGATATGGTAATCGTCGCGGATGTTGCGGCGCATGGCGAAGACGATTTTCCCGCCGTCGAAATGCACTTCCGGATCGCGTATGATCCCCTCGGGCAGGTCGGTGAGAATCGAGGTGCGTCCGCCCTTCGCTACGTCGATGGTTTTCAGCGCCCCGCCGCCGGCGAAGCTCCTGGTATTGATCTCACCGGTCTGGAACATGGTGGCGGTATTGTGATGGTCCGCCCTGTACTGGGGCCGCACTACATAGAGGATGGGATGCCGCACAACCAGCGGATTGGCCAGCAGGGCACGACGCTGGAGCCGGGTGAATTCGGCTCCGAGGGCCGTGACGTCGGCGGGTTCGGCCTGAAGTCGGCGCTGGATTCGACCGAGTCGCGTCAGGGCCTCTGCGGCGCCGGTGTACTCGTCGCCGAACGTGCTCATCAGGTCGCTCACCGCCGCTCGCAGCGCTGCGCACCGGTCCGAAAGTTCCCCCGCCTCGGTGGCGGCAAGTGGCTTACCGGCCGCGGGAAACGCCAACACCGCCAATGCCAGAACGAAACCACACATCCACGTCAAATATCTCAGCATACCGTCACACATCAATGAAATACATGGGACATGGTGAACACAACCACCCGATCCTACTTTATCTCGATGCCAAATTCAATGAGCCCGTGGCGGACCGTGTACAAGGAGCGACCATCGAGATACAATACGCCGAGCGAATTATTGCACCGTTGACAGGGGAATGACATGGCAACGAAAACTGTCTTGCTTTGCGTTGGCGTCATGGCCTTTTCCGCTTGCGGGTTTGGGGCGAGTGTCTCGGAGGAGCATCTTCTGGTCGAGACGGAGCGTTTCGAGGACCTGGGCGGCTGGGTGGTGGATCAACAGTTCATGGATCAGATGGGCTCGCCTTTCGTCCTGGCTCACGGCCTGGGCCGGCCCGTCGCCGATGCCGTCACGACAGTCGCCTTTCCGGGCCCGGGTGTGTACAGGGTATGGGTCAGGACGCGCAACTGGGTTGCTCCCTGGTACAGCGCGGACGCCCCGGGGCGCTTTGCGCTCTACGTCGCCGGGCGAAAGCTGGATACGACGTTCGGAACCGAAGGGGCCGACTGGCACTGGCACGACGGCGGCACCGTCCACATCGGCGATACGACGGCAGCGTTGGCGCTGCACGACCTGACCGGCTTCGAAGGACGATGCGATGCCGTCTTCTTCACGACGGATTCCGAGTTCATACCGCCCAACGACGAACCGGACATGAGCCAGTGGCGCCGCGCGTTGCTGGGTCTGTCCGAGGGTCCCATTGAGGCGGGACCATATGATTTCGTGGTGGTCGGCGGGGGCATCGCCGGCACCTGCGCCTCACTGGCCGCGGCCCGACGGGGAGCGACGGTGGCGCTGATCCAGGATCGTCCCGTCCTGGGGGGAAACAACAGCTCCGAGGTGCGTGTCTGGCTGGGAGGCAACACCAATTACGAGCCCTACTCGCGCATCGGAGACATCGTCCGCGAGCTCGAGCCCGAACGCCGGGCCCACTACGGCCCGGACAACACCGCCGAGCTGTACGAGGACCAGCGGAGGATCGATCTGGTGCGCGCCGAGCCCAATCTCGCGCTGTTCCTGGAGTATCGCGCCAACGCCGTCGAGGTACAGAACGGCACCGTCGTCGCGGTCATCGCCCAGCACACACGGACCGGCGCGCGGCTGCGTTTCGCCGGCAGGTATTTCGCCGACTGCACCGGCGACGGCTGTCTCGGTTATCTGGCGGGAGCGGACTACGACATGACCCTGGACGGACATATGGGACGGTGCAATCTCTGGAACGTTGTAGACACCGGAGGCCCGGTCTCCTTCCCGCGATGCCCGTGGGCGCTGGACCTGGGGGACAAGCCGTTCCCCTGGAAAGAGAATCAATTGGGGTGCTGGTACTGGGAAAGCGGGTTCTACCACGATCCCTTCGAGAAAAGCGAGTACATCCGGGACCTGAACTTTCGCGCCATGTACGGCGCGTGGGACGCGTTGAAGAACGCCCGGGGCCTCTATCCGAACCACAAGCTCAACTGGGCGGCCCACATCTCGGGCAAGCGCGAATCGCGCCGCCTGCTGGGCGATATTATCCTGTCAAAGGAGGATGTTGTCAGCGCAGTCGTCTATCCCGACCGCTGCGTGCCGACGACCTGGAGCATCGATCTCCATCTGCCGGACCCGGCCTACGACGACGGCTTTGCAGGCAACGAGTTCATCTCCAAGGCCTATTACACGCACTATACGAAACCCTACTGGGTCCCCTACCGGTGTCTCTACTCGCGGAACATCGCAAATCTTTTCATGGCCGGCCGCGACATCAGTGTCACGCACGAGGCGCTGGGCGCCGTGAGGGTCATGCGCACCTGCGGCATGATGGGCGAGGTCGTCGGCATGGCCGCTTCGCTCTGCGCCCGGCATGACGCCCTGCCCCGCGATATCTATCCGGATTACTTCGATCGCATGAAGGAGATGATGGCGGGGCCCGACATGGCCGCGTGGCTGGAAAAAGCCGGTCCCAACCTGGCCCGGGAGGCCGAGGTGTCAGTTTCGTCCAATTACGACGCTCAGAAATATCCCAAGGAGAATATCAACGACGGACGCATCAGCACGACCGACAATGGCCTTCGCTGGCTCAGCAGCGCCTCCGACCTGCCCGATTACGTGACGTTCGTATGGCCCGAGCCCAGGCAAGTCGGGGCCGTCCGCATCGTGAGCGGCTGGTTCAACGGCCAGAACACTACCGATCCGATCGCCGAGTTTGCCCTGCAGTACTTCGAAGACCGCGTCTGGCACGAGATTCCGGGCGCCCGCGTCCGCAACAACGCCAGGGTCGAGATCATCCAGGAATTCTCCGCGATCGAGGCGGCCCGCATTCGTCTGGTAGTCACCCAAACGCCGGGCGACATTTCGCGGATCTGGGAGGTCGAGTTCTACCAGCCCAACTGAATCATACGGACCGGAAGGCAGAACAGCCAATCGTATGGAGTCACACGAATTACGATTACTCTGTACGCGGGTTGTCATCCTGAACGAAGCGCAGCGGAGTGAAGGATCTGGGCTGCGCACGCAAGTTATACCTCGTTCTCAGCCCAGATCCTTCGCCTGCGGCTCAGGATGACAAACGCTCAAGGACGTTTCCGAATCCGTATGACTGCCACAGAATGCAATACCGTGGCGTCGTAATCCCATGAAAGGCTGCCTCCGGTCGAGTTCTCTGGTATGATCGAGGACAAGAAAGGAGGCAGTCATGAAAAACGTATACTCCAACGTAGCGTGTAGTGGCATGGATGTCCATTACGAATTCAGCAAGGTAACGTTTCGCAGTGAAGCAGGCAGTGTGGTCCGGCGCGAGCGTCTGGACCACCGGGACCGGGAGCGACTGCGGGAGCGTGTGAGTCAGTGGCCGAAAGGATTGCCGGTGATCCTGGAGGCGTCGTTCGGCTGGGGCTGGCTCAGCGATTTGCTGGAGGAGGCGGGGCTGGAGCCGCACTTGTCGAACTGCTACAAGGTCGAACAGATGCGCAAGGCCCGGGGCTGGGTCAAGACGAACGAGAAGGACGCCGATCTGGTGAGTCTCTTGCCCTTTGAGGCGAGCACTTGGTGGGAGGTCTGGCGTGCCCCGCCGGAGGTGCGCGACCAGCGGGAGCAGATGCGGTTTCGGGCGGACCTGGTCGCCTTGCAGACCTGCGTGAAGAACCGGATTCACGCGATCTTTCACCGGCACGGGATCTTCCACGATTTTTCCGATCTGTTCGGGGGCCAGGGACGTGCCTTCCTCTCGGAGTTGTGTTTGCACAATCCCACGGGTTTGCCGCCACAAGCGTGGCTGGCGTTGCGTGGGCAGGTCAGGCTGCTGGACCATGTTCGCTGGCAGCTCGCCGACATCGAACGCAATCTCCACCGGCAATGGGTCACGACGCCCCTGGTCCGGCGGCTCAAAACGATCCAGGGGATCGGCCTGGTCCTGGCGCACGTGCTGGCCGCCGAGATCGGGCGCATCGAGCGGTTCGGCAACCACAAGCGGCTGGCTTCGTACAGCCTCCTGGCGCCGCGTGCGAACGACACCGGCGAGGCCGACCTGACCGCGGCGCCGTTGGGTCGACATTTGGGGACGCGGGGCAACCGCACACTCAAGTGGGCCTTTATCGAGGCCGCTCACGGGGCGGTTCGTTCCGGCGGACGCTGGCGGGCGATGTTTGATCGGGTCACCCAGGGCGGTCGGAAAGACCGCAACCGCGGTTACATCAAAGTGGCCCGGGAACTGGTCAAGGTGGTGTATGTGGTCTGGGCCAAGGGAGTTCCTTACGCGCCGATTCCCCCGGCTCGTCCGGGGCACCGGAAGCATCAGAAGAAATCTCGTTCGGGAACGGGCCAGCTCTGCCATCCTATGGTCCATGCCTTGGGGGCATAGAGACCTCTTCGTATGTGGGCCGCCCGCACCGGACGAGATCGTGTGACCGTCGTGGAACCACGACGGCCCGCATGGCCTGTGACATGCGGACAAATGAATAGGTGGACCGAATCGCGTCCTGAACCGGTGCACGAACGAGAAAAAATGAATGGCGGTTCAAGGGGAGACCAGTGGTGGTGGGTAGCCGCGTGATTCGCCGCGAGCGGCGCTGATTGTCTGGCCAGCCTGTCGGCGGACTCCTGGAGCCGGAACCACCAATAAGTCTCGAGCCAGCAAACTGTTATGCAAAGGCAAAGAAGAAATGAACAAACAGAAAAGAGTCTTTGACAACCGGCAGCCTTTCATGAATAGGGTGGGGCTTGCCCCACCGTCCTCGTTCACCACAGAGTCACAGAGCCCGCAGAGCATGGCGCCTAATTGCTTTTCAACGCTGTGCCCGCGTCAATCTCGGTGGTCTCCGTGTCTCCT
>Ga0272442_10008748_pt1 | contig 12771 bp, 15 predicted proteins | sample SSMForm2O_FD_200262 | JGI IMG/M metagenome (GOLD analysis project Ga0272442, IMG submission 200262) | Marine sediment archaeal communities from Little Sippewissett salt marsh, Falmouth, MA, United States - SSM-Form-2O | ecosystem: Environmental > Aquatic > Marine > Wetlands > Sediment ... | reverse complement strand
ACCGTAGGGTGCGCCATGCGCACCGCGCATCTTCAGTTCGGTGGCCGGTTCTGGTGCGCACGGCGCACCCTACGATCTTGGGCAGGCGAAGACCAGCCTGAACCGTGATAGGCATTGTTGAAAAACACGTCGGATTTTCGATCATCCGAGTTTTCTTATAAGCGCCAATGGCTTATCAGTTCTCTACGCCGCCTGGTGAGAAATGCGGGCTAGTGAAACTCGTCAGGCTGCCGGAGATTGCCACGTCGCTGTCGCGCCTCGATGACGTCTTCGTCTCATCCGGGTATCGCAGGAAGGATTCGGATTCGTCGGGCATACCGGCAAATGAGCTTGGGCGGTCGCCGCGTTCGTGCCGCGCCGAATAGCCAATTACCACGCATTTGCTCTTCACTCTGCACCTCCGCGTCTCTGCGGGTAATTCTATGAGCCTGGCCTGCCCCGATAGGCGAGACTATACAGCACCGGCAAAACCAGCAGTGTCAGCACCGTGGACGAGATGATGCCGCCTATCACAACGGTAGCCAGCGGCGCAAATATGAACAAAAGCATCTTGACCTGGTTTACGATCGCATCGGGCGTTGCAGAGATGATGCTGATATCTTCATCATGATGATCGTAGTTGCGATGATCCGCAGCGAGGTGCAGGTCCATCACATGCGTATGATCCGCATGACCGTTGCCATTGAAGTGATGCAAATGATAATGAGAAGGTAAAAGCGTGACGACCAAAACCGCCACGATCAATAACCCAGCGATTGTCCTACGACCAATGACATTTGATCGCAGCAAATCCATAAATTGCAGTTTAGCAAAATCTCTGATCCAACGGGAAACTGTTCACCGTCGGCTCGGACCAGGTCGAGTATCGTGGCCGCCGCTGTCACCGCACCATTATAATCGCGTTACCTTGTAGCCGGCGTTCCTGAGCAGGTTCGGGATACCTTTTTCACCGACAAGGTGGCCAGCACCGATGACGACAAAATACGTGCCCTCGCTCTGTAGAAATTTCCTGACGTCATTCGCCATATCCTCGTTCCGCCGATAGAACAGCACATCATAGATACTCACGAACGAAGGATAGTTGGTGAACGCGTCTTCGAACAGGATACCCTCGATGCAGGCATCATCGCCCTGCTTCCAGCAAAAAATCATATCCATCATTAAGACTTCAGCCTCCTCCAGCGAGAAAAGTGCTTCGCGCAACAACAGGTCACCATCTGTGATATTCAAAAACACATCGATCTGCTCGTCTATGGTCTCGAGCTCGAGTATGTCCTTACCACTTTTTGAGGCCTTGCGCAGCAAATAGGCATCTATCCCCATCTCCGGCAAAAAACCCATTTTCATGACCTGCACCGCTGTCAGGGTCAGCACCAATATGCCAGGTTTTTGTTTGTGCACCATATCCAGCGGTATGCCCAGTCGATCCAACCGGTATTGCAGATGTCGGAAGGTCTGTTCTGAGACCACGTCGCGGATTGTTGTCTCGCCGGCGAAGGATCCCTTGTCTTGAATAAGCTCCCGATAACGCGCGGCTTTTTCTGCGTCGATATTGATTTCCACGACCAAATGATCCGAAACCGCAAAAGCGCGTTCGATTTCCTCTCGCAGTGGATAAAAACTTTCATCAGCATAATGAATGGAACCCAGCAGATAAACGGTGGCGCTATCGGACCGAATCTGCCAGAACAAGGCCCTGTCATTGCTCGCCTCGGCAGCTGCCGTGAGCGCGAACAATACGCATACGATTGTCAGAATTCGCATCATCTCTTGTTATTGTTCAGACCCAGGGCCTGCTTGTAAAGATCATTTTTGTTCAGACCAGTCAGTCGCGACGCGATAGTAGCGGCTTGCTTCAGCGGCAATTCATCAACCAGTACCGTGAGTAGCTTGGCCACGTGCTCCTGGTCCTGATCGCCGTGCTCGCTTGCACCCTCGATCAACACAACCATCTCGCCCCGTTGCTGGTTCGGGTCGCCTCTTACCCATTCAACCAGATCATCCAGCCTGGCTTTGCGAATGGTCTCAAAGGCCTTGGTCAGTTCTCGCGCCAGAACCGCCTGTCTCGCGTCACCGAAAACGGCCAACATGTCCTGCAACGTGTCGAGCAACCGATGACAGGAGACGTAAAAGACCAGAGTTCGCTGCTCGGCACTCAGCGCTTTCAGGAAATTCAGACGGGAACCCTGTCTCGCCGGTGGAAAACCCTCGAATACGAACCTGTCGGTAGGCAAACCCGACGCGCTCAAAGCGGCGATGGCCGCGCACGCACCCGGTACCGGCACTACCCGGATGTTATCCTGCAATGCGGCTCGCACCAACCGGTAGCCCGGATCACTGACCAGTGGTGTACCTGCATCCGAAACCAGTGCAATCGACTGCCCTTGATGCAGGCGATCGATCAGAATGGGTGTCTGTCGCGCTTCATTGTGCTGATGATAGGCCAGCACCCGCGTCGTAATCGCATAGTGCTGTAGCAAGTGTTTGCTGTGACGGGTATCCTCAGCAGCAATCCAGGCGGCTTCAGCCAGTACCTGCAACGCGCGCGAGCTGATGTCCCCCAGATTACCGATGGGGGTCGCAACCAGAAAAAGTGAAGCTGCGTTTACTGTATGATTTGACAATGTTTTACCCAAGTCGCTTAGTTTCTGCGCGAAGTCCTGTCTGCCTGTTGTAGAATACGCTCAGACTGTGGAAACAATACTCTAACTTATTGATTAATTTGTCCAGACTGATCTTGAAATCGTTCAACCGAATACTCTGTATCTATCTGTTTTCTGCCCTGGTTGCCTGCGCGCCAACACCTGAACGCCCGGGCGAAGGCGTCGATCAACGTGTTTCCGACGCGATCAGAGGCCAGCCGACCGAACTGGAGGGGAAGACCGCTGAAGACTATGTCGCACTCGCCAGCGAGAGCACTGGCGAACTGCGGGAGCAGCACTTGCTGAGCGCGGCTGAACTTTTTTACCGGCGCGGTGAACTCGACAAAGCAGCCGATCAGCTGGAGACCCTGGACGCCGAAACCACCGTGACCAGCCGCCAGCACCAGGTCAGCCTGCTAGCAGCAAAGATCGCTCTCGCGAATGAAAAACCGAGACAAGCGTTAGCGCTGTTGCCGTCGATCCACGAATTGCCGCTGCCACAGTACATCGAAGCCAGAGAAATCAGCGCTGACGCCAATCTTGAGCTAGGATACCATCTGGCGGCTGTGCGCATACGCGTTGATCTCGAGCGCCACCTGGAGACAGATGAAGCACGCGACCAAAATCACCAGGCGATCTGGGCCGCCCTGCAACGCACTCCGGCGGTCGCGCTACAGCCTTCCCAGGTTGACGATCTGACCACACGCGGCTGGATCGATCTCGCGGCAGAGCTCAGAAATACGCCTAGAGACACCAGTCAAATTCAAAACGCGATTCTGGACTGGGGAATGCGTTACCCCGATCACCCGGTGAGCAATCTGTTTATCGAGCGTTTGCTGGCTGAAGTTCAACAGAGCTATACGCCTGCCGAAAGTATCGCGATACTGCTGCCGATGCAGGGCAAATACAAGAATGTTTCTGACGCGATACAAGGTGGTATCGTCACTGCCTGGTTTGAGCAGGACACAAGCAAAAGACCGCTGCTGCGGTTTTACGATACCAGCGATGAAGACCTGAGTTTCTACGAACTCTACGAAAAAGCGACGCTGGACGGGGCCAGCTACATCATAGGGCCATTGGATAAGGCGAGCATCAACAAGCTGGCGCAGGATCGCACCCTCGACACGCCAATCCTGACGCTGAATTACGCGGAAAACCCGCTGAGTATCTCTGATAATCTTTACCAGTTTGGACTGTTGCCTGAAGACGAAGCGCGGCAGGTAGCCGAGCTGGCAATACGGGAAAATCACACCACAGCTGCTGCACTGGTGCCCGACAGCGAATGGGGTCGGCGCTTGCAGGCCGCTTTTACCCAGCGCTTTGAGGAACTGGGCGGCTCAGTGCTGACGATCCAGCATTATCCAACCAACGTCGACGATTACTCGAAGCCGCTAAAAAAGTTATTCAATCTTGATGACAGCCAGGCGCGCCTGCAAGACCTGCAGCATGTGCTCGGCACCCGACTCCAATTCCAGCCGTATCGACGCCAGGACATCGATATGATCTTTCTTGCAGGTACACATCGGGCCGCTCGAGGCATCATACCGGCGCTCAAATTTCATCATGCCGGCGACTTGCCCGTCTACGCGACCTCCCATGTTTTCAGCGGCAAGCTCGACAAATATGCCGATCGTGATCTCGATGGCACCGTATTTTGCGATCTGCCATGGACGCTGACCAGCGACAGCCAGTACAAACAACATTTCGATGCAATCTGGAGCGATCAACAGGCATACACCAGGCTGTTCGCTCTTGGTGTCGATGCCTTCAACATCGTCCAGAATTTGAAATATCTGCGGTCGCACGATTACGCGCGCTATCCAGGTGAGACCGGCACGATATCGATGGACGTTAACCAACGTTTGCATCGTGAACTCATTTGGGCCAAATTCAAGAACGGTCGTCCCGTCTATCTGGATTTCAGCACACCACCTGCAACGGCTTTGCATGACCCCAACCAGTCGTGATCGTGGCCGAAAAGCCGAGCTGGCCTGCTGCAAATATCTGCAACAACAGGGTTTGACGCTGCTCGACAGAAATTATCAAGGACGCCGAGGCGAACTCGATCTGGTGATGCAAGACAAGAACACGGTGGTTTTTGTCGAAGTCAGATATCGCAAGAACGATGCGTTCGGCGGAGCGGCCGAAACCATCACCACCAGCAAACAGCACAGGCTGCGCAAGACGGCCGAACAATATCTACAACAGGAGACACGCCTGAAGAACGGTCGATTTGATGTTGTTGCGATGAGCGAAGAAATCCTGAACAATGGCGCGAACGCGTATACTTTCGATTGGATAAAAAACGCATTTTAGCGAACTAGAGCGCAAGACAAGCATGGATCTGATCAAGCGAATTAATCAAAATTTCCAGGACAGCATCAGCACCAAGCAAATAGCGGCGGACTTGCTTGCTGAGCCGCTGTCTACCGCGGCACAGATGGTCACACATTGCCTTCTCGGTGGCGGCAAGTTACTGTCTTGCGGCAACGGAGGCTCAGCTGGAGATGCCCAGCACTTTTCCTCCGAGATGCTGAATCGATTTGAGATGGAACGACCTGGCTTGCCGGCGATCGCGCTGACCACGGATAGCTCAACCCTGACCTCCATTGCCAACGACTTCAGTTATGACCAGGTCTTTGCGAAACAGGTGAGTGCGCTGGGTCAACCGGGCGATATTCTGCTGGCCATCAGCACCAGCGGAAACTCAGCCAATGTCAATCGCGCGGTCGAGGCGGCACATGACCGCGAGATGCAGGTTATCGCGCTTAGCGGCAAACAGGGTGGGGATCTGGCGCGATTGCTGACCGCCGATGATGTCGAAATCAGGGTGCCGTCTGAATCTACCGCCCGCATTCAGGAGGTCCACTTGCTCGCCATACACTGCATCTGCGACCTCGTCGATCACCAGCTGCTCGGGCACTAGCCCGCATTTCTCACCAGGATCACGGGAGCAGGCGCAGGATTCGTGTTCGTAAGCGCCGCTCTGGAGCGAAAAGTGTAGCCATAGCTACGGTTTGAGTGAAGCGACCGTAGGGTGCGCCATGCGCACCGCGCACCTTCAGTTCGGTGGCCGGTTCTGGTGCGCACGGCGCACCCTACGATCGTGAGCAGGCGAAGACCAGCCTGAACCGTGATAGCCGCTGTCGGCAAACACGCTGTATTTTCGGTCAGGTGAGCTCTCTCAAAAGAGCCAATGCCTTATCAGTACTCTACGCCGCCTGGTGAGAAATGCGGGCTAGCCCGCAGGACGGAGCTCGACTGCTCAGAAATGCCAGCCAAAGCTCAAGCGTTATTTGATAACTCGCAAGTTTGGCCGAGGTTTGTCGGGGTCGGGATCAGACCCGTCATCCACGGTCGCACTCGAACGGTGCAGTCTTGGCCCGGATTTATCGCCATGCAACTCCGCGTTTTGATCAGCTGAGCTGCGGGGTGAACGTTTCAGCAAAACACGCGACTTATCTGCATTCTTCTCGCCGCGATCATCCGCGCGCTTACCGTCAGCGTGCCCACTTTGGTCATCATCAGAGAACATCATGCCCTGGCCGTTTTCGCGCGCATAGACGGCGAGGATCGCAGTCACCGGGACCAAGATGGATTCCGCCTTGCCATTGAACCGCGCATTGAAAGTAACCTCCTCGTCACCCAGAGTCAGTCCCTGTACCGCCATCGGAGCTATATTTAGGATTATCTTGCCCTCACTGATATGGGCGACAGGAACGATGCACTCATCCAATTCAGCGTTGACGAGCAAGTGCGGCGTCATGCCATTGTCAACAATCCATTGATACATTGCTCTTACCAGGTAGGGGCGACTGGAAGTCATGGGAATATTCTAGCTCATTGCAACAGATCTCGCAGCCGCAATGCGACCTTAGACATAAGCCATTGTATGTTAAGGAAGCTCTGACTAATTCATCCCTGAATTATCAGAGCACGGGGAACATGAAATGCGATATTCTCGTGACATTCTATGCTTGCGCGCATGCTATGAAAGCACACGTGCAGTGCATACCAGCAATTTGTCTAGCCCGCATTTCTCACCAGGATCACGGGAGCAGGCGCAGGATTCGTGTTCGTAGTCGCCGCTCTGGAGCGAAAACCGTAGCCATAGCTACGGTTTGAGTGAAGAGCAAGCCTACGGACGCGAAGACTAGCCTGAACCGTGATAGGCATGCTTGATAAACATACTGTATTCTGATCATCAGGATTTTCTTCAAAGAGACCAATGCCTTATCAGGATATAGCGCCGCCTGGTGAGAAATGCGGGCTAGAGTCTGAGCTCGCGCTCGCCTTCGGTCAAGCTCAGCTGAAATCCCTCTCGATCGAAAATACGCTCAGCGTAGGCCTGGACTGCTTTCGCCGCACGTGGTAATTCGACACCATAGCGCGGCAATCGCCACAGCAGAGGTCCAATACTGGCATCGACCAGCGAGAATTCCTCGCTCAGAAAAAAAGGCATTGCGGCAAACACATCCGCGGAAGCCGAAATACTCTCCGTCAGCTCCTTACGCGCCTTGACCACAGCCTTGTCCGATTTGGTCTCAATGATCTCTGCCAGAGGGTACCAGTCGTTTTCGACACGAAACAGCGCCAGACGCGTCTGTGCTCGCGCGACCGGGCCCACCGGCATCAACGGCGGATGAGGAAACCGCTCCTCCAGGTATTCCATGATCACGCGCGAGTTATACAGTACCAGGTCACGATCAACCAGCGTAGGCAGACTGCTATATGGATTCAAGTCTATCAAGTCTTCAGGCAAATCATTCGTGTCAACGATAATGCATTCGTGTGCGATATCTTTCTCCGCCAGAACGATTCGGGTTCTGTGACAATAGATCGATGTCGCGGTGGAATAGAGATTCATAGACTCATTCGCTCACTGTGGCTTGTTTGTTCGTTGTTATCGCGCGACAGTGTTCAATGCACGTCTTTCCAGTACTCTTTCTTCAGCAGGTAAGCCAGCACTCCGAAAATAACGAGGAAAATCAACACCTTGATGCCCAAGCTTCGGCGTTCATTCTGCACCGGCTCGCCCAGATAAACCATGAAGTTGACCAGATCGGCGACAAACGCATCGAACTCCTCCGCTGTCATCGTGCCTGGCTGGGCCAGCTCGAGCTTATCAACGGTTTCCACTTCAACGCCCTGACGTGTCTCAGTTTTATACACGGCCTTCTGTAGACCCTGCAACGAGCCCAGCACATTCGGCATGCTCACATCTGGAAAGACCAGGTTGTTCATTCCGGTAGGGCGATCAGGATCAACGTAGAAGGTTCGCAGGTAGGTATACAACCAGTCAGCACCCCGGGCGCGAGCTGACAGGGTCAGATCCGGGACCTCGGTTCCAAATGCTTTCTTGGCATATTCATCGGTCATCGCAACCTTCATCAATGAGCCTACTTTGGTCGGCTCACCTTTCTCGTTGGTGGTAAAGATCAGGTTCTCACGCAGCTCTCCATCACTCATACCGGTATCCATTGCGATACGGTTGTAGCGCATATAGCTCGCTTCGTGGCAGCTCAGACAGTAATCAACGAAATGTTTTGCCCCCCGCTTGACCGACTCCATATCCGCGATGTCGATCGGGGCATCGTCGAGGTGCACGCCACCACCTGCGGCCAACGTTACTGTTGGCACAACGCTCATTAAAATTGTCAGCAACTGTTTTTTCATTATGTAACCCTGTCCGGAACCGGTTTGGTCTTTTCATTCTTCGAAGTGATAAACAAGACGACAAAGAACGCGAAATAGAGCAGCGAGAAAACCTGTGACAGCAGTGTTATCGTCGCTGTCACGTGTTGCATCGCCAGCCAGCCCAGCACGACGAAGCTGACAACAAACATGGCAAGGTTTATCTTGTAAATGTTCGAGCGATAGCGTATCGACCTGACCTTGCAGCGATCGATCCACGGCATGAAGAACAACAACACAATAGCCGCACCCATCGCGCCAACACCGAGGAGCTTGTCAGGCACCGCGCGCAAGATCGCATAGAACGGCGTGAAATACCAGACTGGCGCAATATGCTCGGGTGTCTTCAGTGGGTCGGAAGCGACGAAATTCGCGTGCTCCAGCAGATAGCCGCCGCCGTCTGGGAAGAAGAACAGAACCGTCGCAAAAAAGAACAGGAACACGACCACACCCACGATATCCTTGACGGTGTAGTACGGATGGAACGGTATCCCATCCAGCGGAATACCGTTCTCGTCTTTATTCTTCTTGATCTCAACGCCATCCGGATTGTTGGAACCCACTTCATGAAGCGCGAGGATGTGTGCCACCACCAGGAAGAGCAACACCAGGGGCAACGCGATCACATGCAACGAGAAGAACCGGTTCAAAGTTGCATCTGAGATCACGTAATCGCCACGAATCCACAAGGTCAGTTCGTCGCCGATCACCGGGATCGCGCCGAACAGCGAGATGATCACCTGCGCACCCCAGTAGGACATCTGGCCCCATGGCAGCAGGTAACCCATGAAGGCTTCTGCCATCAATACCAGATAGATGAACATACCGAACAGCCAGATGAGCTCGCGCGGCTTCTTGTAGGAGCCATACATCAACGCGCGCAGCATGTGTAAATAAACCACAACGAAAAATGCGGTCGCGCCAGTTGAATGCATGTACCGAATCAACCAACCGTAAGGCACATCACGCATGATGTACTCGACCGATGCGAAAGCCATCTCAGCATCGGGTTTGTAGTGCATCACCAGGAAGATGCCCGAAACGATCTGGATCACCAGCACCAGCAGCGCCAGCGACCCGAAGAAATACCAGAAGTTGAAATTCTTCCAGATGCTCGTTCCACATCTTCATCAGCGGAAAACGGTCATCAATCCAGCCGATTACCTTACTCATTAGGCAGCCCTCCCATCTTCACCCACCAGAATGGTGTTTTCAGTCAAATAGAAATGCGGCGGCACAACCAAGTTCGTCGGCGCAGGCACGCCCTGATATACCCGACCCGCCATATCGAAGCGCGAACTGTGACACGGACAGAAGAAACCGCCGAGCCAGTCATCACCGAGATCCTCCGGCGCAATGTCCGGGCGAAAGGTTGGCGAACATCCCAGATGCGTGCAAATCCCAATCAAGACCAGGATCTCCGGCTTGCGCGAGCGAAATTCGTTTTGCGCATACTCCGGCTGCTGGTCCACGTTTTCTGACGCTGGATCACGCAAGTTGCCTTCCAGCTTTGGCAGACTGTCCAGCATCTGTTGCGAGCGGCGAACAATCCACACCGGCTTGCTCTGCCACTCGACAATCATCATACGGCCTTCCTCAAGTTTGCTGATATCAGCCTCGACAGGCGCACCGGCGTTTTTGGCGCGCTCGCTGGGCATCCATGACGCAAGGAAGGGTACGGCAACAAACCCGGCGCCGACAGCTCCGACCACACTAGTCGCGGCTGTCAGAAAGCGGCGTCGGCCCTTATCTACAACATCAGTAGACATCTAATATTCTCCGCGTAATAAAGTTCGGGACGTGTAAGCACGAAACTGATTTGGAGCCCTTTTGTGCTTACCATCTGTACACTCGCCAGCAGATCATGCGCGTCGGCGTGCAAAAAGCGCCAATATTTTATATCATCAAACTCTAATATCCAAATCTTTTGTCATAAAACGATGAAAATCATTATCTTAAGTAATTTCACTTAATGAATAGAAACGGAACGATCCAATATCTTCTGCTCTGGACACTGATTGGCATCGTGGCCGGTCTCGCCGTGCTATGGCTTCAGGGCAAGCTCGTTTTTACCAACCTGGACGCGGGTCGCGCTGGAACGGACAGCGATTTACAACAGCCAAAGAGTTTTTCCAACGCCGTCCGCAGGGCGGCTCCCGCCGTTGTCACGCTGAACGTACAAAGCCTCGTCGAGGTCCCGATCGAGAAAGACGCGCTACACCAGCTGGAACAGCTGTTCGGCGAGCAGCTGCCGAACCTGACAGAGACAAAAATGCACCGCAGTTCAGGTTCGGGCGTGATTCTCGACACGCGCGGCTACATCGTCACCAACCATCATGTGATCGCCAAAGCGGAGAAGATTGGCGTGAACCTCAATGATGGCCGTTCGGCAGAGGCTCGACTGGTAGGGACCGACCCAGACACGGATTTGGCGGTCTTGAAGATCGAACTCGACAATCTTCCCGAAATCACGATGGCCAATATGAAGAAGCTTAACATTGGAGACGTTGTACTCGCTATCGGCTACCCATTCAGGATAGGTCAGACGGTCACCCAGGGCATCATTAGTGCCACTGGGCGCAATCAGGTGAGCCAGAACACCTACGAGAATTTCATACAGACGGATGCAGCGATCAATCCGGGCAATTCAGGCGGCGCGCTGGTCAATGCAGCTGGCGAGATCGTAGGGATCAATTCCCTGATCTACACGGAAACCGGGAATTTTGCCGGCATCGGCTTTGCGATACCGATCGATCTGGTCCACGACGTGATGACTCAGATAACCGAAAATGGCTACGTGATCCGCGGATGGCTGGGCGTCGAAGGCCAGAACGTACCGTTTCAAATACTCGAGAGCATCAACCTGCCCATCCAGGGCGTCTTGATCACCGGTATCGATCAAGACGGCCCGGGTGACAAAGCAGGATTAAAGGTGGGCGATATCATCACCCACATCAACCGCAGGGAGATCAAGGACACGGCCGACGTGCTTGAACTGATCGCTGCCGGAAGACCCGGCGATATCTTCCGTGTCGACGGTTTACGCGAACGCCAGAGCTTCAGCGTCGATGCAGTACTGGGACAGCGACCGATGCGAAGTCAGTAGCCAGACCGGTTGACTGATGCTGGCCCGTATTTCTCTACGCCGCCTGGTGAGAAATGCGGGCTAGAGAGCGGAGCGCTGTCGACCTAGCGCGTTCTCCAGAGCGCGAATGAACAGCCGGTTTTCATCGGGCCTGCCGACCGTGACCCGAAGGCAGCTCGCCAGTGGTCCGGGCCTGTCCATATTCTTGATCAGTATGCCATCGGCACGCAGTTTGTCGAAAACCTCCGTCGCATCGCCATGCTTGAGGCGGAACAGTATGAAATTGGCCTGACTCGGAAACACTTCGACCTGCGAAATCGAAGCCATTTGCCGCAACAGCGCATCCCGGTCAGCGCGTATCATTTCGGCCTGGCCAACGAGAAAGTCAGCATGAGCGAGCACGAACTCGGCTGTATACTGCGTCAACACATTGATATTGTAGGGCAGGCGAACCTTATCGACTTCAGTGATCAGCGCAGGAGCGCCACAGAGCACACCCAGTCGCAACCCTGCCAAGCCCATCTTGGAAACGGTCCGCATCACCAGCAGTTGCTCATAATCCTTCAGCCTGGGCATGAAACTGGTCTGCGCAAACGGATGATAGGCTTCGTCGACCACGACCAGGCCCGGAGCCATGCGAATGATCTCCTCAATCGCTGCTGCGTCGAAAAGATTGCCCGTCGGATTGTTTGGGTAGGCGACGAAGATCAGCGCTGGTTGATGCCGCTCTATCGCAGCGCGGACCAGGTCAAGATCGAGGGAAAAATCGGCCGCCAACGGCACGCCGACGTAGGTCATACCGGTATAGCGCGCGATCATGCTGTACATTACAAAACCCGGCTCGAACGACAGAATGCATCGGTCGCGGGCCGCGACCGACAGCGCAAGCATTTGAATCAATTCATCTGAACCATTACCGAGCAGGATAGATCGGCCTTGAGGCACCTGCATGACCTCGGTCAAGCAGTCATGCAATGCCGACGCGGTCGGATCCGGATATCGGTTGATCGCCACGGAGGAAAGACCTCGCTGCCACTCCCGCTGAAGCTCGCTGGGCAGGCCGTAAGGATTCTCCATCGCATCCAGCTTGATCAATCCACGGGCGTCTGGCACTTGATAGGCCGATAGTTCACGGATTTCCGGGCGCACCCATTTGAGTAACTGCTCTGACACGGTCAATTCCTGGCAATTTTCGACTACATAGTAACAGACCACGCAATGGCACGCATTGCCGAGCCTTAACCCGCATTTCTCACCAGGCGGCGCTATATCCTGATAGGGCATTGGTCTCTTTGAAGAAAATCCTGATGATCAAAATACAGTATGTTTTTCAAGCATGCCTATCACGGT
>Ga0272442_10008747_pt1 | contig 12771 bp, 9 predicted proteins | sample SSMForm2O_FD_200262 | JGI IMG/M metagenome (GOLD analysis project Ga0272442, IMG submission 200262) | Marine sediment archaeal communities from Little Sippewissett salt marsh, Falmouth, MA, United States - SSM-Form-2O | ecosystem: Environmental > Aquatic > Marine > Wetlands > Sediment ... | reverse complement strand
GGCAGAAAGCTGAGCAGTGGATTTCCCTGCTGGCCACCCTGACCGCCAGGCGCACCCATCATCAACAATACATTATACACGGTTTCCTCCTTCGTTTTCCGTAACAGGTTCTGTTTCATGTGTACGATATTTTTCAAAAAAAGATTTTTGCCATTTGCTGTACCCGCCTGCCTCAATGGCATTGCGGGCCCGTTCCATAAGCTCAATGTAAAACTGAATATTGTGCAATGTGGCCAAACGCAACCCCAGAATTTCACGGGTCATAAACAGATGCCGCAGATAAGCCCGCGTGAATGTTCTGCAAGTATAGCACCGGCAATTTTCGTCAATGGGCCGGAAATCACGCTGATATTTGTTATTTTTCAAAACCAGCTTTCCGGACCATGTAAAAACTGTTCCGTTTCTTCCGTTTCTTGTCGGGATAACGCAGTCGAACATATCAATTCCCAGACCAACGGCCGATACAATATCCTCGGGCTTTCCAACACCCATCAAATAACGGGGCTGGTCTTCCGGAAGCATGCAGGTACACAGATCCGTCATTTCCATCATGGCTGATTTCGGCTCACCCACAGCCAGACCACCGACAGCGTATCCGTCAAAGCGCATGGCTGTGATTGATTCCGCACTTTGCCGCCGGATATCCTCATAAGTACTTCCCTGGACAATCCCGAATAATGCCTGCGGGCTGCCCGCGAACGGCTCTGACTGGTAAAAATACCGGATGCTGCGCCCGGCCCACCGGGTGGTGCGCTGAGCGGCCTTCATCGCTTCCTCATACCCGCAGGGATATCCCACACATTCATCCAGTACCATCATGATATCCGATCCCAGGCTTCGCTGCACATCAATCACATGTTCCGGGGTAAAGGTGTGATACGATCCATCGATATGAGATTGAAACCGGACACCGTCGTCATCAATTTTCCGAAGGTCAGACAAACTGAAAACCTGATATCCGCCGCTGTCTGTCAAAACAGGGTTTTGCCAGGACATGAAACCATGCAATCCTCCGGCTTCACGGATCAGTTCAGGACCGGGTCTCAGATACAAATGGTATGTATTGCCCAAAATCATCTTTACACCCGCCGAGATCAGCTCGCGGGGCGTGAGTGTCTTCACCGTGGCCTGGGTCCCGACCGGCATAAACACTGGTGTTCTGACATCACCATGAGGAGTTGTTAAAAAACCGGACCTGGCCCGGGACAGCGTGTCTTTGTTTTTTAGTGTGAAATGCATTATCCATTTTTATGTTAATTCGTAAATTAATTAAAATTAGCATATCATGCAAATATTTTCTCCATGGCTTCCCGTATGGTGTGCACGGGCGTATGTTTGAATCCGGTCTCAACCTTCATGTGATTCAACTGTGCAGGCGGTGTCACAAGATGGTTGAAGCCGAGACGCCTGGCTTCGCTGAACCGTTTTTCCATTTGCTGAATGCCGCGTATTTCACCGGCAAGACCGATTTCTCCCATGACTGCCGTACTGCCGGAGACAGCCTGATCCCTCAGACTTGAAACCAGGGCGGCGGCCACCGCCAGGTCGGCTGCCGGTTCTCTCAGCGTCACTCCCCCGGCAATATTGACAAAGACATCCTGCATGGCGAATTTCATACCCAGCCGTTTTTCCAGTACCGCCAGAAGAAGCGACAGGCGGCGATGATCAAATCCGGTGCTGGTCCTCTGTGGAATATTGTAGCTTGCCGGCGTGACCAGCGCCTGCACTTCGATCATCAATGGGCGGCTTCCCTCCATATTCACAGTCACCACGCTGCCTGATACGTCTTTTTGTCGCTGTGAGAGAAGATATGCAGACGGATTCCTGACTTCCTGGATCCCCCTTTCCGTCATCTCGAAAATTCCCACTTCATTGGTGGATCCAAACCGGTTTTTGACGGACCTCAGCAGCCTGTAAATGTGCTGGTCATCCCCTTCGAAAAGCAGCAGACAGTCCACCATATGCTCCAGCACCCTGGGACCGGCCAGATTTCCTTCCTTTGTTACATGACCGACCATAAAAACCGGAATGTGATGATCCTTTGCCGCAGTGGTAACAAGATGTCCGCAATACCTGACCTGACTGACATTCCCCGGGAGACTTTCGAGTTCATCGGAGTACATGGTTTGTATGGAATCAATTACCAGCAAATCCGGTTTCTCTTCGGCCATGTAATGTATCACGTTTCCAATATTCGTATCGATCAGGAAAAAATAATCCGCCTGATGAATGCCAAGCCGGTCTGCCCTCAGCTTTATCTGTCGAAGGGATTCTTCCCCGGACACATAAAGCACTTTCTTCTTATTGGCCGCCAGCAGCCCACCGACCTGCAGCAGCAGGGTTGATTTGCCCATTCCAGGGGCACCGCCGATCAGATTGACCGATCCCGCCACCATGCCGCCCCCGAGCACACGGTCAAACTCCTGCATACCCGCGGGAATCCGGATTTCGGCCGATTCATCGATCCTGTCAATGGATGCCGGTCTGTTCTGCGAGACGGCAGGCCTGTTCTGTTTCCTGTCCGGATGGATTACTTCTTCAACATAGCTGCTCCATGATCCGCAGGCCGGACATTTTCCCAGCCATTTGGGTGATTCGTTTCCGCATTCCTGGCATATATAAATTGTCTTGTTCTTTTTCATCGGATCATCCGTATATTTCTCAGTGAAGATACAACATTTTCTGAAAGAGACGGTATTGACCCGCTTCCATTATCACCACATAGACACCGCTGGCCGCTGTTCTGCCCCGTGTATCCCTGCCGTCCCACCGTACGGTATACATACCGGGAGGCTGCACCCTGTCGACCAGGGTTTGCACATATCTTCCCGAAGCATCGGCAATCCACAGGGAAAGCGGCACCGTTTCCGAAACCGAATAGCGGATGGCGGTCACGGGATTGAATGGATTGGGATAATTGGGAAACAGGGCCATGGTCGCCGGACGGCCGCCATCGCCTGTTACGTCTGAAGAAGCAACAATGCTGAAAGTGCTGTCACTGTAATCAGTGACCGTGCTGTCGTTTCCGGACTGGACACGGATCCGATAACCGGGACCCGCCTCCAGATCGTCCGGGACAAACCAGTTGTACAGACCGTCATTTTCCGTTTTCCCGGCGACAACGAAACAGCGGACAAAATCCCTGTACAATGAGATGGATACCGAATCTCCCGTATCCCCAATGGACATCCATTGTATGTCTTGTACCTGCCCCGCCTCCCAGTGTATCCCCGCCGAATCCGGATGGGTCACCACAAGCCCGGGACGTTCACGGACAGAAAATCCGAAATCGCTTTGATCCCAGATAAAAGGATAGGTCAGGGATGCCACACGGACCTGATATCCCTCCCCTTGCGGCAGCGCAGCCGGAACAATCCAGTAATAGGTTCCGTCATTGGAAGTGCTGTCCTGCACTGCAGCCATCCTGACACCCTCCTGATAAAGTGTGATCGTGACATGCGTTCCGGTATTGCCGGCCGTGGTCCATTTTACCGGCATCGTATCTCCGTAGTAAAAACATGCCCCGGAATCGGCGGGTGATGTCAGGATAATTTTGGGTACGTGAAGTGTGTCGCCCAGTACAATCCGGCCGAAATAATCCGCGTTTTTCCATGCTTCGCCCGTCATATTCCATCCGGTGATGTGATCCCCCTGATAATACCGACCATTGAAATGTTCATCATCCGAGTCCGCATACCAGATTTCCCAGCCGATGATATCCCCTGTATTCAGATATTTCAATTCATCCGGATAACTGGTATAAATCGTAAATACCGCCTCACAGTTCCAGTTGCCGGTGTGATCTTCCCATGTCACTGCTGTTTTAAGCGCATCGCCCATGTACAGGGCCGGATAATACTGCGGGGCCGGATAATCGGCCAGGTGGACTTCATTCAGGCCCGAAACACGCCACCGTTGTGCCTGATCAAAACGTGCCCAGTAATCCCCGCCGCTGCCGTCACCGTCCGTATAAAATTCAATGGATTCATCTTCAAATGGGTAATAATAATCATCCTGATGCCGGTTGTCAAATGTACCGCGAATGTCATCCTGAATATGTGCCGCCACATAGATCCGGTTGGTTGACTCACACCAGGCGGCCTTCCACACAACCAGGTTATCCTCAAATTGTGTCCATGCGGTATGAAATGTTCCGGGCGCCCCGCCTCTGAGCAATGAATCTTTTTCAAGAAAATGCCAGAGTGCGTCATCCAGCCGGCCATCCAGCACAGGCACATCGGACGTTGTGATTTGAGGTGCCAGATACATTTCCGGCTGCCCGCCTGTGTCATCCGTTTCAACAGTAAAGAAAGGGCTGAAAGTCATGATATCCGGAAACGCTGCAGCACTGATTTTAATCCGGTAGAATGCACCTTCCGGCAGGATGGCGGGGATTGTCCATGTTTTATATCCATCATTGTCCGTCTGCTGCGTGATGGTTTGTCTGAAATCGTCACCGGAAAAAAGATCGATCCGGACGTGATCACCGATATACCCGTCACTTTCCCACTGAATGGGATAAGTATGCCCCGTTTTCCAGACAATGCCGGTGCCTGCCGGATTCAGAATACGAATATCGGCGTTTCCGGTAACATTAAACAACTGCAGTTTGCTGACAAACACTTCACTGTTCACCCACATGCCCAGCCAGGTATCAAAAGCCCCGTCCGTAATCGGGAAATGATCCGATTCCGTCTCTCCCGCGATCACCAAATATTCATCGTGGTCCAGGGCCACTCCCCCGCACCGGTCATTACGTTCCCCGCCCCAGAATGAACTGAAAAACAGACTGGATTTGGCTATATCCAGTCCCAGAAGAAATCCGTCGGAACACTCATTCTGCTGTCCGTAATGAAAGGGATTGCGTTCCGGATACAGGGCGTCCGGTGTGACCGGAAAATCGTTTGAGAATGTAATCCCTGCAACATAACAATCGCCATTGGGTGCCAGGGCAAGATCACTTCCCGAATCCAGGCCCTCGCCGCCGATCAGGGTGGCATAACGGATGGATTTCAGATCAGAAGCCACACTGGCCACAAAAGCGTCCCTGGATTCACACAGGGTATCCAGGGCATCATCTGTAACGGGAAAATCCGGAGATTCCGTGGCACCGGCGATGTAATAGTTGCCGTCAGGATCAACAACCATGGCACTGGCATAATCATCAGCCTGGCCCCCCAGATAGGTGCCGGTCAGAAGCGCAGATCCGACGGCATTCATACGCGCAATGTAGATGTCATTGTCACCATGAAAACGGACCGCCAGCGTGCCGGTAAAAACGGGCAGATCATCGGAATCGGTCTGAAGAAGCAGATCCAGATAACCGCTGCCTGCCAGATGCACATCACGGACAATATCATTGCCGTTTCCGCCAAAATATGTGGCAAAAAGCCGCTCATGTCCCGCTGCATCCAGCATCAATACAAATCCGTTTCTGGGGCGGTCTGTTTGCAGTCCGGCCGGTGCATCCTGATAGGCGGATGCACTTGCCGGAAAATCATCGGATTCGGTACTCCCTCCCGTCCATGCATTCCCCGCCGCATCAACGCACAGACATTCAGCAGCATCGTCTCCGGAACCACCGATAAATGTGGAATAGACCAGTGTGCTGCCCGCGGGATTCAATTTGGTCACAAATGCATCACTGATGGTTGACTCATTATTCAGCAATGTCTGAAATGCGTCCTCCGTGACCGGAAATCCGCTGTCCCGGGTCCATCCCGCCACATAAATATTGCCCCCGCCATCCACGGCCACAGCCTCTCCCTGAGTCTGATAGCTTAATCCTCCGAGATATGTGGAAAAAACAGGCGTTTTCCCGTCTGCCGTTAATTTGGTCAGAAATGCCAGATATATTTCATGCGCATACGGATAATCGGGCGGCAGACTGACACTGTCCTGATAGCTGCCGGGTGTGACCGGAAAAGTCACCGAAGTGGTCATTCCGGTAATAAAGATATCTCCCCGGTCATTCACGGTGATATCACCGAACTGTTCATTATCCAGACCGCCGAGATAGGTTGAAAAGACAAGTTCCGGATCGATGACCAGGTGAAAGGCCGTATCATATGTCATGGGATGGAAAGATATTTCATATGTCCCGGACGATGCAGGACGGCTCAGGACGAAACCGGCCGGAACCCGCGATTCCGTCCCGCCTTTGATTTGATAGGCATATGGGGCATTTTCGTAGACACATCCTGCCGGCGTTGTCAGGGCCAGTCTTTGATCCGTATTGATAAACACCGGCGAGGCGCCGTCGTAAGTGAACCGGATTAGTTCCGGATCCGCCCCGGGACTGACCACAAACTCGTATTTGATACGGCCGGACTGTATTTTATAAATCAGATCGATTCCGGGATAGAGGGATTTCACAAGAAGGGTTGAATAATTCGGCACATCCGTCATCCAGTGGCCCGGATCCCGGCCGATAAAAAAGTGACTCCGCCACGGCAGGAGATCCCCGCCTTCAATCACGGCATCCGGGCAGGTATCCAAAAACCGCAATGTCAGTGAGACGGGAGGGACGGTGCCGGAAGACCGAGCCCGTGTCACTGCATATCCGTCCTTCTCTTTGCTGTCACTGCCCTCCTGCCGGATGAGAAAGACTGCCTTTTTTTCTGAAAACAGCACAGAGCCGTACCTTCCTGTGGTGCTGAAGCAGGGATGATCCCCGCGCTCTTCCCGGCCTGTGTGAAGCGCACTGTCCGGAACCCGTTGGAAGCTCGGCATACCCCGGATGTTCCCGAATAAAAGCAGGGACAGCCAACCCGCTTCAAGATATGGACGGATATTCAACCTCTTTCCTGCGCAGAAAATCCCCCTGCAGAAAATCACGTTTTCGCCCTGCCCTTCATGAACATATGAACGACTTTGTTTTTGCTGCTTTCAAATTCGCCAGGACTTCCATGAAAAACAATACGGCCACGGCTGATCATGGCAATCCGATCTCCGATTTTGAACGCACTCTCCATATCGTGTGTCACCACAATGGAAGTGATATTCAGCTTCCGGTGGGTTTCGATGATCAGTTCATTGATATTATCCGCCATCACAGGATCCAGACCTGTTGTAGGCTCATCAAACAGGACATAACGGGGATTGATGATAAGCGCCCGGGCCAGACCCACTCTTTTTTTCATGCCTCCCGACAACTCCGCCGGATACTTTTTCTCAACATCCGGAAGCTGAACCAGTTTCAGAATATGCCTGATCCGTGCCTCTATCTCATCCTCGTCCAGATCGGAATGCTCGCGAAGCGGCAGACCGATATTCTCCTCCACCGTCATGGAATCAAAAAGGGCCGCACTCTGAAAAAGCATCCCGAATTTTTGCCGGATTCTGTATATATCCTTGTGCTTCATGGCACAGACATTCTCATCGTCGACGATAATCTCTCCCTGATCAACGGTCAGGAGACCCATAATGCATTTGAGCAGAACGGATTTCCCGCAACCGCTGCAACCGACAATGACAATGGTCTGTCCGTCCGGGATGGTCAAAGTGATATCCTTCAGCACACTTTTGCCATCAAATGATTTTTTTACTTTATTGATCTCAATCATATCTAAAACAGAATGACCGCCAGTACATAGTCCGCGATTAAAATAAAAGCCGAAGAAAAAACAAAGGCCCTTATGGTCGCCCGGCCCACACCTTCCGCCCCGCCGGAAGCCTGGAATCCGATGGAACAGCCGATGAGTGCGGTTCCGCCTCCGAAAACCAGGGCCTTCAGCATGCCCGAATAAACATTGTATACCAGAAAATAACGCTGCACACTTCCAAAAAATGTATTGGTGGAAATGCCAAGCATGATGCTCGCGACCACATAGGCACCGAAATGTGCGATCAGATAGGAATAAATCACCAGCACAGGCAGCATGATATAGCCTGCCGTAAACCGGGGTGCGGCGAGATATTGCACCGGATCAATGGCCAGGGATTCCAGTGCATCGATCTGTTCGGTCACTTTCATGGTTCCCAGCTCCGCTGCAATGGAGGCACCGACCCGTCCGGCCACCACAATACCGGCGAGTACCGGTGACAATTCGATCAATATCGCCGCACTGCTCGCTGCACCCAGAAAATCCAGTGAAAGGGCACCGGCAATCACAATCTGAAACTGGTAGGCGGCCTGCCAGGCCGTTACCGCACCGGTAAAAATACTCACGACCGAAATCAGCGGAAGTGAATTGACACCGATACGGATCATCTGGTCAAGGAGCAGCCGGGGACGCCGGAATACATATCCCGTGCTGGCAATAATCCGGTATAGCAGTATGGCAAGAATACCGATTTCACGGAAATAGGATATTACCGCGGCTCCGATACGCTGAAAAACGCGGAGTATCATGACCGATAAAGCCCTTTTTTGCGAATGTATTCTGCAACGCTGTCCGGTACCCAGAACCGGATTGACCGGCCTCCGGCTGCACGCCGGCGGACAAGGGTTGAGGATATGCCGATTTCCGGAGCATCAATGGTTTTTATCCGCTCAAGAAAGCGTGCCTCTGCATGGCCGATATCAAAACCCCTTCTCGGATAAACAACCACGACGGTCTCATCCAGAAGCCGGTCATGGGATTTCCAGTCAGGAAGGTCGAGCAGGCTGTCGGATCCCATGATAAAGAAGAATTGTTCATGTTCCGATGACCGGACACTGTGCAGGGACCGGACCGTATCGATGGTATATGAAGTATCCGGATTTTTCAGTTCCAGGTCGGACACCGAAAAACGGGGCACTGTCTTTACAGCCAGATTTAACATGGCGAGCCTGTGTTTTGAAGCGGTCAGCCTCATACCGGATTTATGGGGGGGAATACCCACGGGAATAAAAAGAATCCTGTTGAGTTGAAAATCAGAACAAACGGTCTCGGCAATGATCAGGTGCCCCGTATGAACGGGATCAAATGTTCCCCCGAACAGACCTGTTTTCATTCGTTTTCAGCCTGCTTCGCGTGGTACTTTTGATAGTATGCTTTTTTCTCCCGGGCCTCGGCGATTCGGCGATCAACTTCATCCTGATACGGGCTGGCAGGGAATTCCTGCCGGAGCAGTGTAAAGGATTCAACGGCGCCATCCCACTGCCGCAGTCTGAGTTGCGAGTATCCCTTCCAGTAAAGTGCATCATCCACATAGGGGGATTCGGGATGTTCCTCCAGAACCAGATTATACGATATCAGCGCGGCCCGGTAATAATTCATTTTACGATACAATTCACCCGTTTTGTATTCTTTTCTGGCCAGCTTGTCCTGGCATTCTTTCATTTTCTGCTCAACCTTGGGTACAAGATCCGAATCAGGATAATCTTCCAGAAATAATTCAAACTGGGTGATGGCCTTCTTTGTATATTCCTGATCCAGCCCGTACCCCGGAGCCAGTTCAAAATAACACAGGCCGATTTTATATCTTGCATCGTCGATGAGATGGCTGTCCGGCATGCGCCGAATCAGTTTTTCGTATTCGGCGGCCGCGACAATGTATTCCTTCATTTTAAAATACGTTTCCGACAGATAATACTGGGCGGATTCCACGATACTTGCACCGGGATTGGCCAGCACAAGCCGTGTAAACTGGATTCTTGCATTGTAATAGTCTTTCCGGTCAAAAAGTCGCTTTGCATAAATAAACTGTTCCTCGGGAGTCATTGTCTGAAGATTCAGTACCGATTTGTGACATCCGGCGATCATCACCAGCAGCATACCCGTCATCAGTCCGCTTATCAGGCGATGGCTCCTGAACAAATTCGTTATCATATAAATCCCCTTTTCATCAGTAACCATCCACCGCCAAAGGCGATGGTGAGCCTCGGGCGAACAGGCACATAAGTACCGGTCTGTCTGGAATCGAATATCCGCCCAAGGATGATTTGAAGATCAACCACTTCGAATACTGTAAAAAAGATACGAAATTACACCCAATGTACCAATAACCAAAACCGGTTCAATCCACTTTTTTATCAAACCGCCTGTCTCGGGCCGCAGCGGATACCCGAAAATAAATCCGTTTTGTTCAATCGCGTCAAGCCCGGCCAGCGGCACGATATCCTGATTCAACAGATCAATATCATCCGATGCGATCTGTTTTCCGGATGGTCCTTGAACAAGCTGCAGGGTCAGTCTGCCCGACAGTTTTCTCAGCACCGATTTGTGTTTCCTGAGCCGCGCATTCACGGAATAGTTGAAACCCAACCGGTGAATCCATATATTCAGGCGCCATCCCTGAAGGGTATCATCATTCAGAAACACCTGGTAATTGCGCTGTTGCAGATGATGCGATACCCTGCCCTTTATCCATAACCGCATATCGTCCGGATACCCGTAGCATGCCACAAACACGCTATCCCCGGGGGTCAGGGGCTGCCGGTCCATCCACATCGCAAGCACACTGTCCGTAACCTCTGTCGCCCTTTCGACATTGGTGAGAACCGGAACCGCCATGTCTCCCGCCCACCCCGGAGTGATGCCGCAAAATGCAGCAAGCAACCAGCACAGCCGAAAGATATGTGTCAGCCTCCTCGTTTCCCTGATCCGGAACAAGGAAGGTAAAGAGTGGTTCACCCCGCTTCCTGACAGCTTTTTTCCTACCATCTCAATACCGCACTCATAATAAACCATGGCACTGTCTCATGCTGGCGGTTTTCCATAACCATACTTGTCTGGATTAAAAATGTCGGAAATTCACATCTTTTTTCGACAGGAAGAAACCGGTTCCAATCCAGTAATGCAAGCCCAAATGAGTATACGTTGGCATGTGTGTTTAGGATCCGGTAAAATCCGCCATATACTTCCAGGTGTTTCCAGGGGCTCAAGGCCATTCCGATATGCGGTTCCCTGTCTGCACCTTTTTCTTCGTCACTGACATTTCTCACATCGATCGCCACCTGAATCCAGGAGAACGGTGAATAGTCTGCACCGATATTCAGCGTTTCATCCGCCAGCCTGTCGAGTACCATGCGATCTTCATTGTAGCGGTTGGGCAGATCGATATAACACAATCCGACGGATAAATTGGAACGCGGTTTAACAATGATGCCGTACCGGTATCCCAGATCCAGTTTTTTCGCGCCCGGCGCGGTTTTTCTCAGAAAGAGATCTCCGGCGGCACCGATCGATACACGCGGCGCCAGCTTAAATGCTATCCCCAGAGTGGTATTGTTATTGAAATCATAGGCTTCATTTTTGAACAATTCAGCATTCTCCCATGCCTGCCCGGACAACGCTTCCTCCCCGATCCGAATCCCCATATGGAGACTGCCCACGGTGACATCACATCCTCCGATCACCCATCCGAGAGGCGTGGTCCAGTGTTCAAAATGCCCCCGGTGCCGGAGCACCACCGCCGGTGCCAGCGCATTGAATGACACGGAAAAATTCCATTTTTCACCAAAACCGCTTCCCCGGAATCCGGCAGGATTGAAGGCCAGCGCTGCCAGATTATCTTCCTGTGCCATGAATGCACCCCCCATCCCCAGGGCTTTGGCTTTCGTGGTATTCACTGTCAGATACCGCATCGGGCTGGAATGGGCCTCTGCTGTCAGCAGGACACTGATCAGCATGCATGAAAAAAGCCCGATCCAATGAACCGGCAGAATACATGGTCTCGGTGCAGCGATGATTATTTCTCCTTTTTCAATGAGACCAAAAGCAAGGATATAATATAACCGGTCAGAATAAAACATACAAACCATTCACCGTATTTTACAAAAAAAGTCCCGGAATTCCCACGTAAATGAATATATCCGGTAAGTACTGCTTCTTTGTTATAAGATGTTTTGGAACGGATCATGCCGAAGGGATCCACAAATTCCGAAATACCGGTATTGGCGCATCTTGCCACCCACCGGCGGGTTTCAATGGCCCGGAGTACGGCATGGTGCGCATGCTGGTGCGGCCCGGATGTGTTTCCAAACCAGCCGTCATTGGTAATGATCACCAGAAACTCGGCACCCCGCCGGACATATTCCCGTACATGAAAGGGAAAAACCGAATCAAAACAGATCGCCACGCCAAAAGGTACATCCCTTCTCAAATGACGGGGATACACAGTAAATATGGTCACCGAATCTCCTTGTGAATAATGCCCGACGCCCCAGTTCAACTGATCGAGCAGTGCATACAGGAACGGCATATTTTCTGAAAACGGAACGCGTTCGCTAAACGGGACAAGATGCATTTTATGGTAATACGCAAGTCTGCTTGAACCAGGTTGAACCAGAAATGCCGTATTAAATATTTCCGCTGTTCCTTTATCAGTCCAGCGGTAGTCTGGCGCTCCGGTAATCAGGGGAGAACCGATATCCGTCACTTCCGCACTCAATCTGACAAAATACATCATCCGTTTCCGCAAATAACTGGGTGATGCGGATTCAGGCCAAATAATCAAATCAGGGGAAGTCTTTTTGACCTGTCTTGTCAGACGACGGTATACCGAAAAACTGGAATCCTTGAACGCCGCCGTCCACACTGCAAAGGGATCAATATTGCCCTGTATCATGCTTATTTGAATCTGATCTTCTTCATGATAAACGTCTGCCAGTATTCTTTTGGCCCTGAATCCATAGATGACCGGAAGAACGGCGAGCAGAAAGACGGCAACAGCCATCCGCCTGCTTTTCACGCCCCGCATCCGGTTCATGAAAAGAAAGTAAATGCATACATTCATTAACACGATCCAGAACGAAATGCCGTACATACCGGTAATATCGGCATACTGAATCATTATCGGAAAATCCGTCAGGGTATTGGCCAGTGAATTCCACGGGAATCCAAG
>Ga0272442_10008743_pt1 | contig 12779 bp, 11 predicted proteins | sample SSMForm2O_FD_200262 | JGI IMG/M metagenome (GOLD analysis project Ga0272442, IMG submission 200262) | Marine sediment archaeal communities from Little Sippewissett salt marsh, Falmouth, MA, United States - SSM-Form-2O | ecosystem: Environmental > Aquatic > Marine > Wetlands > Sediment ... | reverse complement strand
AAATCAACTACGAAGACAACATTTTCTACCTGAAGCTGATGCTGAAGCAACTGCAATCCGGGTTGAAACTCAGCATCGACAGCGCCCTGTATGCGGAGAAGATCGCCGCCGATATCGCCTTTCTGGATAAAACCGTGGGCGGTATCCTGCATTCCCTGGAAACCAATTTGATGCTGCTGGACCGGCTCGAGCTGCTCAAGGACCTGGAGGGCTTCGCGCGCCTTTTCGTGCAGTTTCTGGATGAGGTCCTGACGAACGAAAGCGGACTGCTGTCGGAAATGGCGGACCATGTTCACGCTTTCCAGCAGATAAAAGAACGGCGCCTGGAGGACACCCGCAGGATCCGGGAGATCATCAACGGGTCCGGCAGCGGTGAAGTGGAAGCCGATCAGATCGTCTCCGAGGAAGAGTTTAAATTCCTGCTTTCTCAGGACGAGGAGGGCTGACCCCGTCCTCTACTGGTCGAAGAGGTGCAGGGGCGGGGGCGGTGCGCCGCCTTCCCAGAACTCGTCATCCGCGGGGCTGTAGGGCTTCCCATACAAGAAACGAAACAATGTACGCACATCATCGGGATTTATTTTCAGAAACTGGATGCCGAAATAAGACCAGTTTTTATCCTTGAACTTCCGCCTGACCCGGCCGTGGACCGTGATTTCCTTTCCCGGCAGCTTGAGGGTAATCTCCATATCCGTCTGGATAAGGAGATCGTTGAAAAGGCTTTCCTGGGGATGGGCGAAAAGCAGCCCGGAGACGGAGATGTCGATGATCTGACCGGCCAGCTTGCGCTCACCCTGGTTCGACAGAGTGAAATAATCGTTCAGCTTCAAGGCGTAGCTTAAGACCCGGGCGAATTCATGTACATAGTCAATGATATCCATGCTTATGCTTTCCCTGCGGTCGGCGTAATTGGCGCAGTGGATATAGCCGATAAGGTAGTCCTCGTAGAGCAGGGGGCAGAAAAGCTCTGAATAGAACCGCTGTTTTTGTTTTTCGTAGAGCAGGTTGCCGAGCTTGCTGGTGATGATATTGGCGGGAGTGTCGAAACCCTCCTCATAGCTGATCAGCTCCGCTTTGGTGATGATCCGTCCTTCGCCGGAGGGATCCTCGGCGGGAAAATCCTCTTCCACGGAGGGAATATAAATCATCTTACCCAGATCGGCCAGCAGGCGTTCCTCATAGGTTGAAGGATACTTGTTGCGCAGCATCTTGATCTTCTGATAAGAGACCAGGGGGGCGACCTTGTCCTTGAAAGCGGTCATGAGATTCTTGATGCTCGAGCTGTCGAACTTATCGGCCGTTTCCGGCTCGCTCACTTCGGTGAAACGGCGGGATTTCGGGAAGTTGAGCTCGACCTTCTTGCCCTTGAGGCTGAAGGAAGCCTCCAGATGTCTGTCCACCGCCACCCGCTCGAATTTTCGCTGCGGGTTCTTGTAAACTCCGGCGGGATGCGTGAGCTTGACGCGCTGGCTCTCCACTTCCAGAATCTCGGACTCAAAGGTGTGGTAGTTGTTCTGAAGCAGGAAGAAGACACGAACCTTCTCACCCGGGCGGAATACCAGGGGGTTGCCGCTTTCGACCCGCAGGTTCAGCATGGCTTCGTCCAGGGCTTCCGTCTTGCCGGAAAACTCCTTCTTGTTGCCGTGGACGGTGAGGAGAATTTCCTGATCTATCAGGGATTTAAAAACGAATTCCTTGACAATCTTACCGACTTTGATTCCCATAAGCTACTCCCTCAGCCTCCTTTTGCAATTATCGGCGGATCCCTCTTCGGCTATACAGAGGCGGATTGTCTCCGGCTCCGCACTGCTGACGGCTACCAGGTAATCCCCGGCCTTCAGGCTGATCAGCAGTCCGTCCGCCGTTTCTTGGCCGCCCATGCCGCGCATGGAGGGCAGGCTGTAGACATTCACTTCCGTTTCCCCCGACGCGGCTTTCCAGTACAGCGCGTAATTTCCGGCCTGAAGGATGCGCAGCTTGAGGTAGTGGGGGGCGGGAGCAGGTTCGAGAGTCCTGATATCTCCGTTGGGGTAGACCTGGGGGGGAACGAAGGCGGCCAGTGCCAGGGTGTAAGCGCCGTATAAAAGGGGATCCTGCGCCTCTACGCGGGCGAAGACACGCATCGTGCCCAGAAAGAGGCCGACCTGGGCATTAAAGAGCTCCCCGCTGTCCTGGTCTTCCAGGAGCAGGTTCTCCGTCTCGTCAAAGAGCGCCAGGCGGGTGTCGACCTGAACACCGGAGGTGTGGAGGGTGTAGAAGCCGGGTTGCTTGAAAACAAGCTCCACATAGTCCCGGTCCCCGGAGAGCAGATAGCGGTCCTGCCTGCTGTCCGCCGGCAGGGGACGCGCTTCCTCCAGAGTGTTGTCCGGTTCGTAGCTGTCGTTGGACATGCCGGAGAGATTGATGATCATGGTGTAGGGGCCCTGAATGTCGAAATCGTAGGCAAAGACCTCGGCGATGTAATAGCCGGGCTCCAGGGAGGCTTCCAGGCGTGAGGATGTGAAACCGCGGCTGTTGTCGTTGACCAGGAAGGGAATGTTTTCCCCCTCCCGGTAGAGGAGTATCTGAGTGTCCACCTCGGCGGCGGTTTCCAGAACTATACCCGTGGGCTGCTCCAGGTAGAAGCGAAAGCGGTCGATATCCCCGGGGGCCAGGAAGCGGACGAAGGAGCTGGAACCCTCTTCGGTCACCTCGACCTCTGAACCGGGCAGGTCATCCGGCTCATAAGGATCGCTGCCGGCAATGGCTTCCGGACCGGAAGCTGGAAGCCGGCCCGCGGGACCGGTTTTCAGCAGGAGCTCCTCGATCTCAGGGGTGAGCGCCAGTTCCGCACGGGTTCCGCTGAGCAGGGTGCCGTCGGGTTTGAAGATCTTCACGATGATCCGCACCCGGCCCGGGTAGGCCTGGATTTCCCCGCTCACCAGATAATTGTTTCGCCCCCCGGGCGGCTCTGCGATGCGGGTGCTCGTAAAGCCGGTGGCCAGGTAGAGCTCCAACTCGCTTTGCAGGCGGTCTCCCAGCAGGTTCTTTCCGAGCTCGTCGGAAAGAACCGGTCCCACACTGACCGTAACCCCATTGCGGTCGGGCACGGCGCGGACCACGAAGCCGCCAATCTCCCGGACTGCGGCGTCGATAACATCGAGAGCACTCGCTCCTGCTGCAAGGCAGGCGAGGAGGAGGATGCACGGCAGGAGGATTTTCCTCATAACTTCCTTCCGGTTACAAACCCAGGTCGGCGGATATTCTCTGCATGGCGGCCACGGCCAGCTCGGCAAGCTCGGCCACGCTCAGATCGATCTCCTCGCAGAGCATGATCGCTTCCCTGGATACCTTGCGGGCAAAGTCCTTTTTCTTCATACGCTTGACCACCGATGCGGGTTTTACAGAGGCAAGCTTCTTGTCCGGCATCACCAGAGCGGTGGCTACAACCAGGCCGGTTATGCTTTCCCCGCAGGTCAAGGCGTAATCAACAACCTTCTCCCGCTGCAGCCCCAAACCTTCGGCGTTGTGGGACATTACGGCGGAGACAAAGTCTTCCGAAAAACCGTGGCGGCGGAGGATTTCCGCGCCCTGCAGGCCGTGCTCGGCCGGGTCCTGGGTGATATCGAAATCGATGTCGTGGAGAAGACCCATGGTCCACCACTCCTCCCGGTCCTGCCCCAGCCGGTCCGCAAGATCTTCCATCACGGCCGCGGTGGCCAGGCTGTGCTTCTTCAGCCAGTCACTGTTAACATACTGATTCAGCAGGTTCTCAGCTTCTTGTCGATTCATGGGCGATTGTTTCCTTCCTTAGCTTCCTCCCGCCATCCAGCGGTACGAGGAGGGTATGAATTTCTGCGCTTCCCGGACATAGGGAGATCCCAGGGCCTGAAAATCGATCTGCAGGTCCGCAATAAGCCAGCGCTCGTCCTGTTTTTCCAGGTAGAAGACGCCCTCGCTGGCCGCCTGAGCGGGAGCGTCGGGTTCCTGCTTGAACAGCCGCACTCCCAGCCGGGCTTCCCGGGGTGTTTCGCCCGAGGCCCTGGAGGGCGGGAAATAGGCGATGGTTCCCAGCCGGTAGCCGGTAGGCACAATGCCGCGGTCGAGGTAGAACAAGAGGTGGCGGCTCAGGGACCGTGCGCTCTCCGGCAACAGGGCATCGCTCAGGATGTCGGCCCGGGTCAGATCTTCGAGAAAAGCGCTGACTGTGGTCAGCAGCTCCGTCTGCTCTCTGTATCCGGCCAGCCGGTCTTCGAGCAGACCGATCTTGAAATCTTCGGGAAGGGCGCGGTTCCGGCGTCCCAGGGGCAGCATGACATGCTCCTGTTTTGCCGGGGTCAGGGGGGGCAGTGCGGGGGCTTCCTCCTGCCGCGGGGTGTTCTCTGCCCGTCCTGGGGGTGAGCCTGCTTCCTTGACGGCCGGAGCGCGCAGAGCCGTCCGCCCCTCTTCCTCACGGCGGGAACAGGCACTTAGCAGGAGAAGCAGGATCATCAGGACTTTCGTCCATTGTCTCACAGTCTTTTTTTACCAGATGAGAGGAAAATGGTCAAATCTATATTGAGAATCCTCATTATTTGCTATATTAAAAAAGTTATGGCTGAAATTGATACCATTCTTCGGCATCTGCATCGGGACTACAAGGAACCGCTCAGGGATCCGCTCTGGAGCAATATCCTCCTTTCTCCCGAGCTCTTACGGCTGGTGGGGCTGCCCTCCTTCCAGGGGCTGAATGCGATCAAGCAACTGGGCCCGACGTATCTCGTCTATCCCGGCGCCACCCACACCAGGCTGAACCACAGTCTGGGGGTCTTCCACATCGCGCACCGCATGATCAGCCACCTGCTGACCAAAGACGGCTTCCAGGGCTTTACCCTCGAAGGTGTGAAGGCGCTCCTCTGTGCCGCTCTGCTCCACGATCTGGGCCACTATCCCTTCGCTCATTCATTCAAGGACCTAAAAGTGGAATCCCACGAGGCTCTGACGGCCCGCAGGATCCTGGAAGAGGAATATGCCCTGATTATCCGCAATGATCTGGGAGTGGATCCCGCCCTGGTGGCGGCCATCATCGATCCCGAGCTGGCCTACTCCGGATCCACGGATGTGGGCTTCTACCGTAAGCTTCTTTCCGGAGTGCTCGATCCCGATAAGCTGGATTATCTCAACCGGGACGCCTATTTCTGCGGGATTCCCTACGGTGTCCAGGATGTGGATTTCGTTCTGGATGAGCTCTCCTTTCACGCCGAGCACGGTCTGGCCATCAGCCGCAAGGGACTGCCTGCGGTGGAGAGTATCCTCTTTTCCAAGTACCTGATGTACCGATCCGTTTACTGGCACAAGACCGTTCGCATTGCCACGGCGATGATCAAAAAGGCCGTGCTCATGGGACTGGCATCAGGCACCGTGGATACGGCGAGCCTCTACTGGATGGACGACGCAGACTTTTACGCCCTGGCCGCCGCCGCCGACTATCCGCCCCTGGCGCTGATACGGCAGGTGCAGCAGCGGCAGCTCTACAAGCGGGTGGGCTCCCTGCCCTTCAACCGGGAGAATCCTCTACACCGCAACTGGCAGGACCTGCCTGCCAGGCTGGCGTTCGAGGAGGCCCTGGTGCGGGAGGTCAGCCGCAGGATCGGCCGGCCGGTGCCTTCGGAATCAATCATCGTCGATATTCCCGAGCCCATCTCCTTTGAGATCGATTTGCCCGTGGTCGATCCCCTAAACGAAAGCAGCGTCAGCTTCGCCGAGTCCAAGAGCGTCTTCACCCCCGAGGTGGTAAGCGGGTTTGCCGCCACCCTGCGGCAGATTTCCCTGATCGCCGTTCGGGACCCGGAGGTGCTCGCGGCCCTGGAGAAGATGGGGCCCCCGCGACTGCTGGAAAGCGGGGTTTGAATGCCCGGCGCCTGCGGAACGGAGCTCTGGCAATATCTCTCGCCGCGGGAACGCCAGCGGGTGAACGTGTTTGCCAAAAAGGTGGGCCGCGGCATCAACCGCTTCGAGATGATCGGCGAAGGCGACAGGATACTGATCGCCGTGTCCGGGGGCAAGGATTCCCTGGCCCTGAGCGCGGCGCTGGCGGCGCGCCGGCACTGGGTGCCCCGGCGTTACGAATGCCTGGCTTTGCTCATCGACTGGCGGGAGTTCCCCCTGCCGCCGGAAAGCCTCGCCTCTCTGAGTGATTTCTATGCCGGCCTGGAAATCCCCCTGAAAACCGTCCAAGCCGACATGATGCCCGCCAGCCTGCTAAAGAAGAGCCGCAAACCCTTCAACTGTTATATCTGCTCCCGCAACCGGCGCCGCATCCTCTTCCGCGAGGCGGAAAAGGAGGGCATCAGCACAATCGCCCTGGGGCACCACCTAGACGATATCGTCGAAACCACCCTGCTCAATCTATGCTTCCGGGGAGAGTTTTCCACCATGATGCCGGTACAGGAATTCTTCAACGGGCGGATGCGGATCATCCGCCCCATGTGCGAAGTGGAGGAGCGGGAGATCCAGCGGCTGATGCGGCATCTCAGCCTGCCGGTTTGTAAAATCGACTGCCCCCGGCGGGAGACGAACCAGCGGCAGCTGTTGAAGGAGATGCTCAAGGTCCTGAAGAGATCCAATAAACGGGTCAAGGAAAATATCTATAAGGCTCCCTGGAACATCAACAGGGATTACCTGCCCGCCGGGGGGAGAGCGGCCCAGGGAGGAGAATCGTGCGCTACGCGGTGCTGAGCGATGTTCATGCCAACCGGGAGGCTTTCGCGGCTGTGCTGGAAAAAATCAGTGAGTTGGATATTGATAAAGTCCTGTATTTAGGCGATATTGTAGGCTACAATCCGGATCCGAATTTCTGCATTGAGCGGCTTTTCTCATTGACCTCCGTGATGGTGCGGGGTAATCATGACAAAGCCGTCGCCGGTCTGATATCCACGGAATATTTCAATGACGTTGCGGAAGCAGCGGTCAGGTGGACACGCCGGCAGCTGACAGCAGGAAATCTGACCCGGATGAGAAATCTTAAGGTAGGTCCGCTGGAGGTCGGGAACGGTCTCGTCATCTGCCATGGCGCGCCCCGTGATGAGGACGAATACATCTTCCAGAGAACGGTGGCCCGGGAAAATTTCGATTTCCTGGCCGAACATTTGCCCGGCACGAAGGTCTGTTTCTTCGGACACACCCATGTGCCGATGATCATCGATGAAGAGGGCGGGGTGGTTTTGGCGGTGGAGGAATTCCGCCTCGAAGCTGACCGCCGCTACCTGATCAACCCGGGTTCCGTGGGCCAGCCCCGGGACGGCTGCTCCGGCGCCTCCTGGGGCATCTACGACGACCGGGAGCACAGCTTCCGGCATATCCGGGTAAGCTATCCGCTTGCGGAAACGCAGCGGAAGATCATGGCCGCCGGGCTGCCGGATTTCCTGGCCGCCAGGCTGTTTGCAGGGCGCTGAGAAAACAACCAAGAAGGAGCCGAGACAAAAAATCACTATGAAACCCTCGAAGGTAATGGAAGAACGCATACGAAGAGTCAAGATACACTTCAAGGAACTGGGATATAAAATTGTCGAAACCGAACGCAGCGACGAGGCCTTTTCAGCCGGTTTCAAAAATGCAGAGGGCCTGCAGGGGGGATTCTTCATCGAGCGGGACAGCCGCTTCATGGAAATCGCTTACACCTTCTCTTTCTCCTCCACCATGGCCGCCTATGTCCGGACGCGTCTGGAAGAGATGCTCAAGATCTGTTACGAGTACGGCTGCTATATAAACCTGCAAACTAACGAGCACGAAATCGCCTTTTCGGTTTTTTCCAAGCTCTATTACACGGGTTTGAGTTATTATGCCCTCAAGGACAGCCTGCATGAATTCCGGAACTGTGTGGGTGCGCTGACGGAGCTTTTAGAGATCGGCGCCGAGAACGAGAGCCCTGAAGAGGCGACCTGATCAATAGAATTCGGAGAAAATATCCGCGTCCCTGATCCTTCCAGGGACCATGTCCTCGGCAAAGCTGAGCAGCTTGTGCAGAACCGATTCCCCGTACTGCCGGGAGTTGGAAACCAGCACCGCTCCGATCTGGGCGAAGCGCAGGGAGTCCTGGAAATCGATTTCCGCTATGGAGAGCTTGAATTTCCTCATTGACCGGTCCTTCAGGGAGCGGAGAATCTGCCGTTTTTCCTTGATCGAACAGATGTCCGGCAGGTCTATGTTGAAACGGAGAATCGATACTACCACTTAAGACGTTTGCTCCTCACTTAGCAGCCGGTCGATGTCCGCGCTGCCCAGGTCGAGAAGTGGAGCATCCTCGGCGGGCTTGCTGCGGTCCTTGAGGGGCAGGTACTTTTCGTTGTACAGAGCCGCCAGCTCGAAGAGATCATCACCACGGTAGCGGTCCGGAATCTTGACCTCCAGGTTGTAATCCCTTTCCTCAAGCCCCCGGCGCATGACATGGATCGGATCGCTCACCGTGAGGGCGAAGACCGGGCTGTAGATCAACAGGTAGGCCACCACAATCAGCAGGACCAGGGCGAAGAAGAGCAGGCTCTGCCCGGCGGACTCCCGTGAGAAACTGCGCAGGTCGAAGAAAAGCTCGAGCTCACCGGCTTCGGTATAGCCGTAGTCTCCGGGCCCGAAATAGTCATGGTAATAACCGTCATCGTGGCGGGAGAAAACAGTCTGCCCTCCGAGCTTGACGATCAGCAGGGTTTTTTCAGTTGTTTCCAGAAGCTTCAGGCTGCGGGCGAAATCCGCTTCTTCTGATGCCAGCGATGACAGCTCCGCGGCCACAAGCTGCTGGCGGTCTTCGAAGGCGGAAACGAGGGGCTTCAGGTCCAGGCTCTCGGCGAATCCGGAGAAGATAAGCAGCGACAGCACCAGGACCGTAACGGCGATGGCGGTGACGGTGGCCACGTGGCGCTGGGCCATGGGGGAGGCGGTGTTTTTCAGGTGCCGGAAGAGCTTGATGATTCTCATGAATCGCAGGATGCGGGCGATGCGCACTGCCTTGACCACCTTCAAAAGGTTGAGGATGCCGCCCGTACCCAGGAAAAGGGTTTCTCCCGCCACCAGGGCGAGAGCCCAGGGTCCGGAGCTCAGGATCAGCAGCGGTACGGAAGCCATAAAATCGATCCACCCCCGCTGCTGCAGCAGGTAGCGCAGCACCCGCCGGTTCAGGATGGCGTAGTAGAGACGGACCAGGAATTCAATGGTGAAAAAAAGGTCGAAGAAGAATCCCGCCAGCAGGATCGTGCTGCGCCTTCCGGTGTCCCAGCCGGCCAGAACGGAAAAATCCTCCATAAAGGTCTGTACCAGAACCAGGAGGATGGCCGTTATCACCAGGGATTCAAGAATGTTGACCAGTCGTTTACTCATGGGACTTACCATCCATTCTCGGCGGCGATCTTGTAGAGCTCGTCCAGCATGTTGATGTCGAAGCCGTAGAACTTGTGATTGCGCCGGGCGATGCTGAACCAGCTCTTATCCGCGCTCGAGGCGCCGCGGTCGATTTTCGCCATGGGGCGGTAGCGGAGGGCCCGGGCGGCGAACAGAGTCGCCAGGCGGGCTGTCGCTTCGATCCGCTTGTTCTCCAGAAAGGAGACATTGCTGTTCATGGCGCTGGACAGCAGGTTGTCGGGCAGCAGCTTGAGCTGGTTGCGCAAGGACCCGCGGGCCTTCTCGGCGAACAGGGGCTGGACCGCCCCCGGAGTTGCCTGGCGGTCCCGCTGCATGCTGCCTACGGTAAGCAGGTGGATGCCCGGTCGCAGCAGCAGGGTAGCCTTGACCATGTTCTTGACTTCCTCTTTGCTCATTCGCAGGCGCTGGATCTTGGTCAGCTCGAAATAGATATATTGCTTCAGCTCGTAGACGGCCTGCAGGTAGCGGTCCACGAAACCGTGGCGCACGGCGTCGAAGGGGGCGGCGAAGGCGCGGCGGGCTTCAGGCTTGCGGAGCAGTTTTTTAAGGAACTCCTTGAGCTCGGCCTCGCAGCCGGAGGCTGCGGGGCGGCCGGCCTGCAGGAAGCTTACAAAGGTGAAATCCAGGTTGCGGCCGATAAGCTCTTCCAGAAGGGGAAGAAAGACGGCATCGGTCTCTTCCTGCAGGATGCGCACCAGCAGGTTGAGAATCTCCGTCCATTTCCGCCCCGGGAAGAACTGCTCCGAGGCGAGGGTGGGGAAGAGCTTGGCGGCGTTTGAGTGGAGGAACTGGATGATCTGTTCTTCCCTGTCGAGGGGGTTGAGCTCCTTCAGCGCCGGGTTGGCCAGCAGGCGGGTGACAAAGAGCTTCGCCCGCGTGGATTCATCGTTCATTCCTACTAGTTTCGGACCTCCAAACCATTAGCATACATCATTTTTTTTAACATGTGAATGTGCTATGGTATTCAGCAGTGAAGCGCCTCGCCCTGCTCCTACACCTTGCTCTCTACTGCGCGCTGCCTCTGACCGCGGAGGAGCCGCTTCCCCCGGAGGAAGAAGCCCCGGAGGCGATCTTTGAGGCCGAGATCGGCGCCTCAGATGTGGATTTCTTCCTGACCGGTTCCTGGACCACCTCTTTGACCAGTTCCTACGGCTGGCTGTTCGGTCTGGACAGCGGACCCGCGCCTGGCTCAGTTCCCGGACTGGAATCGGACGGGCTCTTCGTTTTCAAACAGATACCGGACCTGATGTTCTCGATATGGCTGGAGGAGCGCTATTTCCTGGAAACAACGGTGACCTCCGGCGACTTCGAGGACTTCTTCCAGGAGAACACCATCCGCATGGGCTACCAGGGCAAAGAGGATGAATTCTTTCGCCACCTCTACATCTCCAACCGGGACATCGGCATCAACCCCTATCCCTACCTGGAAGTGCCCGGCACCGGGGAGAGCTCCCTGGGCGCGGAAGCGTTATTGGGCAGCGGCGAAGCCCGCCACGAGCTGCTTCTGCGCAGCGACAACAACGAGGCCGGGGAGGTGGTCTACATCGGCAGCAACCTGGTTAGCGAGCGGGAGGTCGCCCTGGCTGAGTACATCCGGGGGCGCTTCTTCAAGCTCCCCGACAGGCAGGTGGAGGACCTGGTAGTCTACATCGAGGACCCTTACGGGACTGTGACCGGTACAGACGCCGACGGCCGTGCCTACAAATACCGGCGGGCGGAGCTGGAGGACGCCTTCCTGGACGCCGAGGGGGGGCTGGTGACCCTTTCGGAGGAGGCCGCCGGGCGGGTGGTGGTGTACTACCACAAGGGAGCGGCTGAGATCGGGGATGCTTCTTTGGGACCCGGCGCCCTTTGCGCAACCGCGTTGGGAAAGCTCGATCCAACGGGCATACCGTTGGATTTCGATTGGGGAGTGCTCGGCTACCTCGGCCAGGACATGGCGGACCGGCAGGTCACCATCGAGGGTAAAACGGCGCTCCGGCTTTATATGCCCGGGGAGTTCTCCCCCTTCGAGATCCTCGCTTCCTACGCCCTGGACGAGTCCATGCCGGAGGACCTCTCCCGCCTGCGGGTGACGATCATCCCCGCAGGCGATGCGGATGGTTCCGCTCCGCCTCACGTGATCCGCTTCCGCCTGCTCCCGGACGCGGACTATGTCGGCGCCTACCTGGACGGGGACGTGCGGGGCAACTTCCGCAACCTCTACCCCTTCCTGGACGACGGCGATACGGAGGCCTTCGACCCGGAAAACCTGCTCTACGGACCCGAAGCCGAACCGGCCGAAGGCTACCTGCGCTACGCGCTCCTGATCAGCCGCCTGACCCCGGTGGAGGAGTACCGCCTGGGCGGCGACCTGGTCCCGGGCTCGGTGCGGGTCAAGCGCAACGGCGCGGAAGAATCCCGCTTCGAGATGGACTACGACACCGGCACCCTGACCTTTTTGACCTACATCCACCCCGACGACCGCCTGGAGATCAGCTTCCGCCGCCGGCAGTCCTTGCTGAACAACACCGACCTGCTCTTCGCCTGGGGCAACTTTCTGCCCCTGCGGGATGATTTGAGCCTGGAGCTGGCCGCCGGCCTGCGCTGGAACGTTCTGCCCGGTGGCTACACCGAGGAGGCCTACAGCCGCACCGGCGCCCTGATCGCCTCCACGGCCCTGAAAGGGGAGGGGGAGAAGCTCAGCTTCCGGGCCGCCGGGGCGGTCAGCTACACCAACCCCGACACCACGGGGATCATGCGCCTGGCGGGCATGGAGGGCCGGGGCATCCCCATCGCTTTGTCCGAGGACACTGCCTACCCGGCCGCCGAGCCGAAGGACGCCTTTATGCTGGCCAGCACCAACCGCGGCCAGCTTATATACAAGGACTACCGCTCCTACAACCTGCTGGGCTCCACACTGATGCCCTACGACTGGGACGCGCCGAAGGAGTACGCCTACGAGCCGGGCTCCAAGATCGGGCCCTATTTGGCCGGCGGCAGCTCCCAGGGAAGAACCAAGGGACAGAGCCTGGTCCTGGACTTCAACCTGGCTGCCGGGGAGTATGCGGGCGCGCAGATACCGGTGGCCGCGGGCCAGGGGCTCCTGGACCTCTCCGGGCTGGAGTCGCTGGTGCTCAGCTACCGCTCCATCGACACGGTGGACGGCGATGGTGACCTTAGCCTCTACCTCCAGATTGGCGAGGTGGGGGAGGACCTGGACGCTGACGCGGTGCTGGACGAGGAGCCTTCGAGCTCCTCGGCGGGCTTCAAATTCAACTACTCGGGGTCGGACTACCTGCTGGTGGGCGGGGGGCCCAGGAACGAGGGCAACAGCCGCCGGGACACGGAGGACGTGGACGGCAGCGGACAGCTCGATAATGAGGACCCGGCCGTGCCGGCGGACTATATACACACGACCCTTGCAAAATCCG
>Ga0272442_10008740_pt1 | contig 12780 bp, 13 predicted proteins | sample SSMForm2O_FD_200262 | JGI IMG/M metagenome (GOLD analysis project Ga0272442, IMG submission 200262) | Marine sediment archaeal communities from Little Sippewissett salt marsh, Falmouth, MA, United States - SSM-Form-2O | ecosystem: Environmental > Aquatic > Marine > Wetlands > Sediment ... | reverse complement strand
GGGGAGCAGGTTGGGCTGTCGCAGCCAGAGATTAACCACGAATGGAACGAATTGAACGAATGGGGAGCAGGTTGGGCCTGACGCGGCCAGAGGTTAACCACGAATGGAACGAATTGAACGAATGGGTAGCAGGTTGGGGCTGACGTGGCCAGAGATTAACCACGAATGGAACGAATTGAACGAATGGGTAGCAGGTTGGGGCTGACGTGGCCAGAGATTAACCACGAATGGAACGAATTGAACGAATGGGGAGCAGGTTGGGCTGCCGTGGCCAGCGGTATCGCACTTCGCCTGCTCACCGGATGAGATTAGGGCGCAGAGGCCGGCAACCGCGTCGTTTCCGCAGGGGGAACCGGAGATTAACCGCGGATTGCGCGGATAGGCGCGGATGGGGAGCGGGAGAGTGAGTGGTGGCGGACGGGGAACCGGAAGTTGGGCGCGGGCAATGGAGTGCCGAGTCATGCATCTGCAGGATGCATGACTGCATGGGACAGGGAAGCCCGAGATGAAAACTGGTTTGCATCTCGGGCTTCCCTGTCCCATGCAATCCGCCTCTTGGGCGGATTCGGCACTCCACTGCTCAAACGCAATTCTTATTCGCTAGATTCGTTTGATTCGTGGTTTGAATCCGGGAGTCGGCCCGAAGGAGCGCCAACGATGCAAGCCGCCTATCCCCGCGTTTCTCAGGACAGTTCTTATTCGCTAGATTCGTTTGATTCGTGGTCTAAATCTGAAAGTTGGCAGAAAGGGAGCCTGAAATCGCAATCCGTGGTGGAATCGCTGGACGACTACGGATTCCCACGCGCGGTGCCTCGCGGGAGCGGATTACGAAGTAGGACAGCGGAGCGTAAGCCTTGATCTGATTCCTGATCGCGGGTCAAGGGCGGCGGGGTCCGGCTTCCGCCCCACTTGCATCTTGTATCCTTGTATCTCAGCCCCACTCTCCCCTATCCTATCCCATGCCCCCAACAGACAACCGCTACTACCAGATCGGCGGCATCACGATTGAGCTGAAATCGGATCTGCCGTTCCGGCCCAATACATTCGAGCCGAAATTCGAGGCATTCCGAGTCGACGGGCCGGGGGACGAGAACATCACCATTCACCATCATTCTTCTCTCCCCGAGCTCGGGAACATGACGCTCGGCAGGGAGGTCCGCCGGCAGCCACCATGGGCAATCTACAGGAACGATAACTCTTGGACCTACCTGGGTATTATGCCGGAGGGAAATACCCACGCGCCCTACCGCGTAGCCGTGTTTGATAATGACCATACGCACGGTGATATTTACAGCGCCTCGGATTCATTTGACGTGTCATGGCACTCCCTGACGTTCTTCCCAAGCGACCAAATCGTGCTGGCACGCACGTTTGCACGTAGAAACGCATGTTTCGTGCATTCGAGCGGAGTCGCCATGAACAACGCCGGGCTGCTGTTCGTGGGACATTGCGAAGCAGGCAAGTCCACTATTGCCTCGCTTTTCCAGGAACACGGTGAGGTCCTTTGTGATGACCGAATAGTCGTACGAAACTGGCCCGACGGCCTCAGAATCCATGGCACCTGGAGCCACGGCGACATACCGCTGGTCTCTCCCGCATCTGCCCCACTGACGGCGGTCTTCTTCCTGGAAAAAGCCAAAGGTAACAGACTGACACTCGTCGACGGAAAGATGGACCGCGTGAAACATCTTCTGGTGTGCTTCGTGCGCCCGCTGGTTGATACCGAGTGGTGGGATAAGATGATCTCGCTGGCGGAACAGATCGCGGATCAAACACCATGCTACAGGATGGAATTCGACAAAAGCGGCGAGATCCGAGATCTGATCTCGAAGCTTTGACCCCGTCCCCCGGAGGGCGAACCTGCGGTGAGCCGCTCTGCTGGACAGGACTGAAGGACAACTGATGGCATCCGATTACACCAGAACAGTCACCAGCCTCGACACGAAGAGTGTTCTGAAGCACCTGGATGTCGAGCTGACGGAACGGTGCAACAACGATTGTGTGCATTGTTACATCAGGAAAGATACAGGATCCAGGATACAGGATGCAGGATGCGGCGATGATGGAATCGGATCCTGCGAGATGACAGCGGCTGAGGTCGAAGGGGTCCTTGAAGAGGCGCAGGGGTTGGGGTGTTTGACGGTTCGATTCACCGGAGGGGAGCCGTTGCTGCGCGAGGACTTCGAGGAAATCTACATTGCGGCCCGAGAACTCGGCTTGAGGGTCATCATCTCAACAAATGCCACTCTGATCACGCAGGAACTGGCCAACGTGTTCGCACGGGTACCACCCCTGGAGGATCTGGACATCACCCTCTACGGCGCCGGCCGGGAAACCTACGAAGCCGTGAGCAGGAGTCCGGGCTCGTTTAATGAGGCCTGTCGAGGCTTGGCGCTGCTATCCGGCAAGACTATTCCGTTCTCCATCCGCAGTATCGTGTTGCCACAGAACAGCTGCGATGCGCAAAGCCTTGCCACCTGGCGCAAGATCCAGCCCACCATGCCGGATCCCTTGCCACCGACAATCTACCTGGATCTCAGGGCACGGCGTGATTCCAGTACAAAGAACGATGCAATTCGGAAGCTGCGTATGCCGCCATCAGACATCGTGGCGTGGTTGTCCCAGGACCGGGCCAAGTATGCCGCTGAACACAGGGGGTTCTGCCGGAAGTTCGCCGGCCCTCCGGGAGGGCTTCTATTCCGCTGTGGGGCCGGAACCAACAGTACGTGCGTGGACGCCTACGGAAACGTGCAGATGTGCCTGCTCCTTCGTCATCCGGAGACCGTGCTGCCCAAGAAACAGAGGATCAAGGGTAAAGGGTCGAGGGGGAGGTTGGAGTATGCGCTGGAGGAGTTCTTTCCGGAGGTGAGGAAGAAGCAGGCGACGAATTCGGACTACCTTGCCAGGTGCGCGAAGTGTTTCCTGAACGGGCTGTGCGAACAATGCCCGGCAAAGTCATGGATGGAGCACGGTACACTCGACACGCCGGTCGAGTACTACTGCGAAATCACCCACCTCCAGGCGCTCGACCTCGGCCTCCTCAAGCCCGGCGAGAAGGCCTGGCAAGTCCCGGACTGGCAACAGCGATTGCAGGCATTCTGCGCCTAGGACAAAGATCAAACCAACAACCCAGAACCATCCCCATCTGCCGATTCCACGCTTTCCTTCGTCACTGCCATTCCCTATAATGCTCTCATGAAGATTGACCCCAACACCGTCTATGTCCCCTCCAAGAATGTCGTCTACCGCGAAATTGAGGGTGAACCTATCATCGTGCCGATTACTTCCGGAATCGGCGACCTCGAGGACGATCTATTCTCACTCAATGAGACGGGGAAGGCCATATGGGCTGCCATGGACGGCAAAAAGACGCCCGCCGACATCGCCGAATCACTCGCCGCCGAATATGAAGGCCCCGCGGATGAACTCAAGACCGATGTTACTGCGTTCCTCAAAGAACTCCTCAAGCGCAATATCATCTGGACATCCGACACAGATGCCACCGAGGCATGAAAGTGAAACCTCAACTCGTGGCGAAGGACCGCGGGGAACTCGTTCTGACCAAACCGGGGATCGGCGAACTCATCCGCTCGCTTCTCGCGGACGGCATTCCCTGTAGGTTGCGAACCAAAGGCAACAGCATGTCACCGTTCATTCAGGACGACGACGTCGTGACGATCCTTCCTCCATCGAACGCCTCGCCGACACTGGGTAAAATAGCCGTATGCCACTCTCCCGAGGTGGGCTCCGTAGTTATCCATCGTGTGATCGCGACAGGCAATGGCCAAGTAACAACCAAGGGTGATAACTGCTCCTTCCCCGACATGCCGACGGCTGTTGCGGATGTCCTTGGCTGTGTTTCCATCATCGAAAGACACGGCTCACACGTCAGACTCGGCCTGGGCCCTGAACGCCTTGTGATTGCGGCATTCAGCCGGGCAGTTACGGTCTCGCGGCTCTGCCTCATCCACAGACTGCAGCGCCGACTACTATCCCGTTCCACTCCATGAACAACCCCACACATGTGGCAACAACACGATTCCAGGACTTCTCGCTCTGGAACAAGATCGGCGACAACAGGAAGCTCCTGTCCATAGGGTTTGATCTTACGGCCCGCTGCAATCACAACTGTCGCCACTGCTATATTAACCTCGCACCGGACGATGCCGCGGCCCGTGACAGGGAATTGACGTTCGGCGAAATCAGGCGGATTGCGGACGAAGCAGTCGAACTCGGCGCTTTGTGGTGCACTCTGACCGGCGGAGAGCCGCTGCTTCGGCCAGACTTCAGCGACATCTATCTCATGCTGAAGAACAAAGGCCTGCTAATTTCTGTTTTCTCGAACGCTTCACTGGTCACCAATCGCCATGTTACACTGTTCCGTGAACATCCTCCTCGCAATCTTGAAGTAACCGTCTATGGCGTTACACAGGAAACGTATGAGCGGGTGACTCGTGTCCCAGGCAGTTTCCAGGCATTCACGGATGGGCTTAACCGCCTTGCCGCTGCAGGAATCAAGGTTACCCTAAAGGCAATGATCTTGAAGTCAAACCAACACGAGTTACCACGGATTGCGCAATTCTGTCGGCCAAGAACGGCCAGCCCGTTCCGTTTTGATCCACATCTTCACCTACGGCTCGACGGCAATCCGGTACGGAATGACGATATCCGCGCCGAGCGACTCAGCCCGGAGCGTGTAGCGGAGATCGAGCAGGCCGATGCCGAGCGCTCAGAGATGCTAGCCAGAACATGTGATGACCTGATCCTGCCGGTTCAGCGTCGCCCCCCTTCGGGGGAGCTGCTGTACTGTCGGGCAGGAAAGGACAGTTGCCACGTGAGCTGCGACGGAATGTTCCAACTGTGTTCCTCGTTGACCCATCCGAACTGCGTCGCGGACCTCCGAAATGTGAGCCTGCACGATGCATGGCACACCGTCCCCACCCGGGTATTGCGAATGCGGTCGGCCGATCAATCCTTCCTGGAAAGCTGCGCCATCTGCCGTATCGTGAACCTGTGCCTGTGGTGTCCGGCTCACGCCTACCTTGAAACGGGCAAAACCGACGGTATGGTGGGGTATTTCTGTGACGTCGCTCACGCACGAGCGGCGGCCTTGAAATCACGCTGCCGATGCTGAATTCTCATGAAATTGGGTGTTGTGTCCAACCGAAACTCATAGTATTCTTCAACCAGTATGAACCCACCATCCAGAAGAACATGGGTAAAGCCGCAGTTGCTGGTGCTGGTGAGACGTCGGGATGATGAAGCCGTTCTTGACGGCTGCAAGGGACCTGGCTACAACAGGCCGGGCCCTCCTTCGGTCTTCAACTGCGCCAAGACCTCAAGCTGCATTAATGGTACTGCCAGTTAGGACTTGCAGCCGCTTCGCCCGCGGGCCGCGGCTCAATCTCGCTTAGGGCAACCAGGTGTTCACATTCCCGTGCGTGCCGGTAACACACGCGCTTCCGCCCCCGATCCAGATATTCGTGTCGTTCCCCAGCCCCAGGTTCTTCGCGCAGAGATTCGTGCTGGGCGTCCACACGCCCATTGACACAGCATGCTTGTTGTCTTTGAACGTGTTTCCATATATCTGGTTGCCGGAACCGTTGACGTCTATGCCGGAGCCAAAGCCCGGTATCCCCCAAGCGTTGTGCCCGCTCCCAAAGCACGTGTTGTTCTCAATAAGAGCGCCGTCGGTCACAGAAATCGCGCCAATTAAGCTGTTCCCCACCGAGTTGTTCTTGATCATCGCGCCCTTCGTGGCAACGATCCCGTAGCTGCTGTTGTCCTGGCAACTGTTGTAGATGATGGCGCCGGAATCCAGAAAGAGGCCTATATCATTGTCGGTGCAGGTGTTGCGGTCGGCAATGCCGCTCCCCATATAGATCCCGTAGCCGGCGTTATCCAAAGCCTGGATATACTGCACAACGGTGTTTGTACATACGTCCAGGTTGACTCCGGTTCGGCCTACGTTCTTCACGAAACCATTGCGGACCGAGAGGCCCTTCCGGAATTGCGCGTAGATTCCGTCCTGCTGGGCCCCAGTCTTGTTGCCCGCAATGCCGAAGCCGTTCAAATCGACGGTCACGTCGTTAGCGACGATGGTTATGGCGGCAGTGTTGCCCGTAACTGTCAGGTTTTCGGTCAGCAGATAGCTTCCGCTGTTCGTGATGGTGTATGGCACCATCGATTGAGATATTTCCAGCCTGCCGTCACCGGCAAACGTCGAGGATGCACCCAACAGTAGTATCAGTGTCAATGTCAGTCTTCTCATCTTCTGTCTCCTCGGCTGCGGACAGGATGCCCGTGCCACTAGTTTGTTCATGGGATGTTAAGCTTTATCCTGTAAAACCGTCCCGACGGGGGCGCGTTCGTTACCACGTACGATGTTCGGTTAGTCCCGGCGGCAGCCGCGACGGATGCGGCCCAGACGTTCGTGATGTCGTCCGACAGCAGATCGGTGCTGTACAGGACGGCGTATGTCTTGCCGGTCGCCGATTGCCATGTCAAGACCACGTTCGTCCCAGCCTGCTCGTCAATGACGGTGATCGCGAGCACTTCCCCGGGATCACCGGAATCCGTGCCGGCAGCCGCTTCCTGGCCGTCCGTCATCCCGTCACCGTCGGAATCGGGGTCATTTGGATCTGAGGTATGGCCGTTGGGATCGAGCGGCGCGCCGCTGGGTATGTGTGTGGTCGCGGGATCATCCAGGCCGGTCTGTTCCTCGTAGTCGCTCAGGCCGTCGCCATCGGAATCCAGAGGGAAATCCAATGCGCCGACGTCGGCATTGTCACCCACCATGTCCATGGGTACAAGAGTCACGCCATTGGTCAGGTCGTAGCACCAGACGTCCTCGTCGGAACCTGTCTGGGTGTCGATGGTCGCGGTTATGTCGAGAGAGAAGTAGAGGGCGTTTGTCGTCGCGTAGAGTGCGTCGAGATCTGCCGGCGAAGGAATCCCCAGCGTTGCATCACCGTCATATGCCAGGCTCAGGGTGGACCAGTTGTAGCCTATGACGTCCTCGTCAGTCACTGCGCCCGCACCGGGCAGGTTGGCGGAGACATCGATGGAGAAGTAGAGGTTCGAGCCGCCGGGTTGGAAGCACAGCGCATTGATGTCGGTTCCGGATGGAAGACCTATGCTTGATCCGTCCAGGTACATGCTGAAGACGCCGCTGGTCGGATTGTAGGCAACCATGTCCTCGTCGTTGTAGGTGGTCGAGTCCGATACAAACGAGCAGTCGGTGGAAAAAACAATCACACCATCCTTTACGGCCACACCCGTCACTTCAACGTTTTCGGGTAATGCTCCAGCCAATGATGCGCTCAGACTGCCTCTGGCGTACGGGCCGGACGAAACGAAATCCTGGTCGTTGTGAACGTCTCCCCCGAAACCGGTGGCAATGTCGACACCAACACGCACGTTGTTAGTGGTGATGTCCGCCAACAGCATCGCGGGCAGTGACGCCAGCAGGGCACAGTAGACCCCTGCCATGGCAAATCCGATGCGTTTCATCGTCTTCGAGAGTCCTCAATCGGCCTTTGTGGCCACAAAATTATCTGCAGAGATTACCACATACGGTTCCGCCACGCAATTGCGAACTCCGGTTTTCCGCAGGCATGCCCGGCAGTGCCGAATTTGCGGCCGAATTAGGGCCGGAATCGCCCTGAGAGGCTGGAAAACGACGGAATAGCAGTGGGTTTGGAAGGATTAATCTCTGGCCCTAATCTCGAATGGCGATTAGTCAGGCCCTATTTGGGACCGGCAGACTCCGGATGCGGCAGAGCCTGCCGCTCTCCAGGAACACGGCCAATGGAGCGCGGCGGGGGCCCGCCGCATCCGACTTGACCAAGTGCCACTCGCCACCGGAGGCCAATCTCCACTTCCCCGGTCTGCGCACTACATGGTACAAGTTCGGAACAATGAAGCATACGTGCACCAGTCTGCTACTCGTTGCCCTCGCGCTGGCATCGCTTGTGCGCGCCGACGACGAGCCGCACCCGGCAGCCAGGTGGGTAAAGAAACAGCGGCTCGGCTCGACCTGCATGCGGCATCCATATCACGCATTCGCGGTCCAGTTCGCACCTGACGGCAAGACTTTCCTGTCGGCCGGCGGACACTGGATCATCATCTGGGACGCCAGGACCTACCGACGTATCCGTACCATGGAAGAACCGAACTGGATCATTCATGCCCGCTATTCGCCGGACGGCGCAAGAATCTTCAGCGGTTCGGGATATCACTGCGAGACAAACGTTTCCGTCACGATGTGGGAAGCCGCCACCGGCAAACAGCTCTGGCGCGTGAATGACGCACATTGGGAGATGGTCGACAATATCACCTTCGCCGATGCCGGCAAACAGGCGATCTCCTTCAGTACTAACAGGAAGATGAAGCATTGGGATGCGGAAACGGGCAGACTGCTCAAAGAAACCAAGGTCATGCCGAGCTGGGAAGATGTGGTCGCGTTCTCTCCAGATGGGACCAAGGCAATTCTCATAAAGCACAGCGGCACAGGACGGGACTCGGTGATATGGGACATGTCCACGCTCACCCTCCAGGGAAACACCAGGACATGGCCCTACCTGGGTCGTGCCGCGATCTCGACCGGCGGCCGAATCGCGGCGGTAGTGGCAACACCCAGGAACGAGTCCGCACAGCTTGAAATCAAGATCGTCGATACGGCTACATCCGCGGTGAAACACACGATCACCCCCGGACCTGTTGAGCGCTACGCCTGCCAAGGCAAAGGCCTGACTCTCTCGCACGACGGCTCCATGCTGGCCGCGAAATGGGGGACCCGGATCTGTGTCTGGGACACGAATACCGGCAAGGAAATCCGGACCATGCCGTTGCTCGAGAGATACGGGAATGACCTTGCTTTCTCGCCCGACGGTAAGCGCCTGCTGGATGCCGGAGCATCTTCGGTACGGATATGGGACATAGGAACAGGGAAACAAATCGACCCCGCCGCGGAAGCGCCGAACGAAATCACCTGCCTCGCTTCAATGCCCGACGGCAAGACCTTCTTCTCCGGGTCGAACTGCGGCGCCGTGCACAGGTGGACGCTGACGAGTGAAACGGAGCCGAAACGGATTATCGCTCCCCGGGCGGGAGAACGAGTAAGAACGCTTGCCCTCACGTCCGACGGCACACGGCTACTGATGCTGACGGACCGGCTGCAGCTTCACGACACCACATCGGGCGGGCTACTGGGCGTACTCAAGGAAGACGCCGACATGCGCTGCTTCGTGCTGTCGCCCAACGACAGGTATATCCTCATGCTCGGCGAGCTGGTTCAGCGGATACACGTCTTCGACATGAAGACGCGCGAGGAGCTTTGCCTGAACTCCACGTGCTCGCACGGCGCGGCGGCGGGCTTTTCCGCCTTGCACGACCAGGCTTTCTTCACCATCGGCAACGATATCGCACTTGCCGATATCGGTTCCGGCAGACAGATCTCGCTGAGTCACTTACCACAGACCGCCCGGTATCCTGTATTTTCCCATGACGGCCGGGCAGCTCTACATATGACCGGCGGGATCACGATGGACTACAAGATCACGCTCTATCGGCTCACCGCACCCGCGAGTCCGGAAGAGGCAGCGCGGCTCGCGGTCCATGTGCAGGCGCTCGGCGCCAAGCGGCATTCTGAACGAGTAGCGGCGCAACGTGCGCTGGAAGACGCCGGCGAGGCGGCGGTCGATCTTCTGGGCCCGCTCGTCCGGGACGACGATCCGGAGGTGCGGTTGCGCGCGCGCAACATTCTCGACAAGATCCGGAACGCCGTAATGATACGGCCGGTCGCAGATTTGAATCTGCCGTCCGACAGGATGCTGTTTCGCGCGACATTCGATCCGTATTCACAAATGTGGGCCGGGATGCTGCATGACAACGCCATTTGCGAGGTTGGTCATGTTGTTGTCGGTTCATACTCGCTGAATCCCGGCAGTATCTCGATCCTGGCCAAATTCAGGACCGGCGAGACGGCCCACACGCTCGCATTCCTCCCGAAGTGCCGGGGCCTGCTCTGCGGCAACCACGACGGCACGATCACCCATTTCGGCCCCAAATAGGGTCACATCCGGGACGGTGCAGCCTGCCTCGCCATAGCGAACGCAGCTTTCAGGCCGGTACACGCGAATGGGTTGCAGGTTGGGCTGCCTCAGGCGGAGGTTAACCACGAATTGAACGAATTGAACGAATGGGTTGCAGGTTGGGCTGTCGCAGCCAGAGATTAACCACGAATGGAACGAATGAATGCGAATGGGAAGTAGGTTGGGCCAGACGCAGCCAGAGGTTAACCGCGGATTACCCCGCAGTAGAGCGAAGCTCACTGCGGGGCAGGCGCGGATGGCGCGGATGGGGAGTGGGAGAGTGAATGGTGAATGGTGAATGGTGGCGGAGCGGAAAGCGAAGACGGATGGCGCGGATGGGGAGCGGGAGAGTGAATGGTGGCGGAGGGAGAACCGGAAGTTGGGCGCAGGCAGTGGAGTGCCGAGTCATGCATCTGCAGGATGCATGACTGCATGGGACAGGGAAGCCCGAGATGTAAACTGGTTTGCATCTCGGGCTTTCCTGTCCCATGCAATCCGCCTCTTGGGCGGATTCGGCACTCCACTGCTCAAACGCAGTTCTTATTCGCTAGATTCGTTTGATTCGTGGTTTGAATCCGGGAGTCGGCCCGAAGGGCCGCCAATGATGCCGGCCACCTACCTCCGTGCGGTGGCGGCGGGCAGAGCGGACAGGATTGCCAGCCAGGTATACAGCACGGCGGGGCTGCGGAACGGCAGATCGGTGAAGCTCCATGCCCAGACGGCCATCAACCCCAGGCAGCAGAAGAACATTGTCGGGCCCAGGCTCTGCCGGCGCCGCCCCGCAAACAACGGCATGGCCGACACCAACACCGCCGCGGCCATCAACACCGCGCCGACAATCCCGAACTCCGACAGAAACTGCAGCGGGTCACAATGCGTGTTGGCCTTTCCCTCGGACGCGAAGTGAGACCATTTCTCCATGGGAGCGTATGTGGCCGCAAGATAGCGCTGACACCAACCGCCGGCGCCGAACCAACGATGGTCGTGCAATATCTTTACGGCAGTTTCGCGCTGCAGCGCGCGGTCGCCGAAAGCCGCAGAAGCGACTAACGTTCCAGCGGCCTCGGCGGCATTTTCCGGTTGCTTGCGCTTCCTGTCAAGGAACTCGTTCTTGATCCGGTCACGACCGAACCCGTATAGCACGAAGAAGCCGAGTACCGCCACAACCACAACCGTCAACGCGCGGTTGAACCGGCGAACAGGAGCAAGCACATGCCATCCGCCAAAAACGCTATGCAGCGCACAGACCAGGGCTACGCCCCATGAGATCAGCATGGCGGCGCGGCTGAGCGTGACCTGTATTGCGAGAAAGCATACCGCCGCACAGGTCGACAGCGCAAAGATTCTCGCACGGCTCTTCCCGGATTCCTTGCCTAACTCGGACAAGAGCAGGCCCAGTGCCACGCACAGCATCAACAGGAAATACGCGCCGGCGTGGTTCGGGTAGCCGAACGAAACGACGAAGTAGCTTTCGGACGGAATCTCGGTCAGCCCCCACACGACGGCCACCAGGTACTGGAGAATCGACAGTGTGCCGAGAATGCAACCGCAATACAACAGCGCCCGAAGAAGCCGGCGCGTGTCGCGCTGGCCGCGTACGCCGTTCCGCACACAGAGGATCAACGCCCAGGCGGGAAAGAACCAGCGCAACATTTCGGCTGCGTCCTCTTTTGTCACCGCCGACGGCAGCGACGCAATCCGCGGCGGCCCGTATATCCACTTGGTGAGATCGCTGTTGAGCGTCAGCTCCCGGCCGGCGTTCCACCACTGCACGGCGAGCAATAGCATGAACGGAATGCCGATGTAGAATACGGGGTCGGAGAGAACTCCGCCGCGCCTGCGTTTCCGGCCCTCGTCCTCGGACGGCACACCAAGGAACGCGGCGATCAACGCGATCGCGCCGAGGATGGGAAGCGGGCCCTGCCAGGCGGGCTGCGTGCCGCCGGTTATCCATACGGGCCAGGCTATCAGCGCAAGGACAGACCAGAACGCTAAGTGCTTTCTGAACGCCATGGGCCGGTAGCCTGAGCAAAACCGCACCAAACGTCAAGCCGGAAGAGAGACAGCGGCCACCTCACTGCCGCGGGTACTTCGGCGATGTCGGCGGCTGACGAGTCCCGCCCCAGTGAATCACAGGAAGCAGGCGCGGGTTCACTTTCTTCAGTACCTTGGCGATGATCGGCGGCGCGGACGCGCCCTTGATCTCGGCCGTTTGTGCGAGAAGCTGACCTACCCTGGCCTGCGCGGCTTTGTCGTTGAGACCGAGAGCGTCAACGGCCGCTATGACTTCCAACAGAAGATCGACGGATTCCTCCTCGGAGGCATTCTCGATGAAATCCTTGAGCTTGCTCGGATCTTCCGCAATGGCCTTGATTTCCTCATCCGTGGGCATAGTGAACTTTGACGCCTCGGCAGCATCAACCACACCGGCCAACAGTACCAACCCGCAAACGATCAGAAATGCTTTCTTCATCGCAGTATCTCCGTAACTATATTTGGGCCTGATTCTACCAGATACGGCCGGGACTCCGCAAACTATTTCGGCGATATTATTGGAGATTGGGTGTAGGACAGATTCTTTGATGATACCGGTCAGGCGGCCTGCTTTCGCTGGTGATTGCAGTACTGATCGAACAGATTGCTCTTAATGAGGCAGCGAAAGGCCATGACGTTTTCGGCTCCGTCG
>Ga0272442_10008739_pt1 | contig 12780 bp, 8 predicted proteins | sample SSMForm2O_FD_200262 | JGI IMG/M metagenome (GOLD analysis project Ga0272442, IMG submission 200262) | Marine sediment archaeal communities from Little Sippewissett salt marsh, Falmouth, MA, United States - SSM-Form-2O | ecosystem: Environmental > Aquatic > Marine > Wetlands > Sediment ... | reverse complement strand
GTTGACATGCATGTACATTCCACGTACTCGGCGCGTCCGTCGGAATGGTTCCTGCAGCGGCTGGGCACACGGGAATCATATACGGAACCCGAAACCGTCTACCGCGAAGCGCTGAAACAAGGCATGGCTTTCGTCACCATCACCGACCACAATACCATCGAGGGCGCCCTGCTGCTGAAGGAGCGCTACCCGGAACGCGTGTTTACCGGACTGGAGGCAACCACTTATTTTCCGGATACCGGATGCAAGGTACACCTGCTGATATATGGCCTGGACGAAACCCAGTTTGCCATGATCGACCGACTGCGGCCCGACATCTACCGGCTGCGCGACTATCTGCACGAACAGGGCCTGCCCCACTCGGTCGCCCATGCAACCTATTCAATCAACAACCGGCTCAATTTTGAACAAATTGAAAAACTGCTGGTCATGTTCGACAGCTTCGAAGCCATTAACGGCAGCCGGAGCCGCTATGCCAACGAAGTGCTGCAAAACGCGATTGCCGCCCTGACGCCGGGGCGAATGGGGCGGCTCGCGCGCACATACGACATTGAACCCTTCGGCAACACCCCCTGGCGCAAGGCCCTTACCGGAGGCACGGACGACCATAGCGGGCTGTTTATCGGCAGGACCTATACCGAGGCTGAAGCGGCCTCCCCTGCAGAATTTCTCAAGGCCCTGTCGCGCAAGGAAACCTCTGCAGGCGGGCGACACAATGACTACCGCGGGCTGGCATTTTCCCTGTATAAAATCGCATATGACTTTTCCCGCTCTCACGGGCTCGGCCTTCCCTCGCCGCTGCTGAACGCTGTCAACACTCTGCTGTTCGACCGCAGCTCCCTGACGGTCAAAAATCGCCTTACCCTGCGGCGGGTTTCCTGGCTGCGCTCAAGCGGCACCATAGAAGGCCTGATCGCCGAACTCATCGACACCCTGAAGCAGAACCGGGGCTGCCCGGCCGACACTACGCTAAATTATGTCTACGAGACGATCTCACGCCTGTGTGATGAACTCTTCCGACAGCTTGCCGCCACAATTGAAGAGAGCATCGAAAGGAGCGATATTTCCGGCCTGTTCCAATGCATTTCCGGAGCGCTGCCCGGCCTGTTTCTTTCGCTGCCTTTTTTTACCTCCCTTAATATCCTCTGCGAATCCCGGGAATTGCTCGAACGGCTCCAGGTTGAATATGGAGGGGCCGGTGCGATGAAACACCAGAAAACAATATTTCTCATGACCGATACTTACGGAGAACAAAGCTTGACCGGGACGATCTTCGACCACTATGCGCGTACACGGGGATACAGAAGCGTGGAAGGGCGCATCATCGGCTGCGCCGTGCAGGAAGGGGACCCGAATCCGGAACAACTGCCCGCCATCTATTCCTTCGATCTGCCGTTCGGCTCAGGCTGCAGGCTCAATGTTCCGTCACTGCTGAACGCAATCAGATATATCAGCGAGCAGCATCCCGATGAGATCGTTGTGGCATCGCCGGGCCCGATGGGCCTTTTGGGGCTTCTGGTATCACGGCTGCTGCATGTTCCCTGCGTAGGTATCCGGGGTGCGCGAATGGCGGCGGCTGCCGGCACAGGGGATGACGCGGGGCTTGGCGACCGCTACTTCCGCTGGTTTTATTCCATGACGGACAGCGTAATTGACGGATTGCCTTCTGCTGAGCAATTAAATCCTTTCATCCCGACACGGGATGTACAAAAATACGATCCGGAAACCCTGCATCACTTTCAAATCAAAAAAAATTGCGCCTGTATGAGGTTATAGAAAACTTCCGAAGGGAGAAAGATGATGGCGGTAAACTGTAAAAAATGCGGCTATATTAAAGCAGATAATCTCAACGAACTACTTAACTTCGATGCTGAAGACGGAAGTACGTGCTTTGTTCGAAAAAAATACCCAACAGCTCCCTGGCAAAAAGGTTGTGAGGCTTGGCGTCTGGATGCGATACAACAAAGAATTATCGAAGAAATTGTTACCACGCCAAAGCTCCCCACCTCCTTGACTGCGGCATGACATCCGACGCTATCCCCCGAAAGGCCAGATCAGGGGGGTGAGCACGACGCACACACAGCAGACAACCAGGTTAAGCGGCACACCGATGCGCAAATAATCGCTGAACCGGTAGCCGCCGGGGCCATACACCATAAGATTGGTTTGATACCCTATCGGTGTTGCGAAACTGGCCGAGGCCGCCACCATGACACACATGATGAACGGCATGGGGCTGACCCCAAGCTGCTCGGCGGTCTGCATGGCGATCGGAAAAAACAGCGCTGCGGTTGCATTGTTCGTGACAGCTGCGGTAAATACACTGATAAGCACATAGACGATCGCAAGGGCGGCCCAGGGATTGCCGCCCGACAGGCTCAGGAAAACCCCTGCCAGCGCGTTCGCCGCTCCCGTCTTATCAAGGGCCAGCCCGAAGCCCAGAGCGGCGCCGATGGTCAGCAGCACCTCCCATTCTATACTGCGGCGTGCATTGGCATGCGAGCAGCATCCTGTTACGAGCATCAAGGCCGCTGCCAGCAGGGCTGCCTTGAGCATGCTCAGCCAGCCGAGCGCCGCAACCGCCACCATGCCGACAAGGATCACGAACGCCACCGGGGCCTTCTCAAACCGCCGCGGCGATGAATCTTCAACCCCGCTCACCAGGTAAAAATCTCGGCTGTCCTTCTGGCGGGGGACAAACCCGGCATGCGCCTCCACCAGAAGGGTATCGCCCGGCTTCAACACGATATCACCGAGCCTGCCCTGTATGCGCTCGCCGTTGCGGGCAACCGCGACCACCACAGCGTTGTAGCGCTCCCGGAACCGGCCCTCGCGGATCGACTTGCCGACAAGCGGACAGGTGTTGGATACCACCGCCTCGACAAGACAGCGCTGATGCCGGGGCGTATCCAGCTTGAAAATCTGGTCCGATGCCGGATGCAGGTCCTTGTACCCGTACAGGGGTTTCAGCGAATCGATATTGCCCACGAACACGAGGCGGTCATTGGCCCGCAGCACCTCATCGGGCGCAACCGCCGTAATGACCCGGTTGTCGCGGATCACGTCCGCAAGGAAAGCACCCGGCAGATGGCGCAGCCCGGCCGATTCAATGCTTTTATTCTCGATCGACCCGCCCGGCGTGACCTCGAGTTCCAGGGTATATGCCTTCGGGTCCGCAACGATCTCGTCAAAGGTCTTCCGGCTCGGCAAAAGCCTTGAAAGAACAATAATGCACGCTACACCCACAACTGCCACGGGCACGCCTATCTTGGTAATTTCAAACATGTGCAGGCCGTCGGTATTGTAGCGGGCCTGTACCAGACCGTTCACCACCAGATTGGTGCTGGTGCCGATCAGGGTGCACATCCCGCCGAAGATCGAAGCATAGCTGAGAGGAATAAGCAGGCGGGAAGGCTGCACGCGGATACGGCGGCACCAGTCGCCCACGACCGGAATAAACAGGGCCACTACCGGCGTGTTGTTGAGAAACGCGCTCAAGCCGCACACCGGCAGCATCAGGCGCACCTGGGCCATGCGGTATGTTTTCGGGAGACCCAGCACATGGCGGGACACCCAGGTAAGCCCGCCAGTGTCCTTGAGCCCGGAAACGACCACGTAAAGAACCGCGACCGTGACCACACCCTGCGAACTGAACCCCGAAAGCGCCTCCAGCGGGCCGAGGATACCCGAGAGCAACAGCAGGACAAGCCCGCCCAGAAACACATAATCCGACGAGAGGCGGGTGCACATGAGCGTGATGAAAGCGGCAACGACAATTCCCATCGCCGTCCATGCCTGCCATCCGAGCTCAACCAGTAAAAAACCGTCCATGTCACTCCTACGCCCCAGGCAGTTACGGGGCATGTCGCGGCCGCAAAGCTGCACATGCCGTACCGCAGCACACCAGATACTACCTTTACCATTGCATGCATTGTAGCGCATCAGCCGGAAGCGGGATAGTTTTTTTTAAAGCCCGATCCTGCACGCGAATAAAGGAATTGATCAAACGGACAGACAGATGCAACCATTTTAAATACCTTTAAAATGTACAAAACAGGGTCTCTCGCAAATCTTAACCGTAAATTAACAAAACTCTCTTCATCTATTAACAATGAAACAATAAATTAGACCTAACAATGCATGCTGCCATGGAGCATGCGCCGACAGGTAAACATGTATCCGGTTCGGGAAAACAGTAGCAGACAAAACAACGTCAACAAAACCAGAGAAAGGAAGGGACTCATGAAAAAAACGTTTCTGAAGAGAATTGTGCACTGCGGGGTTGCGGCCGTAACAGCCGCGGTGATGGCCGGGCCGGCTTCCGCCGGCGAAACCATCGTTATGGACGGTTCGACCACGGTCGGGCCGATCGCCAAGGCGTTCGCCGAGTACTACATGCGGCAGAATCCCGGGGTCAATATAACGGTCGGTGAGTCCGGCAGCGGCAACGGCGCAAAAAGCCTGATCAACAAAACATGCCAGGTCGGCGACATGTCGCGCTTCATGAAGGACAAGGAATTCAAGGCTGCTGTTGACAACGGCGTGTTTCCGGTCGCCCATGTCGTGGCCCTTGACGGCCTGCCCATTCTGGTGCATCCTTCAAATCCTGTGAAAAACCTGACGGTCGCCCAGGTGCGCGACATCTACATGGGCAAGATCACCAACTGGAAGCAGGTCGGCGGTCCTGACCTTGCGATTGTCTACATCAGCCGTGACACCAACAGCGGCACCTATGAAACATTCGAAAATCTTGTTATGCAAAAAGAAAAAATAGCTGAAGGCGCGGAATACGTCGGCAGCAACGGCGCAGTCCGGCAGCGTGTACAGAGCACGCCTGCAGCCATCGGGTACGCGGGACTCGGTTTTGTCGATGACACGGTCAAGGCCCTGACCGTTAACGGCATAGCTGCCTCGTCAGCAACCGTGCGCAACGGCACCTACCCGATCGCCCGTCCCCTGTTCATGTTCACGGACGGCTATCCCAAGCTCGGAACCCATCTGTACCGCCTGGTCACCCTGTGCCTCACAGAGGAAGGCTACAGCATGATCAAGGAAACGGGATTTATCCCGACGACCGACTATTAAGAAGCAGACTGTACACCCTGTACCCGCGGCGCTCCGGCGGCGTTGCAGGCACAGCCGATGACCACAACAGGTACGCCCGGAATGCCGCGGCGTACCTGTTTTCATAACTGCAGGGACAGGGCATCAAGCCCGGCCATACGTGCGCGGCAACCCGTCCGTATGAAAACAAATCCAGGCAGGGGCGTCTGACACAATGAACGCAGTGACCGTAACTTCCTCAAAAAAACAATCGCTGATGATGAGCCGCCGCGCTGACTTCATGCAGCGCCTCGGCAGGAACATCGGCCAGACATTCCTGTTCAGCGTCACGTCGCTCTCGGCTATCGCGGTGCTGTTTATCTTTTTCTTTATCACGCGCGATGCCATTCCTTTCTTCATGCCCGAGGCCGGCAATTTCAACTGGTCGAATGTACGGCAATTCTTTTCAGAAACCGCATGGTATCCTTCGGCGGATCCCGGACAGTTCGGCGCGCTGAGCCTTTTTTACGGCAGTGCCATAGTGACCCTGGGGGCCATTATGGTGGCGGTGCCGCTGGGCATATCGGCGGCGGTATGCCTGAGCGATGTCCTGCCCTTCAGCCTGCGCCAGATCGTAAAACCGGTCATCGAGATACTGGCCGCCATCCCATCGGTGGCCTATGGTTTTTTCGCGCTTGTGGTGTTCGCGCCGCTGCTGCAGGATTCGGGCGGCAGCGTCCTGGCGTTCGGCTTCTGGCTGATAGCTTTGCCGGTTCTGGGTATTACGAGCTTTATCGCGGGTGAAGCGTTTGCCGCACGGTTTCCCGAAAAACTGCGAAAAACCGCCTCCCTGCTCTCGATTTCCGTGCTGGGCATGCTGAGCCTGGCCCTCTTGTGGTTCGTCGGGCAACGCCTGGCCGGCCTTGAGATCAGCAGCGGCACCAATGCATTCAACGTTTCGATCATACTCGGCATCATGGCCCTGCCCACAGTTGTAAGCGTATCCGAAGACGCGCTGCAGGCAGTGGGGCGTGAGTTGCGCGAAGGCAGCTACGCCCTGGGCGCGACCCGCGCGGAAACGATCATGCGAACCATCATGCCCGCCGCTATCAGCGGCATCCTGGCCGCCGTCATACTCGGTGTGATGCGTGCGATCGGCGAAACCATGGTGGTCTGGATGGCCTCGGGCAATGCAGCGCAGATTCCGGCACCGTTTTATAACTTCATGGAGCCGGTGCGCACCCTGACCGCGACCATTGCGGGCGACATGGGAGAGGCCGATCATGTGACCGGAAGCTCCCGCTACCATGTTCTGTTTGCCCTGGCCCTCTGCCTTCTGGCCTTTTCCTTCGCCATGAACCTCGTCAGCGAAGCCGTCGTGCGCCGTTCGCGTAAAAAACTGGGGAAATCATAAAGCATGCAACTGCATACCAGAAAACTGCTTGACCGTTCATTCACTGCCACGGGTTTTTTCTCGATCCTGATGATGGCCTGCGCACTGGTCCTGATCCTGTACCCGATCATCAAGCGTGGCACCGGCGCTTATATCTTCCGCGCAACCGTTGAACACCGGCGGGTGCAGTTCGATGAGTTCGGCGCAGGATCGGTTCAAGAAATCGGGCAGGAAGCCGCCGAGGTGGCCGCGGCTCGTCAACCCGTGTTCGACATGATCGCCGGGCACGAAGAAGGCCTGAAAACCGGGCTCCAGGACGCATTCGAACAGATCAGGGCCCTCGCGGCCACAGAAGGCGGGTTCCTTGCCCGCTCGATTGAGCGGCGTCTGAAGCGCGTTCATGACAGTTCCTCTCTCGAGGAATGCCTCCTGATTCTGGGTGCGGTCCAGGAAACCCTGGAAGGCCGTTTGCAGAACGAACGTCATCAGAACGTCATTTCACTGATCAAAGAACGCAAAAAACGGGTGCATGCAGAAGCGAAAAAGCTCGCCGACATGAAAGATGCCCTGCGCGATCTGCTGGGCCCCCTGCCCGGCGACCGCGCGTCGGAACTGCTGCGCAACCATTACGGTCAGACACGCTGGGACCGATGCCTGCACTATCTGGACAAATTTCTATACAAGTACGGCTGGGACTATTCCGACCCGCTGAGCGGCGGCGTCAAGGTCCGCACACCGCGCGTGGATGAATTCCACGGAACGGCCATCGAACCGATATTCGCCTATGTGCGCGACAACCTCGAGGCCATGATGCGACCGCGTTTGACCTTCTACTGGCGGTTTCTGACAACCGATTCGCGCGACGCTCATATTTTCGGCGGTATCTGGCCGGAAGTGCTCGGCACGTTCTACCTGACGATCGGGGCCATGCTCTTCGCGATTCCGATGGGGGTAATCGCCGCGATTTACCTCTGCGAGTATGCCCGCCCGACCCGCACGGTAAGCCTGCTGCGCAGTTGCATGAGCACCCTGGCCGGCGTTCCCAGTATCGTATTCGGCCTTTTCGGCCTGGCGTTTTTCCTCAACACCGTGGGTGTGTCCGATTCAAAAAGTGTCCTGGCAGGCAGCCTGACGCTGGCCCTGATGATCCTGCCGACCGTAATACGTGCATCCGAAGAAGCCATCCTGGCGGTTCCTTTCAGCTACAAGGAAGCCGCCCTCGGGCTGGGTGCGGGCCGATGGCGGACCGTGCTGACCGTTATTCTGCCGGCCGCGATGCCGGGTATTCTTACAGGTATCGTCATCAGCATGGGGCGCGCTGCCGGTGAAACCGCCCCCATCATTTTCACGGCTGCGGTAAGCGTGGGCCTTGCGTTAAGCCCGCTGCAGACGCTCAACAACCCCACGCCCGCGCTGCCCTGGAACATCTACAACCTGTGCACCGAACATGAAGCGGTCGATGAAATCCGCCATGTACAGTTCGGCATGGTTTTTACCCTTGTCGCGCTGGTACTCCTGCTTAACATTATCGCCATTGCGCTCCGGGCGCGTATATCACGAAAACTGCGAGGATAAATGCACAACGAACCGGCCACCACACCAGCAATCAAAGACGCGAGGTTGTATATGAGCACAGCAGCTGACGCCGCACAGAAAAAACCTGATGAACCGGCCCCTCAGGCACCGGACAACGGAATCGCCATGCGGCGCATGCAATCCTTTGCCGGCCGCGAGGATCACTGCGACCTTGAATCCCTGGAAGCACATGTGCGGGCCCGCACCTTTTCAATCTTCTACGGTGACAATGAAGCGGTACGCTCGCTGTCCATGGACATACCCCGGGGCCGGGTCACCGCGATTATCGGGCCCAGCGGGTGCGGCAAAAGCACGTTCCTGCGCGCGATCAACCGCATGAACGACCTGATTCCGCGCTGTTATACAACCGGTGAGCTGAAATTCGACGATCAAAACATCTATGACAAGATGGTTGATGTAGTACAGCTGAGGCAGCGCATCGGCATGGTGTTCCAGAAACCGAATCCCTTTCCGAAATCGATATTCGACAACGTGGCCTACGGCCCTCGCCTGCAGGGTGAACGCAACCACGGACGGCTGGCCGATATCGTTGAACGCAGCCTGCACGAAGCCGCGCTCTGGGACGAGGTCAAGGACCGGCTGCGCGACAATGCCCTGGGCCTGTCCGGCGGCCAGCAGCAGCGCATGTGTTTGGCGCGCGCGCTTGCCGTCAACCCCGAGATCCTGCTGATGGATGAACCGACCTCGGCGCTTGACCCGCGTTCAACCGCCAGCATCGAGGGCCTGATCGGCCAGCTGCGCGGCGACTATACCATCATCATCGTTACCCACAATATGCAGCAGGCTGCACGCGTGTCGGATTTTACCGCATTCATGTATGAAGGCCTGCTGGTCGAATACGGCAACACGACACAGCTGTTCACGAACCCGGAGAACAAACAGACCGAGGATTACATTACGGGGAGATTCGGTTAAGGCGTCTGTCAAAACAGGCCGACAAAAACTATACGACATATTCATTGCTTACACATGCCGCGCGCGGGCCTTTTGCGCCCCGCCGGCAAGGAGTCTGACCATGGGTCTGCATTTAATTTCGGAACTTGAACGGCTTAAAACCATGATCACCAAACTGGCCCACATGGTGAGCCATGACCTCGAGGACGCGATCGAATCGCTGCTCAAACGCGACCGCGAACTGGCGCTCCAGGTGATCGCCAACGACGACGTGATCGACCGGCTCGAAATCGAAATCGAGGAGGAATGCCTCAAGGCGCTGGCCCTCTACCAGCCGGTAGCCGTCGACCTGCGCTATATCGTGGCGGTGATCAAACTCAACAGCGACCTTGAGCGTATCGGCGACCTGGCCGTCAATATCGCCGAAGTAGCTCTTGTCTTAATCGATAAACAATACGGCTACAAGGACCCCTTTGATGTGCGTCAGATGTGTGACAGCGTCAAACAGATGGCCGAAAACGTCCTGCAGGCGCTCATCCATTCCAAGACAGCCCAGGCCTATGAAGTATTCACCATGGACAAGACCGTCAATGAGATGCACCGCCGCAACTACCAGCTGGTCGAGGAGGCGATCAAAAACAACCAGGGACTGGATATAGGATTCTATCTTTATTTCGCGAGCATTTCGCGCTATCTTGAGCGCATCGGCGATCACACGAAAAATATCGCCGAAGACATCATCTACACCATGGAAGGCAAGATCGTGCGCCACTCCGGAAGAAACTGGGCATAGAGCGAATTAGCCTTGAGATGCCCGGTCGCAGGTTAAGAAACGGAAGCGGCCTGAAAGGCTGAAGCGATACTGCAATCGGATAGATTGGTAATAGACTCCTGTCGTCTCAGCAGGCAATGTCACCCTGAGACTGATCCGGGGAATGTCACCCCGCACTTGATGCGGGGTCCATGATAGACTGCTGGATTCCGGATCGCGCTTTCCATCCTCCGTAGCAGGCGACTGCGGAGGACGGGCGCTTGTCCGGAATGACCGTAGAGAGATATACCGTCGTAAACACACAGCGGCAATCTCAACAGTAAAGTGCTCTAATGTACGGGCTGCCCGGGGCAGTGCCGGACCGTCAACAGGCCCAAAAGGCTTGCAAAAAGGCTGAAAAAATGTTTTGACAGCACTATATCCCCGCCCGGCGAGGGCATTGACCGCAACCCCATAAGGATCCGATATGAAAAAAACCATTGCGCTGGTTGAAGACGAGCCCGATATTGTCGAACTGCTTGAAATCCACCTCCAGAAAGGCGGATTTCAGGTCAAAAGCTTCACAAACGGCACGGGCTTTCTCGAGTACCTGAAAAAAAACACGCCGGACGTGGTTATTCTCGACCTGATGCTGCCTGACATTGACGGTCTTGAGATCTGCAAGCAGGTGCGCACACGCAACAGCACATCTGATATCGCCATCATCATGCTGACCGCCAAGAGTGAAGAAATCGACAAAATCCTGGGCCTTGAGCTGGGCGCCGACGACTATGTCACCAAGCCCTTTTCTCCCAAAGAACTCGTTGCCCGGATCAAGGCCGTGCTGCGGCGCAACGCTCCCCGCCAGACAACACGCACGATCGAGATCGCCGGGGGCCTGCAGATCGACCTGGAAAAATACACCGTCACGCTGAAAGGCGAACGGCTAGAACTGACGCCGACCGAATTCCGTATCCTGGAACTGCTTGCTTCAAAAAAGGGCTGGGTCTTCAGCCGCGAAAAAATCCTCGACCATCTCTGGGGCGACGAAAAAGCCGTAATCGACCGCACCGTTGACGTGCACATCCGCCACCTGCGGGAAAAACTGGGCAAAGCGGCCGGATGTATCAAAAACCTGCGCGGGATAGGATACAAGCTCGAAGAATGAGAAAAACAATTTTCATAAAAATATGCACCGGTTACGTGCTGATCATCGCCCTGATGACCATCGGGGTTTCGATATTGTCCTACCGCATCATCAAGCAGCAGCATATCGCGACCCGGACCGACAATCTCGAGAAGCTTGCCGTTACGGCCGGCCACAGCGTGAAGCCTCTTTATGACCGTCAGGTTTACACGGTGCTTGACGAGCTGGTAAAACAGATGGGGGCCGAAACACACACACGCATCACAGTGATCGCCACGGACGGCACCGTGATCGCCGATTCGGAAAAAGACCCGGCAGCAATGGAAAACCACGGCTCACGAAGCGAGGTTCGCGCTGCCCTGTCCGGCCAGCCCAGCGTTTCACAGCGCTACAGCACGACGATTGAAGACGACATGCTGTATGTCGCCGTACCGCTGATGAGTTCGGGGGCTCTCGTGGGGATCGTGCGCACAAGCTGTCTTCTGAGCGACATACAAAGCTGGCTCAGGCGCCTGCAGGTACAGATCGGCCAGGTGGCCGCTCTGGTTGTCATACTGGCGCTTGCCTGCGCCCTGTTCGTTGCGCGCAAACTCTCGGCGCCGATCGCCCAGCTCGGTCAGGCATCGCGCACGATCGCGGCCGGTGACTTCAGTGTACGGGTTTTTGTCGACAGCAAAGACGAGGTAGCGGAATTCGCGGAAAGTTTTAACTACATGACCGGGAAAATCCGCGAACTCTTCGATGAAGTTTCCCTGAAACAGGAGGAACTCAAAAGCATCATTACCTCCCTGCAGGAGGGTCTCCTGGTGATCGGTGATGACGGCCGGGTGCTGTTGTGCAATGAAAGCCTGGCGCGCATGGCCGGGTTCGAGACAGCTGACGCCCCCGGCAAATTTTACTGGGAGTTGCTGCGCGTAGTACAGTTGGAGGACCTCGTTGATGCTTCACGGTCATCCGGAGGAAGCACGCTGCATGAGCTGCGCGTCGAGGGCAGGACCTGCCTGGTGAATACCTCGCCGATCACGGACCTGAATGCGCTCGTCATGACGTTCCTTGATATAACCGAAGTGAAAAACATGGAACGCATGAAGCGCGATTTCGTGGTCAATGTTTCCCACGAGCTGCGCACCCCGCTCACGGCGATAAAAGGTTTTATTGAAACCCTGCAGGAGGAGGCCGCCGATTCCGACCATCAACGCTATCTGGGAATCATCCGGCGTCATACCGACCGGCTGATCAACATCGTCAAGGATCTCATGATCCTCTCGAGCCTGGAGCACGAGCAGGAACTGGAGCTGGAAGATGTCAACATACAAGGCATTGTCGAACAGGTAAAAAAAATCTACGTCGACAGGCTTCAGGAAAAAAATCTCTCCTTTACCCTGGAAGCCGACAACGGGCCGTTCAATGCGCAGGTTGATCCGTTCAAATTTGAACAGGTATTTATAAACCTGATCGATAATGCCATAAAATATACTGAATCCGGCGGCATCACCATCCGGCTCGAGCGCACGCCATCAGGGCTCAGCATACGCATCGCCGACACCGGCATCGGCATTGCCGCCGCGCATTTGACCAAGCTGTTCGAACGGTTTTACGTGGTGGACAAGTCGCGCTCCCGCCGGGTCGGCGGCACAGGCCTCGGGCTCTCAATTGTCAAGCACATCGTGCTGCTGCACAACGGCACGATCACGGTCACCAGCACGCCCGGCCAGGGCACCGCCTTCACCATCACCCTTCCCGATAAAGGCTGACAAATTTTGTGCGGTTCGGGGGTAGAAGTGAAGACCGGTCCAAGGTCTAAAGTCCAAAGTTAAACCCCTGGTTATGCGGGATCGCTATCGAAAAAAATCCCCCGTTTATCTCAGAAAACACCCCCTTTGGAAAAGGCCCTTCCGGGTTTTCAGTGGGGGCATACAGCTTAAAAATTGAGATCGCCACGCTTCGCTCGCGATG
>Ga0272442_10008738_pt1 | contig 12781 bp, 10 predicted proteins | sample SSMForm2O_FD_200262 | JGI IMG/M metagenome (GOLD analysis project Ga0272442, IMG submission 200262) | Marine sediment archaeal communities from Little Sippewissett salt marsh, Falmouth, MA, United States - SSM-Form-2O | ecosystem: Environmental > Aquatic > Marine > Wetlands > Sediment ... | reverse complement strand
GCCGTAGGAACGCAGGTTTCCTCCCCCTGAACCAAGCGGTGGAAACTCCTGTGGAATTCCGCGCCCGCGAACTGCTCCTCGAGGCCTCGCAGGAGGCTCTCCCAGTGATCGCACTCGATGTAGAGCCGGCTCTGGTTCATCCACCACGTGATGCCGATCAACAGACCGAGGGCCGCGGCTCCGATCCCGAACGGGCGCTCCGCCGCTCCGATTCCCAGCTGAGCAAGGTACGCCACGAAGATCGCCAGCAGGCTCGATGCCAGCAGGCCTCCGGTGAACGAGACCCAGCGGGATCGTGCACCGCTTGCCGCCGACTGCGATGCGGAACCGTAGATCGCAATCCATTGATCCAGTTCCATCAAACCCCTCCTCTGCGGCGCCGCGCGGCGGTGCCATCTGTAGGATCGGTCGATTGAAGCGGCCAGTCGAGGGCGTCTGCGACGCGGCGGAGAGACAGTTGTCTAGGGATTGAGTTGCTTGGCATGCTCGGATTCGACTAGATTGACAAAGCGGTCTCAGCGGTGGAGCGAGGCATCGATGGAAACCCCGGGAACCGAGTTCGAGAGTAAGCGACGCCTGGTTCGCCAGGTTCTGCGGAACGTGGCGGATAGCTGTGTAGGGCAAACGCCGTTTCAGAGGGCCTTGGCGGTCTGCTATGACTCTCCGCTCGACATCCGTCGCCGGACCGCGAGGGTGCATGCCCTGGACATGGCGCATCGAGGGCTTCGCGAGGCGCAGCAGGTACGGGCCGCCCAGGTTCTCGCCGAGAGCATCGAGATCCCGGCGTTGCGCTACGACCCGCAGTTCGGTCTGGGGGCCTCGTTCTTCTACCCGTGCGGCTCCGGATTGGTGGATGCTAGCGGTCTCATTCCGAGCACGCGACGGTTCCCGAGGTCCGGCGGATGGAATGAGCGTGACGTCCTGTTGGTCCCGTTTCGCCTCGGGGATGAGATTCTTGGACACGTCTCGGTCGACGACCCGTTCGACGGAATACGTCCGACGCCGGAGAGGCTCAAGTCGTTGGAGGAGTTGGCTTCCGTCACGGCGATCGCTCTTCACGATGCCTGCTCGCTGCAGCAGTTGAGTGAGTCGCACAGCCTGTTTCGGTTTCTGGCGGAAAGCGGGCTGACCGGGATGATCGTGGTCCAGGAGGATCAGGTTCGCTACGTGAACGAGTACGCTGCGACGCTGCTGGGTTACGATGCTTCGAACTTGGAGAGGCTGTCTCCGTGGTGGTCGTTCATCCATCCCGACGATCGTCCGGTGGTTTGGCGGTTCGGACAGGCCTCCGAACCCGAGAGCCACGCCGTTCGGGCCATCCGGAGAGATGGACGCGTTCTCTGGCTCTCGACAAGCTCTCATAGCATGATGCGCAATGGCTCGAAGGCCGTAGCGATCGAGTTCTTCGATCTGACCGATCGCGTAGCGAGGGAATCCGAGCTGGAGGAGAGGGCGCTGAGGGACTCGCTGACCGGCCTGATGAACCGGGCGTTCTTCGACAACGCCATCTCACGGGAAGTGGAGCGTTCGAAACGGTATCGGCGCCCGTTCACCCTGATGCTGAGCGACCTTCGCCGGTTTAAGGTCATCAATGACTCCCTCGGCCATCAGGAGGGCGACCGGGTACTGGCCGCGGTCGGCAACCTGATGAGAGAGGAGCTTCGAGACAGCGACTGGGCGGTTCGCTACGGGGGTGACGAATTCCTCTTCCTCCTGCCGGAGACGGGAGGCGAGCTGAACGCGTTGGTCGCCCGGCTTCAAGGCGTGGTCGAACGATGGAGCAACGAGAACCTACCCCCTCCGTTGAGCGTCGGCATTGACCTCGGGTGGGCGACGTGGGATCCGGTGAATCCGCGTCCCATCGACCAGATCTTGGCAGATGCGGATTCGATGCTCTATCGAAACAAGCAGGTTTTATAGACAGCGATCGGGTCTGGCCGATGACGCCGACTGGCCATCGCCCCCGCGGGATCGCGAAGACGATGGGCTAGCGGTCCGGCAGGGCGTTCAGTGCCGACTCGATCTCGCCGAGGATCGCGTCGGGCAGGTCGGCCCCTCTCCCCTGGAAGTACAGACAGCGAAGGACGTTGCGGGCGTTCAGGAATCGGTGGTGGACACGTGGAAGCTCGCCGGTCCACCGCACCTCCGGGACGAGTTGCGCCGCCCAGTCGGCGATCTGCGCAGGATCGAGATCCATCCGCTTCAGGATCTCGATCGCGGCCGACGCCATTCGCGTGTCCTCCTCGAAGATGAAGACATCGGTCTCGGTCAGCGCCGCGTGTGCGAGGGCGTCGAGCATCGCGCGAAGCGGTTCGGCCGACAGCTCAGCACACTGCGCCAGCTGACCCAAGACGTCGGAGGCGTGCGCGACGCCGTGCGCCCACCAGGTCTCCTGGGAGACGTACCCCCTGAGATCCCGCTCCCGGTCCAGATACTCGATTGTCCGCGCGAGGATCCGATCGAGATCCGAGCGGGACAGGAACGGATCCTGGCGGTGGGCGTAGACAATCGGCGCGAGAAGAAGGACGGAGAAGCTGCGCATGTAGACCGAGTCGCTGTTCGGTGTGTCGATGTCGAGGAAGAGGTGGTCTTCGTCGACGAGGGTTCGTGCGAGTTCGACGATCGCATCGGAATCGAGGGTCCGACGGACGATCCAACGGTGAAGCGTGCCGTAGACGTACTGCTCGCGCAGCATCCCGTCGGTGGAGCCGAGCAACGGGAGGATCTCCCACGTCACTTCCGCCGCGCTGACGCCCTTCGGCGGTGCGAAATCGTTCTCCGCAAGCGCCTCGAGGCGCTTCCTGATGTCGACCTCTCGATCCATGGGGCCTCCTCGGGCACGTAGTTGAACGATCGGAGCGGTTTCGCCTCGAGCTCACGCGACGATCCTCACGATTCTACTCGAGCGACTCGCTTCTCACCGCCGGATTCGGGACGACGGCCGGTTTCCCGCAGGCCGACATCCCTCTCCGGGTCGTGGAGCGTGAGCGTCGATTCCCCGGATCGGATCAGATCGCCCGGCGTCTGCCGAGGTGTTGCCGGATCTCCTCATGGGCCGCGGTGCCTTCGGATTGAGCGTTTCGCGCATTACACGAAACCGCGGTACGTTTCCCGTATAATGCCGGCATGGTCACGCTGGACGATGTTGCACGGTTCCTGGGGCTGTCGAAACGCGCTGTGCGCATGCGGATGAACGCCCTCGGCGACACGCTCGATCGGTACCTTTCACGGGGATCTCGCAACCGGCTGATCTTCCGAGGAGAAGCGGTCGACATCCTGCGCCGTCTCGAGGAGCTACGCCAGGAAGAGGGGCTTCCGATCCAGCAGGCGGCCGATCGACTGAAGGATGAACTCGATGATCCGGACGCGTCGGACGGTATCTGTATCGTTATCCAGCCGGAGATCGAGACCGATGTGCTGAAGGAAGTGATCCGCGAACTCTGCCAGGAACGGGATCGCTGGCGCGAATACGCTCAGTCCCTCGAGTCCGTTCTGCCGACCGAGCTGAAGTGGCTAACGCAGACCAGCCCGATCGTCCCAGAGGATCGGCGGCTGAACTAGCCGTCGTACCGCCCCGTCCCCGCTCCTACTCGGCCGTCTCCTGACTGAGCAGCCTCGGTAGCACCGTCGCACGGATTCGTGGCGGGAGGCGATCCCCGATGCGCAGATCCTTGAGCGGCTTCTCCCCCGCCTTCTCGCCGGGGGGATTCAGGAGCGCGATCGACGCCCCCGATTCGAGCGTTCCCCGCTCGAGAAGCGCCATCCCGATCTGTGTGTCGCCAAGCGTCACGCAACTCGTGACGCGGCCGACGATCGCGCCGCTTCGATCGAGCACCGCGGCGCCCTCCTGGGTCCGGCGGGCGCCCGTTTCGCAGGCGAAACGGACGATCGATCGCGACCGCTCGCGGTACGCGGAGACGGAGGCCCCGCGACCGATGAAGAACGGCTTGTGGAGCTTCACGTACGCTCCGTACTCCGCTTCGAATGCGTTGATTCCGTGCGGTCCGGCGAACTCGTGGCCGTAGAGTGGGAAGCCGGCTTCGGTCCGTGTCGAATCCCGGGCTGCGAGCCCGCACGGAAGAAGTCCGAGCGGACCCCCGACCTCGAGGAGCCGATCCCACAACCACTGTGTCGACGGGCCGCCGACGTAGATCTCGTAGCCGAGCGGTTCTCCCGTGTAGCCGGTCCGGGCGACGATCAGCTGATGGCCTTCCGCGGTGAGTTCGCAGAACTCGGTCCGTTCGAGCGCAGCGACGGCGAGCCGGGCGTTCCGATCGAGGATCCGATCGAGGATCTCCCGGCTCCGCGGACCCTGCAGGGCGATGTCGGCCACGCCGCGGTCGCGCTTCAGGTCGTGGATCACCACCTTCGGCGACGGGCGGCGACCCGGGATCTCGCGATCGATCAGGTAGCGCCCTTCGTTGATGCCGTTCAGCCAGTCCCAGTTCTTCCTCTCGTTGACGGCGTTGACGACGATCAGATACCGGTCGGCCGCGCGGCGGTAGACCATGATGTCATCGAGCATCGCTCCGTCGGGGGCGAGGAGGTAGGCGTAGTGCGACTGCCCGTCCTCCAGCCAAGCGGCGTAGTTCGACGTCACGGCGTTGAGGAATTCCGTGGCGTGCTCGCCGCGGACCTGGAAGACGCCCATGTGGCCGAGGTCGAACAGCCCGGCATGCTCGCGGACGGCGCGGTGCTCGTCGAGCGCCGACGTATACCAGACCGGCATCTCCCATCCGGCGAACGGCACCATCCTGGCGCCGAGCGCGACGTGCGACTCGTGAAGGGGCGTCTTGCGCAGCGCGTCCGATACGGGGTCCTCCCACTTGAAGGCGAGCCGCTCGGGATCCGAGTCGGACAGGTCGAGGTGTGGCTGTCCGACGAAGTACGGCTTGTGGATGGCGAACCGCTCCGGCGCTCGGACGAACGCGTCGCGAATCGTCGTGCCGTTGCTCTCGGTGCCGATCGTCAGGGATAGCCACGGCCGCACCGCCTCCGGGATCGCCTCTTCGGGCAGGTCCTCCACCACGGCGGGACCCTGCACCTTCCGGAAGACGTCGTCGGGGTCGAAGACGACGTAGCCGTCGGCGAGACCGGTCAGCCATGTCTTGACGGCCGTCCCGTTCTCGCGTGGCGCGAGAACGAGGTACTCCTCTTCGCCGGTCTGCCCGACGATGACCTCCGACAGGAGAGCGCCGGCCTCGTCGAACAGGAACGTCGGACACGGCTCGTTCGGTCCCAGCGCGAGCAGATCCGCGGTCGTCGCCTCGTGGAGAAGGGCGCGAACCCGGCCGCTGTGGAGCCTCAGGATCGTCCAGCGGGACGCGGGCGCGCGACCGTCGCGGACGGCCACCGATGCGTCGACCCGGGCGATCAGCGCGCGGACGTCGCGACGCGCCGATTCGAGCACCGCCAGCGTCGTCTTGCCGCGGGAGAGTTCTCCGGTGAGCCCGATGTACTCGAACGGGCGTATGCTCTTGAGCACGCGGGCGATGATCTTCGCCAACGTCTCCATCTCGCTTTTCCCCATCCCCCGTTGCGTTGCCCAAGGGGTGCCGAGGCGGATCCCGTGGGCGTCGGCGGCGCTCGTATCGCCGGGCAGCGTGTTCTTGTTGCAGACGATACCGACGAGGTCGAGGATCCGCGCCGCGATCTCCCCCATCATGACGAAGCCGGTCTCGTTTTCGATCTCTCGGAGATCGACGAGGAGGAGATGGGTGTCGGTCCCGCCGTAGGCGACGGTCAGGCCTTCCTCTTCCAACGCGTCGGCGAGGTGCGTTGCATTCTCGACGATCCTGCGCTGCAGGTCGCGGAACTCCGGCGTCATGGCTGCCTTCAGGGCGACGGCGAGGGCGGCGAACTTGTTGACGTGCGGGCCGCCCTGCAGCCCGGGGAAGACCGCCGCGTCGAGCTGTTCCCCGATCTCCGGATCGGTCGACAGCACGACGGCGCCGCGAGGGCCGCAAAGCGTCTTATGGGTCGTGAACGTCACGACGTCGGCGACTCCGATCGGATTCGGATAGACGCCGCCGACGATCAGACCGGCGGTGTGCGCGACATCGGCGAGGAGGATCGCGCCGGACGCATCGGCGATCTCTCGGAACGCGTTCCAGTCCGGCTGCCACGGGTACGATGTGAAGCCGCCGATGATCATCCGCGGACGGTGCTCCTCGGCCAGCCGCCGGATCGCGTCGTAGTCCAGCCGGCCGGTCTTCGGATCCACGGAGTACGAAACGATCCGATAGCGCTTGCCGGTGACATTGAATTCCGAACCGTGGGTCAGGTGCCCCCCCTCGGTCAGTGCCATACCCATGACCGTCTCGCCCGGCCGGACGAACGTGTCGTAGACGGACAGGTTGGCGGCGGCGCCGGAGAGTGCCTGCACGTTGGCGTGGATCCGATCGGCCGGGAACGCGTCGGTCGCGAATGCCTCGGCGGCGCGACGGATCGCGAGAGATTCGACCAAATCGGCGAACTCGGTTCCCTTGTAGAAGCGCCGGTCGGCGTACCGGCGGTAACTTGCCAGGTGCTCGTCGAGGTTTGCGAGGCGGTCGGAGGACGTGCCCACCATCGCCTTGCGGGGGTATCCCTCGGCGTAGATGCTGGAGAAGACCGATCCGAGCGCCTCCCGGACCGGGGCCGGTGTCAGGCTCTCGGACGGGATCATGACGATCTTTTCCTTCTGTCGCCGCTCTTCGGCAGCGATGAGGGCAGCCGTTTGGGGGTCGATGTCGGTCAGTCTGGGAGCGTGAGAGTCGGTCATATCCGATCGTTCCTTCCGTTGAACAGGTCGGGGTGAAGTCTACGAGCAAGATCTCGGCCTTTCCAGCACGCCTCCGCGAGCAGATACAGCCCGCCCGAGACGAGCGAGTGGCCGCCGAGGAGGACGGGAAAGGGTGCCGCGGCCGCGGCTTCGGTGAATGCGCGCCAGACCGGATCGGAGACCCGGTCAGCGAGGAAGAGGTCGGAGGCGAACCGGTCGGCGGCGGACGGAAGCGTGCCGCCGATCGCGAGAAGTGGTCGCGTGTCGAGGATCGCCGCATCGGTCGCCCCGGCCAACCGCTCGAAGAACGCGGCCGGCCCTTCATCGCGGAGGAGTCGCTGGACGAAGAGCGGCCGCCGATCCCCGTATGCCCGCATCCCGCGCCCTTCGATCATGCCGCCGGTGCGACAGGCAACGCGTGGGACGAGCATGGCCCAGATGGCCGGATTGACCCGGCCCGCGAGGTGAACGATGCGGGTGCGGTCGGTCAGCGCATCGCAGACGGCATCGAGCGTCGGGTGATCGATGGGGAAGGTCTTGAGGTAGGTGCGCACGGCGGGGCCGCCGCGCCCTGCGGCGCCGAGCAGGACGAGATCGGTCGGCGTATCGATGTCGAACGCCGTTTCGACCGAGCGTGGGAGGGTATGGCACGGAATTCCGGCATCGGAGAGGGCGAAGCCGAGGGCGTTGTCGGTCTGGGGCAGCTTCACGGAAGCGAGCGAAGACGCCTGGGAGACAACGGCGAAATCGCAGGAGTAGTAGTTGTTGAATAGCGCCCCAGGCTCGTCCCGCTCGGCAAACGAACGCAAGCCGTCGATCGATTCCGTCGACAGGAGCCCGCCGGCGCCGCTTCCGAAGTAGAGGAGGCTGTCGACTCGATGCGCGTCGATCAGCCCCCGGAGTTCCTCCCCGAGATGGAAAGGGCGGTCGGGATCGGTACGAAGGACGGTTACGTCGAGTGACTCGGCCCACGTGGTGTCGCCTGTTACGACGAGGATCTCGTCGACCGCCGGGCGAAGGGTTCGGATCAAGTCCTCGGCCGACGCCCGCTTCCCGGCGTCGACGAACTGCTCCGGGTCCGACGGGCCGGCCGGGGCATGGAAAACGGCAGCGACGATCCGCTTCATGAGGTGACCTCCGTTCGAGACGCGCCGGCGAGGGTCTCGAGAACGCGGAGCGCGCCCGGCTTGGAAAGCGGCTCGTTCTGATTGCCGCAGCCTGGCTGCAGGAGGCAGGCGGGGCAGCCGGCTTCGCACGAGCAGTCCCGCACGAGAGCGTGGGCCTGGTCGGCGAGGCGATCGAACGCGTCGAACAGGGCGCCGGCGAGTCCGGCGCCGTCGGTGATGCCGTCGAATAGGACGATCGTCGGCGCGCCCGTCTGTGCGTGGAGCGGGACCGAGAGACCGCCGACGTCGGTCGCGTCGCAGAGCACGAGAAGCGGTGCCATCGCGATCAACGCGTGCTCGGCGCCGTGGAGCGCTCCGAGCCGATCCTCGAGCGGGACGTGCGGCAACCCGGAGCGAAACGCGACCCACATCGCATCGGTCTCGTAGACGTGCGGCGGCAGGTCGAGCGGATGGACGGAGATCGTTCGATCGGCGTAGACCCGCTTGAATCCGAGGAATGACTCGGTCGCGCGCACGCGCCCCGCAGCTCGTTCGACATCTCCCGCGACCCGCGTCTCGTCGTGCGATAGGATCTCGACCTCCGAGCCACGGAGACTGTGAGTGTAGTGGTCGACCTCTTCGGGGTGAGCCTCGATGACGCCCTCCTCCAGATCGAGGCGGTCGATGACGTACGTCTCTCCGCGATGGAGGTAGACAGCACCCGGGAACGCGTCCCGGCGGGCGCGGACCGGGTCCATTGTCTCGAGCAGCCGGCCGTCGCTGGTCATCCGGAGGGAGTCCCCCCCGAGGTCGTCGAGGGCGACGATCTCGTGTGCGCGGCGCAGCCCCCGGTAGACGTGGCCGCGCGGCGTCGGTGCGAGGAGGCCCTGATCGGAGAGGGCCTCCACGATTTTGACGTCGTCCGGCGCGACCTCACCGTCGGTGAGTGGGAGTTCGGCGGCGGAGCAGGCAAGATGGCCGGCACGCTGGCGCGCGGTACTGTGTGGGATGACGAGCCGCTCGCGCGTCCGACCGAGAAACCCCTTCGGATGGGTGAAGAAGTACCGATCGAGCGGGTTCTCGCGTGGCACGTAGACGAGAAGCGACGTCGCCGCACCGCGGCCCGCCCGCCCGGCCTGCTGCCATGCGGAGAGGAGGCTCCCGGGAAAGCCGACGAGGATCGCCGCGTCGAGCCCGCCGATGTCGATCCCCGCTTCGAGCGCGGTCGTCGAGACCACGCCGCGGATCGCCCCGGACCGGAGACCCTCCTCGAGTGCCCGGCGTTCACTTGGTAGGTAGCCCGCGCGATACGGGGCAATCCCGTCTGCTCCGGACCGTGTCGCCGCCTGCGCGATGACCTCCGCGGAGCTGCGCGTCCGGGTGAAGCAGATCGTCTGGATACCTCGCCCCACGAGATGACCGAGGAGACGCGCGACCTGCGTCGTGACGGAGCGAATCGGATCGGCAAGCGGATCCCAGAAGAGGACATGCTTGTCGCCCCGCTCCGACGCGTCATCCCGGACGGAGACCGCATCCCGGCCGGTCAGCGCTCGCGCGAACTCGGTCGGATTGGCGATCGACGCCGACGACAGGACGATCTGTGGTGATCCGCCGTAGTGCGCAACGATCCGCAGCAATCGCCGCAACAGGAGGGCGACATTGCTCCCGTAGACGCCGCGGTACTGATGCGCCTCGTCGATCACCACGGCCCGCAGGTTGGCGAAGATGCGTGCCCACTGATGGTGCCATGGGAGGTACTGGTGAAGAGCGTGAGGGTTCGTGAGGATGATCCGGGATTCCCGCTTGATCCGCCCGCGACTGGATGATGGTGTGTCGCCATCGTACGTCGCAGGTCGCAGATTGAGACTGCACGTGTCATCGAGATCCTGGAGCTTCGTCAACTGATCGTTGGCGAGCGCCTTCAGCGGGTAGAGATACAGCGCGCAACTGGCTGGCTCTCGGAGGAGCATCTCGGAGACCGCCAGGTTGAACGCAAGCGTCTTGCCCGAGGCGGTCGGTGTCGTCAGAACAACATCATCGCCGTTGCGGAACGCCTCGACGACGTCCGCCTGGTGTCGATAGAGCCCGAGCCTCCGGTCTGCGAGGTACTCGGCAAGGAGCGGAGGAAGCGATGGATCGGAGCGACGGGCCGCGGAGCCGGTCCGCAAGGCGGTGTGCGTCACCTGGCCGCGGTACCAGGAACACCGTTCGAGATCGGCGAGGAGCGTGTCAAGCATCGGAGTCCATCCGAAGCAGATGATCGAGTAACGCGACGAGGGAAACGAGATCCTGACGGCTGTGGTTCACTACGGGGATGAGTGGCGTCGCGTCTCCGGTCTCGAGGTACTCCGTGTAGTGAACGGGGACATCGGCGGACGGCAGGTCGTTCGTTCGCTCGATCCCGAGCACGTGCGCCTCGACCGTCCCGAGATGGCAGTCAGGCAAGGTTCCGGCAAGCCCTCGACGGGCGTGATGAAGGAGGTCGATGTGGATCGGGGCCTCGGGGAGCGGGAGACCGTAGTAGGCGGACCGCTCGCGCAGGATCGTCCAGTCGAAGCTCTTGCCGTTGTAGGTCACGAGGGCGGAGGCTTCCGCGAGGTCGGTCGCGGTCTGCTCGATCAACCCCACCTCGGCGGCGAGCGACGGAGCAAGCGTCTGCCGAACGACGAAACCGTCGTCGGCGAAGCGGCCCACGGCGGCGAGGACGATCGGCGAACCGCCGAGACCGAGCGTCTCCAGATCGAAGAACCGAAGGCCGTCGATCGGAAGGAGAGCGAGCGAACGCAGATGGAGCGGATCGCTGCTTGGTAGCCAACGCGCGAGCGACCGATAGACGGCCTGAGGATCCAACGGGTTTCCCCAGGCCGCAAGCAGGGCGGCCGAGGCGTCACCCCACCGCGGGTGGTCGGTCAAGTCGACGATCGACGCATACCCTTCGGAACTCAGCTGTCGCGTGTATCGCTCCCCGACGCCGTAGACCAATCGAAGTTCGGCGAGGAGCGCGCGGATCGTCGCGTCGCCCGACAGTTCGAACGGCTTCAGCGGGACGTAACGATCGATCACCAGACACCCGAAGCGATCCGAGACTGCGTCCGGGAACGCACTCTCGAGCGGCACCGAATCTCCGGCTGTCTTGGATCGAGGGGAGTCCTTGCTTCGGGCCCTCGCGGCCAGCCGTCCCACGGTTCTGTCGATCTTCGCCATCGATTCGGGGGCTGGCTGGGACCCGGTGTGCTACCGGCGCATCTTCATCGGCTCGCGCTCTCCGACGTACGGGAGGAGGGCGAGCTTCCGCGCGCGGTTGATCTCCAGCGCGAGCTGCCTCTGATGCTTCGCGCAGAGCCGTGTTGCGCGTTTGGGAAGGATCTTCCCGAGGCGGTTCATGAACGGCTTCAGCTCCTGGGGCTTCTTGTAGTCCAGGGTTGCTTTCTTCTCACAGACTCGGCACTTCCGCTTTCGCTTCGTGTACATAACCTAGAACGGAACCTCCTCATCGGGCTGGGCGGCGGGCTCGGAGACGGTCGACGGTGCGCTCGGCGCCAAGTCGGCCTGCCGACCTCCCGGTCCGCCGAGGAACTGAACGCTCTGCGCGACGACCTCCACGACCTTTCGTCTCTCGCCCTCGGCGTTTTCGAACGAGTCGATCCGTAGGCGACCTTCGACGGCGACCGAACGTCCCTTGCTCAGGTAGTTGGCACAGTTCTCGGCCTGCGATCCCCACGTGACGATCGGCACAAACGTGGTCTCCTCTTGCAGCTGCCCGGACGAGTTCTTGTACTGGCGATTGATCGCGATGGAGAATCGCGTCCTCGCCGTTCCGCTCGGGGTGTAGCGGAGCTCAGGGTCCGCTGTGAGATTCCCGATCAGGATGACTTTGTTCAGGCTTGCCGCCATGGGACCTCCCTACGACCGGGAGATGATCTGATAGCGCAGGATCTCCTCATCGATGTTGAGGCGATCCTCCACCGTCCGCACGGAGCCGGGCGGAAGGCGGAACTCGGCCAGGCCGTAGTACCCTTCGGTATTGTGCTTGATCTCGTAGGCGAGGACACGCTTTCCCCAGTCCTCCACCTTGCCGATCTCTCCGCCGTTCTCGCTGATCAGCGAGTGGATCCGCTCGATCTTCGTCGAACGATCCTCCTCCGACAGATCGGGACGAATCACATATACGATCTCGTATTCTCTCAACTCTAGCACCTCTTCGTCGATCTGCGCGTAACTGTATCGCCCGCGAGAAGGGAAGTCAAACGGGTTGGAGTCTGGATTTCGACGAGGCTGAAGCTCTGCCTGTAGTCCGTCCGTGAGGTGAGGAATGCGGGCGTCTCGGCGCATCTCAGCACGGAGGTGTGTCGCCTGGCTGGGGTAGGTGAAACGGATGGTTCCCATCATATTATCCAAATCACATGGAAATCTCATTCAAGAACCTTGACCGTGGGAGCAATTTCCCCTATACACTGAGACAACCACTGATCACAGGAATCGGAGAGCGGATAGGGCTGTAGCAGTGGCTTTCGATTCCTGCCAAGGAGGAAGGCACGATGAAGTGGGGCGGCTACAACCGGGAAGGCGAACGACGGATGCGCAGGGTGATCCGGAGGCTGTTTGGCGCGCGAGGAGTGTGCTAGCTTCCAGCGACTACGGTGCCGTGCTTGCGGAAGGTTTCGCGTAGCGGCAAGAGGGTCGACGGGAAGGGAGGAGAGCGTACGCGAGAACATCAAGCGGCGACCGGGAGGACGCGGTGGCGGCGGCAACGGCGGAGGCTAGACCAGGAGTGGAACGGAGGTTACGAGCATGAAGTGGGGCGGATACAACCGGAAGGGAGAAGAGCGAATGAAGAGGCTGTTCAGCGGGAAGGTGCTGTACTACGTGATGACGTTCGCGGCGCTGGCGCTGTTGCTGGCGGAGAGCATCA
>Ga0272442_10008737_pt1 | contig 12782 bp, 10 predicted proteins | sample SSMForm2O_FD_200262 | JGI IMG/M metagenome (GOLD analysis project Ga0272442, IMG submission 200262) | Marine sediment archaeal communities from Little Sippewissett salt marsh, Falmouth, MA, United States - SSM-Form-2O | ecosystem: Environmental > Aquatic > Marine > Wetlands > Sediment ... | reverse complement strand
CCGCTCAAACGTCGGCGACAGAACTACAAGCCTATCCTGCTCCCACCATGCGTCGGCGATGGTCTCCTCGACGGGCCACTGGTCTAGGGCGGCCAAGAATCGGTGAAGAAAGGACTTCTCCGTGTCATAGTTGAACCGGGGGGTATGAATGCGCTCTGCTGACCGAATCCGTAGCCTGAAGATGCGATCCAGGAGGGCCTCGGAAGGCGACTTGTCGGGGAACACCAGCAACCGCTCCGAGCTTCCGGAGAAATTCCGCCTGACCTGCTCATACTCCTCCTGGTCAAGGAGGTCTTGGCGATACAGGACTACGAACAACTGGCGGCTTCGCTGGTGACGGGCCTTCGGCCAGTCCGAGTGAAGGCACAGGCGCGAGAACCCGCCCCGGCGGCATTCCTTCCGGAAGGCTTCGTAAGCCTCCCAGAGCTTCGGGCTCCGCATTACGACTTCGTAGGGCTTGGTACTCACTGCTGCGCTAGACATTCCCGACCTCTCTCTCCACGTCCTATCCGTCTTGGCAGGCTTCCCATTCGGCAAGCAGGGCGGCCCGATTCCCGGCAACCCCACGGAGGATCGCCCGCCGGTCGCTACCGCTGATCCTAGCGTTCCGCGGCCCCAGTAGCTCAACCATCGAATCCTCTTCTTCGAGGAAGAAGACCCGGACGTGCCAGTGTCCGAGCCGCCGAGCGTGGAAATGCGGCGGGCTATGGTCGCCTGAGAGAATTCGCATCTCCACGCCAGCAATCCGGAACGCCCTTACTCTCGCCATATCAGCCTATAATCCTTATCGGACATTTGCAAGAAGTATTGCAGAAAAATGTCCTGTTCCTGGGGCGTGGCAGGATGGCCAAGGACCGGTTGGCCGTGTCCCGGCCGGCTCGCCGCACTTCGGGCACCGGACTTCGATCATGGCTGCGCCCCTTCCGCCCGGTTCTGAACGGGACCCCCGGGCGCGGGGAAGATAGCGCGCCGCCGGGGCGGCGTCAAGCCGTCAGAAATCGACGTTGACGAACGGTCGGCCGAGGCATACGCTGGACACTGTCCGGGGCGGCAATTCATCCGGGCGGAAAGGGGTTGCACAAATGGCGATACGGCGCGGTCGATGGACGTTGACGCTATCTCTCTTCCTCTTCGCGGGCGCGCTGAGCTTGGCGCAGGACGCCGACAAGAAATCTGCGGCGTCGCTGTCGCCCGAGAACCTCTTCGCGAAGGTCTCCCCGGCCGTCGTCCGGATCGTCACCTATAGCGGCACAGGGCGAGAGCTGAAGCGCGGTTCCGGATTCCTCGTCTCCGGGGATGGGCTGGTCGTTACCAACTACCACGTCATCGACGGTGGGGCGTCAGCCGAAGTCATCCTCGAAACGAACGCCAAGCTTCCCGTTGTCGGCGTCGCGGCACAGAAGGAGGAGTTCGACTTGGCGATCCTCAAGGTGCACGCGCAGAAGCTGCCGTTTCTTGCCTTGGCGGACGCCATGCCAAAGGAGGGTTCACGGGTATATGCGGTGGGCAACCCGCAGGGGCTGACGAACACGATCAGCGAAGGGCTGGTCAGCGGGATCCGAAAGATCAACGACGAACTGTCGCTCGTCCAGACGACGGCCGCCATCAGCCCCGGCTCCAGTGGCGGGCCGCTGCTGACGGCTGACGGTCAGGTTGTCGGCGTCACGACGCTCTTTCTGGTCAAGGGGCAGAACCTCAACTTCGCCGTACCGTCATCGGCCATAGAGTCGCTTGTCGCCGCTGCTGGAAAGACGGTGCCAGTGACAGGGCTGAAGGGGCCAGTGGTCCCGGAGGTCTTTACTGCTGAGGGGTTGCTTGGCGACATTCTGCCGGATGAGTACCGAGCCGCCCTAGACGCGCCGACAATCGGCCCGGCTGGTCTTCAGGCGTTCGAAGCGTGGTTGACGGCAACCGTCGCAAGCAAGCGGATTTCGATCATTGACGCCCGATGGGGTGAGACGGAGACCCAACCAGACGCCATCACAGTGCATCTGACCCGTGCCGTCGCTTCGGGGACAAGGAGATATTACCTAGCGATCCGGATAGTACTGCCAGTCCCCCTGCCCCCGGGGGCCGCAGGAAAGGCGTTGGAAGTGGAACGTCGTAAGGTAGGGGCGCATGTCAATGTCCGTGGGCGGGTCGTGTCTGTACAGGTCGCGATGGGCGCCGAGGGGATTCGTCGCCGCGACGATTTCGGCGTGACCGAACGCTTGGAGGGAATGACGTTCATGGAGCGCTACATAGCGCAAGACAACCGAGTCGCGGAGGGGATCGCCGGAATGTCGCCCCAGCAACGGCTTGTGGCGGGCCAGCAGCTTGGCGGGATGCAACCGGCCGGGCCGCGCAAGCCCCGTTACCTCGAAGCAGAAAAGGGAGACTTCTTCAGAGACGCCCGAGGTATCGACTTGCAGATCACCTTAGAGGACTGGGAAGCGACCGACGCTATGCCACAGCGAGAGCCCTGGGTTGTTGATGAAAGCACGACTAAGATTTCGACTCCTGCGACGCAACCCGCTCCCTCGCCCGAAGACATCGAGGCCCGTCGGCAAGTCGAGGAACTGAAAAGGCGCATAGAACGGAGTGAGACGGCGCGACGCCAACTGCAACTGGCGGAAACCTATCTTGCCAACGGCATGTCAGGGAAGGCGAGGGAAGTGCTGCTGAAGATAATGGCAGACTACCGGGATGCCCCGGCCGCAGAGGAAGCCAAGCGGCTGCTGGACTCGATGGAGTGAGACCTTCGGCCTGGAGCAGACAGGATGATCCGCTACAGGTGCCCGCGTTGCGGAGCGAAGCTGGAGAGCCCGGACGAACTGGCCGGGCGGCAGGACACCTGCCCGGACTGCGGGGCGACGTGTGCCGTGCCGGAAGCTCGGGCGGGCGGCGGACCGCGCTGGCGCGGCCCGGCCGTGTTCGTGTTGTCTTTCGTCGGGTCGCTGGCGGTGCTCGGGGCGGCCGGGGCGATCTGGTATGCATCCGGGAACAGTGAACCCGAGGAACCCGAGCCCGAAGCCACGCCGACCCCTGCCCCCCTGCCGAGAGAGGAAGCGCTTCCCCCGTACCAGGTCGCGTACGCCTGGGAGCATTCGGCCGAGACAACGTACTGTGTTCTGAGCGGGCCGCTGACGCGCGGCGACATCGACCGGTTGGCTGACGAACTATTGAAGCGCCGGGCCGAACTCCCGGAGAAGTACTTCGTCCGTGTTTACTTGACCGAAGACAATTGGCAACTCGACGCCCCGAAGGGGGCACCTAGAGGACCGCGCCACTTCGCGGCAATGGTTGTCGGGTGGCCGGAAGACGGGAAGCGAGACATCGACGGGTGCATCCCGTCGGAGCGGTCGATAGCGGCCTGTTACGAAGCGTACATGGCCGATCACGGGCGCTATGTGGGGTCCTACAGGCAGGCAGAATGCGATGTGGCGCACCGGAGGCTGGGGATCACCGGATACGAAGTGCACGAAGCAACGCTCCCGCGAATCGTGCACGGTTTGACTAGGTACTTTCTGCTCGGCGGCGTCTATGCGCCATGGACCAATATCCCCGACCTGGATGAGGTGCAGGTGGAAGTCACTGGCCCCGACGGCGGGACGCTGGCCAAGGTGAAGATGACGCGCAAGGCCCGAGACGCGGCCGCGCGGTGCTGGCAGAGCGTTGAAGCGGAAGAAAAGATCAGCACTCTGTACCGGAACCCCGAGTATCTGGACGCCATCGGCCGCGTTACGGCCAAAGTCGCCACGCACGATGAAGCCGTGCGCCCTATCGAGGAGGCAATGAGCCGGGAAATCTACGCCCTGTATGAGCGGGCGTGGGTCGCCGCTGCCCGGCACATGCAGATATGGTTCCGCCCCGGCCTGTCGCGGGATGTGCCGCGCGACTTGGGGCTCTGAGTCAACGACCGAGCGGTGATTGCGGCGACGGCGGCGCGGGGGTAGGATTCGGCCCGAAGGGAGAGGCGATATTGGCCCAAGGCAACGCCAACGCTAGTGAGTCCCGGGAAATGGCATGGTATATCTTCGCCCGCAACCCCCACTTCTGCTTGTCTCCAAATGCCAGACCGCTCGCCGACTACGGGTCAGTAGTACACCGCACATCTGGCAAGGCACGAGCCGAGAAGCTCATCGAGTGGTACGCGGAGGAGAGCAACCTTGAGGACCCCCCTACCTTCGAGACCTCTGAGCTTGTTGCAGTGCGCGCATCGAATTTGGACGAGCGGGCGCTTGTGAGGATCGCCGGAGAAGTTGAGCGGTTGCAGTCCATCGCCGACTACCTGCATTCTGAGGAGTACTGCTCTTGGAACCCAGTGTTTCGGGCGCTCGCCGAGTGTCGCCTACAGCTTGAGGAATTGGAGGGACAGATCGAGGAGGCGCAGCGTATGCGGCAACGGGACGTGCCCGGCTCGACGATCAAGACCCCAGGAGGGGGGGACGGAGAAGATGCGGCGCAGGTTGAGCCGGAACGGGGCATGCGCTTCGGCCGGTGCATCGAGGCAAGTGAGGACCAAGAATCGGCCCTGACAATCGGACCGGACGGACAGTACGGCAATCGCCAGGAGGCCTTGCGTGCTCTCTGCGAAGAGGCGCTCACGCAACTGGACGCTTGCCGTATGCCCACGGGCTCCGGGAGGGCAATCGAGTCGGTAGAAATACCCGATCCCGTGCGGGAGACGATTGCCACGCTCACGGCCCTACTTGACGCAATTGGCCAGCCAAAAAGGGCGGGAGTAGTGCGCGACAAGCTTGCAGTTGCGGACAGCGCGGCCGAAGAGCACCTACTTGCGCAAGTGGCCTGCTTCGAGGAAGCCACACCGAAGAGCGCTATTTGGGAAGGGAGAACAAGCGCTGAGGTGAAGCAGGCCCTGGCAGACCTCCGAGCGTCGCTCCGAACGCTGCTTGTCCTGCCCGAGCAGTTGGGGCCGGCCTCAAGTTCAGCTATGGGGGCCCTACCGAAGCGATACCACCAAGAATGCACAGAAGATCCCGAGGTAAGCACCGCGGCCCGCGCGTTTGGCGAGCTAACTGAAAGACAGAAGCAGATTCTTCTCGCTCACCAAAAATCGGAAGAGGCGGGACAGAAACCGCCGACGGACCGTGCCCTTGCGAAGTGCCTTAGGGTCTCGGCACAAACGATCTGCAACGAACGAAAACACATCGAGGCGGCGACCGGAGCGCCCCTGCCCGGGCGCGACAAGGACCGCGCCAGGAGAGAGTCGGCGGTGCCGCCTGCGGACCTGGACAGTCGGCCAAGCCGTCAGTGAAGCAACGGGGGCGCACACCACGCTGAGGCTACTTTGTCAATCATTTCGGGGCTTTCCGTCAATCTTGTCAAGTTGACAAGAACGGGTGAGGCCGTGAATCCCCGCATGGCGGACGCGCGGCGCTTGCCGTCCCTTTGACACACTTGCGGACAGCGTTTGACGCCGCCCTATGGTAGAGGCCGCGCAATGGGCGGGGCCGCAAGCAGACCGTAGCAACGGAGCGATCAAGATGGACGCGGAAGCGAAGAGGATGGAAGCGACGGGTTTCGGCAGGCCCTTGGCGTACTCGGCCCGGCAACTGGCCGAGCGCCTCGGGGTGTCACTCAGGCATGTGCGCAGGATGGACTCGGCGGGGCTTTTGCCCCGGCCCTGCCGCCTGGGGCGGGCGGTTCGCTGGCCCGCCGAGGACGTGCAGGCGTGGCTGCGGGCCGGGTCGCCCGACCGGCGGCACTGGGAAGGAACCAGGGCGCGGAACGGAAGGAGCGAGCGATGAAGGACCGAGACGAAAGAGAGGCCGCCCCGGCTGGCACCGGCGACGGCCTCGACAGCAAAACTCGACACGGGCAGCGTATCAATGGCCGCGAAGCGAAGCAAGCAATCCTTGGCCTGTTCGAAACGAATCGCGCCGAGTGCCTCCGCGAAGCCCGGCGCGTCTTCCTGGACGCCCTGCGGGAGCAGGGCCGGGCGACGATCAACTCCGTCCGACAACGGATGGCCATCCCCGAGGTGTTGGACCCGCGCTGGTTGGGGGCGGTGCCCAAGCCGTTTGCCGCGCGGGGCATCATTCGCCGGGCGGGCTTCGTCGAATCGGAGCGGGCGCACGGCCGGATGATTGCGCTCTGGCAACTGGAGCGCGAACCGACGGCCGAGGAGTTGGCGGCGATCTTCAACGGCCAGCCGAAGGGCAAGCGGAGGCCCGACCGGCCGGACGCCGACGGCCAAGCCCCGGTCCCGGCCGTGAGGACGCCGGAGCAGACCCCGGGCACCGGGGGCGCAGCGGCGGCCGCGCCGCTCTTTGCCGACCTGCGGCCGGATTGGCGCGACCCGCACCGTGGCGCGCCCCGTAAGGCATGGCGGCGGTGAACCTGCTCGCCCATGCCCTGGCCTATGCAGCACGGGGCTGGAGCATTCTCCCCGTCAAGTACGTCAACGGCCACAAGAGCGGGGCCGTCCGGTGGAAACGCTTTCAGACGTTCCGGGCGACGGAAGAAGTGCTGCGCCGCTGGTTCGAAAAGAACCCGGACTGGCAGATCGGCGTGATCTGCGGGGCGGTCAGCGGCGGGCTTATCTGCCGGGACTTTGACGCCCCCGGCGCGTACGAGGCGTGGGCGAAGGCGCACGGCGAACTGGCGGCCACGCTGCCGACGGTGCGGACGGGGCGCGGCTGGCACGTCTATTTCCGCGCCCGCGACCTGCGGTTCCGCGCCCTGGCGGACGGGGAGTATCGCGGCGAGAAGCATTTCGTGGTGCTGCCCCCGAGTAGGCACCCCAACGGGGCGCGGTACGCCTGGACGGTGCCGCTGCCCGAGGGCGAGCTTCCGATGCTCAGTCCCATCGAGGCGGGGCTGTTGCCGAAAGAGGAACCGAAGCCCGAGCCGCAAGCCGACCCCGAAGCGCAGGCCCCCGGCGCGGACCGACCGGACCGCCCCGACTGCCCCGACCCCCCCAAAAACCTCTGGCCGCCGACGGGGCTGACGCAGCGGACGTTCCGCTTTTGCCAGATCGGGGCGCAGGACGGGCACCGCAACAGCGAACTCTTCGCGGCGGCGTGCGATATGGCCAGCAAGGGGATCGCCCCGCAGGAGGCCGAGCAGAGGCTCCTGGCCGGGTGTAGGCGCTGCCGGCCGCCCTATCCCGAGGCCGAGGCGCTGCCGACGATCCGCAGCGCGTACAGCAAGCCGCGCTGGCAGGTGCGCTCGCGGGAAGACCCCTGGGGCGCGTACGTCCTGCCCCGGTGCATTGCGAAGCGAAAGCACCTGAAGGACAGCGCCAAGCTCGCCTGGGCAGCCCTGGACTACCGCCAGCGAGACAAAGCGGACTCCTTTCCCGGCCTGAATACCCTCGGCGCTGACATCGGGCGCAGCCGCGACACCGCCCATGAGGCGGTCAAGGCGCTGGAGCGGGAGGCGCTGCTGACTGTCCGGCGGACCCGAGGCCAGCCGAACCGCTACACAACCCGTCTTCCCAAGCCCGGACCCGTCGGGATTCCTTACCCTAAGTACCATGATCGAAGGGGGGTGGGGGAGAAGCAGCAGGGCGCTGGGAAAGCTTCTGAGGGGAGGGAGGACAGCCGAGCCGAAGGCGCTCAGGAAAAGGCTGAGGAAAGCGCCGAAAAAAACTGCGAAAAGGTGATACTTTCGGATTGCAATGTATCCGGGCGGGCGGTAGAATTGGGGCATGGGACGGAAGGCCCCGGACATCGAGGCGCAGTTGCGGCGGGCGATTCTGGCGAGCCCCCTGACCCGCTACCGGATCGCCAAGGAAAGCGGCGTCTCGCAGGCGAGCCTGTCCCTGTTCGTCCACAAGAAGCGGACCCTCGGGCTGACGAGCGCGGCGAAGGTGGCCAAGGTGCTCGGCCTGGAGCTTCGGGAAGCGGAAGGAAGGTGAATCATGGCGCGAATCTTCCGAGCAACGTACAGCAAGCTGCGGACGGTCAAGGACCGCAAGGGGCGCGTCGTCTATGACGTGAAGGACGGCCGGAAGGTGCCCCGGCGGGTGCCCGTTCTCGGCAGGGACGGCAAGCCCGTGCAGGCCGAAAGCCGGAAGTGGTACGTCGAGTACCGCGACGAGAACGGCCAGACGCGGCGCAAGGCGGGCTTCGCGGACCGGCGGGCGACGGAACAGCTTGCCCAGGAGCTTGAGCGGACGGCCGAACACGTCCGCAGCGGATACAAGCCGAAGGAACACGGCCAGCTTTCGCGGCTGCTGACGGAGCACCTGGACGAATACAAGGCCGATCTGCTGGCCAAGGGCACGTCGGCCAAGCAGGCGCAGCAGGTGTATAACCGCTGCAAGCGCATCCTGGACGGGTGCGGGTTCGCGGTGTGGTCTGAAGTCTCGGGCAGCAAGGTGCGGCGCTGCCTGGCGGACCTGCGGAAAGACACCGAGGACAAGCGGGGAATCTCGGCGCAGACGAGCAACTGGTACTTGCAGGCGATCAAAGGCTTCTGCGCCTGGATGGTGCGGGAAGGCCGCGCCCCCGAAAACCCCTTGGCGGACCTGCAAGGGCTGAACGTCCGGGCGGACCGCCGGCATGAACGGCGGGCGCTGACGCCCCAGGAGTGCCGGACGCTTCTAAACGCGGCGCGCGGCGGCGAGCCGGTCAAGGGCATGGACGGGCCGGACCGGGCGCTGCTCTATCGCACCGCGCTGGAGAGCGGGCTGCGGGCGGGCGAACTGCGGACGCTGACGGTGGGCGCATGCCGTCTGACGGATGAGCCCCCGGCGCTGGTGGTGCTGGCCGGGTATTCGAAGCACAGGCGCGAGGACGTGCAGCCGATTCCGGCGGGGCTGGCCGAGGCGCTCGCGGCGCACACGGCCGGGAAGGACGCCGAAGAACCGATCTTCCCGACGATGCCGAGGGCCGATCACGTCGCCAAGATGCTGCGGCGCGACCTCAAGGCGGCGGGTATCCCCTACCGCGACGGGGCGGGGCATGTAGCCGACTTTCACAGCCTGCGGCATTCGTACATCAGCAACCTGGCGCGGGCCGGTGTGCATCCGAAGGTGGCGATGGACTTGGCGCGGCATGGGAATATCAACCTGACGATGGCGAGATACTCGCACACGGCCGTTGCGGACCGGGCGACGGCGCTGGACGGGCTGCCGGAGCTTGACGAGCAGGACGAAGCCCAGGTCGTGCGGGCGACGGGCACCTATGACGGCCGGGCCGAAGCGGGGCGTTTCAGGACCGAAAACGCCAAGCAGAGCGCCAAGCGCGGCGGCAAGAGCGCGCAACCGTCCAGAAACAAAGGCGATAGGTCAGACCGCAAAGCGTTTGCTAAACCGTTGTACGGGGTCACACCCGTACCGCGGGTTCGAATCCCGCCCTCTCCGTAACAACGGCCTCCGGAGCGCCAGCTTCGGGGGCCGGTGTTATGAAGCCGTCTGAGAACCCGCCCGGGCCCGAAGGGCCCACCGCGGGTTCGACGCCGAAGGCGCCCGCAAGCGGCGAGCGACGCGAGCCGCGCAGCGGAATCCCGCCCTCTCCGTAACAACGGCCTCCGGAGCGCCAGCTTCGGGGGCCGGTGTTATGAAGCCGTCTGAGAACCCGCCCGGGCCGGGCCGGCCGCTAGCGGGCGACGGCGCAGAGCGTCACGAACATCAGGTGGGCATCGACACGGGGCGAGGCCAAGCCCGCGTCGCGGGCCATTCGCGTCATCTCGTCCGGCGTGAAGCCGGTGCGGAAGACTCGGACGAGATAGGCCAGAAAACCGCGGCGCGGCGTGGCGACGAGAACCGTACCCCCGGCGGCCGTGACGCGGGCGCATTGAGACAGCATCGCCCGCGGGTCGAGCACGCAATTCAGCGTATCGACGCTGACGACGGCGTCGAAGCTGCCCTCTTCGAAGGGCAGGTCGGCCGCATCGCCGGGCTGGAAACTCACTCGCTCGGCCAGGCCGGCCTCGCGGGCGCCTTTGCGGGCCGTCTCGAGCATCGGCGCAGACAGGTCCGCGCCGACGATCTCTGCCTCGGGCAACTGCCGGGCGAGTTCGATGCACAGCGTGCCGGGCCCGCAGCCGACGTCGAGCAGGCGCCGGACCGGCCGTTGCGCTTCCGCCAGCCGACGCGCGAAGCGCTTGGCGAAGCGGCGCATCAGCCCCGCATGCCGGCTGGCGTATGAGGCGGCGCCGTCGGCCGTCTCAAACTGCTGCCCGAGGCCGGTTTGCTCGAATGCCATGCGTTTCATGAGGAGGCACACAGGATACAGCGAGAGCCCCGACGGCCGCGATCCCTTTCCCGCCTGCCGGCGAAGAAAGCGGCCGACCGCCAAGCGGAGGCGGTCGGCCATGTGCCTTGTCGGCGGGGAGGGAAGCGCTTGGCGATCGCAGGCGCGTCCGGATCGGCGAGCCACCGGCCGCAGGCCGCCTCAGTTCGCCCAGAAGTACATCGTCCCGCCGGGAGCCAAAGCGTAGTGGCTCGGGTCGGGCGTGCTCGCGTAGTACCCCTCTTCGCGCGGCTCGATGTGTCCGTCGCCCCACAGCACGGCCTGCCATCCGGGCAGGTCCGGGTTCGTCCCGTGCGGATGGTTCCAGTACGTCGCGCCCGTGCCGCTGCCACCGCGACTGACGAGGTCCGCGGCGATGACACGATCACTCGGGCGCTCGTCCGTCTCGACCGAAGCGGCCGGCGCGGGAACGCCCGGGTCGAAGTTCCACCCGTACACCACGTCGGCGTTGCCCGTCCCGCCCGGCGGCCACTTGCTGTCGTTGCCCTCTCCTTCGCCGAACAGGCCCGCGACGAACATGTAGTGGATAATCGCCTGTCCGCCGTTATCGACCCGCCCGCCGCTGGTGTTGACGCCCTCGTTCACGAAGCGGATCTCCTCGGTCGCGCTCGGGCACTCCCAGTGGCTGTCCTCCAGCCCGAACTCCTGGAAGCTTTCCCAACTCGTGCCGAGCGCCCGCCAGGCCTCGACCGGGGACGGCCGGCCGCCTTCGCGGATGCCCACCAGGTCGAACTCCGCCCACGTGCCGTCCTGGCAGCCGTTCCGCGTGGAGCTGCCCCACTTGTCACCGGTGGCGATGATGGGATATCCGGGCAGGATGCCCAGGTTCGGCCGGCCCTCGTCATCCATGCGGATCTTGTTCGGGACCACGGTGCGCTGCATCCGGTGGGCGCGGTAGCACGCCGGCAGGTAGCCGTCGTGCTCGGCCGCGAACACGTGCGATGCGAGGCCCCAGGAGCGCAGATTGCTCCCGCAGACGGCCCGCCGCGCAAACTCCTTGGCCCGGCCGAGCGCCGGCATGAGGATCGTCACCAGCAGTGCGATGATCGCGACGACGACCAAGAGTTCGATCAAGGTAAAGGCGGGCTTCGCCGTTGAGGCGAACCTACCCATCGTCACGTTTCGGCCGTGCGGGCTGGACATGGCTTCTAAACACCTTCCGACTGATCCTACGCGAAGGGCCCTTCCCGCATCCAGGAAGGGCCCTCCGACCCGTTACAGTCTCACACGGCGGACCATCCGCCGCTGTTCTCGTTGTTCACGGCCCGCCTACTCGGACCGGTACCGCTTACTTCCTGCGACGGCGAATCAGCAGGCCGACGCCACCGAGGCCCAGCAGGACCATCGTGGCGGGTTCGGGAACCACATACAGCAGGCCCGTGCCGTCGAAGTGGTTGTCATCGACGTTCACCGTCTTGCCGGGGTTGGCCGTCTGCGCGTCCGTGCTGCCCCAGTAGGTGCCGGCGGCCTTGGCGTCGCCCTCGATGGTCAGCGAACCGACCGTGTCGATGACGCCCTCGGCGATTTCGACGATGCCGTAGCTGAGGTTGCCTTTGCCGTCGTCGCGCATGTCGATGACGACGTCAGCGGAATCGCTGATCGCGCCGACATCGAGATCCAGCGTGCAGTCGAACTTGTCGTCGGGGGCGAGCGTGATATCGGCCTGGTCGAGCGCGTCGGTGTTCGTGACCCGCAGCGTCTGCCGCTGCATGGTGATCAACGTGCCGTCGGCCAGATCGTTGTCGCCGTTGAAGATCGTCAGGCCCTTGGCGCTCGCGCCGCTCGGCAGCGTAATCGTCACCGCCGAGGAGGCGACAATCTTGCCGTCAACCGTCAGCGGGTTGGCGAAGTTCGTCATGCCATTCTGGAAGATCACGTCGCCCAGCAGGTTGAGCGTGATGGTCGAGTCGATCGTTCCACGCTCGATTACGGCCGTGACCGGGTTGCTACTCTCATCCAGGTTCCCGCCGACATTCAACGTGCGCGTCCCGCCGCTGGCGGCGATCGTGCCGCCGCTGCCGAGGAGCCCGTTGAACTTGGTGGTGTAATCGGCGGAGAAGGTGAACGCGGTGGTGGGGTTGCTGTCGGCGTCCTGCTCGAGGACGTCCAATACGGCGCCATCCGAGAAGGTGACATTGCTGCCGTCGGCCGTGACACCGACGGTCGTGAGTTTGTTGCCCCCGACCGCGACGACGCCGGTGGGGTAGGAGGCCGTCAGGCCGATCTGCAGATTCGTATCGACGGAAGTCAGATTGTTGAATGTGTTGGTCCCCGTGAACACTACGTCCGATCCGCTCGTGCCGGTCTCGTCGAGCGTGATGTCGTAGCTGCCGCTGATGTCGCCGGCCAGAACGATGGCCTTCGACTTGTTCACGCCGAATTCCACCGTCATTGCGCCGTTGAGCACCATGGCGCTGGAGATCGTCAACTGGGTGTTCGAGTGGTTGTCGTTCTGCTTGATGAGGGCGCCCGAACTGAACTGGATCGTGCCGCCCTGGAGATTCGGCATCGAGAAATCCTCGTTTCTGACGCCATCCAGGTAGATCGTGCCGAGGTCGTTGTTGAGGGTCTCGTCAG
>Ga0272442_10008736_pt1 | contig 12782 bp, 8 predicted proteins | sample SSMForm2O_FD_200262 | JGI IMG/M metagenome (GOLD analysis project Ga0272442, IMG submission 200262) | Marine sediment archaeal communities from Little Sippewissett salt marsh, Falmouth, MA, United States - SSM-Form-2O | ecosystem: Environmental > Aquatic > Marine > Wetlands > Sediment ... | reverse complement strand
TAAATCCGGAAAAGGGATATTTTTATGAGATCGGGGACGTTGCCCTGTTTATAGCATACAGGGACGGGAAGCCTGCCGGCAGGATAAGCGCGCACATTAACCACCTTTATGAAGAAAAGTATGATAATGACACGGGATTCTTCGGGTTCTACGAGGCAATAGACGACATGGAAGTCTCAAAAACCCTTTTCAGCACAGCTGAAAACTGGCTGAAAAATAAAGGAAAAACAGTGATGCAGGGGCCCCAGAGCTTCAGCATATATGACGAGATCGGATTCGAGGTGCACGGTAAGGATGTTATGCCTGTTATAGGGCTGTTCCACTATGCAAACTATTATGAAAAACACGCGGTTGAATACGGCCTGGGCAAAAAGATAGACTGGAGCTGTTACCTTGTGACTGACATAGGAGACTACCAGCCATATCTCAAGGACATTCGTGAGAATATAATGAAGGAACAGGAAGATGTTGAATATTTCATATATGAGAAAAAGGACAAGGAACGAAGGAGAAAGGAGGTAATAGAAATATTCAACAAGGCATGGGATGGAAACTGGGGACACCTGCCTCTTACAGATAAGCAGTATAAAAATCTTTTTGATGAACTTATAATGATCGCTAACCCGGAGCTCTGCATTTTCGCTGAAAAGGCCGGTAAAACAGTTGGTTTTATTATTTCAATACCTGATGTGAATCCATATTTCAGAATACTGAACGGTCATCTATATCCATGGCGTCTGGTCAGGTTCCTTATGAATTACAAGAAGACGAAAAAGATACGGACAATTATAATGGGACTCCTTCCCGAATACCGGGGACAGAAGATTGATGATGTGTTCTACCTGAGAACAATAGAGGACGGGATAAAACTCGGATACAAGGCGTCTGACTGTTCACTGATCGTTGAAACAAATAAAAAAATGATAGGTGCGCTCAAGCCGCTTAAAGCTGATCAGTATAAAACCTACAGGATATTTGAAAAGAAAATCAAATAGCGCAGCAGTAATATTATCTTTTAACTCATAACGGGGCCGGTTTACTATTCCGGCCCCCGTTTTATTAATGACACACCCTGTTAAAGGATATTTATATTACAGGAATTATTATAACCGATAATTTTATCTTGACTGTGACTGAATTATAAAGTGTAATATATACAGAATTTATTTATTAACTTATAGCAGGTAAAAAAAAGCTCTATTACATCCGCCGCCTACGGCGGCGGAGTGTTAAATTTATTAATTTTTTACACTGGAATATATTCTCAGGAATTATTACTGAAAATATACAGAATTTTTCCCACAGGTAATGAGAATAACATTTTTTTAAAGCACAGATCTATTCCCTATATAAAAAATGAAGACTAAATATGTAAATTACTGGCTTGAAAACAGGCACCTGGTACAGGAGGAATATGAAAAGCGTTCCCCTGATTATCACATTATACTGGACAGGACAATAAAGCATATTGAGAAAATGCTTGAGCAGCTCGAGGCCAATCCAATAGTTAAAGGTCGCGTAAAGTCATTTCAGGCCTTTCATAGAAAGATACTGATAAAAACACAGAACAGGCGCATCCATGATCCGTTCAAAGAGATTAACGATATTGTAGGGCTGAGAATTGTTGTGCCATTTTTAGAAGATCTCCATAGTATTGAGGATATTCTGAAAATGAAACTGAATGTAACAGAGATCGAGCACAAATCAATGACGCTTTCAATAAAGGAATTCGGATATGATTCAACACATTTTATAATACAGATACCACAGGAGCTGATGCAGGGAGTTGAAGCCTCAAAAGAGATACAGGTTGAAGTACAGCTCCGGACAATCCTTCAGGATGCGTGGGCCGAGGTAGAGCATGAACTGGTTTACAAGTCAAGCCTGGACAAGGTCGAGACAACAATCCGCAGGAAGCTTATAGCCCTGAATGCGACCCTGTCACTGGCTGATACGATATTTCAGGAGATCCGGGATTACCAGCAGAAACGTATTCTTGAACTGCAGGAAAGGCACAACAGGCTTATAGACAAGGTGTCAACAGTGCCGCAGAAGATGGGAGAAAAGCTGAGGGAGACAGGAACAGGGAAGACCGAGGCCTCCGTGAATGTAAACCATGATAAAGAAGAAACAATTCCGGAAATAAATTCCGGACTCAATGACCTTTTTGTAGAGGCCCTGAACGCCCACCTTGATAATGACCTTGAAAGGGCAGCTGAACTCTATTCACAGCTGATCGAGGTCTCACCAAACCATTATATATATAATCACAGGGGACTTGTATACCTTTCACTGTCCAATTATGAAAAGGCAATAGCTGACTTTACAAAGGCGATTGAGCTTGAACCTAATGATACGCGGGTATACACAAACAGGGGACTGGCCTACAGGATGGTTAAGAAACTTGACAGAGCGCTTGAAGATTTTAATAAATCAGAAAACATAAACCCGCTATGGCCGGATACCTTTTACGGAAGGTCACTTACCTACTATGATCTCGGGAACCTGCGAAGGGCGCTTGAAGACTGCGACAGGGCAATAAGCCTTAAACCTGGATTCAAGCAGGCAGTCAGGTTCAAACAGTTTCTCATGAACCAGGAAATGGAATAGACTTCCGGACCGTGGAACCGGTAATACTGAAAATCCCCTGGAAAAAAGGAAATGTATGAATAAATCAGAAAAGCGGTACTGCATTCTGCCTGTTGCAGGTGCGGCCATAATAATACTTATTTTCATAATAATGATTAATTATGGAGGGAAAAGAATAATTGATGATGTGTCTTCATTTGTAAAAAATGCAGGGACCATAGAAAGAAAGATCATACTGAATGTACCAATGTATGAGGATTATGCAACGTCCGCAAGGGAAGCTGAGTTGAGGCGGTATCTGCTCAGGTATCACCTTGAGGCTGCACGAAAATACGGTGTAAAAGGGGTGCAGGACCTGGCGGATATAAAGGATCTCTGTAAAGACGGGAGTCTTGTCTCGATTGAAGCTTCAGAATCTGATAATTACTATTTCTACAATGTGAGGAAAAACCTCAGGTTTCTAAGTCCTGCTGCTGCAACGGGGCTTAGAAAGCTCACAAACAGGTTCCAGGAAAACTTAACCTCAAGGGGAGTAAACGCCCAGGTAAAGATAGCGATATCATCTGCTGTTCGTCCTGTTTCATACCAGAAAAAGCTCAGGGGACGGAACCCGAACGCCTCTGTAAAGTCATCGCACAGCTTCGGCATAAGCTTTGACATTTTCTTTGATGATTTTTACGTGGTCCTGCCGGAGAGCGGATCTTACAACTGGATATCCGAAGAAATCAACAAAAAGGTAAGAAGAAGGCTGGGGTTTCTCATGGGTGACGCGCTGCGCAGGCAGTTAAGGTCGGTTCTAATGGAAACGATTATCCAGATGCAGGACACGGGGGAAATATACGCAATTCTGGAAAGGAAACAGCACTGCTATCATGTGACTGTTCTTGGTCATTGATCAGCATCCGGATAACGGGTTGCAAGAGACCTGATGATTCCAACCAGGTCCTGTAATAAAGGACTCCACAATAATTTATCAATTATGTATTGACGAATGCCTGAATTTAGTTTTTATTTATGATCAGGGATAATAATATCACTGATCTATCGAACCGGGAAAAGCAAAATATTCCAAATAACAGGAGAAAGCCATTAAAGAAATAAAAATCGCATGTATTGGAAATTACGTTCCACGGCAATGTGGTATTGCTACCTTTACCAGAGATTTAATGGAATCCCTGATTTCCATTGACAGCGAAAGAAACATTAAGGTCGAAGCATATGTGGTCGCAATGAATGACCGAAATAATACCTATGATTACCCTGAGATCGTGAAGTATCAGGTAAGAGATTCCCAGCAAAACGATTATCTGCAGGCAGTAAAATTTATCAATTTCAGCGATGCCGATGTATGTATCCTCCAGCATGAGTATGGCATTTTCGGCGGTGAAAACGGGATCTACCTTCTCCCCCTTATCAGTAGATTAACAAAACCACTTATAGCTATTCTCCACACTGTGTTAAAGAATCCTTCTTACAATGAAAAGGCGATTATCCAGAAAATAGATAAGAGGGCCGAAAAACTCGTGGTGATGAGTAAACGTGCTGTCGAATTTCTGACCGATAGCTATGGCATTGAGCGGGATAAAATTGCGATTATTGAGCATGGTGTTCCTGTTTTTAATTTTACAGATAGAGAGAGTTTCAAAAAGAAACTGAACCTGTCAGGTAAAAAATCCCTGTTTACCTTCGGACTGTTAAGCAGGGACAAAGGGATTGAAACAGTTATCAAAGCACTGCCGGAAGTAGTAAGGCGACACCCTGAAACAATTTATATTGTACTGGGGAAGACACATCCCGGAGTAGTAAAGGCATCGGGAGAGGAATATCGGAATTATTTACTTTCCCTTGTCGAAAAAAATAACCTGAGGGAACATGTGCATTTTTTTAACCGTTTCGCCACCAACGAAGAACTTTTCAGCTACTTTGCTGCAACAGATATATATCTCATTCCAAATCTTAATAAAGCGCAGATTACAAGCGGAACTTTAGCATATGCGATCGGAGCGGGATCAGCAGTTGTTTCAACGGCATTCTGGCATGCACAGGAGCTTTTAGCAAAAGGAAGAGGAAGGCTGTTTAATCCCGGTGATTCAATTGAGCTGGCCGGGATTTTGAATGAACTGCTGGACAAACCCGATTTATTGGATGAAATAAGAATCAAGGCTTACGAATACGGCAGAATGATGAGCTGGCCGGAAATCGGACGACAATATACTGAGCTTATTTCTGAAGCAATAGCAAACTGGAAAGGGACTCCATCGCTTGATAATACGATTATTAATCCACTTGCCATGCCCGATTTTCATATGTCACATATTATCAAATTGTCTGATGATACGGGAATTTTCCAACATGCCAAATACACTGTGCCTAATTTTAATGAGGGTTACTGTCTTGATGATAATTCGCGCGCATTATTGCTGTGCGTTATGGCATACCGGCAAAAAGGGTTAGAGGAAGCACTGGACCTGATGCACCGTTATCTTGGTTTTATCGACTATATGCAAAATGAAAACGGAACATTTAGAAATTTATTAAGTTTCAACAGGGCTTATCTTGATGAGACAGGATCGGAAGATTGTTTTGGCAGGACCATCTGGGCATTGGGCTATCTCATTCGATTCGCGCCCAATAATGCATATTTTAAACTGGCAAGGGATATATTTTTTAAAGCGTCTCCAAACTTCAAGGAAATAAAAACCATCCGCGGCATATCCTATACAATAATCGGTATCGCACATTATCTTCATCATGCCCCTGCTGATGCTGGTATGATTAAGTTACTTGAAGAGCTCACAGTCAAGATTATCGGGATGTATAACAAAGAGAAAGATACAGACTGGCTATGGTTCGAGTCTAATATAACCTATGCAAACGGCATGATCCCACTGGCGCTTTTTCATTCCTATGAAATAATTGAAAATAAAAAGGTGCTGAAAGTTGCAGTGGAGACAATGGAGTTCCTGGAAAAAATAACTTTTAAACATGGCTATTTTATACCTGTGGGGAGTGATTCCTGGTATGAAAAAGGAGGGGAACCTTCACGATTCGCTCAGCAGCCAATTGAAGCTATGGCTATGGTACTGATGTATTATCAGGCATATTATGTTACAGGGAATCCCGGATATACCCGTTTAATGTCATCTTCTTTCATGTGGTTTCTGGGTGAAAATGAGCTGGATATGCCACTATACGATTTTGAAACCCATGGATGTTGCGACGGCCTTGAAAGTTACGGGGTAAATAATAACCAGGGAGCGGAGAGTACTCTGGCATATCATATTGCCCATTTGACTGTTCTTCTTGCGCATGAGTAGTGTTTATACAGATCAACCAGGCTTGTCTTCCTTATGAAAATATGGACATATGTATAAAGTAAAATTAAGATGGCAATAGTAAAAAGATATGAAAAAAATCCGATCCTGACAAAAAAGGATATACCCTACCCCGTATCAACCGTGCACAATGCCGGTGTATGTAAATATGAGGGCAGGTACATCATGATATTCCGCTCGCACCTGGACAACGGCCGCTCTATACTGGGGATGGCAGAAAGTGAAGACGGTTATAATTTCAGGGTATCTGAAAAACCTTTTATGACCCCGGCACAGGAAGGTGTTTTTAAAACCTATGAAGAATACGGGATTGAAGACCCCCGCATTACTTTTATTGATGGTGAGTATCTGATCACATACAGCGCCTATTCCAGGCATGGCGTGAGAATAGGCCTGGCCAGGACAAAGGATTTTAAAGTGATTGAAAGGTTCTCTCTTATCACAGAAGCTGATTATCGAAATGTTGTTATATTTCCAGAAAAATTTAATCAACTCTATGCCCGGCTTGACAGGCCACATTCGGAAATCAGTCCCTGGTCTATATGGATTTCCTATTCTCCAGATCTGAAATTCTGGGGAGAATCACGATTGATAATGAAACCGGTTCAATATCACTGGGACGAGATGAAAATTGGACCGGGTGCCCCACCTTTTAAAACCGACAAAGGATGGCTGAGCATCTATCACGGCGTTTTTGAGACTATGGACGGCTCTGTTTACAGGCTTGGCGTGGCACTTCACGATCTTAATGATCCCGCGAGGATTATCGGTGTCAGTGACAGGTGGATATTACAACCAGAGGAGGAATACGAACTTACAGGTTATGTCCACAATGTTGTGTTTTCATGCGGCGCTGTACCTGAAGATGACGGCACCGTAAAAATTTTCTGGGCAGGCGCAGACTCGGTAATGTGTGTCGGAACTGCCGAGATAAATGAACTGGTGGAACTATGTTTAATAAATTCAAGACCGGCTTTGTAAAATGAAAGTTGCAATATTAGCCCCGATTTGCTGGAGAACACCTCCCCGTCATTATGGCCCATGGGAACAGGTTTCATCGAATATAGCGGAAGGTCTGGTAGATCGGGGAATCGATGTAACGCTCTTTGCTACTGGAGATTCACTTACCAATGGAAAAATCGAATATATTTGCGGGAAACCGTATGAAGAGGATAAAAATCTGGACCCAAAGGTATGTGAATGTCTGCATATCAGCTATATGATGGAACGGGCTGACAGGTTTGATATTATACACAACAATTATGATTTTCTGCCGCTCACCTATTCCCGTTTAATCAGCACACCCATGGTAACAACGATTCACGGATTTTCCTCTCCCAAAATCATTCCGGTTTTTAAAGAATACAATGATAAAGGTCATTATGTATCCATCAGCAATGCCGACCGCTCTAAAGAGCTGCAATACATTGCTACTGTCTATAATGGTATTAATACCGGGGAATTTACATTTAAAAAGGAAAAAGGAGACTACCTGCTGTTTTTTGGGAGGATTCATCATGACAAGGGTACATTTGAGGCCATAGAAATTGCCAGAAGGGCCGGTATGAAACTGATAATTTCAGGAATAATACAGGACCAGAATTATTTTGATGAAAAGGTTAAACCTAATATAAATGATGATGATATAGTTTTTATCGGGCCGTCAGGGCCGAAGGAAAGAGATAAACTGCTTGGAGGAGCCTATGCCCTGCTGCATCCCATTAATTTTAAAGAACCCTTTGGCCTTAGTGTTGCTGAATCCATGCTTTGCGGCACACCGGTAATTGCCTTTAAGAAAGGATCCATGCCTGAATTGATACTACATGGGGAAACCGGATTCCTGGTTGAGGATATTGATGAAGCCGCGGATGCTCTTAAGGATATAAAAAATATTGACCGCAGATATTGCAGGGAGTGGTCTTTAGGCAAATTCAGTCGTGAAAAAATGATAGATGACTATCTGGATGTATACAATAAAATTCTGGGGTGCAAATAATAAATTTCAATCTGTTTTATTTGCAATATTCAATACTTTTTCTATTACTAAAAGAAATTTGTCTTTTGATACTGGTTTTTCGATATATTCAACCGCTCCGAGTTCCAGTAACTTTATCTCATCTTTCCTGTTCTTTTTTCCTGTCAAAAAAATAACAGGCGTATCAATACTTTCCTTTTTTATCTTCTCAATAAGCTGGAAACCATTCATCTGCGGCATGTTGATATCAATGATTATTAAATCGAATTTTCCCGTGCCAATGGGGATAAGCGCATCAATTACATCTACTGCAATCTCAACATGGTAATCTGAGTCCTGTAAGATTCCGGCAACTTCCTTTCGTAGAAGCGGGTCATCATCAACAAAAAGGATTGAAGCGTTTTTTTTACAGCTGTCTGCTGAACCAAGTAATTCACTCAATAACTCATCAATTGGTATTGCTGCAATACTGGAAGCAGTATCTGATATCCCGTAGGGAAGAATCAATTCATTGTTGTGGATAATGGAACCGCATGAATAAACAACATTGGGCACATAACCTTCCCGTTCCTTTTCATTCGGAACCAGCAATGGCTTTTTCAAATAGCCTTTTACTTTTGTCGGGTCATTTAAATCAAGCAGAACGGCTCCTATACAATATTTTCTCATAGGACCTACACTATGAGTGAGTACAAGCCAGCCTTCTTCCATTTCGATAGGAGATCCGCAATTACCGGTTTGAATATATTCCCATGGATGCATCGGGTTCTCAATTTTTTGGGATTGCTGCCAGAGGTTAATATTATCAGAATACATGATATAGTTATTTACGCCGTCATGGCGGGAGAGCATGACATATTTTCCATTTATCCTGCGCGGGAAGAGAGCCATGCCTTTATTCTTTGCATATATTCCATTAAGTGGTATCACTTTAAAATGATAAAAATCATCTGTCTGGATAATTTTTGGAAGTATTGTATAACCGTCATAAGCTGTATATGTGGCAAAGTATGTTATGCTGCCGTCATCATCTGTGAACCTGACAAATCTGGCGTCCTCGATCCCGTTTCTTTCGGTATAAGAAATGGGAAAGATTACCCGTTCGGAAATTGCTGTGTCAAGGGAAAACTCAATCTCATAATGCGAATCAGCCAGCCAATTTATGTCTTTAATTATTCTTTTATTGAAATCAGTGAGATCCGGATTTTTGATCGCATCTTCGATGCTGGACCTCAAATTGTCATAAACAAACTTATCTTCAAGTTTATCCATTATCAATTTAATTGTCTCTTCAATAAGTTTTATCGCCGGTTTTTTCTCATTTGAGTTAATATGTTGATAAATATTCATCTCATGAAGTTTTTGTAAGAAGATCTTTTTATCATAAACATGTCGTTTGATAATTTCCGGCACATCCACCAGCCTGCTTATGGATTGCAATTGTATATTATTGTATTTATCAATAATGCACTCTCTGAATACTATAGATGAAATATGACCCTCTCCCGTGGCCCGGAAACTGATTATCACTCTTTTCTGGCCCTTTTCCCTCAAATCAGTTTGATCAGGATGTTCTACAATTGAGGGATTAAAAAAGGCGGCTGATTCGATTGAATATTCCATTGTGAAATATGCGCCAATAAGTAATTTCCTTCTTTTTGATTCTGAATGAGAATTTGCAGCCAGTTTTTGAAGTAAAATCATTAACTGCTGGATTTTTATTTTCAAAAGATCAGACACAGATTTAAGATCTATGTCATTAATTAGCTGCATAATCTGCATGAAGTTATTTTCAAATATTTTTGATATATTGCGGTGGCGTTTTGAAAAGTCTCTCAAAACACTATTGAGGATGAGATTGATTTCCTCATCAGGCAGTTCCAGAACCCTGTTAATAATATCCAGGTACCTTTCCTGTCCACCTGGAAGGTGTAACCGTGAGATTATCCTGGCGGGATTAGGATCAAAGCGGATATCTTTCCTTTTAACTTCTACAGACATATTTTTATAATCTCCACATAATGTAATTTGTTTCAGAAGAAGTGAATAATACTATCATGTGCAATTGAGTTGTATGAAAAGTCAAATAGAAGATATTTATTACAGAAATTTACCTTAAAAAACACTTATTATCTGAGAAAACCAGTTGTGTCAGCCTTGTTAATGACCGGGCACTAATCAGCATCCGGATAACGGGTTGCAAGAGACCTGATGATACCGAGACTTTCAAAAAATGTATCCACAATGTCAGGGTCAAACTTGGTCCCTGACATGCTTTTTATCTCTTTGAGTACGTCCTTTTCCGACCATGCCTGTTTGTATACACGGTTTGAGGATAAAGCGTCAAACACGTCAGCGATTGCAACAACGCGACCGTATATGCTTATCTCCTCGCCCTTCATGGGTACAGCCCTGCCCCTTGAATCCTTCTCAACAGGAAGTCCTGTCATAATATCAATATGACCTGGATATCCTGTTCCGTCCCAGTTCTCATGGTGGGTTAGAGAAACAGCGCAGGCAACTTCATCGAATTCGGAATGGCTGTCAAGAAAAAGCCTTGCACCGAGAAATGTATGTGACTTCATTATCTCGTATTCTTCATCATTAAAGTGTCCCGGTTTTTTCAGTATAAGGTCGGATATGGCAACCTTGCCCACGTCATGGAGTATCGCGGCCATCCTGAGGACATCCCTGTTTTTATCAATTTCATCACGAGAGAGTCCTGCGTGAAGGGCCCAGCGTTCATATATTTCAGCTGAATAGGAGGCAACCCTGTTTACATGAGCGCCTGTTTCCCCGGGATCACGGAGTTCGGCCATCTGTATCATCCTGAGAAGCATGGACCTGGTCAACATTGACCTCTGCAGCACCATGCTGGCTGTGCTTGCGAAATGGGCGATAAACATTTCATCCTGGCTGCTGAAGGGTAAAGGATTATTATTTTTATCAAGAGCGTTAATGATCTGGAGTACGCCTATTACCCTGTCCCTGTCTGTCTTAAGTGGGACAGTAAGCATTGAAGTTGTATGGTAGCCTGCTGAATTATCATAAGATGGGTCAAAACTGTAAGGAAAGGAATTCTCAATCAAATATACATCAGGGATATTAAGCATTTCACCGTTGTATGCAACATAGCCGGATAAAGAATTGACATTTATGGGTACCCTGAATGTTGAATATATAAGCTTGTCACCTGGAGGCAGTTTTTTCTGAAGGGTATCGTTCTGGGTGTGACTGAATACGAGCTGATCCCATTCCCTTATATAAATCGTGCCGGCATCAGCATTAACAAATTTACGCGCCTCGAAAAGTATTCGTTCAAGCAGTATGTCTACATCATGAACATTATTCAGTTCTATGCCGAGACGAATAATTTCTTTAAGTTTTTCTTTTTCATTCATAAATATTGCTTAACAGAAAGTAATATTTTTAATAAAAAATCGAAAATAATTCATGAACATCTATCATATTAAAAAAAATAACAATTATATCCCAGCCGCCGTCAGGGCGGCAAAGGGAATATGACTTTTTTACATGCCAATAGTTAAGAAAAAAATACTGATAAACTGTATAGAAACATATGTTTATATGAATATATAATAATATAAACAAATCTCAAGTAAAAAATAATTATGACACTACTCTTGAGTGAGGGGAAATAAACCAGAATAAATAACCGGGCTTAATTTTTTATGCTTGATTGAATGATATCATTCATATATGAGTATAATAATTTTATGGCGACCCATTCCGATATTCCGGAGGATTTATGCGCGTTATTGCAGTATCAAACAACAAGGGCGGTGTAGGGAAAACAACCAGCACTGTCAATATAGCAGGGGCCTTGAGCATGCTCAAGGAAAAGACACTGGTAATAGATATCGACCACCAGGCACAGTCCACATACCATCTGGGCATTGATCCGCACAAGGTTAAGAAATCCATTTATGATGTGTTGAAAGGTGAAATGTCGTACAGGGACATAATTATTGAGCGTAACGGTATTGACGTGATGCCTTCAAATCCTGAACTCAGGGGAATAGAGTTCCTGCCGATTCCGGCAAAGGAATTTCTTCTTCGTGACGCTCTTGCCGGACTGTCAGGATATGAATTTGTACTAATAGACTGTCCACCTTCGCTCGGGATACTGACTCTCAACGCGCTTGCATTTTCACAGGAGATATTCATACCCCTGCAGGTGCAGTTCCTGCCGTTTCACGGTATGTACAACCTGTTTGAAGCAGTACAGATGGTTAAGAAAAGGCTGAACAAGAACATTTCAGTTACAGGGATTATCGGTACCATGTATAACGCCAAAAAGACAATAAACCGTGAGATTCTTGATGAAACGGAAAAAAGACTCCCTGGAAAGCTGTTCAGGACACTTATACGTGAGAATGTTTCACTCCAGGAGGCACCGAGCTGGGGTAAGACCATATTCGAATATAAACCGGAGAGCAACGGCGCCACTGACTACATGGAACTTACAAAGGAGATACTTGAAAGGACCTCCTGAATGCTCGACACTTTTACGCTATGATTAATGGGAAAAATCTGTCCCGGTCAGCACTCATTATAATTATTACAGCTGCATGTTCATGCAGCAGCCGCACCAGTTACGGAAAACCGGAAAATTTCGGTATTTTCGCTCCCTCAAGGCTGTCCATGGTAGCCGGTCAGGATGGCTGTAACCCTGTAAGGTTGACGAATGACACAGTCATGTGGACTTTCGGGGACACCATACTAGGAAAATGGGAAAAGACGCCATCTCTTAAAACTACATTTGAATCATCAGCAATGATGGAAAAAATGATAAGCAATTCTCTTGCATTTTCAGGAATACCGGATGCCGGCAACATGCCGGATCCTGTTTTTGTCTATTA
>Ga0272442_10008735_pt1 | contig 12782 bp, 10 predicted proteins | sample SSMForm2O_FD_200262 | JGI IMG/M metagenome (GOLD analysis project Ga0272442, IMG submission 200262) | Marine sediment archaeal communities from Little Sippewissett salt marsh, Falmouth, MA, United States - SSM-Form-2O | ecosystem: Environmental > Aquatic > Marine > Wetlands > Sediment ... | reverse complement strand
TTTCAGGCCATCTTTCTTCATCATATTGCATTTTTCTAACTTCTTTTTTTGTCCAAGGAAGTTGTTCTGGTGTATGAATTAAAACTGATTCAGCCCAAACATCATAACTTCCACCTGATGTTCCTTCAGGATAAGAACAATGATAATATCTTTTTGGTTTTGATTTTTCTATTTCTCCAACAATCCCTGGATATTTCTTTATCATGGATAAAACGTTTGTTCTTGCTTTTGGTGCTTTCTTTTTTGCTTCTTTTGAAAGAATATGATATGTTCTTGGGTCTTCCCAAGGAATATCTTCACGTGGGTCTTCTGGTATCACACTTGTTGATACTTTCTCCATGCGTTCATCTGTTACATAGATTGGTAGTTGTTCTAAACGTTCTCTCGTTGCCCTTGAAGGGCGGATGTGTTGCAATCTTGGATTAAGAGGTCTGCAATCATCTTGGTCTGGTACTCCATCGTTATCAATATCATAATTTTTATCTTTTGCATATATTGGTTTCCATTTTTCTCTTACTTTTGGTGAACACCTTGCACCCTGTGTTAATTCACCACCCCATGTTTCTTGTAATTCAAAATAACCTGGTTCCCATTTCTCAAAGTCTTGTTCATATACTTCTTCAACTTCAGAAAAAGGAATGACATCTTCTCTTGCACGTTCTGTTTGAGAACCCGTATCTGGTGCTTGTTTCCATTCTTTTGTTTTTTTGAATACAACAACTTTTGATGGTTTATCTGGTGTTCCTGTTTTTGAAAAGGGTTGAAAACCTGATGCGTATATTTGTCCTGTTTGTGCTTCTGTTGTACCAAATGTTTTTCCAACTTGTGCATCTCCAATGTTATAACCACCACGTGACCTAAAACAACCTTTCTTTTTTGCATTGATATATTCTTGGTGTGACATTCCTCTATAGACTCTTCCTGGTTTTTGTGGAATTTCTTCAATCCCTTCTTTCTCTCCATAGTCAATTATTTCACCACTATATGATGATATTAATTTTTCATCGTGTATTAATGGTTTGTTTTTATAACGACTTCCTCTTGGAACAATACCAAACGCATAACTTTTATAATCTTTTGGATATTCATCAATAAGAACAAAATCCATTTTGTGCATTGCTTCTTTAACATCTGGATAATATTTTTCAACGTGTTTGATTACCTTTTGTTTATCTTCTTTTTTGATATTTACTAAGTGTTGTTTTCGTGGATTGAACGGTCTGCAGTCTTTGTAATCTGGAACTTTATCATTATCTGTATCTAAAGGTAAATGAAGTTTCATTGGTTTTACTTTGATTGGTTTTATTTTAATCATTAATCTTTCCTCTGAATTGACATTATAAGTTTAATCCCACTTCCAAATAGATTTACTCCTGCAAGAGCTCCCCATAAAAAAAACATTGCTGTCGCATATGGTCCAGATGTTGGATAAGCTGAATTTAGATATACAATTATTGGGTCATAAACATAAAAAAGTAAACCGAATATGAATATCGCAGACACAAATCTAAAGAAGGGAACAACGTCTATTTAGACCACCTCACGAATACTCTTGGATACCATAATAACATGGTCTACAAACCCATTTCATTTCTCCCTTCCAGTTTCGTGCTGTTATCAATGCATTTGTTTTTCTACCACATATCTGGCATCTATCTGGTTTCTTCAATAACATCACCATACTTCGGTTACGACATATCTTCCTCTAATTTTTTCTATAACCCTTCCTCTCTTATTTTTTGTTGCATCAAGAGCTTCTTGATATGTTTTATAAGATGGAGGATATTTATATTTTGTATGTGTTCCCTCTTTTTCTTTCTGCACACGTTTCATTTCTGCTTGTGCATAGTCTATAACAAAATCATCTTCATATGGGTTGTAAAAATCTGGCGTATATATTTCCATAAATTTTTTCTTATCTATCATTTTATCATTTCCTCTCTTTATATCCTTTTTTTAACAAACTATCTGTAAAGTTCCCTAAATCTTTTTTGTTTTTGAATATTTTTATATCATAAAAAGCAGAACCATCTTTATGTTTTTTTCTCCCATTATGATAACAAACAACATATTTTGCTTTACCTATTCCTTGTTGTATATAAAACTTCTTCATTCCCATTATTTTATCACCTTTCCTTTTGACCTCCAAAAGTCTTGTATTCTTTTAATATCCTGAGCAGCTCTTCCTGCTCTCATGGGTCTATATCTTAAATCTAAAGCACGTTCATATGCACCTTCAAGTGTTTCGTGATAAACACCACTTATTTTCTTTTTCTTAACAGGTGGTTCTGGTTTGGTGTAGTCAACATCAACATCATCCTTTGGTTCCGTTACAACAGTGTAACGTTTGTAGAACTCTTCGTCTTCATCTTGTGACATTGATGGTGGTCCCAAACCAACTAACATATTCTTCTTTCCGACTTTTTCTTCTTTTACATGAGCAATATCACATCCAACACATCTATCTATTTGGTCTTCAATTTCTTTTGCATGAACTCCTGGTTTTCGGGACCACACATCAATATCGTGGGTTGGTCTATGATATTGTTTAGGCATTTGCATGTTGGTTGAGAATGCACCGTGAAGTATGTTTCCTGTTCTTCTTGCTTGTTTTATAACTCTTGGAGGGACTTGTTTGTTCCAGTTCTCCTGGAATTCACGAACTTGTTCTCTTGAACAGGTTGGACCGTCTCCTTTTTCAGTTACTTTATACATTGGTTCTGTTTTTTCTGGTACTGTACTTATTGGTGCAGAATAGAACGGTGTAACTCGCATTGGTTTTATTTTTATAGCAATACCTTCCTTTTTTACTAAATCCATTTATTTACAACCTCCTAATACTTTTTTTAATCCTTTTATGATATGTGCAACGGTGTCGTGTTCTAACAGACTATTGATATGTGCGATTTCCTTTTGAGTTGCAGGTCTAAGATATTCTCCTGGAACTTTTGTCTTATATTCCATTTCTTGAAAACATCCTCTGATGTCGCAGTAGTAACCGTTGTACTTCAATGCAGTGTGCATCAAACCACGTTTCACTATCGTTCCTCCTTTGAGGAATCTCTGCAGAGCAACCGCAACCTCAGAACATTTTCCAAGGTAATAGATATCATTGTATCGTTCTGATTGCCAGAATTTCCGTATTATACAACTCAATTTATTGATATTCATTTTATTTCTCCTTTGATACACCGAAAGAAGAGGAAAAAGTTTCCTCTTCAGTGGCGTATAGGTTTGGTGGTTGTTACCACCGAGTAAGGTAGTAACCCTAAATTATTTATTTTTTGATTTTCTTCCTTTTACATAATGATAAATTCCGTAACCAGCAACCCAAGGAACTGTCGCATATGTTCCTATTGTTGTTCCTATTTCTGGTTGTTGAGCTATATGATACATTGCAGCTCCAACATGAATTGGTGCTGTCATTAATACTGCATGTTTTCCTGCTCCAATAAGAAACGTACCTTCTCTTTTTAATTTTTCTTTATCTATTTCCATTTCTTACCCTCCTAATATTGTCGCAGTTCTCCTGCGGTTGTGATAAGTTTAACTTGATGACCAGCCTGCATATAACGTTCAGCTTCTTCGGAACCCATGTATCGTTTGATTTCGTTGCCTGATTCTGTCTTCATCGTTACAACCCAGATTGGTTTTGGGTCTATCACTTTAACGTCTGTTGCGATTTTCTTTTTTGGTATTCTTAATGTTCCCATTTATGCACTTCCTATTTTTTGAGTAAGTGAAAAGAATTTTGGTTTATAAGAAGATTGTTTGTGTTTTGTTTGTGTTTTAGTTTGTTTTTTTAATCCCCATTGTAGTCCTGCTTTAAATTGTTGTTCAGCTCTTGGAACCCACCACTCTCGTTCTTTGTAAGCTTTAACAAATGGTTTTGGTTTTTTGCCTTTTGGTCTTTTTTCTTCTTCTTCAGGAAGTATAACTATAGGAGAAGGTTTTGATGGTGTAACTCTCGGATAATCATAATCATATTTGTATGGTCTATATGGTTCATATTCAAAATTATATTCATATGTATATGGATATTCATATTGATAATCTCGTTTATATTCATAATCGTAATCATATGTTGGAGGAGTATATTTTGGTTCATATCTTGTTTGTCTTGGTGTATATCTATATGGAGTGTATCTTGGTGTATATTGATAATCTCTTGTTCTTGTTACTGGTCTGTATAACCTTGTTGGCCATCTTTCAACATAACTTACAGATGGTCTGTATTTTACATTTACTTCAGACCTTACAAATCTTGTGATTGCATCAAATTGGTCACTTGTTAACGCCTTTTTACCAGTGAAATCTATTTCAGGGAAGCGTCTCAATACTTTATCTTGTACTTTTGTTCCTAGTTTTGATAAATCATCCATAATGTTTTGTCCTGTTATTTGCGGAGTAAGTGTTTGTGTTCCTTCAACGTTTTTAAACAACGATGGTCTTTGTTTATCTGAAAGATAACCACTTCTTCCTGTTGTTTCTTTTGGAACAACATATGTTGTCCTTTCTGGAATCAATGGTATCTCTCTTCCACTTGGAATATCAATAGTGTATTGTTTGTAACCAGTTCTTCTTGCCCACCAGTTACCATATCTATCCCAAGCTTTTCCTAATTTTGTTGTTGGTGTTGTTCTATATGTCAATTGTTTATTTAATTCTGGAGTCCAACCTATATGTCTATACACTTGACCAGATAAATATGCAGTTTCAGCTTCTGCAACAGCATCAGACAATGATTTACCGACTGTTCTTTGTATAAATTTATAAGTTGGAATTCTTACAGCTTCTATTTCAGTATCTGGAATTCCTTGTTTAATTGCTTCTTTTATTATTGCATTTTTTATTTTATCTGTAGCTTCCAGATATGCTTCAGCACTTTTAGCGTTTCTACCAACTTTTATTAATTCTTTAAGATATTTTCCTTGTAACATTCCTGCTTTTGGTTCAACATATGTTCTTGGTCTTTCACCCCAACCAAATCTTACAACTGATTCTCTTCCTGTAATATCAGATTCCAAACCTAACATCCATCTTGAACCAAACCCTCTTGGATATTGGTGATACATTTGAAACTGGACAGGGTTTTTTGGTGTTGTACGTGATGCATAACCTGTAATGAAAGTCCCTTTGTGTCCTGGTCTTCCAGTTAATTGAGCAACTCCAGGTATTTTCTTTCCAAGATATTGTGCTGTCTCTATAAACTTTTGTCCAAATCCTCTTGAATGTAAAAGAACTTCATATGGATGCAATGTTGAAGTTACTAACATTTCTGGAAAGTGTTTACCCGATGCAACCTTTACATCTAATATTGCTTTAGCTACTTGTTTACCACCTGCAATTCCTCTTAATGATGCAATATCAACTTTATTATAAACTAACCATTGCAAATCTGCAACCTGAACACCATCTATCGTTCTAGTTATAAATGGAACATCATAAAGACTTCTTAAAACACCTGATGATGGTGCATTAATAGAAGTAAAATCTCTGATTCTGTTTCCACTTTTATCAACTATTGTCCATGTACCTTCATGTTGAACTTTAACGTTTTTTCCTCCAACTTTAACTGGACCTTCATTCCAACCAACGACTTTATAAACTTCACCTTTCACTGCATTTGAATTATATGCACTTGCAAAATCATTTGCTACACTTGCAGTTTTATCATATGTTCCAAGGACAAGATAATCTGCATCTATCTTTTTACCTCTTATAAGACCAAATCTTCTTATCTTATCTATAGACAACTTTGATTGAACCTTTATTCCTTTTCCTCCACCAAGAGCAACATCTTTAGCATATTTTGTTTTTAAAAGATACAAATCCACTTGGTCAACAGGATTGTTCTTTTTAAATATAGAAGAAAGAGGTTTCTCTACTGTTCTTTCAAAAACTTTATCCATTAACTTACCAAGTTTTATTTGGAAGTCATAAAGTTTCATCCAACCACGTGTTCCATGAACACCTCCTTTTCCTAGAATATCACTTTGTGTCATTTCCTGCATTGATGCAGATTTGTATGTCCCTGGTTTTTTGATTGATTCTTCAAGGAACTCAAGTGTTTGTGGAACTTCTTCTTTACCTTGCAAGAAACGTTTTCCTCTTGTCCAGACAGTTCTTACCATAGGTGCAGCTATTTGTTTACCTGGAGTTGTTGACCATTCAGCAAATGTTTGGAATACTGGTTGCATTCCTGGATGGGTTTTCATCATTTCAAACTTTGAAAATAATCCCATTCCAACCTTTGGTTTAATAGTGCTAACGACTTCAAACGGTTTTGCAACCCCTTCTAAGACTCTTATTTGTGCTTCAGAATAATCTCTTAAAGCATTATGAAGGAATTCGTGTTTTCCAACATTTGCAATTTTATGAATTAAATAATCACCCTTTTTAGCTAAGAAAAGAGAACCTTTTCCTATATCTTTTATTACTTCTCCTGTTGTTCCTCTTATAATAAATGCACCTGATTCCTTTGGAAGACTATAAATTGTTTCACCTGGTTTCATTTCATATATACCTTTTCCCTTTGCAGTTACACCAGCTTTATCTAATACATCACCTATTTTAGTTCCTAAAAATGGGTCTACACTTCCTCCAACTCTTGATTCAAAATATGATGCATATTTTCCTCTTAATGATGGGAATTTTTCTCCAATTTTATAAGCTAAACCAGTTGGAACTTTACTACTTTGAACAACTATATTTAATTCAGGTAAAGCATTTCCATAGACATTTAAATACTGTCCTGTTGTCGGGTCCATGATACTGTACGTTCCATCTGAATTATATATCTTTTTAGCAATTTGAGTTTTATATTTATTAACCAGTCTTTTTATTCTAGTTGTTTTTAAAGTATTTGATAAACTGCTTTCTTCTACTTTTGTAACATCTTTAACAAATTGTTTTACAACATCAAAAGGTGTACCTTTAACTGTCCTTATACCTGACGTTAATATTAATTCTTCTGGTGTTACAGATTTAACACCACTCTTTTTAAAATATTCACTTGTTTTAACTAACTTTGTTGATAATTGTTCATCTGGTAATGCCTCTGTTAGTTTTAATTCTTTTTTTAATATATTAATTCTTTCTTTAAGTGGTTGTTCTAATTCTTTTAATTTTACTTTAGTTATCTTACCAGCTTTTTGGTATTGTCTTATTTGTTCTAATTGTGATTCTGTTGTATTCAATACTCTTTGAAGACTTTGAATTCTTATCTTATTTGGTAACTGTGATTGGACTCTACTATAAACATCTCGAACTCCACGATAATATGGTTTTAAACCAATGATACTTCTTGGAAAAGCTTGTTTTCCACCTGCGATACCCAATTGCATAGCTTTACTAAAAACAGGTGTCTCTAATACTCTACTACCAAATCTACCAACTGATTGAACTGGTTCATAAAGATATTTGAATGCTCTGGGGGATGATTCTACAAACTTGGTTGCCATTTCATAAGCAGCTGGTGCTTTTGATATCATTCCTGCAGGAGATGGATATCTTACTCCTTCGATAAGACCGTGCCACATTCTACTACCCAACGCAGCTGGTCTTATTACTTCTCCATATGGCACTTTTAAATTAAGAGGATACGTTCCCCCTGTTCCACGCAAAGACCAAAGACCACCACCTGAAACATCTTTAACAATTGGTCTTATGTTAAGTTTTGTAGTACCAGACCAAAACTTTTGAGCACCGTAACCACCAACTTTGAAACCAATAATTTCTCCTAATGTTGCAACTGTACCCTCAAGTGGTCTTTCAGCAATTTTTTGCCATGCACCTGATTCTCCCATTGTCATTACATCAGAAAAAGTAGCACCAATAGCTCCTGGTGCAGTTTCAGATGATGACATATACATTGACATTCCAACATCTGGAAGATAAGTTTCTCCAGTTGATATTCTCCCTGCAACATCAGTCCAATCACCTTCTCCCCTAACATATTTAACTATTGTTTGTGGTAAAGTTATTGGCCATGCAGCTGTTTGTAATAAACTTGATGTAAAAGCAGAACCAATCTTTTGTGCAGGGTGCATTTCCTCATAAAATATATCTCTGTATTCTGGAATTGTTACATTAGCTCGAAGTTTTGCTTGTGTTCTAAGTGATTCTTCCGCCCAATCTTCCTGTAATTCTTTATTACCAGACACACCAGCTAAAAAAGAACCAATTCCTAGACCAGAAGACTTTATTGTCAATGGGTCTTCCAATGTCAAAATTCCTGGACCCAATCCTTCTGCAACCCAACCAGTTAAACTACCTAATCTTTGATATACGTCACCACCCATTTGTTCTTTCATTTCTTCCATAGTTATGTCTTCGTAATATTTTCCTGTTGGTGTTAATTTGATTTCTCCACTTTTTTTGTCATAAGTCATCTTCCATCCTTCGTCTGCTTTTTCATCCCAAGTTAACCCATCAAAACTTCCATATTTTTTCATATAATCCATTTGTTCATCTGGTTTTATAGTTTTTAGAGCAGAAGTTGAACCTTCTTGTATCCTTTGCATACCAAAAGAACCTGAATCAACAGCATTATACGGATGTATTGATTCACTTACATCTGAAAGTTGAGCTCCATAACCAACGCTTTTTGTTTTAGGGTCATATTTATAACCAATATATTCAACCTCTGGATTTGTAAAATATGTACCACCTGGTTTAAATCTTACACTTTTTGATAAAGTAACTTCTTCACCACTTGGTAAAGTAATTTTTGGTGATTCACCAGACAACCCAATTGATTCTTCATAAATTGAACGGTTTAAAATATCACCTATGTTCTTTATACCTAATTTTTTCAGTCTATTTTTTTCAGTATTATAATCTTTTCTTTGCTCTGGTGTCATACTTCTATATAAACTATTTGAAAAAGTTTCTGGTATTATATAGTCAGATAAATAATAATCAACCTGTGATTTGTTCTTAAAATTAGTTAATACCTTTTCATTGAATTTATCAAAAAGAGTTTGTGACTGGTTTGGATTTAACCATGACAAATATGTCGTTTTAAAATAATCATCTGATAAACCTAAATCTTCAAAACTGTATATAGAATTTTTGTTCTTCTTTTTAGTTTCAGGTTTTACATCTTCTATAAACCAACTAGGAATCTCTTCTGATTCACTCCACTGGTTTCTAAGAATATTTCTTTCTTGTTCTCCTATATTTTGAACACGTTTTTCATATTCTGTTATAAGTGAACTGAAAGGAGTATCACTAGCTTTGTATGTAATAGCAGGAGATGTATATGATGTTACACTACTTGTATATTTAGGAATGGTTATTGAACCCATTTTATTGTAACTATATTCAGTGATACCTTGTGATGCCAACTTTACTTGTGTTGATGGTGCTGTTGTTTGAAACATCTTATCGAGAAGTTTCTGTCCTATTGATGTTTTAGACAAACTTTTACCAATCGGTGTTTCTAAAAACGATTGATATTTATCGTAACTTTCTACAACTTGTTTAGCATAAGATGAAGAAACAGTAGCTAATTTTTTATATGCATTTGTTTTGGCTTTTTGTAAATTTTTTATAATTGTACTATAAACCTTTGCAACTTTTTTTCCAACAGCATTATCTGGTAACTTATCTTTTTTTCTTTGCCACATTGATATCTGATTATTTATTGATTTAATCGTATTTCTTATAGCTGTTTCTTGTGGTGATGGTCCTGATGGTGCAGAAGACTTTTTTGTTACTGTTCTTCTCACTGTTGTTTTTTTAGATAATTTATATTGTCCTTCTGGTGTAATCTCAAGTTTATATCCTTCCTTTTCATAACCTTTAAGTTTCTTTTCTCCTTCCAACGTTTCCTTTTCTGCAGTTTTGATATCTTCTTGATATTCTTTTACTTTTTTTAATGTTTCTTTTGCTTCTGCTTTTCTTCGTTGTTCCTTCACTCTATATCCTGGGTCAGCCATTTGTTGTTGTCTTATTGCTATTTGTTGTCTAACTGTTGGTTTAGTTTCAAGACGTTTACGAACTTCTGCAGCTTTCTGTCTTTCTTCTTCTATAGTCTTTTTAGATTCTTCTATTTGTTGATAAGCTTCAGGATACCCACCTGATGAAGATGCAGTAGATGTTGTTTCTTCAGAAGAAGATGGTGTTGTAGTTGATGTTGTTCTCATATATTCATTGTTTGGGTTTCTTTTATTATATTGCTGTCTTTGCATGGGTGACAATCTATCATATTGATTTTGACTGATAACAATAACCAAATTAAACCCCCCAAAAATTATTAAAAATTAGTTTGTTTATACTCTGCACTATAACCACCTTAACCTGTATTATATATTGTAAAAACTATTATAAATAATTTTCGCCTGATTTGGCCTTCCTGTTGCAACAGAAGAAAAAGAAAAAAGAGAGGTTTAGTGAGTAAGACTAATAAATTTTAATATTTAGTGTTGTGCTTGTAGCACTTTAGTGTGGGATGAAACTACTCCACCTGCAAGATACTTGTTCCATGCATCTTCCCAATCTGCACCACAACTTGGACAGACACGGATTTTTTTCCATATCTTTTTCCAGTCTTTTGGGTATGGTGCGGACTTTCTGATTGGTCCGAACTTGGATGCAGGTGCCTCTCGTTGCATTCCACATCTTTCACATACGAAGATTGTTCTTTCTCTCCTCATAGTTTTTGTCACCACCCTGAAATTGTGGTCATTGTATTTAAAAGTATTTCTAATTTTAATATTTTATCGCAACAAATCGTAGTCTATGATATCGCATCACAACCTAACTAAACTTTGAATTCTTTAAAACTCTTTGATTTGGTCTTCTCACGTGATTCTTTTGTTTTTGATGATTTATCCACTGGTTTCAATTCAGGAACGTCTACGGTCTTCTTTTTGCGTTTTACAACACGTTTATCTTCCCAACCTCTGTTGCGTTCATATGATACGATACACCTGTGTGCATAATAAACAACACCCAAGATACCGATTACCATCGCCATTAGACCTAATATGTTTATCAATGTGTTACTGTTTGAATATGGTTCCATTATCTCTTTGATACCAATGTCTTCTGGTGATGTTGTGTTTGCATATGTTTCTGTTTCATTTTGATTTGTTGTTGGTATATGTTCTAGTGTAACAAAGAATGCAAAGACCCCAACTGAAAGAATAAGTAATGCAACGACTGTTGCCATTATCGTTCCAGGGTCCATAAAGTTGTAGAAGTGTTTCTTACTCATTCATATTCCTTTATGATTTTTTTGATTCCAGTTCTTTTTGCAATTGACTTTGCAAGGTCTAAATCCTTTTCGTAATAGACTGTGATGTCTTCTGTATCAAAGTCTACAAGGATTGCAGTATCACCTTCATCGTCTGTTATCTCTGCACGGGTTTCTTCGGTGTCTTCCCAGTCCCAATCGTAGTCTTCGTGTTCATCGTTCATTATCTCTTCATTTAGTTTTGTCTTGTTTGATTCAACTATTTCAAGTTCTTCTTTTGGTTCTGACATGTTCATTTTTGTTGTGGATGAACTAATTTCCTGTGCAACAGTTTTCTTTGGTTGGTGAACTATCAACTTGACTTGCCACCAAGGATACAGTTCATAATTTCCTTCTTTGGTTGTTTTAATTAATATACCATGATTTGTTATTGAATGAACTGTTCCTTCAATCTCATCAAAGTCTATTGGATAAACTGTAACCTTCCTTCCTTTTAACTCACCTATTTCAACTAGGTCTTCTACTTCATTTGACATACTCATTTCTTTCTTCCTCCTGCAATATAACTTAAAGTTTCTTCTGGTGTTTTATCATCAATATAACAATCACTTCCACTCATCAATTTAATTTTTGTCCCTTTCTTATAATAATTTTCTAATGAACAAATGTGTCTTATATTAATGATATCGTTATCATCGTTTTCAAGCATTAAAAAATTCCCTTTTCTTTTCATATTTATCACCTAAAAAGAAAAAAGATTATGGAAGATTTTTACGTCTTCCTTTCTTTTTTGTTTCAACTTCTTTTGGTTCCTGTTCCACTTTCTCTTTCTCTGCGATTGCATCTTTCAGTTTCTTTTGAAGGTCTTCACGTTCTGATATTACTGCAAGTAGTTTATCAACGTCTAGTTTCTTGAAACCAAGGTCATTTGGTTGTGCAAGTCTGTTCTTGATTGAAAGACTGGTTCCTGGGTCTGCAACTTCAATTGATTTCACAAGTTCTCCAAGATTGAAACCTTGTTTACCTGCATCACCACCAGAGAAAACCTTTAGGTCTGCATCTGATAATGCTTTTGCAGTTTCAACACCAACTTGTCGGTCTTTTTCTACAATAAGTTCTGCAACTAAAGCTCTGATTGCATTGTCACCGAATTTGTTCAACGCATCCTGCAATTTCTGTTTTGCATCTGCATCTGCGTAACCTTTTTCTCTTACGAATGATGCTTGACCTTTTGCTTGTTCTTCCTGCATTAATCTGTCACCCTGACCTGCAAGTTGTTTCTTTTCTTTGGTAACTGATTCAACTTCCTTCTCCTGGTTTGCTTGAACTAATGCACGTTCTTTTTCAATTTGTTGGTTTTTAACTTTGTTTACCCTTTCGACTTCAAGTTGTTTGTCGACTGCTTTCTTTTCCTCTTCTGCAACCAACATATTTTTCTTTTGGTCTCTTTTAGAAATTTCTTCGTCTTTTTCAATTTCTCTCATCCTTGCAATCTCTTCTGCTTCTGCTTCTTTGAGTCTTGCGATTTTTACTTGTTCTGCATTCTTCTGTCGAGCTTCGGAATTGATTTGCACTTCAA
>Ga0272442_10008733_pt1 | contig 12782 bp, 12 predicted proteins | sample SSMForm2O_FD_200262 | JGI IMG/M metagenome (GOLD analysis project Ga0272442, IMG submission 200262) | Marine sediment archaeal communities from Little Sippewissett salt marsh, Falmouth, MA, United States - SSM-Form-2O | ecosystem: Environmental > Aquatic > Marine > Wetlands > Sediment ... | reverse complement strand
CCGCGGCATCTGTTCAGGGCCATTTTGCGAAGCGCTTTTCAGGCAACGCTCGCATTGTGTGTATCACTGCCGGTACGGGCTGAACCTAAAATTGCCGTGTCCATCTACCCGGTATTCGACTGGGTGAAGAACATCGCCGGAGACAGCGCATATGTGATGCTGATTATCCCTCCGGGCGCCAATCCCCATACGTTTGAACCCGTCCCCTCTGTTGTAACCGACATTCAGAAAATGCAGTTATTCATCGGCGTGCATCCGGACCTGGACGGGTGGATCCGCAGATTTTTCCCGAAAAATCGGCCGGTTCGCTTTCTGGCGACGGAAGATACGCATTTCGGAGAAGAAGACCAGGGTATCACAGATAATCCGCATATCTGGCTTTCCGTGCGAAATGCCATGCAATGTGCGGGGGACATCACAACCTGGCTTTCCGGGGCAGACCGGAAAAACAGTGCGTATTATGAATCGAACCGCGACCGCTATCTGTCTGAACTAGAGGCGCTGGATCAATCCATTCAGGATCTTTTCAAAGATGTTGAGAACCGCCAATTTATTCAATGGCACCCGGCGTGGAATTACTTCGCCGGCGACTATAATCTGACAATTATCGGTACTGTGGAACATGGTCACGGAGATCAGCCTTCCATCAGGGATATGCAGCATCTGATCGAAAAAGCATCTTCGGCAGGCATCAAGGCAGTGGTCATGGGTTTGAATCAGAACAGCCGTTCCGCAGAGGCCCTTGTTCACGCCATCAAGGGACGGTTGATCATTCTGGATACCATTGGTGATCCGGAACAGAAGGATCGTGCCACCTTTCTGAATCTGATGCGGTACAATGCCGTCACTCTGAAAAAAGGACTGGCTGAAACGGCGGGGGAATAATGCGGGTGACACTTATGTTGCTGCTTCTTCTGATTGTTGAATAGTGAGAGAAAAATGTCCAATTCATGGGGTATTTCGCTTCTGGTAGGGCTTGGCGGATTCGCAGGCTCGGCCGCCCGGTATGGCCTGAGTGTCACTTCGCAGCGTTTTTCAATTGAGTGGCCCCTCGGCACGATGGCAGCCAATGTTCTCGGCTGTCTCGCCATCGGGATTCTCACGGGGCTGTCCGCCCGCGGTGAAGTTGTGTCTCCCGCGATCCGACTTGCGCTGGCCACCGGTTTCTGCGGCGGATTTACAACCATGTCGTCGCTGATATACGAAACCGCCGGGATGCTTCGGTCCAGTGAATATCTCCATGCAACGCTTTACGCAGCAGGGACCTTTCTTTTTTCAATGGTTGCATTCGTTGCCGGAATGATGGCTGTGCGCATCCTCATCAGGATCGGAGGCGGACTTTGGAGCTGAAAACAAAAGCAAAACTTCTGCGCATTTTCATGGGCGAAACCGACAAGGTAAAACACACCGCACTTTATGAAGCCATCGTAAAGGAGGCCAGAAAGCGCGGACTGGCCGGAGCAACCGTGTGGAGAGGTGTCATGGGATTCGGACCGACAAGCCGGATCCGGACCGCCAGAATCCTTGATCTTTCAGCAGACCTGCCCGTCATCGTGGAAATCGCAGACGCGGAAGAAAAAATCAACCATTTCCTGCCGGTACTTCATGATCTTTTCGAGTCGGCCCGGTCCGGTGGGCTGGTCACGATGGAAAACGTCCATGTCATCAAGTACCTTCACGGAAAAGACAATGAACAGTCCGTCAAAACGGATGCATCCGCCGATTGATCGCCGGAAACAGTCCGTGCCGTCACCCGGCAGTCACGGCCGGCTGTCTGATAAATGCCCGTGATATACATACGAACCGTACAGGTCATTGAAATATGGTCAATCCCGTAGAATTAAAAAACGTATCCGTTCGCTATCAGCAGAGACTTGTGCTGGATGATATCCATTTTACTGTACATCCCAAAGAAATCGTGACAATCGTGGGCCCCAACGGCAGCGGCAAAACCACGATGCTCAAGGCCATTCTGGGTCTCGTGAAATCCTTTCAGGGTAATATTCGTGTTTTGGGCCGTCCTCCGGGTGCCAGGGAACTGTCCGGAGAGATTGGCTATCTGCCGCAGGAAAATCATCCGGACATTCATTTTCCGGCCAGCGCCTATGATATCGTGGCCATGTCCATGTATGCCAACAAATCGCCCATGACACGTCTTTCGAAGAATGACCGGAAAATCATTGAAGGATCCCTGGAACGTGTTGAAATGGACGCGTTCTCCGGCCATCACTTCGGCAGCATGTCCGGCGGGCAGAAACAGCGCGTGCTGATTGCTCGCGCCCTGGCATTGAATCCGAAACTGCTTCTGCTGGATGAACCGGCCACCGGACTGGATGCAGTGGCACAGGACCAGTTTTATCACCTGCTGCAGGACCTGCGCGACAGGGAAGGCCTGGCCATTCTGATGGTTTCCCATGATATCGGTGCTGTTTCCGAAATTGTGGACCAGATCGCATGTCTCAACCGGCGGATTCATTTTCACGGCAGTCCCCGTGACTGCATCCCGCGAGACGCCCTGAACCAGGTTTTCGGAAAAAACATTCAATTTGTGTATCATGACAAACATTGCAAAACCTGTGAGAAACATTCATGACCGATTTGCTGCAGCTTGAATTCTTCAGAAACGGGCTTTTCATGTGTATCCTGCTTGGATTTTTATTCGGCACCCTCTCATTTTTCGTCGTGATGCAGCGAATGACTTTTCTGAGTGCAGGTGTCGCGCATTCCGCATTCGGCGGTGTTGCGCTGGGCATATTGATCGGCGTGCATCCGTTTTTCACTTCCCTTGTATTCTGTGTGGCTGTCAGCATGATTATCGGGCGCATGGCCCATCATGGAACGGCTACCTATGATACGGGCACGGGTATCTTTTTCAGTTTTTCGATGGCCCTGGGTGTGATTTTTATTGCTCTGAAAAACGCGTACACATTTGATCTTTCCGGGTATCTGTTCGGCAATATCCTGGGTGTACAGATAACGGATTTATGGCTGACCCTGGGGCTTTCCCTGATATACATTCCGTTCATGCTGCTTTATCTCCCCAAAATTCTTTTTATGACATTTGACCGGGAAGTGGCCGCTGTCAGCGGTTTGTCCGTGAAAACGCTTGAAATGACACTGCTTGTTTTTCTTGCCGCCGTCATTGTGGTCAGTCTCAAAATTGTGGGAATCATCCTGGTATCCGCCCTCGCGGTACTCCCCGCAAGTTTCGGACTTCTTTTTTCCAACCAATACCGGCAGGTGATCGCCATCAGCATCATCTTCGCTCTTTGCATTCTTCTGGGCGGCCTTTTTCTGTCATACCATATCGACACCCCCACAGGCGCAACCATCGTGGTATCCGGTACTCTCCTTTATTTTGCCGCTGTTATCATTAAAAGGTTGCCGTCTTATCATAAATGAGACCCTTCGGAGAACTATCATCCAGCCGTATTTTCGTATCCTGCTCTCTCAACAATGTGTCCTGTTTTCATGATCATTGAAGCCCCCTTTTTCATTCCGAGATTGCACAATCCATTGATTTCACATGCAATTAGTTCAATTTTTTCCAGGTTTTCAATCTTCTTTAATGTGATTTTTTTCTTAAAAAATGATTGCTTTTTAAAAAATTTATATTAAATTTAATCGGTTTTTATAATTTTTATGTGATTTATGGAACAATAATATTCAGTGCATTCATAAATCCCTGATGTATGTATTTAACGTATAGAGGAGCATGTATGCCAGAAACAACAGGACTCGTTCAAAGTCTGGTCCGAAAATACGGTGCCCGTCGTGAAAATATCCTCCCCATTCTTCAGGATATTGTCGAAAAAAATCATTACCTGACTGAAAAGTCCATGCGGGAACTTGCCAAGGCACTCGATATTTCGGCCGCTGAAGTGTACGGAACGGCATCATTCTACAGTTTTCTTGACACCCAGCCCCGCGGTGAAAATGTTATCCGGATATGCAAAACCATTACCTGCTATATGAAGGGAAAGGATGATATCATCAAGGCGATTGAGGAACGGCTGAATATCAAGCTCGGGGAAACCACATCGGACGGCAAATTCAGTTTCCTGGCTGCGAACTGCATCGGCTGGTGTCATGAAGGCCCGGCCATGCTGATCAATAACAAGGTTTATACCAAGCTCACGCCCAAAAAAGTCGTACAGATCATCAATGAATATTATGATAACGGGAGATAAATATGGTCATTGACCGCAAAGAAAAAGTCAAACGACTGCAGGATCTGCAAAAAAAGGTCGATCAGATTTTCAGGGATGTCGATTACAGACCCATTCTTGATAAAATGCAGACAATGTCGCCGGAGGAAATCATTCAGTCCATCACCGATTCCGGACTCCGGGGTCGCGGCGGTGCCGGATTTCCCACCGGTCTGAAATGGAAATACGCCGCCGCAGAGAAAAGCGATGTTAAATATGTGATATGCAATGCGGATGAAGGGGAACCCGGCACATTCAAGGACAGACAGATCCTTGAAAAAGAAGCCAAGAAAGTGTTTACGGGAATGACCCTTTGCGCGCGTGCCATCGGTGCCCGGCACGGTTTCATTTATCTGCGCGGGGAGTACAATTACCTGAAAGCGGAACTGCTTGAACGCCTGGAACGATTTCATCAAGCCCTGAAAGAACGTCAGATTGATTTCAAGATCCAGTTTCGTTCCGGAAGCGGCGCCTATGTCTGCGGCGAGGAAACCGCCCTCATCGAATCCATGGAAGGCAGACGCGGTGAACCCAGAAACAAACCGCCCTATCCCATTACGGACGGATACATGGGAAAACCCACCGTGGTCAACAATGTGGAGACCCTGGTATACTGTACCATGATCATTGAACTTGGTCATGAAAAATTCAAGGCGCTCGGCACCAAAGATTCAGCCGGTGCCAAGGTCTTTTCCGTGTCCGGCGATGCGGACGTCGAGGGAATATACGAGCTGGAACTGGGCATGACCATTCAGGAATTTGTGGACCTTTTCGGAGACGGCGATACCAAAGCGGTCCAGGTAGGCGGTTCTTCGGGACACTGCGTCCCCAGAAAATTATTCGACAGTACGATTATCGGATTTGAAGGCGTCCCGACCGGCGGGTCCATGATGCTTTTTAACAGTACCCGCTCGATGTATCATGTCCTTCACAATTATCTGGATTTCTTCGCCGAGGAATCATGCGGACAATGCACCCCCTGCCGGGTGGGCTGTCAGCAGCTTCTGAAAGGCATCGAAGCCATTAAAAAGCGTGAAAGAGAACCGGAATATCTGGAAGAACTGAAAAAACTGGCGCGAAACATGAAAATTTCCGCCAAATGCGGCCTTGGCCAATCCGTGGCCAATCCATTCCTTTCCATCACGGAAAACTTCCGTGAAGAAATTATTTTCTAATGTGCCAAAGGAGATGAATGATATGGTGAAAGTAAAAATAAATGACATGCCGGTTGCCGTTGATCCGGGCACGACCATTCTCGAGGCCGCCAAAAAACTCGGCATCAAAATACCCACACTGTGCTATCACAAGGATCTTTGTATCGCGGGCAACTGCCGTGTTTGTCTCGTGGAAGTCAAAAACCAGAGAACCCTTCAGGCTTCCTGTGCAACACCGGTTTTCGAAGGCATGGAAGTCCATACAAATACGCTGATGGTCCGGAACGCGCGAAAGATGGTGATCGAACTGCTGCTTTCGGAACATCGGAATGACTGTCTGAAATGTTACAAGAACGGACAGTGCGAACTTCAGAATCTGGCCAATGAATACCGGATTGAAGAACGGACCCTGCTGGATTTGTCGATCGACAAACATATCGACCGCTCCTCGACGTCCATTGAAAAGGACGACAGCAAATGTATCAGATGTCAGCGCTGTGTCCGTACATGTGAAGGACTGCAGCAGGTATCCGCCCTCACAGTGGCCAACAAGGGCCGTGAGATGAAAATTGCCACCTTTATGGAAAATCCGCTGAGCGAAGTCGTCTGCACCAATTGCGGACAGTGCGTCAACCGCTGTCCCACCGGCGCGCTCATTGAGCGCAATTATATCGAGGAAGTATGGGAAGCCATTGACAATCCCGAAAAACATGTGGTGGTGCAGACCGCACCGGCCGTCCGGATTGCCCTGGGTGAGGAGCTTGGATTCGATCCCGGCACACGTGTGACCAAACGCATGGTCACCGCCCTGAAGCGTATCGGATTTGACAAGGTTTTCGATACCGATTTCACAGCCGATCTGACCATTATGGAAGAAGGCACCGAACTGCTTACGCGATTGAAAAAAGCCCTTGTGGACAAGGAAAAAGTGGCGCTGCCCATGTTCACGTCATGTTCTCCGGGATGGGTCAAATATCTCGAGCATGAGTTTTCAGCCTATCTCGACAATCTTTCCACGTGCAAATCTCCCCAGCAGATGTTCGGCCCGCTGGCCAAAACCTATTATGCCGAAAAAGCCGGTATCGATCCCAAAGACATCGTGGTCGTATCCGTCATGCCCTGTACCGCCAAAAAATTCGAATCCCAGCGTCCTGAAATGAAGGACAGCGGATTTACGGATGTGGATATTGTTCTGACCACGCGGGAACTCGCCCGCATGATCAAGCAGGCCGGCAATGATTTCCGCACCATGGAAGAAACAGAATATGACAGCCTGCTGGGTACGTCCTCGGGCGCGGGTGTGATATTCGGTGCCACGGGCGGTGTGATGGAAGCGGCGCTTCGGACCGCTTATGAAATCGTGACAGGCCGGGAAGTGCCTTTTGAAAACCTCAATATTATGCCGATCCGTGGGATGGAAGGCATCCGGGAAGCCACCATTAAAATCGAGGGATGTACCAGTGAGTGGGCATTTCTGGAAGGGGTCGAACTGAAGGTGGCTGTGGCTCACGGACTGAAAAATGCACGGCAGGTGATGAAACAGGTCGAAGCGGGCAAGTCACCGTATCACTTTGTCGAAGTGATGGCCTGCCCCGGCGGATGCCTGGGAGGCGGCGGTCAGCCCATTCCCACAAATCCGGATGTCCGCCAGAAACGGGCCGCTGCGATTTATGAAGAAGACATGGATATGCCCATCCGAAAATCTCATGAAAATCCGGAAATACAGCAGATCTACAGGGATTTTCTGGAAAAGCCTCTCGGAGAAAAGTCTCACCATCTGCTGCATACCCATTATACACACCGGGAAAAAACATAATTACGCCCGAAATCATTATCCGACGGGTACGGCCGTTCCGCCGTACCCGTTTTTATTTTCTGAACCTGTTGCCTTTTCCCGGATAATTTTCTACATTATCATTCACGAATTCATACAATGAGGAGTTGTGACGATGAAATCCAGATACACCCGTCTGATTGGCGTTCTTGTTTTCCTGACAGTATCCCGGTCCGTTGTTTTCGGATGCACCAATTTTTTAATATCCGCAGGTGCATCCACAGACGGATCCACCATGATCACCTATTCGGCCGATTCTCATGAATTATATGGTGCATTATATTATTATCCCGCAGGTCAGCATCAGCCAGGTACCCTGCGGGACGTATATGAATGGGACACAGGCCGATTTCTGGGGCGCATTCCCGAAGCCCCTGTCACCTATTCTGTGGTCGGAAATATGAATGAGCATCAGGTATCAATCGGTGAAACCACATGGGGCGGGCGCCCCGAGCTGCAGGATTCCACAGCCATTCTGGATTACGGCAGCCTGATGTTTATTGCTTTGCAGAGATCGAAAACAGCCCGGGAAGCCATTCATGTGATTACAGACCTGGTCGCAAAATACGGATATTGGAGTTCGGGAGAGAGTTTTTCCATTGCGGATCCCGATGAAGTCTGGATTTTTGAAATCATCGGCAAAGGTCCGGGGAATACGGGCGCGGTCTGGGTTGCCCGCAAAGTGCCGGATGGATTCATCTGTGCCCATGCAAATTATTCACGAATTCGCCGGTTTCCGCTGAATGATAAAAAGAACTGCCTGTATGCGGAGGATGTCATCTCCTTTGCGAGAGAAAAAGGCTATTTCAGCGGAGAGGATGCGGATTTCAGTTTCTCTGCAGCCTATGCACCCCCGGATTTCGGTGCCCTGCGTTTTTGCGAGGCCCGTGTCTGGTCCTTTTTCCGCAGGGCCGCACCCTCACTGAATCTGAGTATTGATTTTGCACTGGGAAAACCGGAAGCGGGGCCGTATCCTCTCTGGATCAAACCGGATCACAAGTTGTCCGTGCATGATGTGATGGAACTGATGCGTGATTATTTTCAGGATTCCCCCATGGATCTCTCCAAAGGGATCGGTGCGGGCCCCTATTGCCTTCCGTACCGCTGGCGGCCCCTGACCTGGGAAGTGGACAGCGTCGAATACCTGAATGAACGGTCCACATCCACCCAGCAGACAGGATTTTCCTTTGTGGCGCAGATGCGCTCCTGGCTGCCCGATCCCATCGGCGGCGTGCACTGGTTCGGTGTGGACGATACCTACAGCACGGTGTATACCCCCATGTACTGCGGCATTCTCAAAGCCCCGCATGCATTTGCCGTGGGCACTGGTGATTTCCAGACTTTTTCATGGGAATCGGCCTGGTGGGTTTTTAACTGGGTGGCCAACTTCGCCTATTTGCGTTATTGCGACATGATTCAGGATATTCAGGTTGTCCAGCGTGAGCTGGAAGGCAAGTTTCTCGCCCGGCAGCATGAAATTGACGAAGCGGCCATGGCGCTGTATCGGCAGTCTCCAATGCTGGCCCGGGACTATCTGACAGAATACTCATCCGCTGCGGGTCGTGAAGTACACGCACGATGGAAAAAACTGGGCGAGTTTCTGATATACAAGTATATAGACGGCAACGTCAAGGATGAACACGGCCATTATACCCAGCCCGGTTATCCCGAATCGTGGTACAGGCGGATTGCGGAAGAAGACGGTGAAATACTGCGATACACGCCGCTGCCCGGTGAAGGTGAATCTCACTGACATAAAATTGCGCAAGCGGTCCCTTTACACGGGGACCGCTTTTTTTATCACTGCATCACAATTCTTCCATGCCACCGGTGAACCGTCTCTCCCGCTCACAAAATGATTCCGTTTTTCTGCTGTTTTTTTGCGAATATGACGGATCCCCGGGCAATATTTGAGTTTTCCATATTTTATTTGATATATTCATTTAATATTTGCTTTTTATAAATTTTTGTATTATTTTTTATTATTGTTTCGATCGTAATAAGTGACATTCACGTTAATTTTTTATGTTCTTTTATGTATCACTGCCTGATGATTCAAAAAGAACATTGTTCTGTTTATGACGCATTAAATGTCGTTTGATAATACTCATCATGTGATGAGCTGGCAACTGTGCTCGTTGCTACCCACATGTGGCCGGTACTTATCCCCAGTGCCGGCCACTCTTTTTGTTCTTGTATTTGGATCTCCGGCGTCTTATTTTTCACTATCCGGCATGACAGACCCTTTATTTTTTATAAATTTCAAATGATAGCGATCGCATGATGTATTCTCAAAATCAACTGATGTTTCACACGGGATCTTCCGTTCTCGGCAACTTTGCGATCATCTGGTCCCTGTTCGATGAATCACCCGGCATTGTCCGGATTCTGCTGACGCAGTCCGGGATATCCCGTGAAAAACAGATCACCGGCCGGTACGGCGCCATCCTTCGCCGGTCGTGTCCCGGGATCGATGCGATCGCCGGCCGGATAGAATCTTTTCTGAATGGCCGGATCACTGAATTCAGTCTGGCGCATATCCGGCTGGAACTCTGTCCTCCTTTTCAAAAACGCGTGCTGGAGGCCGAATACCGTATTCCACGCGGCTGCGTCAGTACCTATCAGCGTATCGCCCGTTATGTGCAGCATCCAGGTGCGGCCAGGGCTGTGGGAAATGCCCTTGCGCGAAATCCTTTTCCCGTGATCATTCCATGTCACAGGGCCATACGAAGCGATGGAACCACCGGCGGATTTCAGGGCGGTCCGGATATGAAGCGGGCCCTCCTGGAATACGAGGGAAACCGGTTTGACAGCAGAAACAGAATGATTCTTCCGCATTTCCATTATTAACGGGCGCATGCAGTCTGAAAAAATACCTGGCAATAAATAATCCGGCAACAAAAGATGAGGGATGACATGCAGTTTTTAGTCATTGGAAGGGACGGCACGGATGAAAATGCGCCGGACAGACGCATGGCCGTACGCGAAGACCATCTCGCCCTGGCCGTAAAAATGCTGGAGTGCGGCCGCTGGCTGTATGCCGCGGCCATACTGAATGAATCCGGTCAGATGACCGGCTCCGTGATCATCTGTGATTTTCCGTCCAGGGAAGCGCTTCAGAAAGAGTGGCTCGACCGCGAGCCCTATATCACGGGCAATGTGTGGCAGACCGTGGAAATCAGCCGGGCCCGGGTCCCGGCCTTTCTTAAAAAGGGAGATGGCGAATAAGCAGCGGTCAGGCAGCTATATTGAATCATGGTTGATATCGGATGTATACGGTCATACTACGTTGCATAGTACGTTGCATTTATAATATTGAAAAGGATATATGTAATCATTTGTCATCGGCGGGTAACCATTTTAAAACCATAATATAGATCAGGGTGGCACGTGTTGTTTGGCCACCGATAAACAGGGACACTCCGCTTGTGTGCTGCCACGGTTTTCTTTAATATATTTCAGAAAAGGGTGCCACGCGCCTTCAGGCCGTGCTTAGGTTGAACTTTTCAAGAAAGTTTAACCTTGTATTGTCACTTAAAATCCATTGGAATATCTGAATCATCGGGCACAATCCCATTACCCGTTTCTCTCGAATAAGCGGAAGACCAGACCCATTCCCATGCATATTCGGCCAGATTAGCACGGATCGGATTAGCTTCAATGTATTCAATAGCATGATGGATGATATCTGAACTCCACATATTCCGGTCATACCCACACCCGGGCTGCCAGAGCCGAAATGTCGGCCCTCTCTTTGTCTGAACAAGGTGTGTTTTGAATTTTAAAACATTCGTTTCTTTTAGATAATTCCTATAACGTGCAGATGCTTTGCCTTTCACTTGCTGCAGGATATCAGATACGCTGTATTTGGATTGGAGTGGATAAATCATCAAATGCACATGATCCGGCATCAGGACATATGCCCACAATCGGAATTGGTACAACTTTCCGGCTTCCTTCAATTCTTCCAAAAATATCTCACAAGCCTTTGGATCGAATAGATAGTCTCGATGACGATAGCATGAGAATGTGAGTTCATGAGCATGGTTCGGTATGTTGTAGTGTTTGACTTTCTTTCGTATTTCTGTGGATCGTAGTTTCATGGGTGAGTTATTGGTCAATTCCATTAAATTGGCATGTGAATCAGCCATAATTTATGACTTTTCGCAGAAATTGTCAATGTGCGGTTTTCATGAACACCCCACAGGAATGTGTGTTGTTAATAATTTTAGTTGCCTAGGGAAGGTTGACTACTCACGGCCTGAAGGCGCGTGGCACCCCTGCTAATGTTATTTGATCACCCACCAACGGGGGCACCCGCGCCGTTACATTGCCCTTGAGCTCGCTCAATACAACGAAATCCTTGTCCATTTGAACGGCCATTTCGCGAATGACCCGGCCCAGGTCCGCATTGGACACGTCCAGCGAGACCAGGCTGTCCTGCACATCCACCCGGAACGACCCGGACCGGCTGCCGCCTTCAGGGGACCGGGCGTACATCTCCCGGTCGATCATATACACGCCGTCTTTGTTCCGCAGCTCGAATCCGTTGCTCTTGAGCAGCGTGGTCAGTCCCTGCTCGAATGGCAGACGCTGAAGAAAACCGGATATCCGCCCGTTCACTCCCCGGTTGAGAACGATGTTTTGGCCGCTTTTTTCCGACAGCGCCCGCATCACTTTTGCCAGGTCCTCGTCCTCGACATCGACGGTCATCATCCCCTGCTCAAATGCCACTTTCAGGGGCTTCGGCTCCGGCAGGGGCAGTTCGGGCATGGTGATTTTATAGATGCTGTTTTCCAGGGACATGTCCAGGTCATATTCCCGGACAATAAATGTGATGACTTCATGAACGGTCAGGCCGGTCAGGCGCACCGTGATCCGCTGCTCGACGGCGTCATCCACAAACACGTTGATGTTATACCGGGCTGCCAGGGAACGCAGCACATCCTTGATGGCCGTGTTCTTGTAATCCAGCAGCTCGATGGTTTGTCCCGCGTTGTCGGGAACGGCCGGCACCGGTTCGCGCAGTTCAAGCGGTTCCGTGACCTCCAGAGAATCCGCGGCCTCTGCGCAAGCCCTGATCGGCACAACAATCTGCACTGCGAACAGAAGCATCAGGCCGTACAGACAATATATTCTGGTCCCTGTCATCAAATATCCCTCCAGCCTGTCTGATTACAGATATCAATATCGAATGATAATTATGATGGATTTTAAGACATTATTGGTTAGTATATAAAATTCATTTTTGAATTACAAGTGAATTTATTGACATCTTGAGAACTGATTCGCAGTAACTTTGCTTTTACGCCTTTTTTTTGTTCCTTGTCTTCGACCGGGAATGCGGTCTGCCGGCTTTACCGCCTTCATAACAGACTGTCCGGCGGAGCTTGCTGCACGCCGCGTCATATACGCCCTTTGCCGGGCAGGAATGCCCGATTGCTCTTTGCGATCGTACTGTGAAGCCCGGGTCGATCATGATTATTTCAGAAGGTAACCTTTTTAAAAAAGGTTACCTTCTTCCACTTCATCAGATATTTCCCTCCCGGTCATCTGATTGATTTCGTAAAAATGGCCGATGATTTT
>Ga0272442_10008732_pt1 | contig 12784 bp, 13 predicted proteins | sample SSMForm2O_FD_200262 | JGI IMG/M metagenome (GOLD analysis project Ga0272442, IMG submission 200262) | Marine sediment archaeal communities from Little Sippewissett salt marsh, Falmouth, MA, United States - SSM-Form-2O | ecosystem: Environmental > Aquatic > Marine > Wetlands > Sediment ... | reverse complement strand
CTGTCAAAATATTTCTCTTCTTCATAGAGAGTGCCCAGGGCTGTTAGAGCATCCGTGTCATTCGGTTCCTGTTTCCGGTATTCCTCTAAATACCGTATCCCCCCATCTGGTCTTTCAAGTTCTATTTCCAGAATTCCCAGATTATACAGCACGTCACTATCTTCAGGATTGTTCCGGTAGAGTTCCTGAAACTGAGTGAGCGCCTTTTCCCTATTCTCGAGTTTCCAATAGAGAACTGCTGAATTGTAAAGGGCATTTGAATCGTAGGGAGAACGTTCCAGAATAGATAAAAAAATATCCAGAGCCTCCTGATTTCTTTCCTGGAGAGTATAAGCATACCCTAAGGTATTAAGAATAATTGTATTGTCACTGTCTTCCATCAGTATCTCATTGAGAACAGTAATACTCTGGTCAATATCATTGGTTTCAAGGTAGAGTCTGGCAAGATTATAACTGGCCATTGAAAAGGAACTGTCCAACTGGAGAGCTCTCTGATATGCCCTTACCGCTTTAGAGTATTCCCCCAGATCAAAATAGGTATTTCCTAAATTATAATAAGCTTCCGCTGCTTCCTTTTCCGAAACCCCGGTTGTGCAGGATAGAAAAATTATGCCGGTTAAAATAAGGAATAGAAATCTCCTGAGAATCATCTGTTTGCTAAAACGGTCTCCTCAATTCTTCGTACCTGCGATCTGTAAAGAGCGCTTATATTGGCGCCATAATCAGCGATCAGCTGAATAATATCTCTCGGATGGGTTTCCTGATCGCTCCCATTAATTCTGTCTCCCGCGTCCCCCAGCCCAGGGAGAATGTAAGCCTTTTCGTTGAGTACAGGGTCCATCCACAATGTGAAAACTGTCGCATTCTCAATAGCCCGAATAATACGGAGGGTCCCTTTCAGGGCGGAAATAACATTAAAGAAACGGATCGATTTTGGCTGGACCCCCTTGTCATGCAGGTACTTTACAATTGTGACCAGACTCCCGCCCGTTGCATTCATTGGATCTGCAAAAATCAAATTTTTGCCATCAAGCTTTTCAAAATTGAAATATGATTTGTCTAAATCCAGGATGTACTCCATGTTATGTTCCTGTTTCTGATCGTCCCTGCTGATTTTAAAGAGTGCAAAGGGCGGAATATACCCGTCTGATGAATACTCCTGAAATTCTTTCGCCATAATCATAGAAGGGAGGAGAGCACCCCTCAGCATAACACACATGACACTTTCATGTATTTCGTTATCCACATTCGGTATTTTATGAACAGCGTAATTCTGCACCGGAATATTTACCGGGGTTTTAATAAAGAAATAGTTCTTTTTATCCGTATTTGCCCCGTCCACTGAGAGATTAAAAAGGAGTTCATAAGCCCGCTGGGTGTAATAGACGAACTCCTGCTGAGGGGTTTTAATGTCCCTGAGTTTTGCAATAAGCCGGGACGCTTCTCCATGAATGGTGCGGGGGGTTTCAAAGGAATATACGTGGATTTGAGGTTCTTCTGCTGTAATTTCCTGCAGCCGCTTTCCCAGGTCATTATATATTTGTATAAGATTTTTATTTCTTTCGATCATAGAATACCGGACATTTGAATCATTAAGATTCTGGAATATCGGCATTGCTTTATCATAGAGATCATTCATCTCTTTTATGTGAAGCTTGTCTTTTTCAGTGAGATATCCATCCAGGTCCTGTGCTTTTAATACAACCTTATTCATGGCACCCCTCCTCGCGCTGTCTTATCTCCGAATGATAGAACGAACATGAAAAATGTACAAGCAAATAAAATGAAAAACCGGCTGCTCAGGTTACCCCGAACTGCCGGTATAGTATGCATGAAGAATGATATTTCTGCTAAAACCAAAAGCGGAAGCCCACGGCAGCCATTAATCCGAATTCAGGAAAATTTAAGGGACTCAAGCCTAAACCGAATCTTGGGGCAGCCTCGATAAAAAGTTCTAATGGTTCAATAAGGAATATCTGCAGTCCTACGGGCACACGGAGACCGAGACCTATATGGTTCGAACCTGCACCAAAGTAGAATCCCGGCCCGAGATACCAGTAGAAAATAGAATCAATATGCTCATTTAAAAACCACCAGTCCCCGGTTACCGATAAATTAAAATTTCCTCCCCCGGCACTGAAACCAACGCCGAATACTGCAGGATATTTAGGAACTTTAAATGAAAAGAGTGCTCCGTTGCCTACTGAACCGCCGCCGAGGAATTCCGCATCCATTTGATACGCTATGCCCGCAGCCATACCTTTTCTTGAGTCACCAAAGGAAAATGATACCGCAACAAGCATCAATACAACCATTATAATTACTGCTTTCTTCATTTGATAAAACTCCTTTAAAAATAATACTTTTAATATAGCCCGGATATTCTTAAAGTCAAGGAATAATATAGATTTTTTTATATATTGAATAAAATCCAACCTGAAGAAAACAGTTTCCAATAAAAAAAGGACTGCCCGATAAAATCAGACAGCCCTTGAGGCATCTCCTAGGGGAGTCGAACCCCTGTTGCCGGGATGAAAACCCGGTGTCCTAACCACTAGACGAAGGAGACACAAAATGAGCCGCAAAGGATTCGAACCTTTGACCCACGCCTTAAAAGGGCGTTGCTCTACCACCTGAGCTAGCGGCCCGTTCATTGACAGGATGGGAATGTAACAACAATCCGGTAAAATGTCAATAATCTTTGGAACTTTAGAGACGGAATTCAAGGCCAATCATGACATTATACACCGGATTCAGTCCCGGTTCTGTAGAATATTCTGTACCGAACATAGCCGCATTCAGGGTGAAAAAAGTCAGATCAATACCAAGGCCTGCCGAGAACAATCCTTCAGCAAATCCCAGCCTCACGGCCAGTATTTCCAACAGAGTCAGTTCTGTACCGAATCCGATATGAAGCAAGGGATTTCTGGCTGATTCTCCGTGGGTTACAAAATCGAGAACATCAGAATAATCAATCATCACAAGGAGTTCAGTTATATACCGTTCAAAATTGCCGAGATGAGGCGCAAAAACAGCCCCTATACTTAAATCAAAGGGAATAAGGGCATTTGATTTTGCCGGTGTTTCTGTATTTTCTATAAAAGAGCCTAAGGAACTATAATGAGAAATAAGAGCAGGAGAAAAAATATCCCTGCATGCAATACCGGCGGAAAACCAGTCTTTATAGGAATAAAGAATTCCAGCATCAAAACCTATTGCACCGGTAAATAAAAAGGGTTCCCCCCATAATGTATCCACATCTAAATTAGAAATAAGCGTAGGAAATTCTAAAAAGGATTTCTCAAGAACTGCGGACCCTTTCAATGAACCCTTTAACAGCAAACCTAAATCGAGAGTGCTCATGGATTTCTGAGGCAGAGGAATACGGAAAGAATATCCCCCGCAGAGCATGAGTTCTTCACTTACTCTGCTTGTTATTGTAAGAGGACTAGAGTTAACGAGTTCAATGTCCGAAATATTAAAAAATCCGAAACCGAGACCTCCGCCGATATAACCGAAAGATATAGGACCGAGAAGATTGAATTTTGTATATAATCCTTTAAGAAGATTCTGAATATCCGGAGAAGTCATCAGCTCTTCCATTCCGCCGTCAACACCCTCCACCACCACATTGGCAATATCGAATACCGGTCCCCCGATTCTCAGTGTTAATTCCGCAACACTCATTTCCTGTTCAGCCTGGTTGAATCCTGCAGGATTATTAAAAAGGGTGGTCAGGTCTGTTGCCAGGGCTGCATGCCTGCCTCCTATAGCAAATGTCCTCGCGGAAGGAGCATAGAGGGAATCATCCAGTATTTCCCTGGCAAATCCGGAAAAACTGAAAAGAAAGCAAAGAAGGATACATATAAAAATACTTTTTCTTATTTTCATTCCGCCCCCTCTTCAGAGCTGAAATAACTTTCAATATCAACATTTCCCAGTTCTGCATAATCCAGAGCAGTCTGTAAATCCTCTGAAGGATTTTCCCAATCCACATTATCAAATCCTCCGGCTTCATTTGCCTCACCAGCTACGATTGCGGCACTTGCGTTTACATACTGAGATTCTGAAACCTCCGTACCGCTCTCCGCAGCCGCGGCAATATGGTCTCCCACAGCATCAAGATATTCATAATTCAGCGAGTCTAAAGCATCGCTGAGAGTATCTGTTCCACTCTCAAGATCTATTGAGCTCAGCAGGTCACCCAACCCTGAAGCGCCAATAGCAAGATCAGCAGCAAGAAGATTTAATTCGCCGTTATCAGGATCATTCTCGAGCAGTGCTTCCAGCAGTTCATATGCTTCCGCCATAGATTCTGTGTCTCCGGAAGCTAAAACGCTTTCTGCCCATGCTATTTGCTGCTCCGGAGGCAATTTTGCCGGATCCCGCTGAAAAATTGAAAAAGGGCTGTAGGTAAAAACCGCCTGGCAGCCGGCAAAAATAATTACAATAAAAAGAATAACAAGCAGATTTATTTTCATAACCATCTCCTTCTCTTCCGTCACAACCTTTCAGGTCGATAACCTGTCAGATTTAATCTTTAAGATTAAAATCTAACGGCACCTTCAAATGTTACACCTGCATTCGGCTGATCTCCGGCATGAAGACCAAGTTCCCGGGTAAAAATTGCGGCGTTCAGTTCAAGGAAAAACAAATTGATTCCCCCGCCTAAAGTGAAATATCCCTGGCTGATCCCTCCCCTCAGGTTAAAAAGGGATAAAAGCCGCAGGTCCGCCCCCCCGTGAAGGGATGTCCAAAATGACCGGTTTTCTCTGATCATTCCGGTTATATCCTGAACTTCTATTTGTATAATCGGATCAAAAAGCCAATCAATAGAGCCGAGTTTCGGATGAAATGCTATTCCTGCGCTAATATCCATTGGTGTTACAGCCTCTGAATCAATTACACCCCCCTGGGGAAGAGAACCGTTTTTCAACCCTCCGAAATGATCCTCAAAGGTTGCAGTATTGAAGCGGTATTTTGTTCCACCAACATCCCTTAGAGATAATCCGAAAGCAAAAGGGCTGAAATCAAAGAGAAATCCTAAATCAAAGGCAAGACCGATACCTGAATAGCTTTTCTGCTGATTTAATACTGAGAACAGGTCTTTGTCATCGGCTACCGCGCCCAGCATACTGAGAACTGCGGCGTTTTCCAGAGGCGTATACATACGGAGCATGGGCCGTAAATCCCCGCCGACAATCAGGCGGGTCTTCTTTATATCAAAGGAATACGAAAGTCCTCCGATAAACCCGAAAGTTGCCTGGATGAAGCCCTCTGCGCCTAATATTTTCTGCCCGTAGAGATATGAATCCAGGACTCCGATAAATCCGAGGCCTATTCCCTTCCCTACATAACCGATACCCAGGGAGGTCCCTAATCCAAAACCGCCCTCAGTTACCTGATCAACTACGACGTCTACCGCCTGATTAATATCATAATTTTCAATGAATTCCGAGACAAAAGGAAGCAGGCGATCCGGTTTGCTGTAAAACCAGGGATTTGCGCTTACTATAGTAATTGATCTTCCCTTTTTACCGTTTTCCATCCCGAAACCCGCCGGATTTGTAAAAAGAGCTTCGTATCCCTGAGCTACAGCTGTATATCCACCGCCCTGGCCCCATATTTTTGGAGAAAGCGGCTCAAAAGGCGGGGAATACGGGAGATCCCCAGCATAGGATAATGAAGGGAAAATAGATGCAAAGAAGCAGAACAAAGTCAGTATAAAACGTTTCATCTCTATAACACCTTTAAAATTCTACTGTGAAGTCAGCCGCCTCGAAAATATTATTAAGAGCTTGATTATTTCCTGCTGTCTCAGCAACATCAACATCCTCAGGTACGGGATTCTCCCCGTCTGCTGTAATGTAATTTTTCAAACCTTCTCTTTTTTCTTCCTCGGAGCCGGGAATGGAATCGTAAACAGTTTTTACAAAAACCGCCACAGCAGCATCCTGAACCACTTCCCCCAGATTAACCTCCCCGGCTGTATCCAAATCACCGTCATTGTCCTCATCCTGAAGGGATTCTCCTAGCTTTGTGAACGCTTCGGCTGATGAAAGAAGGGAATCCAAGGCTGAATCAAATTCAGACTCACTTAAATCTTCGGGAAACAGATCAGCAACATCAATATCTTTCTCCCCGTTTAAAACAGCATCAACAAGAGAATCAGAAATATCATCAGCCGGGCCTGTACTCATCTCTATTTTACCATAAAGTATAGCCGCTTTTTGGTAATTTTCTCGATTTTCATCATTCGGTTCTTCTGATAAATAATCTTCCTCAAGGAAATTCAGTATTTCGTCTTTCGCCGCCTGGTCCGAATTGAGATTTTCTATGAAATCATCTGAATTTAGGTTTTCATCTAAAAAATCAAGGGCTTCATCTCCGAGATTTCTTAAATCGGAGGCGCTGGGAATATCAGCTTGGTCCCATTTATCAAACAAATTATAATCAAACAGAAGCTCACAGCTTAAAAACAGAGAAAACAGAAAAAAAAGGAGGAGATATCTGTATCTCATAATCTAAAATCCTCCTCAGAGGTTAAGATTTCTATCTTTTTTTGAAGTATACAGCAGTACCTGAAAAAAAACAAACCGCGGGAACCTGTGCATAGGGGCTTAATTACAATCTTCTGCCTGAAATATACAATGATCTGAAAGTACTTTCTGTATTGTTCCGCCGCACAGCATACCTTTATGCAGAGAGGAAATCGAACCTTTTTCAAATTTCACATGAAGATAGTTTTCAGTAGTCCCTCCGCATTCCCCTTCTCCTGACTCTCCGATTTTTTCCACCAGGGCATAAAGAGTTCTGCCGATCCAGTTCTCAGCATACCGTTTATAAAGATCCTGTGAAATTTGGATAAGTTCTCCGGAACGTTCTTTTGCTATCCTTTCCGGAATTTTCTCCCTGAACTTAACAGCCCTTGTACCGGGCCGGGGTGAGAACTGGAAAACATGAAGCTGTGAAAAGCCTGCCTCTATAATACCCTCTTTTGTAGCTGAAAAATCATCTTCGGTTTCTCCGGGAAACCCGAGTATAAAATCACCCGCAAGAAATGGATCAGTTTTGCACTCCCGCAGCATTGCGAGAGCATTATAGACCACTCCGGAATGATATTTCCGGTTCATAGAATCAAGGATTTTATCAGATAAAGACTGAACAGGCAGATGAAAATGCGGACAAATTCTCGGAGATGATGCAATTCGCACTAAAGATTCATCAATGCCGTCCGGTTCCAGGGACGAGAGCCGGAAGCGTACTGAATCAGTTTTCTCAATCAGATCCTCAAGCAATCCGGCCAGCCTGCGGTTTTGTTCTTTATAAGAAGTAATATTTACACCCGTAAGTACTATTTCCTTATAGCCCCGTTTTTCTAGTTCCACGGCGTCGCTTATAATCTCTTCCGCTTTCATACTAATCGAAGGTCCTCGGGTAAAGGGAACTATACAGTACGAACAGGCATTATTGCATCCATCCTGTATTTTAACAAATGCCCGGGAATGAAAACGCAGATCTTTGATCCTGTAACGGAAACGGGTGTTTTTTGGCATATTTTCCTGGTCTTTACGGGCCCGAAGCAATTCCGTCAGAATTTCTTTTACTTCCCCTGAATTTTTGGATTCCATTTTCAGGGGCAGATCGAGAAGGATGTCTTTGTTGTCATGAGGGAGTACAAATCCGTTGGGGATAAGTCCGGAAAGATATTCACTGTCTATTTGAGCATAACATCCGGTTATTATTACCAGGGCTTGAGGATTTTCAGCAGACAGTTTACGGATAATCCGCCGGGATTTTTGAGCGCTTTTCGAAGTAACAGTGCATGTGTTTACAATGATAAGATCAGGCTTCTCTCCGGAAGAAACAATAAAAAAACCCTGACCTGCAAATTGTGAAGCCAGGGCTTCGCTCTCACTCTGATTAAGCTTGCATCCAAGTGTGTGAATTAATATCCTCATCCGTTTCCCAGGGCTTTTTTAACTCTTTCGATTCCCCGGAGAGCTTCATTGTGGGAGGCATTCAATTTAACAGCCTTATTATAGGCATCAAGGGCCCAGGTAAAATCTTTAGCCATCTCTCTGGCATATCCGAGCCGGGCCCACCAGTTTGCAGAATTAGGATAATGATACAAAGCAGTAGAAAAAGCGATATCCGCGTGATTATACTCACCTAAGCGGATAAATATCTCTCCCATTAAATAATAGACTATTTCAATCCGGTCTCCTGTAGGAGCAAGAACAGTATAATCTTCAAAGAAACTGAGGGCTTCCAGGTTATTTCCAAGATAAAAATGGGTTTCTCCTAATATCTCGATGATCCGGTAATCACTCGGAGTGTAGCTGTAGGCTATGCTGCTGTACTGTAAAGCTTCTTCATACCGTTTCAGGCGCAGGAGGCTCCAGCCGAGAACAACATAGGAATCCATCCTCATCGGCATATCTTTAATTTCTTTAAGACACACATCTACTGCTTCCTCATACTGCTCGTTCCGGTATAACATGAGCGCATCTTCATATTCCTGCGCGGAAACTGTACCGAGAGCTGTAACAAAACAGACTATTATGAATACTATTTTTTTCATACTATTTCTCCGAACTCTCCTGCTTCATCTTGCATATACCGTTAAAACGGCTGCCGGATTCCATGATAATATTAGGCGTTGTAATGTCTCCATCAATTTTTGAAGAGGAAAACAGCTCAACCTGCTGGTGAGCCAGGACATCACCTTTGACCTTCCCCTTGAGGGATACAAGATTAGCCTCAATCGCTGCATCCACTTTTGCTTTTTCACCAATATAGAGATCACCTGATGCTTTAATTTCTCCTTTAAATTTTCCTTTTATCATTAATGGATCTTTAAAGGAAAGCGAACCTTCAAAATCTATATCTTCAGCAAGAATCGTATCAATTTCTGATTCATCAAAATTTTTTATACTAAATTCCGGCATTTTCTACTCCATTTTATTGATATGGTATCGTTCCATTTTTTGGGTGTCAAGATTTGACTCAAGCTTTGTCAAAATCTTTGTAAGAGAATTACTTAATTCCTTCCGCATTGATAAGGTATAAGGATTGAAATGCTGAAGGTCAAGAAAAAGCTGCCAGGGATCATTACAGGTCTGTTCAATAATTTCAATGAGTTTCTGAAATCCCAGGGTTGATATTGTACTCTTTTTAAGTTTGAGATCCTTTAAGACGCGGCCTATAAAATGTGTTATTCCCTGGGTATACGCTGCCTCTCTGTCATGAGAGTCAGCAGTCATCGGGATTATCCGAAGCCCCAGGGACTGAAATAAATTGATCCAGGCTTCTTTACGTTTTTCCGGAAGTCTCCCTTCACAAACAACAAAAGGAAGATTCTCAACCCCGCCCTGTCCTGAATCCGGTCCGAACATCGGATGAGTGCATAAATAATGAAGGTTCCGGGGAAGTTTTTCCTGCAGTATTGTCCTAGGATACACTTTGACTGAACATGTTTCAATTATTAAAGTCCCTGGTTTACATTTATCAGCCAGTTTGCTGGTTACTTCTTCCAGTGAGGAAATAGAAGTGCACAGGAATACAGTGTCGCATGCAAAAAGAGAATCCTCATTTACCCTCTCAACTCCGGGAGGGGTTTCCCTCTCTGAAGACCTGGAATAACCTTTTATACTGCCTCTTTGAGCAAGAAGAGACGCCCAAAAAGAACCGAAACGGCCGAGACCGTAAACACCGCATTCTGATGATGGCAGGTTCCGCATGACGCTATAGTACAGAAAAGGCATTCTTCGCACAAGGGAGGCGTATTCCGCTAGTTCCCAAAAGTTCAGAATTTCGTTATTATATGAATATCATACAAATTATAATTGTACACAATTGAACGCAAGGTAGGTGAATCTATGTCTTTTGCATCAAAAATGCGGGAAAAAGCACAAAAAGCACAGAAGAGTCTTGTTCTTCCTGAGGGAACAGAACCGAGGACCCTGAAGGCCGCCCGTATCCTTTTAGATGAACAGCTTGTTTCCCAGGTTACATTATTGGGAAATATTGATGAAATTCAAAAAACTGCGGAAACCGAGGGAGTCGAGACAAGAGGATTGATCTTAATCGATCCGAATGAATCGGAAATGATCGGTGAATTCGCCGAAGAATACTACATCCTCCGCAAGCACAAGGGAATTTCTCCCCAGGAAGCCAGGGAGGGTATTACCGATGTCCTGAAATGGGGGGCAATGATGGTCCGCCTGGGAAAGGTCGATGCCATGGTCGCAGGGGCGGAAAATTCCACGGGCAATGTTCTTGTCGCCGCATTTACAATAATAAAAACGGCCCCTGGTACTAAATCCGCTTCTTCCTGTTTTGTCATGGATTTGAAGGATGAAAAATGGGGTGCCCATGGCAACCTTATATTTTCAGACTGCGCTACAATCCCCGACCCGAATGCGGAGCAGCTTGCCGAAATCGCAATAGCAGCGTCGGAATCCTGCAGAATTTTTCTTGACGCTGAACCGGTGACAGCTTTGCTTTCATACTCAACAAAGGGCTCGGCTGCAGGACCTGGAATTGACAAAGTCAGGGAGGCCCTTGCTTTAGTAAAAGAAAAAAAGCCTGACTTGAATGTTGACGGAGAACTTCAACTGGACGCGGCTCTTATTCCTGCTATAGGGAATTCAAAAGCGCCCGGTTCTACTGTTGCCGGCAAAGCAAATGTTCTGATTTTCCCTGATTTGAACAGCGGGAATATCGGGTATAAACTGGTGCAGAGAATTGGAGGAGCAAGCGCATACGGTCCATTCCTTCAGGGCTTTGCCAAACCGGTGAGTGATCTCTCGAGAGGCTGTTCTGTTGATGATATTGTAAATACTTGTGCAGTGACCCTCGCCATGGTCAAACAGTAATAAACGCTTGAAATGCAAGTGTGTTCCACGTATAGTAACCACATGATGAAGGTTCTCATAGTCGGATACGGCAGAATGGGCAGAGAGGTTGAACTTATATGCAGGGAGCGGAAGCACCAAATTACCGCCCGTTACGATATTGTTCAGCAGGATGCTGATATTAACGAACTCTCAGAAGATATTCTGAAACAAAGTGATGTTGTTATTGAATTTTCTCTGCCGGGAGCTGTTCTGGAAAATGCCCGTCTTTACGCTTCCGCAGGAATACCTGCTGTTGTCGGTACTACAGGCTGTGAAAAGGACAGAGCAGCGGTTCGCAGTATTGTAGAGGAAAAAGGAAACGGGTATATATACGGCTCGAATTTTTCTATCGGTGCCCACCTGTTTTTCCGACTTGTGAATAGTGCATCAGAAATGATCAACTCCTTACCGGAATATGATATCCTCGGATATGAACTCCATCACCGTAATAAAAAAGATTCTCCCTCTGGAACTGCTCTGGCAATGGCGGAAGGGATTCTTCAGCATAATCAGAAAAAAACAAAGATTATTACTGAAAAGCTCGACAGAGCTCCTGAACAGGATGAACTGCACATTGCATCAGTCCGTGGAGGATCAATCCCCGGAATTCACACAGTACTCATGGATTCACAGGCAGATACGATTGAAATTCGCCATTCCGCCAGAAACCGCAGAGGATTCGCCTTAGGTGCCGTGATGGCAGCTGAGTGGGTGATTAATAAAAAAGGGTTTTATACTGTTGATGATTTCATTAATGAAACCCTGGGATAAAGAAGACGGTAAAGGAGAAAAATGATGGAATTACGAGGAGTTATCACTGCTTTAGTCACACCATTTAATAATGATGGTTCTATTGATGAGGGGGCTCTCCGCGGTTTAGTAGATTTTCAGATTTCAGCAGGGATAAACGGAATTCTCCCCATGGGGACAACAGGCGAAAGCCCGACCCTAAGTCATGGAGAGCACATCCATGTTATTGAAATCGTGATTGATCAGGCCCAGGGACGGGTTCCGATAATTGCAGGTACCGGTTCCAACTGTACCCAGGAAGCCATTGAAATGACCCAGCAGGCTATGGAATGCGGTGCTGATGCCAGTCTCCAGGTTGCGCCATATTATAATAAACCTACCCAGGAAGGTTTTTACCTCCATTTCATGACTATTGCGGATTCAGTAGATATTCCGATTATAGTTTACAATATTCCGGGAAGGTCCGGAAAAAACATTGAAAATTCGACCATGCTCCGGCTTGCCGATCATCCGAATATCGCCGGGGTAAAAGAAGCAAGCGGCAGCATCCCGCAAATCATGGATCTTATCAAACAGAAACCTGAGTCATTTGATGTCGTTTCCGGTGACGATAATCTCACCTATCCTATTATTACCCTTGGCGGAAAAGGTGTGGTTTCCGTAGCAAGCAATTTTATACCGAAACTTATGGTTGAATTTGTTAACAAGGCATTGGCAGATGATTTCCTTGATGCCCGCAGGATCCATTACAGACTGCTCCCTCTTTTCAAAGCTATGTTTATTGAGACTAATCCGATTCCAATCAAATACGCCCTTGTACTGAAAGAAAAAATAAAAGAAAATTATAGACTTCCCCTCTGTCCATTAAAAGAGGAAAGCAAAGAGGCTGTTAGGGAAATAATAGAAGGATTAGGTCTGTAATTCGTTATTATCCCTGGGTGAAATCCGCCGGACAATTGAAACAAAATCCTCAAGAGAAAGCGTCTCTCCCCGTGCATTATAATCGATACCGTTTTCCATGACTGCTGTAAAAAGTAATTCCCGGCCGAAAGTACGGATTACGTTTCCCCCCAGAAGATTATTTTTCAGCGTTTTTCTCCTTGATCTAAAAGCATCATGAACCAATTGAAAAA
>Ga0272442_10008731_pt1 | contig 12784 bp, 12 predicted proteins | sample SSMForm2O_FD_200262 | JGI IMG/M metagenome (GOLD analysis project Ga0272442, IMG submission 200262) | Marine sediment archaeal communities from Little Sippewissett salt marsh, Falmouth, MA, United States - SSM-Form-2O | ecosystem: Environmental > Aquatic > Marine > Wetlands > Sediment ... | reverse complement strand
CAAATACCGATAATACAAAAGCACATCATTAAAAAATGCAACAAAAAGAAAAAATTTGTGATCACCGCCACCGAGATGCTTGAGAACATGGCCGAATACAACCGGCCGACGCGCGCCGAAGTCAGCGATGTCGCCAATGCCATTCTGGACGGCACCGATTTTGTGATGCTTTCGGCGGAAAGCGCGGTCGGTAAGTTTCCCGTTAAATCCGTAGAGATGATGAACGATATCATCAAATTCACCGAAAGCCATAGTCCGGCAAAGTTATGAAAATTCGCCCGATGTTGATCCTGTGTTTATTGTTTATCCGGCCTATCCTCTATGCCGATGAGGTCCGCTTAAAAAACAAAGACAGGGTGACGGGGGAGATAATCGGGGAAAACGGCGCGGCCGTCTCTATAAAGACGGAGGCAATGGAAGGGGTACACTTTCCTGTGTGGCGCGGGGACACTTTCCGCTTTGGATTCCGGACAGCTTCCCGATTGGGCTGGAAAACGTCTCCTGTGCGGCGCGGGGACAGTTTCCCGATTGGGTTGGAAAACGTCTCCTGTGCGGCGGATTCCGGAATTTTCGGTTTTGTGCGATTGTGCTTGACAAGCACAGGGACTTGATGTATAATGCGCGCAGTGGTAAATAAAGGAGAGAAAGTCTTAGGCCGCAGGGTAAAGAAAAATTCGCCTTGCGTTTTTTTGTTTCTGCCGTTATTTACTAAAATTTAGCAAAAAGGAGGTGTAGTAAGTAATGGCAAAGGGAAAAGTTAAGTGGTTCAGTGACCAAAAAGGTTACGGATTCATAACGCCGGATGATGGAAGCAAAGATTGTTTCGTCCATCATAACGCGATTCAGGGCGAAGGCTTCAAGTCCTTAAGTGACGGACAGGAAGTTGAGTTCGAAATCGAAGAAGGCCCGAAGGGCCCTCAAGCGACAAACGTAAAGAAGATGTAACTTCAACACAATAAGGCCCGGGTTAATAACCGGGCCTTATTTAATAAGGAGGTAGTGATGCATAAAGGCAAAATAAAGAAACTGATTCGCGATAGAGGTTTCGGTTTTATCAGCGATGAGGACGGCAAGGAAGTGTTCTTTCACCAGAGCGGCCTTGCGGGCGTCGCGTTTGACGCTTTAAAGGGAGACGAAAGCGTTGAGTTTGACGTCGAGCAGTCCGACAAAGGGCCGCGCGCGGTCAATGTAAAGGTTGCGCAGTAAAAACAGGCAGCCGGTTTCATCAGTTGATTAATTAAGGTGATGGTAATATAATATCATCATCCGTGACAACAAAAAAGCCCGCTTACGGGCGGGTAGGGAGGCAACATGGCATTTGGACAAGGTGGCGGTGGGTACGGCGGGCGCCCGCGAGAGATGCACAAGGCGATATGCGCGGAATGTAAAAAAGAATGCGAAGTCCCCTTTAAACCCAGCGGGGACCGCCCTGTGTACTGCAAGGAATGTTTCGCGAAGCGCAGAGACAGCGGCCGTTAAGTGAAAAAAGTACAACCTCCGGGGTTGTAAAAAAGTACAACCTCCGGGGTTGTAAAAAAGTACAACCTCCGGGGTTGGCCAAAACAACCCCAGGGTTGGCATCCATCCTTCGGGTTTCGTCCTTTGGGTGAACCGAGTGCCGGTAGACAAAATCAAAAAATTAGATTTTTGTCAGGATATTCGCGTGGCCCGGTTTGTCTACTATAATAGAGAGAATATGAAAAATCACGGTATGTTGATTTTTATATCCCTGTTTTTGGGGGTAAGTACCGCCTGCGCGCAGGAGACGCTTACATGGGAGGAATGCGTGCGTAGGGCGAAGAAAAATCACCCGGATCTGATTTCGGCGGCGGAGGAGGTCAAACAAGCAAAAGCGGACCTCGACATCGAGATAAGCGCCATGCTGCCCGATATCACCGGCGGGGCAAGCGGGAAAAGGGCGAGGACATCGTCGGCGGGAAAGACCGGAAATACATATTCGTATGACATAACCGGCCAGCATTTGATCTTTGACGGTTTTAAGACATCAAGTGAGGTGTCAGGCGCGTTGAAGGCCTTGCAGGCCCAGGAATACACTTATAAGGTAACCTCATCCGAGGTGAGGCTTAATCTGCGCGGCGCATTTGTGAAACTGCTCAAGGCCCAGGAGCTCATAGCCCTTACGGAGCAGATCGCCGAACGCAGAGAACAGAATCTCGAATTGGTCAAATTGCGATATGAAGCCGGAAGAGAGCACAAAGGTTCGCTTTTGACCGCCGAGGCAGATCTCGCGCAGGCCGAATTCGAGGTCGCTCAAGCCCAAAGAAGCATTACGCTGGCGCAAAGGGAATTATCCAAGGAGCTTGGTTACGGTAAGATGAAAGCATGGAAAGCAAAGGGGAGTTTCTCCGTAGAACCCGACGGAGAATATGATTTAAAACCCGATTTTGAAAATCTCGCCTTGACCACACCCTTTCTTAAAGAACTTATGGCAAAAAAAGAAGCCGCCCGTTACGGCCTGCAGTCCGAAGAGGCGGATTTTTTTCCGCAGGTCTATTTGAACACATCCATCGGTAAGAGCGGCTCAAGCCTCCTTCCGCAGGGCAGGCAATTTTCGGCGGGCGTCTCTATGTCTTTTCCGATTTTTGAGGGCGGAAGCCGGGTAAGCGAAGTAACTAAGGCAAGGTCGCAGTTTGAGCAGGCGAAGGCGGATGAGGAAAGCGGCCGGGACAGCCTGCTCCTTACAATGGAGACGACGTGGAAAGATTTGCTGGACGCGATGGATACGGTAGAGGTAAAGAAAAAGTTTCTCGAAGCGGCCGAGGAACGCGCAAAGATAACAACCGCGCAATATGAAAAAGGCCTTACTTCCTTTGATGACTGGATAATCATAGAGGATAATCTCGTCAGCGCCAAGAAGAATTATTTGACCGCTCAAGCGGATATGCTCTCAAGCGAGGCATATTGGATACAGGCGATAGGAGGAACTCTGGAATATGACGAAAAATAAATCCAAAATAACAATTGCCTTAATTTTGATTATAGCCGTTGCGTTTTTCTTTATCCGCTCTCGGCGCGGCACGGAAGATGGAAATGTCGAGACAAAAGTAATAAGCCCCGTCATAGGCGAGGTCTTTATAACGGTTACGACTATGGGCGTTGTCGAACCTCAAAACCGTCTGGAAATAAAGCCCTCGATCGGCGGCCGGATAGAGAAGATCATGGTTAAAGAGGGAGACAGCGTGGCGAGCGGAGATATATTGGCGCAGATGAGCTCGAGCGAAAGGGCCGCGCTTGTGGATGCCGCGCGCTCGCAGGGGGATGAGGCATTGAAATATTGGCAGGATGTCTATAAAGAGACGCCGATAGTTTCCCCCATCGACGGCGAGGTCATAGTGCGTTCCGTAGAACCGGGGCAGACCGTTACCACTTCCGACGCTGTGCTCGTGTTGTCGGATCGCCTGGTCGTCAGCGCCCAGTTTGACGAAACCGACATCAGCAGGGTTAAATTGGGGCAGGGGGCGTTGATAACGCTTGACGCGTATCCCGAAGTTAGAATAGAGGGCATTGTGGACCATATAGCGTACGAATCGGAGGTCGTAAACAACGTAACTATATATGACGTGGATATTCTTCCCAAAGAGGTGCCGGAGATATTGCGCTCCGGAATGAGCGTTACCGTAGAGGTCATAGAGAAATCAAGAAGCGGCGTCGTGACCATACCATCAAGCGCGATTCATTACGACGGAGCGCGGCAGTTCGTGCTCATCGATAAAGGCCGCGGCAGGACCGCGGAGCGGGACGTTACGGTAGGATTAAATAACGAAAAGAACGCGGAGATCACCTCGGGGTTGACTACGGAAGACAGAATCGTCGTGGAAGAGAGCGCGTATCTTCTGAAGAGAAAAGACACCGGCACCAATCCTTTCATGCCTTCAAGAAGAAAATGATAGAGATAAAAAACTTATCTAAAACTTACGGCAAAGGTCACGCCTCCGTTACCGCCTTAAAGAACGTGTCCCTCAATATCGCCCAGGGAGAGTTTCTGGCGATAATAGGCCCCTCCGGCTCGGGCAAGTCCACCCTTCTTCACATACTGGGATTATTAGACCGCCCCGATAAAGGCGTATATAAGATCTTCGGGACCGATATCTCACACCTCTCCGACGACCAGTTGGCCCACCTAAGAAACAGGCTGGCCGGTTTTGTCTTCCAGCAATTTCATCTGCTCCGCAGGACCAGCGCGCTTGAGAACGTAGAACTTCCGCTCATTTATTCCGGCAAAAGAAGCATAATCGAGAAGGCGCGCGAAAAATTGGAGTCAGTCGGGCTCGCAAAGCGCGCGAAGCACGCGCCGAGCGAGCTGTCCGGCGGAGAACAGCAGAGGGTAGCGATAGCGCGCGCCCTTGTCAACGAACCGCTCCTGATATTTGCCGACGAGCCTACGGGAAATTTAGACACAAAAAGCGAAGAAGAGATAGTCAAGATCCTTGAGGCGTTGAACGGGCAGGGCAAGACAATTATTATGGTTACCCATGAAAAAGAAATCGCCCAATACGCGAGCAGGGTCATAACGATGCTGGACGGCGAGATCGTCTCGGACGAGACCAAGGGCAAAAAGGCGTTTGCCGCGGAAAGCGCCGCCTCGGTTCAAAAAATCCTTGCCGATGCCCATTCCTATTTCGGCAAAATTGAGCTGGCAGAGCATATCCGTCAGTCGTTTCGGGCCATGTTCGCGAATAAGGTCAGGTCTTTCCTTTCGATGCTAGGCATCCTATTCGGCGTCGCCGCCGTCATAGCGATGCTCGCGCTCGGAGAGGGCGCCAAGATGTCAATCGAAGAGCGCCTTAAGACACTTGGCTCCAACCTCCTATCCATACGCGGTGGTTCGGCGAGGGTCAGGGGAATAGCGCGTTCGGCAGATTCCGTAACCAGGTTTACGCACGCCGATGTCGAGGCGATCGGAGATTTGGAACCTTTGATAAAAAATGTCAGCGGTTACGCGAGCGGAAGCGGACAACTAGTACATAAGAATGAAAATTGGAATACGAGAATAGAAGGCGTCGGATACAATTACGGCCGCATTCGCGCGACGGTGCCTGAGGTCGGCAGGTGGTTTACCGAAGAGGAGATAGCCAAGCGCAGCAAAGCGGCCATTTTAGGGTTGACTGTGGCCGAAAAACTTTTCGGCGGTCAAAATCCCGTCGGCGAAACAGTGAAGATAAATCGTATTAATTTCAAAGTGATAGGGGTTGCCCCGCAAAAAGGATCGGGCGGCTGGCGGGATCAGGACGATATTGTTTATATCCCCGTGACCACGGCCATGTACAGAGTGCTCGGCAAGGATTATTTAGACGGTATTTACGCCGAGGTAAGCGACGTTGATTTAATAGACGAGGCGCAGGAAGCCATTAAACAGCTTGTCGTAAAGAGACATCGGATATATCAGGATCCGGATGACAGCTTTCATATACGCGATATGAGCGAGATCCAGGAAATGCTTTCCAGCACAACCGAGACCATGAGCATTCTTTTAAGCTGCATCGCGGCCATATCACTTTTAGTCGGAGGTATCGGCATAATGAATATCATGCTTGTTTCCGTTACCGAACGAACCCGCGAAATCGGATTGCGCAAGGCCGTGGGCGCTCGGGCCGCCGACATCATGACGCAGTTTCTCATCGAATCGGTTGCCATGACATTAAGCGGCGGCTTGATGGGAATCTTACTCGGCGTTACGGCGGCCTTATCGTTATCCTATTTTGCCGGATGGGAGACTAAAGTCACTCCTTTAAGCATTATTCTCGCTACGGGTTTTTCGATAGCCGTGGGTATGTTTTTCGGCCTTTGGCCGGCAAAGAAGGCCTCCCGGTTGAATCCCATAGAGGCATTGAGGTATGAGTAGGAGAGGCGTCTTACCATAAAACTCTTGACAAAAAATTAAGATGTGCTATTATTGCTAAAAACGTGCTACCGAAAGCGTATATGGCAAAGGTATTCAGATTCGGGGTTTCGCTGGAAAAGAAGCTTTTAGATAAATTCGACCGGCTGATAAAAGAAAAAAAATACGCCAATCGTTCCGAGGCCTTCCGGGGCCTGATAAGGCAGGAATTAGTAAAGGAAGAATGGCGCTACGGCAGGGAAGTGGCGGGGTCGGTTAATCTTCTCTATGATCATCATAAAAGCGAGCTGGTAAACAGGCTTATGGATATCCAGCATGATTACCAGAAACTCATCATTTCTACTCAGCATATACATTTAGACCACAATAACTGCCTGGAGATAATCGCCGTAAAGGGCGCTCCGGAAAAAGTGAAAAAATTAGCCGATATCTTGAAATCGGTGAGGGGAGTAAAACACGGAACGCTTAGTATGTCAAGTACCGGAAGGGCGATCGAATAAAGATTTTATTTTTTTGAGTTTTAGTAGCACGATTTTAAAAAAAATAGCAAGAAAGGAGGTAGATAGATATGTGTTATGCGGTTCCGACAGCAGGCGCTGTGGTTACATCTATAATATGGAGTAAAACAAAAAGCGTCAAGGTATGGTGGCTCAATTTGTTGTTTTGGGGCGGCGCCTTATTCGGCGTGATTGACCATTTTTGGAACGGGGAGTTGTTTCTTATTTCCGAAAATGTCGTCGCCGATTTGATGTTAGGTGTGACGATTACCGCCGTTATCCTCGTGTGTTGGGGGATAATGGTTGCCTTGAGCAAGACCAATCCGACTTTAGCGAATTACACAAGGATTCAGGCCTGACTACCGCCCCTGCCTCATAGGCGGGTTTGCGCGGGGACTCAGTCCTAAATACCGTTCCCAACTCGTAGGTGGGTAAACCCGCCTACGAGGAAAGGACGGGTTTTGTTTTGATGGGGAGAGTATATATGAGAAAGGTATTAGTATTGGCGTTTTTTGTGTTTCTGGCTTTGTTTATTAACAAAGCGGCTTTTGCGGAAGCCAATATTGAAAAGCTTGAAGATAAAATCGCCCGCATGGAAGCGCGTATTCAGGAATTGGAAAACAGATTGGCGATATATGAAGACGCCGGAGAGGGGCATCGATCTGGAAATAAAAAGGCCGTTGAGAAAGCCGAAGCGGTGTCCGAGTCGGAAAACGAAGAGGCCCATGCGGAAGCGGTGTCGTTTCTCGAAGGGCTGGAAATACGCGCGGGGGCGACTTTTATTTATCAGTTTACGGAAAACGCGAACGTAAATGCCCCTTCCGGGGACGATAAGGATGCCTCCGACGTTTCTTACTCCGTAGATCTGGAGTTTGAAAATAAATTCGAGGATTACGGCACCGCATTCTTACATCTTGAAACAGGCGACGGCGCGGGCGCCGAGGATGAGTTGGAGGTGTTTTCGAACGTCAATAGGGACGCCGACGATTCCGATAACAGCGTTTCCGTAACGGAGGCCTGGTATGAGCATTATTTTAAGCTTTTACCCCTTACTCTGACTGTCGGCAAAATAGACGCCACCGCTTATATTGACGGCAATGAATACGCGAACGACGAATGTTCGCAGTTTCTGGGGCGCATTTTCAGGAATTCGCCCGTTATAGAATTTCCGGATGACAATACGGCGGGCATAAGGGCGCTGGTTGAGCCGGTTGAATTTTTGGAAATAGAATTAGCCGCGATGGACGCGAACGACGACTGGGAAGATATTTTTGACAATATATTTCTTGTCGGCCAGCTTAATCTCAAACCGGGTGTTTTTAATCGACCCGGAAACTACAGAATTTATGGCTGGATTAACGATAAAGACCACAGGGAATGGGATAACGATTTGGAGACAGAGGAAGAGAATTACGGCTTCGGGGTAAGCATTGACCAGGAGATAACGGATATCGTAGGGGCTTTCGCGCGCTACGGCTGGCAGGATCCCGAGGTATATGCCGAAGATTCGGATTTTTCGCTTGAGCAATCCTGGAGCGCCGGCATACAGTTTACCGGAAGCCCCTGGTTAAGGGATGAAGACATATTCGCCGTCGCCTTCGGCCAGGTAATACCATCGGATGATTATCAACAGGCAAACGGCCTGAAGGCAAAAACAGAAAGTCACTTGGAGGCCTATTATAACTTTAAGTTCAATGAACACCTTAGCATAAGCCCTGACCTTCAGCTTATATGGCGGCCTTACGGCGGTGACGCGGCCGGTGATGACGGGACGATTGTAATCGGAGGCTTAAGAGGCCAGCTCGATTTTTAGCGCAACCCTTCCCGATATGCTCGCGGGTTGACATAATAGAGGCGAAATGATATACTTTACGGAAAAAGGAGGAAGGATGAAGAAACTGACAGCCATTATTGTGATTTGCGCGTTTATTTTCGCCGGCACGGCGGCATTCGCGGCGGACATCGGCGGCAAGGATTCGATTTTCAGTCTCGCCCACAAATGGTTTTCGAAATTGGGAAAAACCGAGAGCGGGGAATGGGTGTGGAGAAGCGACAGGAAGAAGGCGCCGCTTGACCATGAACAGATCCTACAGAGAAGAGGCAAAGTCGGTTCAGGGATGCGCGGAGCGATAGATACACAGTAAGGACAATAGAAACGTCGATACCCCCGGCAGGAAACTAAAATCCCGGGGGTTTGACAAATTGTGGTCAGAGGGGTATAGGGGTAAAAAATCCGGATTTTTAATGGTTTAACCCCGCATAAAAATTTTACAACCTCCGGGGTTGTAAAATTTTTCTTACAACCCCGGAGGTTGTAAGAACGCTTAGAACAATTAGGGGGTTGGGGGCTGGATGAAGAGACCGCCCGGAAATAGCAAATTGCCTCATCGTCCGAAATCCCGCGCGGCATCCCGAAATAAGTCACACGCCAAGACGTTTACCAATCCGCATCGCGCGCGACGCCCGCCTTTCGCGCATCTTTTTCTTATAATTATTTTAGGCCTTTTCATATACGCCAATTCGCTTAACGGCGAATTCATCCGCGACGACAATACTCTGGTAAGGGATAATGTATATATAAAAAGTTGGTCCGGCATAGGCAGGTGTTTCACAAAAAATATTGCTTTGGGCGGCAGGCAGGAATGGAACTCTTACCGCCCGCTCCAGATGCTTACATACGCGCTGGATTATTCCGCATGGAAGTCGGATGTCAGGGGTTATCACCTTACGAATACACTGCTGCATATCCTCACGGCATTGGCCCTTTACTGGTTTATCAATGTCCTTTACGCCGATAAGACACTTTCTTTTTTTACGGCCGTGTTATTTGTCACCCATCCCATACACACCGGGGCCGTCTCCTACATATCCGGCAGGGCGGATTCTCTCGCGGCGCTCTTTATGCTGCTGTGTCTCATAGTATATATAAAATTTATCAATGAGAGGAAGACGCCGGTTTATATCTTCATGATATTAACTTACGCCGCGGCGCTTTTATCGAGAGAAAACAGCCTTACCCTCCCGCTTTTATTGTTGGTTTACCACTATGCCTTCAAAAAGAAAATCGATCGCGCCTCCCTGTTTTCTTTGTCGGCCCTCGCCGGTGCCTATATTCTTTTAAGATTGACTGTCTTGAAAGCCATGCTTTCCAATATCTCCTATACGACCACCTTGGCGCAGAGGATACCCGGATTTTTCGCCGCCTTAGCCGGTTACATAAAACTTTTACTTCTGCCGTTTAATCTGCATACCGCCTATGGCAACAAACTGTTTAACTTAGGCGATCCCGCGGCGCTCGCCGGCATGGCGATAATGGCGGCACTTTTAATCGCCGCTTTCAAAAGCCGAAAAAAGGGGACAGGCTACTTTTTCGAAAACGACAAGGCCGGAAAAAGTAGCCTGTCCCCTTTTTTTGCCAAGGCCGGAAAAAGTAGCCTGTCCCCTTTTTTTGCCCTCATGTGGTTTATCATAACGCTTCTTCCTCAGTCCAACCTTTATCCCGTCAACGCGTATATGGCCGAACACTGGCTTTATCTGCCGTCGATGGGATTTTTTCTCATTGCGGCAAAAGGCCTGGCTCATTTATATAGAGACGAGAGATCCAAGGTCTTCGGCATAGCCGCCGTCATAGCCCTGGTATCTTTTTATTCTTATCTGACGGTGAAACAGAACTATTACTGGAAAGAGCCCGTGTCTTTCTATAAAAGGACCCTCAAATACGCCCCCGACGATTTTAAGGAATACCTGCATCTTGGAAACGCCTACAGGCGGATGCGCATGACGCGCGAGAGCATAGAATCGTATATGAAAGCGGTAAAGATAAACCCGGAGTGCGCGGAGGCATATAACAATCTGGGCGCGGCAAATTATGACGCAGGCAAGAAAAAAGAGGCCGCGCCTTTTTTTAAAAAGGCCCTGGAGATAAATCCGGATTACGCGGCCGCGTATAACGGGCTCGCGCTGGTGTATTATGATACCGGCCGGCGGAAAGAGGCCGTCGAGTTATACCAAAAGGCCATAGCGATAGACCCGGAATACCCGAGCCCTTATTACAACCTTGCCAATGCTCACAGGGCCGCGGGCGAGGCGGAAAGGGCCATTGTATTATATAAGAAGGCGATAAAAGCTGACTCCGCGTATCTAAAGGCGTATAATAACCTGGGATTGAGCTTTTACGAAACGGGCAGAAAGGAAGAGGCGGCGCGCGCCTACAAAAGCGCGATAGACATCAACCCCGGATACGGCGAGGCCTATAATAACCTGGCGGTACTTTATTATTATGACGGCAAATACGACCTCGCTATCAAATATTGTGACATGGCCGTCGAAGAAGGATCCGGAAGGACCCTGAACCCCCGGCTCCTGAAAATGCTCGAGCCCTACCGATAGATAGGTGTTTTAATGAGACCGGAAGAAAAAAAATACATAATCGCGAATGCCGGAAAAAAATCTATCAGGCGGATCGCCGATGAATTGGGCGTAAAAGAGAGAAAGGTGCGCAGGTTTATAGAAAAATCGCGGGCCGCCGATAAAGCGGCAAGCCATAAGCCGCGGGCAAAAGAAACGGCTATCCGCGGTAAAAACGCGCTTATATCCGTCGTCCTGATAATAATCTTAGGCGTCGCGGCCTACGCGAATTCGCTTGATGCGCGGTTCAGCTGGGACGACAGGGCCCTGGTGGAGGAGAATGTTTATATAAGGGACTGGGGCAAACTGCCGAACATATTTACGGAAAACATAGGCGCGGGCGCGGGAGAGAGGTATAATTTTTACAGGCCTGTCCAGATGATAACCTATATGATAGATTATTCCCTCTGGAAGCTTAACCCGCGCGGCTACCATATTACGAATATCCTCCTGCACATTTTGGCGGCCCTGGCTTTGTACCGGCTGGCGGCCATGCTTTTTGAGAATAAGTTTATTCCTGTCTTCGCGGGCCTTTTGTTTGTCGCGCATCCCATCCACACCGAGGCGGTTACCTATATATCCGGGAGATCGGATTCTCTCGCCGCCGTGTTCATACTTTTGTCGCTCATTTTCTATCTGAAATACCTGAGGGAAGGCAAGGCCAACTTCTACGCGCTCGCGCTTTCCGGATACGCGCTTGCCCTTTTATCCAGAGAGAGTTCCCTGATATTCCCCGCTCTCGTGCTTCTTTTGTGCTACACGGCGAAGGAACGCGTTAAGGCAAATGCCTTTTTGCCCGTCTGCGGCATAACAGTTTTTTATATCCTCTTAAGGTTCACGGTCCTTAAAGCTATTTTGGAAAATTCCTCATTTTCCACGACCATGTTTCAGAGGCTTCCGGGTTTTTTTGTGGCGCTGGCGGGTTATCTTAAACTTATGGTCATTCCCGTCGGGCTTCATATGGAATACGGGGACCGGCTTTTTAGTATCACCGACCCGCGGGCGATCGCCGGGATAGCGATAATGGCGGCACTTTTAATCGCCGCTTTCAAAAGCCGAAAAAAGGGGACAGGCTACTTTTTCGAAAACGACAAGGCCGGAAAAAGTAGCCTGTCCCCTTTTTTTGCCCTCATGTGGTTTATCATTACGCTTCTTCCGGTCTCCAACCTTTATCCCCTCAACGCGTATATGGCCGAGCACTGGCTTTATCTGCCGTCGATGGGATTTTTTCTTCTTCTCGCCTGGGGCATTGGCCTGCTGTGGCGTAAAATCCGGCCCGCCGCTATAATATCGCTGGCGTTTTTGCTCGCGTTTTATGTTTATCTGACGGTGAAACAGAATGATTACTGGAAGAGCCCGCTGGCCCTATACGAAAGGACGCTCGAATTTTCCCCCGACAGCCCGCGCCTGCACAATAACTTGAGCGCCGCGTACCATCGCCTCGGAAGATACGAAGACGCGATAGCGATTTACAAAAAGATTATAGAGGCGAACCCCGGATATTCGAAACTTTATAAGACATATAACAACCTCGGCGTCGCTTATCACGATACCGGAAAATACAAAGAGGCGTTGGAGATATACAATAAGGCCCTGGCGCTCAGGCCGGATTATCCGGACATGCATTATAATATAGGGCTTGTCTATAGGGATATGGGAAGGTTCGCAGAGGCGGCGGCTTCATATAAAAGGGCGATAGATATAAACCCGGCCAGCGCCGACGCGGATATGTATAACGCCCTCGGCATCGCCTACAGCGAGATGGGCAGATTCGAGAACGCCGAGGCGTCTTTCAAGAAGGCCATGCAAATAGAGCCGACTTACGCTGACCCGCGCGATAACCTGAAAATACTTTATGAAAAAATCGGCGAAAAAAATTAAAGAAAAAAGGGTACAGGCTACTTTTTCGAAAAAAAGGGGACAGGCTACTTTTTTGCCTGTATCGGCCATTTTGATAATAGTCCTGGGGTTCGCCGTTTACGCCAATTCCTTGGGCGGCCAATTTATATGGGACGACCGG